>Ga0194056_10000651_pt1 | contig 19042 bp, 17 predicted proteins | sample SepL4413m_MetaG_FD_155458 | JGI IMG/M metagenome (GOLD analysis project Ga0194056, IMG submission 155458) | Anoxic zone freshwater microbial communities from boreal shield lake in IISD Experimental Lakes Area, Ontario, Canada - Sep2016-L442-13m | ecosystem: Environmental > Aquatic > Freshwater... | reverse complement strand
GATTTATTTAATGATGTAATTGTAAGTTTCATTCGTGCGCTTACTCCCAAGATAACAAATCTTAACCCAGAATTTACGCCTGTTGCTAATGCAGATTGTATCAATCTTGTCAATGCGTAAGTCCTAGGCTAATAAAAATTGAGATAAAACCTGTTTACTGGACTCGTAGTTCTTTTTTTGAGAACAATGCTACTCTGATCACCGTAAATTTCCACCTTCTGCAAAAAATAATCCAGGCGATAATAATTAGACTAATAGTTGCATTGATTAAAACTCCATCGCCCATTTTCAATTGCCCGTTAACCGGCACTATATTTTTTCCTCAGTTGGAATTTTTCTTATATACGACTACACTGCAAGTGGTCAAATAAATCCTCCAGCTCCGGCAATTAGCGCCTATGTTTGAGTTCCAGACCTTATTCCAACTAATTATTAAAACACGAGATAAGGTACTGATGAAAATCAACGTTAACAAACTGATCCCTATTAGACTTAAACAATTGCCAAAGTATTTAGGGGGAATTGTAATTCGCTTTATAACTCTTAAAAAAGATGCCAATCCCATCTCGTTCACTTTATGTCATTTTACTTGCCATTCCTATTACAAATATCTTTACTGCTCACTGCACAGCTTACAAAAAGTGAGTAGTGGTATTCCGATCCGTGTTCTGATTTTCTGTGATGCCAATGAAATGTTCTCGCCGGAGCAATGCGAAGCTATTAAGATAGCCTTCCCTGATTCCAAAGTTATCCCTTGGAAAAAATCTCAAGGATGGGGATCTGAACAAATAGCTTCAATATGGAAAGCTTATAGCCTTGCCGCATCGGAATCGAGGGAAAACGATTATGTGGTGAGGATAGATTCTGATGTGTTCTTTTTTTCTGACTGGATTTTCCAGATAGTAGCTCGTAGTAGAAAAGATTTGGTTGGAGACGGACACTATGTAAATTTCAAATATTCTCAAGGCGGATTTTACTTTCTTCGTGCTGGTGCCATAAATAAAATAAAACGATATTTTGAGGAAAACTCAATGGACGAGTTTTTAACAAAAACTAAAATAAATGTCGAGGATATAGCTGCTTATCAATTTATTGAGCAAACAGGGCAAAAAAGCTGGCTTACATTTTTTATGATGTTTCCTGACGAATATAGAATAGCCGGTCATTTAAGCGCATATCAAAAATTCAAATTTTGTTGTTTACATTTTGTTATGAAAAACAAAAACAAGATGCTGGAAGTCTATTTGAAGGAAATCGTCCATCATAGCGAAAGGGATATGTTTCTTAAGGCACTCGAAATCCAATGAAAAATCATTAACAATAATACATGGCAGTACAAAATTAAATGTGAATATATATTAAACAGTTAAGAAGGGTATTCTTTGATGTTAGAACAACCGCAATATTACCAATTTACACGATCCGATGTATCTGAATTTTTGCCAACTCATTATGAAAAAGTCTTGGACATAGGGTGTGGCGAAGGACATTTTAAAAGGAATTTAAATGAATCTTGCGAGGTATGGGGTGTAGAACCTAGCAACGCTGCCAATGTTGCTTCAAAAAGTTTACATAAAGTTCTTAATGGCTACTATGAAGATGTTTATGATGAATTGCCTGACAATTATTTTGATTTAGTGGTTTGCAACGATGTCATTGAACACATGAGTGACCATGACAAATTTCTTAAATCAATCCAAAAAAAAATCACAGCAAATGGCTGCCTGGTGGGATCAATACCTAACGTGAGATATATTTACAACTTATATGAACTAATGATTAATAAAGAATGGTTCTATGAGAATTCAGGTGTTTTGGATCGCACACATTTAAGGTTTTTTACAGAAAACAGTTTAACAAGAACCCTTAACGAACATGGATATTTGATAGAAAAGCTTCACGGTATCAATAGCGAATTAACTAAACCTCTACCATTTAATATAAAAAACCATAAGTATTTGAAAGCTGTTTTAAAACGATCCATACTTTTTTTTGTTATTGTGGTGACATTTGGATTTTGGAACGATGTCCAATATTTACAATTTGCTTTCCGTATAAAGAAGCACAAATCAATATCAAGGTAGCTCTGTGATAGACTCCTTAGTGTCGTGAACCGACAATCAGCTCCAACTAAAAATCAACACACTTTCGGCGGGGCTTACCTTAAAGCAGCTTATTTTTATCCGTTTTAAACGACAAACGTCTTTTAAAGTAAAACGCCACATTCACTAACGCAATCATCACCGGTACTTCAATCAACGGCCCGATCACTGCGGCGAAAGCCGCTCCGCTGTTGATGCCGAACACGGAGACTGCCACGGCAATTGCCAACTCGAAGTTATTACTGGCAGCGGTAAAAGCCAGCGTGGCGGTTTTTTCATAATCCGCACCGATGGCTTTACCCATCATAAAACTCAACAAAAACATCACCACAAAATAAATCAACAAAGGAATGGCGATTCGAACCACATCCAGCGGCAGTTGCACAATTAAATCGCCCTTAAGTGAAAACATCACGACGATGGTGAATAACAAGGCAATCAGTGTCAGTGGACTGATTTTTGGTATAAAGCGCTGCTGATACCAGTCTTTGCCTTTGGCTCGAATCAACAAGAAACGCGTCAGGAATCCGGCAATAAAAGGCACACCCAAATAAATGAATACGCTTTTGGCAATCTCGCCGATAGTGATAGCCACCAAATTGCCTTGCAATCCAAACAACGGCGGAAGCAGGGTAATAAAAAACCAGGCATAAATGCTGTAAAACAACACCTGAAATATACTATTAAAAGCCACCAAACCGGCTGCGTATTGGTTATCGCCTTTCGCCAATTCATTCCAGACAATCACCATCGCGATACAGCGTGCCAAACCAATCAGGATAAGGCCGGTCATGTATTCGGGATAGTCACGCAAAAACAGGATGGCCAAGGCAAACATTAACACCGGCCCGATAAGCCAGTTTTGCGCTAACGAAACACTTAATAGCCGCCAATTGCGAAACACGTCACCCAGCTCTTCATAATGGACTTTGGCTAAGGGCGGATACATCATCAAAATTAAACCGATGGCAATCGGAATATTGGTAGTCCCCACCGAGACGGCATTATTAACGGTATTCACTTGGGTCGGGAAGACAAAACCGATACCAACCCCCACCGCCATGGCGGTAAAAATCCATAGCGTCAGGTAGCGGTCGAGAAAAGACAGATGTGTTTTTGAACCAATTTCCGGAATCATGACGATCTCCTGATTAATGACTGACTACAGACAGTTCCAGCAAGCGTTCGACACCTACCGGTTCTTCTTTAAGCAAGGGCACGACGGCGTAGCGTTGTGCATGAATGGTGGCTACGGCTTCTATTTCCGGTAATTCATTGGCAGCGCGTTGACGCAGTAAGGTCGACTGCACCGTTGCCGCAGCGATGCTGTTGTTGATAACCCAAGCCCACGGCTCAATCCCGGCACGGCGCAGATCCGCTTGCAGATTGGTCGCTTCCAGTACCGGCGTGGTTTCCGCCAGTGTCACCAACAACACTTTGGTTTGCTTCGGGTCTTGTAATTGCATCATCGGTGTCAGGTAATGCGTGCTGGAATTGCTCATTTGTCGGCTCACTTCACGATGATAAGCACCGGTGGCATCAAGCAACAATAAAGTATGACCGGTCGGCGCAGTGTCCATTACCACGAATTTTTTTCCCGCTTCACGGATAACGCGTGAAAAAGCCTGAAACACGGCAATTTCCTCAGTGCAAGGTGAGCGTAAATCTTCTTCCAACAAAGCCCGGCCTTTGGCATCCAGTTGTGCGCCTTTGGTTGCCAACACCTGTAAGCGATAACGCTCGGTTTCCGCCTGCGGATCAATACGGCTAACCGTTAGATTATCCAATGCGCCATTAAGGGTTTCACTTAAATGCGCGGCCGGATCGGATGTCGTCAAATGCACCGGCAAGCCGCGCCGCGCAAGCTCCACCGCGACAGAGGCAGCGAGTGTGGTCTTACCAACGCCGCCTTTACCCATCAACATAACCAGGCCATGACCGTCTTTGGCGATAGCATCAACCAGTGTCGACAAACTGGGCATCTGAATTGCCAAAGTGTTGGCTTCATTATCTGTTATTGTCGGCGCGGCAGTAGTTAGCAATTGTCGAAGGGCTTCAAGTCCAACCAGATTAAACGGTTTAAGCTCAAGGCGATCACACGAAAGTGCTTTGAGTACTGCGGGCATAGTCGTCAGTGCTTGTTGTTCGCGCTTACAAATGGCAGCGGCCAGCGGATCATGTCTGGCTTCGGCGGGCGGCAAAATTCCGTTGATGACCAGATATTGTTGTGACAAAACAATCGCCGCCAACTCTTCATGCGTGCGTGCGACTTCCCGCAACGTTGCTTGCTGGGCGCGTGCCACCAGAATCAGGCGACTACGCATTGGATCAGCCAACGCGTCAACGGCCGACTTGTATTGACTGCGCTGTTTTTCCAGACCTGCCAACGGGCCAAGACAAGAAGCGTCGCCTTTACCTTCATCCAGAAAACCGCTCCAAGCTCCAGGTAATTGCAACAAGCGAATGGTATGTCCGGTAGGCGCGGTATCAAAAACAATATGATCGTAAGTTGCCGTTAACGCGGAATCCGTCAACAAGGCAGTAAACTCGTCAAACGCAGCTATCTCGGTGGTGCAGGCACCGGAGAGTTGCTCTTCTATGCTGTTAACCACCGCGTCCGGCAATACTCCGCGCACCGGCCCAACGATACGATCCCGATAAGCTTGAGCCGCCGCTTGTGGATCAATTTCCAAGGCGGCCAAATTGGACACAGTGGGAATGACGGTAATTTGGTTGCCGATATTGACACCTAATACCTGACCGACATTAGAGGCCGGATCAGTACTAACCAATAATACCCTCCGCCCTTCATCGGCCAATTGGATTGCTGTTGCGCAAGCAATCGAGGTCTTACCTACTCCGCCTTTGCCGGTAAAAAACAAAAAGCGCGGTAGTTGCTCAAGAAACTTTAGTTCTGCCATGATTTAAACTCCAACAAGTTTACAGTTGCTTAGGATCGTGCATGAAATAACTTAACCATTTATACCCCCTCACCCCAGCCCTCTCCCGGAGGGAGAGGGAGCAAGATGCCAAGTTGTTTCGTGCGCATTCCTTAACTGCAACTGCTGTTTCCGCCGCAACAACCCGATTGGGATTTTTCTTCAGCCAAAGCAATACCTGTCCAACGGGATAGTTCGGCACGACTCGGATAACGTCCCGCCAAAGCCACTTCGCCGTCAATTAAAATCAACGGCAACGCCTCTGCACCGGAGCGTTCAAGAAAAGCTTTTACGAGGTTATTTTCCGCAAATTCCATGGGTTGTTGTGCCAAATTGAAACGCTCAATTTGAGCGCCGTTTTGCTTGGCCCAATCAAAATCCGCAGAAAAGCCAACCAACTCCTGATCGACATCCACACCACAAACGCCGGTACTGCAACACAAGGCGGGGTCAAATACTTGAATACTGGGCATACGTTATCTCTTTATAGTTAGGGCAGCAAGGTACTGATGCGATCCAGTTCCAACTTCAACTGGTCACGGTTATTTTTTAATTCGTTGAGCGGCAGCGCCAAAAATTGTTCAATGCGATATCGCAATATGCGATAGACCGTCATAAAAGCGGCATCAATTTCTGCATCAGACCCTTCAACATGGGCGGGGTCTTCAACACCCCAATGGCTGCGCAACACAGGGCCAAGATAAGCAGGACACGTTTCGTTGGCAGCATTACCGCAGACACTCAGCACAATATCAGGCGTCACCGGCAGATCATTCCATGATTTGCTAAAGTAACCTTCGGTAGAAATACCTTCCCTTTCCAACAAGGCTAATGAGCGCGGATGTATATAACCGGCAGGTTTGCTGCCTGCGCTCAGCGCTCGCCAACCTTGGGGTGCCAGATGATTAAACGTAGCCTCACCGAGGACAGATCGGCAAGAATTACCGGTACAAAGAAATAGGACATTCATGGTTAATGACTCAATAGTGTTTAAAAATTAATTAGCTTTTACAGCAATCCGGTGTCAACTCAGTGTCGAAACACTGTTCGGGATTACCCGCACAACATTCGGCGGTCAGATAAGCGATCAACTCTTGCATGATAACAAGGTTGGCTCGATAACGTTGATAGCGGCCTTCTTGGGTAACACTGAGCAAACCGGACTGCGTCAAGGCTTTAAGATGAAAAGATAAATTAGTGGCCGGCAGCGCCAACAGCGCGGCTATTTCGCCCGCCACCAAACCGTCCGGGGCATTTTTAACCAATAGCCGAAAGACATCCAGACGAACTCCGGAAGCCAGCGATTCAAATAATGTTGTTGCGAGTTGTTTTTCCATTGGGCAACTATACAACAATTATTGAAGTATTGAAATAATAATTATTCGCCGGGACTTTAAAAACACCTGAACTCATTATTGTCCATCAACTTGGTGGGAGCGACGCCTACGTCGCGACTAACGACTAACGACTAACGTTTCAACTCGCGACGTAGGCGTCGCTCCCACAACAGAGCTACCACACCGTTTTACATTTAAGCATCAACATGCGCTTAAGCATGGCCTGTTCCATTCTGTACAGACTTTCACGGGTGGCACGCAGATTTTCTTCTTCGGTTATTAATTGTTGTTCCAATAAGACGCTGATTCGCTCAAGATCTGTGTCTATCAAAAAATGCCGGGTGCTAATTGTTAACTCATTTTTATTAAAATAAACGACCGCTCCGGGTAACGCCAAATAATGCCAATTATCTGTTCCCAAACTAAAACGCGCCAAGCCAAAAATCAGCGTGGTCATAAAGCGGGCGTGATTGGAATGAATTCCAAAACTGCCCGTAGCATCTTCACCGACAAAAGAAGTAACGCCGGTAATGCGCTGCTCATGGGTTGCATCAAACAGGTTTAATATGAATGAGTTCATTACGTTTCCTGCATGGAACCGCGCATATAGCATTGCTCTTCAGACAAGTCATCATAGTGTCCTGCCAAAAAAGCTTCGCAATCCGTCAAGGTTTGCTCTAACGGCACTGACACACCGGTTTGTTTGGTGTGCTGAGCCAACACCGAAAATGGCTGGGTCAAATAACGTTGCAATTTACGGGCACGCATCACTACTTTGCGATCAATCTCGGATAATTCTTCAATACCCAGCATGGCAATAATATCTTCCAGTTCATGATAACGCGCCAGATGCTCGCGGACGCTTTGAGCCACCGCATAATGACGATCACCCAAGGTATGCCTGTCCATCAATTTACTGCTTGAACGCAAGGGATCGACAGCGGGATAAATGCCTTTACTGGCCTGATCTCTGGACAAAATAACCGTGGTATCCAAATGGCTCAATATCGCACTAACCGCAGGATCGGTCATATCATCAGCGGGTACATAAACGGCCTGCACCGAAGTGATGGCACCTTGCCGGGTAGACAATATCCGATCTTCCAGTTCCGCGACTTCTGTAGTGAGTGTGGGCTGGTAACCTACCGTAGCAGGCATGCGACCGAGCAGACTTGAAATTTCACTGCCTGCCTGTACAAAACGAAAGACATTATCGACCACAAACAAGACTTCTTTATGCAAGGTATCACGCAAGTATTCAGCATAAGTTAGCGCGGACAGTCCAACCCGAAAACGCACACCGGGCGATTCGTCCATTTGCCCGAACACCATCAAAGTATCCTGCATGACTGCGGCTTGCTGCATTTCCCGCCACAACTCGTGGGCTTCGCGGATACGTTCGCCAATCCCGGCAAATACGGAAACGCCTTTATGAATGGCAGAAACCGCATGAATAAACTCCATCACCAACACGGTTTTACCAACCCCTGCCCCGCCAAATAATCCGGTCTTTCCGCCTTTAACAAAAGGACATAATAAATCGATAACCTTAATACCCGTCTCCAAAATCCCGCTGATGCCTATGGCCTCGGATAATGGCAACGGTTTGGCATGTATATTACGAAATTCGTTTTGCGCCAAGGGGGGCAGTCCGTCCAGCGGTTCGCCGAATATATTTAACAACCGGCCCAGACAGTGTTCCGACACCGGAATCTGCAAGGGTGCGCCGGTATCATAAATAATCATGCCCCGACTCAAGCCGGCAGTACCATGCAGGGTAATCGCCCGGATATGGCGTTCATCAAGATGCTGATGCACCTCAAATAAATAAGTGCTGTGATCAAAACAGGTGCATAACGCTTGGCGCAAAGGTGGCAACCGAGAGCAATCAATAATTACCACCGGGCCATGCACTTCAACAATGGTGCCGATAGCTTGCCGATTTTTTTGTGGCGTCTGTAAATTATTCAACATGACACACTCGGGTTGTTTAACGGTAAGTAACTGCTCAAGCATTAAAAAATAGAACACAGATAAAACGGATCTGACTGATAGATACGGATAAGGGGGGGGGGTAATTTCATGAAAATATTGCCTATCAACGGTTAAGGTAAATCGCAATAAATAACCCTCACCCTATCGTTCCCACGCTCCGGCGTGGGAATGCCGACAGTGACGCTCCCGCGTCACGCAACGCGGGAGCGTTGCCGGATGAATTCCCACGCTGGAGCGTGGGAACTAGGCGAGGTCTTTTTCGACTAACAATAAAATCCGTTGAAACCCGTATAATCCGTGTCATCCGTGTTCTATAGATTGAAACCAATATATAAACAGGCTTTGCTAAAATTAATTGCAGTCCATCTTACTGTATACTGAGTATTGATCCAATGCCACGAAATATTTCATCTCTTTCATCCTAAAACAGACCCATCACAAGATCAAGCAACGACAATAATGGACATTATATTTAAAGAATACTGCAAAGTTGTCTGGCAAAAAAAAGGCTATTTCTTTATGGCCTTATTTGCCTTGGCCTGTTGCATCACGCTGGATTTATCAGCCCCCATTTATTATAAAAATATAGCCAATGGACTGGCTGCACCTTATTCCGAGGCAACGCTGGCGCTATTACTGGAAAATTTAAAAGTTATTGCCTGCATCTATGCGGGTATCTGGTTATCATGGCGACTACTTGAAATCGCCATTATTCCGCTCGATGGCGGCGGTGTTAATTTACTTGAAAAACGCTGTTTTGATGTCCTTAAAACACAAAAATATGCTTTTTTCGAGAACAGTTTTTCAGGCAGCTTAATCAAACAAGCGAACCGCTTTTCACGTTCTTTTGAAACGATTATGGACTGGTTTTTATTTCAGTTCTTCATGAATATTTTAGCGATAGTCATTTCATTCACCATCTTTTACCAGCAGCAACAAGAATTCGCTTTTTACTTCCTGGCGTGGGTTGGTCTTTTTGTCACCTGGAATATCGCCTATTCACTCTGGAAAATGCGTTTCGATCAAGCTGTCGCTGAAGCTGATTCGCTGGTTGGCGGCGTGTATTCCGATGCCATCAGTAACATCTTTATTGTCAAAAGCTTTGCCATGGAAGCCCATGAGCAAGCACGCATCAACAAGGCCTCGGATCTTGTTTACAAGAAAAAGAAAATCGCCTGGTTGTTTACTTTTATTTCTTTTGCCGTCCAAGGCTTAATGACTTTTGGTATTGAATTGCTGTTGGTTTACTTAATGATTCAAAAATGGACAACCGGCATTTTTCAGGTCGGCGAGTTTGTTTTGTTCCAGTCAATTATGCTTATTCTTATCCAGCGTTTATGGGAGTTTGGCCGTAATTTTAGAACTTTTTTTACCGCGTTGGCAGACGCGTCGGAAATGGCAGAAGTGTTCAGACAGGAAGATATTGAAAAAGACAGCGATCAAGCACAAGCCCACACTATCAGCAAAGGTGCCATCAGCTTTAACAAGCTTTGCTTTAGCTATAACCCGGTCAATCTCCGGCAAACCCGTTTGTTTGATAATTTCTCGTTAGATTTAAAAGCCGGTGAAAAAATAGCGCTGGTCGGTCAATCCGGTTCCGGCAAATCAACCTTAACCAAATTGCTGTTTCGCTTTCTTGATCCTCAACAAGGTACGCTTGCTTTTGACGGACTTGACGCAAAATCGTTTACCTTACATGCCCTGCGTGAACAAATATCGATGGTGCCTCAACAGCCCGATTTATTTCACCGTTCAATACGTGACAACATTACGCTGGGTGCCAATATTTCAGAAGAGCAGCTTATTGCGGTTGCCCAAAAATCCCGCAGCCTTGAATTTATCCAGGCCTTACCCGACCAATTTGATACCTTGGTGGGCGAACGGGGCGTTAAACTGTCTGGCGGTGAACGGCAGCGTATTGCCATTGCCCGCGCTTTTCTGGAAGATGCGCCTATCGTTGTGCTGGATGAAGCCACCAGTGCGCTGGACTCGTTAACTGAAAAACAAATTCAAGTCGCTATTTTTGAACTGATAAAAAATAAAACCGCCATTGTTATCGCCCATCGACTTTCCACTATTTTAAAGATGGATCGTATTATCGTTTTGGAAAAAGGCCGCATCATCGAACAAGGCACGCATCTGCAACTGCTCGCCAAAAAAGGCAAATACTACGCCATGTGGCAACACCAAAGTGGCGATATGCTGGTTGATTAAGCTTAACTATTTTTCACCACGAAGAAAAAACATAACGACTCAGTTTATTTTTCACCACGAAGACACGAAGAGCACGAAGATAAATCTTTCTTTTCTTCGTGTGCTTCGTGTCTTCGTGGTGATAATCTTTTTCGTGGTGATAATTTCTTAAAACTTACCGGCCGCAATCAAGGCATCCAAAATAACCCAAAAGGCATTTTTTTTGGTGCCAAAACTCCCGCCAGAAAAACCCATACCTTAAAAAACAAGCACCTGGAAAAGCTTTTTTTAGCTGTTTTTTTTTGCCAGAAATAACGATTGTTTTTTCCTAAAAACACTATATATTGTGCCAATAAATTAAAAACCATCTACATATAGACATTAAAACCTGAGTCATGCAAACCCTAAGGTGCTGATTTATGGTTTATTTTCACTTAATCCACACACTACAGTCAGGGATATACACCCATGCCAGCACAACTTCATGTCATCGCCAATACCGTCACGGAAATCCCTTTTCAAGACGCCTCAATGGATATTTGGGACACCAAATATCGCTTAAAAAGTAAAGATGGCATAGCACTTGATGGCTCCATTGATGAAACCTATCAACGAGTTGCCAAAGCACTTTCTGAAGTGGAAAAAGGTGCCAATAAACAAGAACAGTATTACAAAGAATTTCTCTGGGCATTGCGTCAAGGTGTTATCCCCGCAGGACGCATTATTTCCAATGCCGGTGCCTTGGCACATAAACCTGCGACATCAACCATTAACTGCACCGTGTCCGGCACTATCGCCGATTCCATGGATGACATACTGGGCAAAGTGCATGAAGCGGGGCTTACGTTAAAAGCGGGATGCGTTGCACCTAATACGCTGGTATGCACTGAAAAAGGTTATGTTACAGCAGTACAGGCCGTCACCGAGAAGCATCAACAAATTCTTAGTTATGATCGCGACTCACGCCTGTTTGAAATGCGCCCCATCCTAAAGCACATGACTACAGTAGTACCCACAGATGAAAATATTGAAATAGGTTCTCACCTCGGTACGCTCACCACATCAATCAAGCATCCCGTGCTTGTTTATAGAGACGACAAATTACAGTACGTTCGTGCGGATGAAATTAACCAATCCGATGCCCTGGTTCATTATCAACTGCCCTGGGAGGCTGATAAAAAATCAGCATTAAAAGCATGGTTTGCCGGTGCCCATCTGGGTGATGGTTCATCCTACGAAAAACACATAACTTACGCGCCTTCGCGTGAAAAATGGCAGATCAAGGCCAAAGCTCATGGTAAACGCCTGGTTTTTAAAATACGCGCGGCAGAGCGCGAAGTAGTCGAACGTTACGCGCACTTTTTTCAACGGTTTTATGATTGCCAAGCCAATGTAGTGCAAGCGGTTACGATCAACAATACAGCGGTATGGGATTTTACTGTCGCCAGTTTTAAAGCAAGTGCTGCAAGTGAATTGTTTGATAACCAATGCGGAAAAAAAAGCCACAATTTAAAAGTGCCCCAGTGGATTAAACAAGCCCCAGACCGCGTCTTTTTACCCTTCTTGGCGGGTCTCATTGATACCGATGGCACTATTTCTACAGAACGCGGCAGCGCAATATTAAGTTGTCAATGTGCGGCTTTCGCGGATGAAATTCAAAGTCTATTGGCTTTATTCGGTGTCCATGCGGCTATTACTCAAAAGAAAGAACGGTCACATGAGTATAACGGTAATATCATAAAAGACAGTGGTGGCTATAGCGTTAAAATATCTGATTCAGGGTTCTTGATTAAAATGTGCGCCTTTATGGCGGATAGCGGCAAAATAAACCGTATTAAAGACCATAAGTCTCAAGCGGGTCAATACGACCATTATGTGATGACTTCGGCCTTACGAGCCGCACTTGAAACCAGCCAATCCGAACTGAGCCATACTGAAAAACATACGCAGGGTATTTATCATGGCAAGCATAAGCAAGCGACGATTAGCCGGGTGTACCTGGATAAGTGGGCAGAAAAATTTCCCCTATTGAACAGTCATATTGATTTTGTCCGACAATTACGTCCGGTAAAAAGTATCAAGCGTAATCTGGATATCGGCGAGACCTTTTATGATTTTACTGTTGATAAACATAACAACTATTTAGCGGGCAATGGTGGTTTGGCAGTAATCCATAATTGTGGAATCGGTTATGAATTTTCAACCTTGCGCCCTAAAGACGCTTATGTTTCCGGTGCCGGTGCTTACACCTCCGGGCCGTTATCGTTTATGGATATTTATGACAAGATGTGTTTTACCGTCTCGTCAGCCGGTGGCAGACGTGGCGCACAAATGGCCACTTTTGATGTGGGTCACCCCGATGTCGTGGAGTTTATTCGCGCCAAACGCGAAAATGGCCGCTTACGCCAATTTAATCTATCGCTGTTAATTACCACTGAATTTATGCAGGCGGTAAAAAATGACCTGCCTTGGCCGTTATCATTTCCAGTAACAGAAAAAGAAGTCAAACTCGACAAGCTGAACTTGAAAGATAGTAAGCTCATTATCTGGCGTGAATTACCCGCCAAAGACGGCTATGTCGTTAATAGTGATGGACTGATCGCTTGTAAAATAACCAAAACCATTCCTGCACGCCGGTTGTGGGACATCATTATGAGCTCCACTTACGACTATGCCGAACCTGGATTTATTCTGATCGACAAAGTTAACGAGATGAATAATAACTGGTTTTGCGAGAAAATCCGCGCTACGAATCCATGCGTAACTGCGGATACCCGCCTACATACCCAATACGGTATGGTAAAAATTGGCGATCTTTACGCCAGTGGTACCGCCCTAAATGTGACGGTCGATCATCGCGCCCTCGGTTTGCAAGATAAAGGCACAACCACTCGGCCCGCCAAGCCCGCTTTTATGACGGCCGCCTCGGCAGATGTTTATCGAGTAACCACCAAAGACGGCTATGAAATTAAAGCAACCGCTTGGCATGACTTTTATACTAAGCGAGGAAAAATAAAATTAAAAGATTTAAAGCTAGGTGATAAGTTACTGATTCAATCAGGTAAAGGTCAGTTTGGCACACTAGGTGATAAAAACTTTGGCATGTTGTTAGGCTTAATTACTGGCGATGGTCATTTCACCAATCGGGGCAAACAGCAACAAGCCGCGATTATTAACCTGTGGAATAATGACCGGGTTTTCGCGCCTCAATTAGTCGCTTACATTAATCAATTACTGGCAACTTCAACTATAGCCACAACCAGCCTAAAAAAATCCCACACCGTTTCAGCGGTTGCTGTGCCCGAACGTAATATGATTATGATTCGCTCGATTTTATTAGCGCGACTTTTAGAATTTTACGGCTTTAATAAAGACAGCAAATTAAGCGTTCCAGAAGTCATCTGGCAAGGCACGGAAGATTGTGTGAAAGCTTATTTGAGTGCTTTATTTCAAGCGGATGGGACAGTTACTATTTCAGGAAAAAATAACACATCCTGCTCTATTCGTTTGGCTTCTTCTTATCCTGCGTTACTGAAAGATGTACAAACTTTATTGGCTAACTTTGGGATTTTTTGCCGTATCTATAAACGTCGTGAAGCTTCATTCAGAAGCTTACCTGATGGCAAGGGCGGACAGAAGGAGTATTCTTGCAAAGCGGATTATGAGGTTATTGTTGACGGACAATCCAGAGAGCTATTCATGCAGGAAATTGGTTTTTTGGGTGACGAAAAAAACCAAAAATATAAAGATTGGGTGGTTGGTAAAAAATTAATACAAAAACAAAATTATTTGACTGAGATCACTGAAATTAGTTTTATCGGAAAAGAAGCGGTTTTTGATACCACTCAGGCTGATCACAATACCGTTATTTTTAATGGCCTAGTAACCGGACAATGCGGAGAGCAGCCGCTTCCGCCTTACGGTTCTTGCCTGTTGGGCTCCATCAACCTGACCCGTTTTGTTAAAAAACCTTTTACTCAAGACGCGTATTTTGATTGGGATACTTACCGCAAAGCCATCCGGATTTTTACACGGATGCTGGATAATGTAGTCGAAATCAATGGCCTGCCCTTGCCCCAACAACGCGAGGAAATCATTAGCAAGCGTCGTCACGGCATGGGCTATCTGGGCTTGGGTTCAACGGTCACCATGCTGGGCATGAAATACGGTGATGCGCCTTCCTTGCACTTTACTGAAGAAGTGACCAAGACTTTAGCCGTAGAAGGCTGGAAAGCAGGCTTGTCACTGGCAAAGGAAAAAGGCCCCGCGCCCATTATGGAACAGTTGTTTGCTGTTACGGGTGAAATGTTGCACAAGCGCCCTGAAATGATTGCCGATGGTTATAAAGTGGGCGATGAAATTGCCGGTAAACTATTACACGCAAAATACAGCCGCTATATGCAACAACTGGCTAAAGAAGAACCCGAACTCATTATCGGACTTACTGAAACCGGTGCCCGCTTCACCCATCACAGCTCTATTGCACCGACCGGAACCATTTCCCTGTCCTTGGCTAATAATGCCAGCAACGGCATAGAACCGAGCTTTGCGCATCATTACTCACGTAACGTAATCCGTGCGGGTAAAAAATCCAAAGAAAAAATTGATGTGTTTTCTTTTGAGTTATTGGCTTATCGTGAAATGATCAATGCCAACGCCATGCCTTACAGTGACGATCCTGCACAAAAACTGCCGGATTACTTCATTGCAGCAGACGACGTGACGCCCAAACAACACGTTGATATTCAGGCCGCCGCGCAAAAATGGATTGATTCTTCCATCTCCAAAACCGCTAACGTGCCCACTGACTTTCCTTACGAAGAATTTAAGTCTATTTACGAATATGCTTACGACAAAGGCCTGAAAGGCTGCACCACTTTCCGCTTTAATCCTGAAGTATTCCAGGGCGTATTGGTTAAGGAATCCGATCTGGAAAACACCACCTATCAATTCACCTTGGAAGACGGCGAAGTGATAGATCTAAAAGGTAATGAAGAAGTTGAATATGATGGCGAAATGCACAGTGCCGCAAATTTATTTGATGCCTTGAAAGAAGGCTATTACGGTAAATTCTAACTTATCTGTAAGGGCAACCTCTTTTTGTAGAGGTAATCCCTTTTTGTAGGGGCAATCCCTTGCGGTTGCCCCCACCGCACAAAACCCATCAGGAAAAATATCATGGCATACGCAATTAATAAAAAAATTATCAGCTACAAAGTTATCAGTAACGAAGACAAAGCCAACGCAGAACAAGCCAAAGTTGAAGCTCAAAAACAAGATCTGGAAAGCATGCATGAAAATGTAGCGCGTCCGGAAATTCTGTTTGGCTCGACTTACAAAATCAAAACCCCACAATCAGAACATGCGATGTATATCACCATCAATGACATGATTTTGAATATGGATACCGAATACGAAGAACGCCGCCCGTATGAAGTCTTTATTAACTCAAAAAACATGGAACATTTCCAATGGGTACTGGCACTCACCCGGGTTATCTCTGCCGTATTCCGCAAAGGCGGCGATGCCTGCTTTTTGGTTGAAGAACTTAAATCGGTTTTTGATCCCAAAGGCGGTTACTTTAAAAAAGGCGGCGTATTCATGCCCTCGTTGGTCGCAGAAATTGGCTGCACCATTGAACAGCATCTAAAGAAAATCGGCATGCTCCAAAGCCATGAGTTGGATACTCACCAAAAACAATTCTTAAACGCCAAACGCAAAGAATTTGAAGCCATCCATAACGATACCTCAACACTCGACGAATCAGGGAGCTTTCCCGCCAAAGCCCTGCTCTGCGGAAAATGCCAAACCAAAGCATTAGTATTAATGGATGGTTGTATGACCTGCTTGAACTGTGGCGATAGTAAGTGTGGTTGATTTGTGAATCAGTAAATCTGATCCACCCTGCTTTTAATTGCTAGCTTCGATTAATCCTATTAAAATAGGATATTATTTTTTGGAGATTAAAAATGTTGCAATCATTAAGACGCGCCGGAGGATCATTAGTAATGACTATTCCAAAGGCCTTTATAGAGCAAAACAAACTTCATGAAGGCTCAAAAGTTAACCTAATGTTAGAGGGCGATCATATAACCATTACTGCACCCACTAAAAAAAAGCACTACAGTATTGAGGCGTTAATGGCTGAAATGCCTGATGGATTGCCCAAGGTTGATGGTTGGGACGAAATGCAGGCAACTGGATTAGAGGTTAATTAATGGCTTACCTACCTAAACGCGGGGATATTATTCACTTAACCTTTGATCCGTCTTCAGGTAAAGAAATGCCGGGCAAGCATTATGGTCTGGTTATCAGTGGCAAAATTTTTAACAACAGCGGTCTTGCGATGATATGCCCTATTTCACAAGGTGCTGCGGCTAATGCACGCTCTGCTGGAACGGTTGTTACGCTTATGGGTTCTGGCACTGAAACACAAGGTGCAGTACATTGCCATCAATTAAAGTCATTAGATTGGCGCGTTAGAAAATCTGAATTTAAAGAAATAGCACCTGATTTTATCATGGCAGAAGTTAACGGGAAGCTTGAAGCTATCTTGTTTGATGGTTAGCAAGTGACCAAGGGACAGGATTTTTCTCAACATAAGAAAATATGATTTTGCAAGACCTGATACCATAATTCTGTGCCCGACTACACGGCTACGGATGGGCTTCTGGTGAGCCAAAATACACACGAGCCAAAAATTTAAAAACTTGAACATCGAGTTCAAGATCGTCATGTTATACTCCACCCTACATTACGATTGCCCAAGAGAAATTTTTATGTCTGCTGGATGGCTTCTTGGCTCAATGAAGTCATTCATAAAAGACCGGATGAGATTGATTCATCCCAGCAATGGTTAATTGAATCGGGCTTATATAATGCAGTAGTTGATGGAAGTATTGATCATGAGACTTTGATTTGAATGTCTATGTTGAGACAAACTTTGTTCTTGAGCTAGCTTTTGACCAAGAGCAAAAAACACAATGCGAGCTAATTCTTAATCTTTGCGAGACAGGAAAAATTAATCTGATAATCCCGGCTTATTGTCTTGCAGAACCTCATGAAAAACTCACTCGTCAAGCAAATCATCGTAAAGAACTTCAGCGCAGTCTTGATAATGAACTCGTTCCTGCATGGTCACGCGCCCTGACATAGAAAGCGTGGCCTCAGTGATTAACTCTAAATGTTTTAAATCACTTTTTCCTAAAAGGCTACGAAGTGAGTCCAATGTTTTTGTAATGATAGTGTTCATGGTCAGAGCCTGTAGAGTCCAGCTTGAAATCCATATATTCTAGCCAATCTGGAATTTTATTTTGTCGAATTAGCTTTTCCGTTTGGCGAAGGTATTGCAGCCTACAAGACTGCTTATAAACTTTCAGAAATTAAACTTCCAATTTGCGTCGCTGTAAGCTCATACAGATAACATCCGTTGAAGGGATGGTATCTGTCGACAGAGAAATTATTTGTCTGAAAATGTATAGACGAGAAAATCTCGTGCAGTAAATTTGACGGTAAGTAAGTGATAGCTTATAATTTTGGTATTAGTTTTATTTCGTTATCGAAATCATGAAAATACCAAAAAAATTATTATCTATTAAAAATGTTTCAGAGCAGCTTGATCTTTCAGATCAGCGTGTACGTTCGCTTGTTCGTGATGGTTATATTATTGCAACTCGCGTAGGTCACTCTTGGGTTATAGCAGAGTCGTCTTTAGACGAGTACATTAATAAGCAAGGAGGGCCTTTACCTAAGGATCACTCTCGAACAGCAAATGTTCTTCCAAAAATTAAAGCGTTATCTTTTTTTTCTGGTGCCATGGGTTTGGATTTAGGGTTAGAGAACGCTGGCATATCTATGCTTCTTGCATGTGAAAAAGACAAAGCATGTCGACGCACTATAACTACTAATCGTCCAGATTTAGCTTTATTAGGCGATATTTGGGAGTATTCTGCGGATGATATTCGAAAGGCGGCTGGACTTGATATTACTGAAGAAATCGATGTTATCGTTGGAGGCCCACCGTGCCAAGCGTTCTCAACGGCTGGGGCGCGTCGTGGATTTAAAGATGAGCGTGGTAATGCCTTATTGAAATATATCGACCTTATTTTAGAATTGAAACCACGTTATGCGGTTATTGAAAATGTTCGTGGTTTGATTTCTGCTCCTATGAGCCATAAACCTCATGCTGAACGAGGGGATGATTGGATTCCTGGCGAAGGAGAGCACCCAGGTGGGGCTTTGTTATATATACTCAGCTTACTGCGAAAAGGTGGGTATGGTGTTAGCTTCAATTTATATAATGCGGCTAATTTTGGCGTTCCACAAAGTCGCGAACGTGTTATTTTGATTTGCCATAGGGGTGGTGAAAAAGTTCCACATTTAATGCCAACTAATTCACAAGATGGATCTTTTAATCTTCCCAGTTGGCGTACATTGCGTGATGCTTTAATTGATATGGACGATATTACTCATCATC
>Ga0194056_10000650_pt1 | contig 19042 bp, 17 predicted proteins | sample SepL4413m_MetaG_FD_155458 | JGI IMG/M metagenome (GOLD analysis project Ga0194056, IMG submission 155458) | Anoxic zone freshwater microbial communities from boreal shield lake in IISD Experimental Lakes Area, Ontario, Canada - Sep2016-L442-13m | ecosystem: Environmental > Aquatic > Freshwater... | reverse complement strand
GGGGGGGTCACATAACGCTGGATCAATTTGATTTGGCGATGAAATGCCCTGGATTGCTCGAAATTATACATGGTCATCCATTAACTCATAAGCCAACACACTTACCCCGAACAAGGCCGCGGTTTCCACCCTCAGCACTCGGGCGCCATAACTGACCGGTATGGCTCCAGCCTTCCGGGCCAGCTCATATTCACGGGGTGAAAAATCGCCTTCAGGTCCGATTAACAAGCCAACCGAGCCGATATGCCGCTCCCTTAACTCCTTCAGGCAGGATTTCAAAGGACGGCTCTCCGGTTCCAATGAGCCAATCAGCAGGGCATCCAATGCCAGATCCCGCTCCAGCAGCGAGGCCAGCGGCGCCACGGGATAAACCTTCGGAATCCAGGAAGTTCGACACTGCTTGGCAGCCTCAAACGCAATCCGTTGCCAACGGATCGTACGATGATCAGCCCGCTCATCCTCAAGGCGGACAACTCCCCGGTCCGTCATCACAGGACGAATGGCGCAAACCCCAAGCTCGGTGGCCTTCTGGATAATTAAATCCATCTTCTGGGATTTTGGTACAGCTTGAATCAAGGTAATGGCGACCCCGGCCCCCGCCTGCCGCTTCCGCTCCACGATCCAGACTGTCACGATCCCTGCATTTCGGGCCGTAATAACGGCCGAAGCCTCGCCACCCTGACCATCGCAAACCACCACGGACGCCCCGATCTCCTGACGCAGCACATCGGTTAAATGATGTGAATCATCACGAGAAAGCGTGATCGTATCATTCTGCCATGAATCCGGAGTTACAAAACAACGTGGGATCATCCTGCACCGCTCACTTATCCAGATTGGGTTTGGCCTTGAGAAACTGTTCGCCCCGTTCGCGCAGCTTGCGGGTCAGGGGATAATTATCAGTCTCACATAAATCGCTGTAATCCTTTAGTGCCTTTTTCTGCTTGGAACTGAGTTTGACCGGCACCTCTACAATCGCACGGACATGGAGATCTCCCCTCCCGTTCCCATCCAGACTGGGGGCACCATGCCCGCGCAACCGGAACATGTGCCCCGATTCCGTTCCAGCCTCGACGTGAAGCGGAACAAACCCGTCCAGGGTGGGCACATCCACATCGCCGCCAAGGGCCGCAATTTGCATGGGGACGGGCACTTCACAAAGCAACTCGGAACCCTCCCGGTGAAACAACTCATGATCCCGCACATGAAGAATCACATATAGATCTCCCGCGACTCCGCCCCGTACACCACCCTCCCCGCGTCCGGCCAAACGCAAACGGGAACCAGTCTCAACGCCTGGCGGAATCCGCAGGGTCAGCCGCTTTTTAATCTTAACACGTCCGGCACCTTTGCAGTCACGACAGGGCTTGGTAATCAACTTTCCACTTCCCGAACAAACCGGACAGGTCTGGCGGACTTGGAAAAAACCGCTTGCCGAAATCACGGCACCCCGGCCACCACAATGCCGACAGGTTTCCTCGGAACTCCCTGGTTCGCTTCCCATCCCGTTACAGGAGCCGCATTGCTCGGTTACCGGCAGTGTAATTTCCTGCTGGGCGCCAAACATGGCTTCTTCAAAGCCAATCTCCAGATCGAAGCGAAGGTCCGCCCCCTGTTGCGGGCCAGTCCGCGAGGTCCGGCGTCCGCCCCCCATCAAATCCTCAAAAACACCGCCACCTTCCCCGAACAGGCTTCCAAAAAGATCCTGCAAATCAGAAACATGGGTGAAATCCCGCGAGAAGTTAAAGCCATCCGGACCAAAGGCTGACTTCATGCCCTCATGGCCATACTGGTCGTACTGCCGTCGCTTGCCGGCATCGCTCAAAATCTCATACGCCTCACTGACTTCCTTGAACTTGGCTTCGGAAGACTTGTCGCCCTGATTACGGTCAGGATGATACTGCATCGCCATCCGTCGGTAGGCTTTTTTGATCTCATCGGTTGAAGCGGACTTCGCAACACCGAGCACCTCGTAATAATCACGCTTAGCAGTCACAAATCAGACCTCATATCATATGAATTTTGAAAATAGCGCATGATTTTCTTTCCGGGATTAATGAAAAGCGAAGAACACAGAACAACCGTTCTTGCAGAATCAAGGAGCGGAATTCGCCTCCGTGGCCGGTTGAGCCAGCGTTCGCGCGAGATCCTCCTTCAAGTACACAAGCACATCCATAAATTTAACCATGTTGCCGGGAGATGCCTCGATCAGAGCCTCATGAGCGGTAATCATCGTCTGGGTCATCTGCTTTTTATCCGCACCCATCTGTAAAGACACGTTTGTTTCCGGCATGACGCTGGCTTCAGCCTCATTTAAATCAATTCTCACCAGATGATTAATCCCCAGCATCTTAATCAAAAAGGCATTTTTTTCGCTGATGTTCCGGAGAATGATTTCTCCTTCAAATTTTTTGAACTGGGTAGCCAAACCGGCTAAAACACCCATAAACGTGCTGTCCATGCCCACGCAGTCATGCATCTCGACAATGACACGACGACAGCCCTTTTCGATGGCTGTCATCCCAAATTGCTTGAGCGCGGGACCAATTTTAAATGTAGCCCTGCCATGCACCCTGACAAATGCGTCGAGGGACTGAATCGCTACTTCTACGCTATCACCCGATATATCCATAGGAAACCTTGTTAAATATGTTGCAAGGCTACCACCCATAGCCTGTGCTGTCAACGCAGGGAAGCGATGACCAGTACAATTTCACCCTTGATGGTTCGCCCCTGAAAAGCACGTTTTAGCTCCGCCGCGCCACCCCAGACGGTCTCCTCAAATTTTTTCGTGAGCTCCCTGCCCACAAACAGTTCCCGTCCCCCCCCCAGCGTCGCCTCGATTTCGTCCAGTAACTTCATCAATCGGAAGGGGGACTCAAATACGGCCACCGGCACCGGACAGGTGGCAAATTCCTGCAGGAACTTCCTCAGGGCTCCAGATTTTCTTGGGGTGAATCCGGCAAATACAAACCCCGCGCCGGGAAACCCGCAGAGCGAAATCGCCGCAGTGACTGAGGATGGCCCGGGGACGCAAATCACCGGAATGCCGGCTTTGCGGCAGGCGGCCACCATGCGTGAACCGGGGTCGGATACCCCCGGCATCCCGGCATCGGAAACCAGGGCCAACGATTCTCCGGCGCGCAACCGGGTCAGAATCCCGTCAATCCGGGCGGCTTCATTAAATTTATGGCAACTGAACGCCGGCGTCTTGATCTCAAACCGGTCCAGCAGAATGCGTGTATGGCGGGTATCTTCGGCTAAAATACCATTCACCTGCTTCAACGTCTCAATCGCCCGAGCGGATATATCGTTCAGATTTCCAATTGGTGTTCCCACTACATACAGCCCTGGCGTCATATTGTCTCCACACACTCTGTTCTTGTCGTTTTCAAAGCCCTCATTACAATGAACCCCATTTCAAAGGGATTCAGAGACGAAAGCAATGAGAATCTGTGTGGATATACAATCGGCCGTATCTCAACGGGCCGGCGTGGGTCGTTACACGAGAAATCTCGTGGAACACCTTGCCCCGCTCATGGGACCGACAGATAACCTGAATCTCTTTTATTTTGACTTTCATCGACGCGGTCTTGATTTCCCCTGCCCCGGGGCCAATCCGAAACCCATTCGCTGGATTCCAGGAAAATATGCACAGCAGGCCTGGAAACGGCTGCAGTGGCCCCCATTTGATTGGTTTTCAGGAAAAGCGGATCTCTATCACTTTCCCAACTTCACGATCCCCCCGCTTACAAAGGGCAAAAAAATCGTCACCATTCACGATATGAGTTTCCTGCGTTACCCGGAATTCTCCGAACAGAAAAACCTTGAATATCTATCAGCCTTTATCCACGACACCGTCCGGCGCGCGGATGCCATTCTCACGGTGTCAGAATTCAGCCGGAAGGAGACCTCTGAATTACTTGGACTGGATCCCGCACAAATATTCGCCACCCCACTGGGAATCACACCGGGCTGTGTCCGTCCCACTGCTTCGCAAATCGCCAACACCCGGCGCCAGCTTAAACTCGAACGGCCATACCTTCTGAGCGTCGGTACTTTGGAGCCCCGTAAAAACATTCCCTTCCTGATCGAGATATTTGAGCAATTACCGGAATTTGACGGGGATCTGGTCATTGCCGGCATGAAAGGCTGGAAGGTGGGCCCCATCCTTGAACGCATGAACTCCTCCTCGCGCAGGGAGCGCATCCGCTACCTGGAGTTTGTCCCCGACTGTGATCTTTTCTCGCTCTATGCCGGTGCGGAACTGTTTGTGACAACTTCGTTTTATGAAGGCTTCGGCCTCCCCCCGCTGGAAGCAATGGCCTGCGGAACCCCGGTCGTCTCCTCGACAGGCGGTTCACTCCCGGAAATGCTGACAGGTGCCGCCTCGGTCTTAATCCACGGCTTCGACGCCTCATACTGGGCTCATACCATCACCGCCCTACTGAATGACCGCAGCCGGCGCGATGAACTGGCTCGAAACGCCCCGGCGCATGCCGCCCGCTTCTCCTGGCGTGATACCGCCCGGAAAACATTGGACGTCTACCGGAAGGTTTTGTCATGAAGATCGCCATCGATGCCCGTTGGATATTCAATGAGATCTCCGGTATCGGGGCACATACCCGTGAATTAATCCGCCACATCGCCATTCAGGACCACTCAAACTCATATTTGCTGATTTTCTCCGACCGGGCTCTGGCCGAGCGGACCTGGGCGGAGGCGGAACTTTCGGACAAGTCCAACTTCCGGCCCGACATTGTTCCATGGAGCGTTTTCTCCCCCCGCAGCCAACTCTTGCTCCCTTCGCGCCTCGCCCGTCATGGTATCGAAGTATATCATTCCACCAATTACATGATTCCGCTCTCCTGCTTCCCGCGCGGAAGAGCAGGAAAAATCCGTTGCGTGGCCACCATTCACGATCTGATCCCGCTGCTCTTCCCCTCGGCAACGCCGCGCGCACTCAAGACCCGCTTGTTCCCGATCTATCGGCGCCTGATGCTTGAAGTCGGTGCCCGCGCTGACCGGATCATTGCGGTAAGCGGGGCCTCCCGTGCTGATATCGTGGAACATCTCAAGATCCCGCCGGAACGGCACGATGCCGTCAGGGTCATTTATAATGGTGTCGCCCCCCTTTTCGTCCCCGCGCCCAGCTCAACTTCACTCATCGACGATCCCGTACGGCCGCGTACAGTGCTATATGTCGGCCGGAGTGAGCCCTATAAAAATCTGACGCTACTGATTGATGCCTTGGCGCAAGCCCGGAAGAAAGCACCTTTTCCTCTTCAACTCAAAATCCTCGGCCCCCCCGACCCACGTTACCCTGAAGCGGGACAGCGCGTCAAAGACCTGGACTTGGAAGCCGCTGTCTCCTGGGCCGGATATCAAACCAATTCGGCCCTGGTAAAGGCCTACCAGACTGCCGATCTCGTGGTGCTTCCATCCCGCTATGAGGGGTTTGGCCTTCCGGTCGTCGAGGCCATGGCCTGCGGCACTCCGATGCTCTGTAGCGATATCCCTGTTCTCAAGGAAATTGGCGGGAACGCCGCCTTCTATACACCGCTCGGCAATATTCACGAATTGGCCGATGGCATGCTGCGCGTACTGACCGACAGCATTCTCCGTCGCGATATGATCCAGCGGGGCTTTGCACAGGCTCGCCTGTTCACCTGGGCCGAGGCCGCCCGGAAAACCATCGCCCTTTATCAGGAGTTGACTGTGGCACCATCCGGAACGGAAATACAGTTTGATCAGAAGCTCGCAAAGACCGCGAAGAGAGACCTTCTATGAGCTACACATTCCCGGCTTCCTGGAAAAACATGAACGTTGTGCTTTGTCATGACTGGATCACCGGCATGCGCGGCGGGGAACGGGTGCTTGAGATTCTCTGCGAAGGCTTCCCCCGGGCTGCCATCTACACGCTTATCCATAATCCCCGCGCCGTCTCGGACACCATCAACCGCCACCCCATCCATACCTCCTGGCTTCAAAATATCCCTTCCATCGAAAAACGGTATCGCTATTTCCTGCCTTTTTTCCCTTCAGCCATTGAACAATTCAAGGTTTCACCGGCCGACCTGATCATCAGCACCAGTCACTGTGTCGCCAAGGGCCTGCGCTCAAAAGCGCCGCATCTCTGTTACTGCTTTACGCCCATGCGTTACGCCTGGCTGTTTCATGATGAATATCTTAAAGGAAACATGCTGAAGAAGCTGCTGGCACGCCCCTTGCTGGCTTGGCTGCGCCGCTGGGATCGCCAGTCCTCACAGCGGGTCACCCGGTTCGTGGCGATCAGCCAGCACATTGAAGCGCGCATCAATCGCTTCTATGGCCGTAAGGCCGACGTCCTGTATCCGCCTGTGAATCTCGACCGCTGGACACCGGATTACCTGCCGGCCGGGGATTTTGATCTGATCGCCTCCGCCCTGGTCCCGTACAAAAAAATTGATCTGGCCGTAACCGCCTACAACCGCAACGGGCGGCGCCTGAAGATTGTGGGAACCGGCACCGAATATGAATCGCTGAAGGCCATGGCGGGCCCGAATATTGAGTTTCTTGGCCGTCAGACCGACGCAGAATTACTGTCACTCTATCGCCGGTGTCGCATGTTTATTTTCCCAGGCGAAGAGGATTTCGGCATTGCGCCCCTCGAAGCGCAGGCCTGCGGACGCCCCGTGGTAGCCTTTGGCCGTGGCGGTGCGCTGGAGACGGTCAAGGCGGGAATATCGGGAATCTTTTTCAGCCAACAAACTCCGAAAGCTCTCATCGCTGCCATAGATGCCAGTGCGAGTAAAAACTGGGATCCACGCCTCATACGGTCTCATGCCGAAACCTTCAGCATTCAGGCCTTCATTAATGAATTGGATGCATTAATCCAGCAGACCCGGAAATAAAAGGACTTCATCTCTGCAATCTTCAGATAAGAATTAGTCCCACAAAGCTTGCTGACACAATGTCTTTTTGATATACACCCACATTCATTCGCAGTAAATCGAAAGGATGCCTGAATGCCGAATACATTATTGATAGGGGCCCAGTGGGGTGATGAAGGTAAAGGTAAAATTGTCGACTTTTTAAGTCAGGATGCCGATGTCGTCGTCCGTTATCAAGGCGGCAGTAACGCCGGGCATACAATTGAGATCGGAGCGGAACGTTATGTTCTGCATCTGGTTCCTTCCGGGATTCTTTATCCAGACAAAACCTGCGTGATCGGAAATGGCCTTGTCATTGATCCCACCGCACTTGTCCACGAGATCAAGGAGCTTGAAAAGCGTGGCATCAAAACCGCTGGACGCCTGCACGTCAGCGACCGGGCCCATGCTGTAATTCCCTATCACAAGGCCCTCGATGCCGCCCGTGAGAACCGGCTGGCGGCCGACTCCAAAATCGGCACCACCCAGCGCGGGATTGGTCCGGCCTATGCCGACAAGGCGACGCGATCCGGCATCCGGATGGGCGACCTGCTGGATAAAAATCTTGAAACCCGGCTCACCGAACGGTTGGTCGAGAAAAATGAACAACTGGTCGCCCTGGGGGCCGCCACGCTCGACATCCAGAAGGTCCTGTCCGAGGTCCGCGAGGCAGCCGCATTTCTGGCGCCCTATATCTCTGACACGGTCAAACTTCTGAATGACGCCTATAAGGCCAAAAAGGAAATCCTGTTCGAAGGCGCGCAGGGCACGATGCTGGATATCGATTTCGGTACCTACCCGTTTGTCACTTCCTCCAACCCCACCGGCGGCGGAGCCTGTGTAGGAACCGGCCTGCCGCCCCGAGCCGTGGAACGGGTTTTGGGCGTGATCAAGGCCTACACAACCCGTGTCGGCGGAGGCCCATTCCCCACCGAATTGCTTGACGCGACCGGCGAAGGACTCCGGAAACGTGGTCGTGAATTTGGAGCCACCACCGGACGGCCCCGCCGGTGCGGCTGGTTTGATGCCGTGGTGGCCCGTTATTCCGCCATGGTGAATGGCGTGGATTTCTGGGCTATCACCAAACTTGATGTGATGGATGATATGGAAACGGTTAAGATTTGCGTGGCCTATGAATGTGATGGCAAGCGCTATGAGACCGTTCCCGCCTGCATTTCCACACTCGAGCGCTGCAAGCCCATCTACAAGGAATATCCCGGTTGGCTAGCCACTACCAGCGGCATCACGTCGTATGACGAACTTCCCATCAAGGCGAAAGAATACGTCCAGGCGTTGTGCGATATCAGCGGCGTACCCATGGGCGTCCTGTCGGTGAGTCCGAAACGGCACAGCACTTTCCGCGTGGCAATCTGACCTTTATGTCTACCTCTTCATCACCCTTACCTGCTGAGCCGGCTAAAATTCCAACACACGTTGCCATTATCATGGATGGCAATGGACGTTGGGCCCAGCAGCGGGGCCTGATCCGGTCGAAAGGGCATGAAAAAGGGACTGAATCGGTTCGAGCTGCCATCCGGGCCTGCCGGAAACTGGGCATCCGTTATCTCACGTTGTATGCTTTCAGCGTGGAAAACTGGAATCGGCCCAAACCGGAAATCGAAGCCTTGATGAGCCTGCTCAAAACGTTCCTTCGTAAAGAAGTGAAGGAACTTCATGAGAATAAAGTCAGGCTCCGGGCGATCGGGCGACTCAGTGATCTCCCCGACTCCGTCCGTCGCGAATTGGAAAAGGCCATGGAGGCGACCGAGCATTATACTGACGCTACCCTGGTGCTTGCCTTGAGCTATGGGGGCCGTACTGAGATTGCGCATGCCGCCCAGGAACTGGCCCGAAAAGTTAAAGCAGGCGAGCTTGATCCGGAAGCGATTGACGAAGCCGCCATTGCAGCCCATCTCTATGCCCCTGACATCCCGGATCCTGACTTGATGATCCGGACCAGCGGCGAAATGCGGATCAGCAATTTCCTGCTGTGGCAACTGTCGTATTCTGAACTTTATGTCACCGATACCCTGTGGCCGGATTTCAGGGAAGAACATCTGGTGAAGGCAGTTGAGGAATATTCCAGGCGGCACCGACGGTTTGGAGGGTTGGTATGACGTTGCTTCGCCGCATTTTCAGCGCCATCATTCTGCTGGGCTCTGCCGGCCTGCTCCTTCTCAAATTACCCTCCATTGTGGGAGTCGTGATTGTAATGGCAATCGCGGTTCTGGCCCTGCTTGAGTTTTATATCATCCAGAAAAACAACGGCATCCCCGCGTTCAGGAATATCGGCCTTGTTTCCGGCCTGGCGATTCTGACCTCCGCCTACGTCAGTCTGAATGTCAGCGTGCTGATCGGGCCCTCTGCCCAGGACGCCTGGCGTGAATTGCCCGCCCTCGTGGTCACATTGATTGTGTTCATCATTTTCGTCAGGCAATTTCCACAAAAAGAGAACCCGCAACCGCTTCCCACCATTGCCTGCACCATGCTTGGGCTCGTCTATATTCCACTCATGCTGATGTTTATGTTTCACCTTTGCTTCCGATGGACCACCACGGCATGGAATGAGCCTTTCAGTCCAACCGCGCGGGCCTTGATTCTTTATCTGGTTGTTGTGGTCAAAGCCTCTGATATTGGAGCCTACCTGGTGGGCAGCACCTGTGGTCGCCATAAAATGTTCCCTCGCATTTCGCCCGGAAAGACCTGGGAAGGACTCGCCGGCGGTTTTGGCGCCGGCATTTTGGCCAGCCTGACGCTCTTCTGGTTATGGCACAATCCGGCCCTGGAAAGTCACACGGCGGAATTTGGGCTCCTCACCCTCACTTTCGGCCACGCCTTGTTCCTGGGCGCCTTCCTGGCCGCTATTGGCGTCATCGGTGATCTCGTCGAATCGCTGTTAAAACGCTCGGCCGGACTCAAGGATTCAGGCTGTATTTTCCCCGGAATGGGTGGGATTCTAGATGTGCTCGACAGTCTGTTGTTTGCCGCCCCAGCCCTTTATTTCTATCTGCGATGGTTTGCCCACGTCATCTAAAATTACATGAAAAAGAAAATCATTATCCTTGGCAGTACGGGTTCCATTGGCGAAAACGCCATACGCGTCGCGGCGGCTCTGCCGGCCCGCCTCAAAATCATTGGTATTGCGTCGAACACCAGCTGCAGCCGGCTTTTGGAGCAGGCCTCTGAATTTCAGGTCAAACATGTTGCCATCGCCGATCCGGAGATCGCCGCCGCCAGCCGGCAAAGCAGTCTCCGCAATATCCGCCTCTATAGCGGGGAGAGCGGGGTCGAGAAATTGGCGGCTTTGCCCGGGGCCGATCTCGTTCTTTGCGCCATGGTGGGAATGGCCGGTTTAAAGCCGGTTCTCGCCGCTCTTAATCAGGGAACCGATGTGGCCATTGCGACCAAGGAGGTGCTGGTGGCGGCCGGGGAAATGGTCATGGACTGTGCCCGGCGGAACAAGGCCCGACTGCTCCCGGTGGATAGTGAACACAGCGCCATTTTTCAATGTCTGGAAGGCAAACCCGCCTCCTCGATTCGCCGCCTGATCCTGACGGCTTCCGGCGGTCCGTTCGGCTCGAATCGCGCCATCGATTTCGATAAGGTCACCGCGGCTCAAGCGCTCAAACATCCCCGCTGGAAAATGGGTCCCAAAGTGAGCATTGATTCGGCCACTCTTATGAACAAGGGGCTGGAGATCATGGAGGCCCATTGGCTTTTCGGGATCCCCTACGACCGCATTGATGTTGTCATCCATCCGGAAAGTATCATCCATTCCATGGTTGAGTTTGTGGATGGCAGCATTCTCGCCCAACTCAGTCCCCCGGATATGCGTTTTGCCATTCAGCATGCGCTTACCTGGCCGGATCGTGAGGATGGCGGACTGCCCCGCCTTGATTTCGCCACCCTGGGTGCGCTGCATTTCGAAACACCTGATTTGACGCGGTTCCCCTGCCTCAGTCTTGCCCGCCGGGCCGCCATTACCGGCGGGACCATGCCTTGCGTTTTAAATGCCGCCAATGAAATCGCCGTACAGGCGTTTCTGGACAACCAGATACCTTTTTCGGGAATATGGCATGCCGTTGAAGCCGTCATGTCACATCACACCGTCATTGCCAGACCTACACTGGAACAAATCCATACAACTGATCACTGGAGTCGACAGGACGCAAAACGATTGTGTCTGATCGCCGCCAAACGGAAGAAAGCCTGAGCCCATGTTAACTGCCATTATCACGATTGCCATTGTCGCCATTTTATTCGGGATGACGATTTTTGTCCATGAACTGGGCCATTTCCTCGCCGCCCGTTACTTCGGCTTTACCGTGGATGTATTTTCCATCGGCTTCGGCCCTGCCATCTGGCAGCGCAAATACAATGACGTCGTCTACAAAATCTGCATTATCCCATTGGGGGGGTATGTCGCCCTGCCCCAACTGGATCCGACCGGCATGAGCCTGATTCAAGGCGAGACCGGGGCCGACGCGGACAAGAAGTCCTCTGACAATCCGGAAACGAAAAAGGAGCCGGCCCGGGTGCTTCCCGCCATTGCCCCTTGGAAACGGATCATCGTCTCGATCGCCGGCGCAGCGGGCAACATGATCTTTGCCATTTTTCTCGCCTGGCTGGTGTATCTCTTCGGGAAGCCGGCATCTGTCGCGGAAGAAACCTCGATCGTCGGGTATGTGGCCCCCACCAGCGTGGCCTATACCAATGGTCTGCGGTGCGGCGATGAAATCCTTGCCGTCAATGGCCTGCCGGTGAAAAACTGGGTGGAATTTCTCATGACGTCATCCCGGCATACCATCGCCACCGTCACGGTTCAGCGGGCCGCCACACAACTCTCCCTCACCCTGCCCGGGGCGGAATCCATCGGGCAGTTGGATAGCAAAGGGCTCTGCATGGTTTTCAATGTGGCGCCCGGCATGAGCGCCTCAAAGGCTGGTTTTCAAAGGGGTGATCTGCTCAATGAGTTTGACGGCCAGAAGATATTCAGCCCGGCCCATCTCATCAGCATCATGCAGAACTACAAGGGAAAGACGGTTGCCATGGACTATATCAGGGACGGCAAACACCAGACAACCATGGTGACGCCCGACTATGACCCGGCCACCGAACGGATTCGTATCGGCATCGAGTTCAACCCAAAACAGGTTGATGTGGATTTCAACAAGATCGTGCACCCCTCGCCCTGGACTCAAATTCATTTCCACTCCACCGCGATCTTCCAGACCCTGCATGCCCTGACCGTCCGCGGACAGGCCGGCAATACGGCCAAGCAGATTGGCGGACCGCTGGCTATCATGATAGCCTTTTATTACGTGGTAAAATTGAGTTTGATGATTGCCGTTTTTTTCACCAGTTTCCTGAACGTCAATCTGGCCATCATCAACCTCCTTCCCATTCCTGTGTTGGACGGCGGTCATATTGTCTTTTCCCTGTGGGAGATGATTTTCCGGCGGCCCCTCCATTCAAAAATCATCATTGGATTGACTAATCTGTTCGCCGTATTGCTGATCGTCCTCTTTGTTTTTCTCACTGGCCGTGATACCTATCGTTACACTGCCATAGGCGGTAAAATCGACAAATGGATGAACGGGAAAACCGCCATTACGACGAATATGCCGGCGGCAGCAACCAGCCAGGCCCCCGAGGCCGCCAGGTGATATGTACTCCGCCATCGACATCCAGCGTCGTCCTACCCGCCAGATTCAGATTGGCCCGGTAACCGTCGGGGGTAACGCCCCGATCAGCATACAGACCATGACCAAGACGGATACCCGTAATGTTGCGGCCACCGTCATGCAAATCCAGGAAATTCAAGCCGCTGGCTGTGATATCGTCCGTCTCGCGGTTGTCGACGAAGAGGCCGCCCATGCGCTCGCGGCCATTCGCAAGCAGGTCTCGATCCCGCTGATTGCCGACATTCACTTCAACCATAAACTGGCACTGATCGCCATTGAGTGCGGGATTGACGGCTTGCGGATCAACCCGGGCAACATCGGCAGTCTGGAGCGTGTGCGCGAAGTGGTCAAGGCGGCGGCCAACCGGAAGGTTCCTATCCGCATTGGCGTCAATGGCGGCTCTCTGGAAAAAGATCTTCTGGAAAAGCATGGAAGTGCCACCGCGGAAGCCCTTGTTGAAAGCGCCATGCGGCATGTCCGCATTCTTGAGGATGCCGGCCATCCCTGGATCAAGATCTCGGTCAAAGCATCTGATGTGCCGCGCACACTCCAGGCGTACCGACTATTGTCAAAAACAACCGACCATCCCCTCCATCTCGGTGTCACGGAAGCCGGCACCCTGCTGAACGGGACGATCCGCTCAAGTGTGGCGATGGGGATGCTGATTGCCGAAGGCATTGGTGATACCCTGCGGGTATCGCTGACGGATTCCCCGATTCAGGAAGTCAAGGTTGGGCTTGAACTGTTGCGCTGTTTTGGTTTGAGGCCACCCGGTGCCGGCGTCATTTCCTGCCCCACCTGCGGCAGAGTCCAGATTAACGTGGTCGCGCTGGCGCAACGGGTGGAGACTGAACTGGATAAGTACTACAGCACCCATCCCGGGGCGCCCCATCCCACCGTGGCCGTCATGGGGTGCCTTGTCAATGGCCCAGGCGAGGCGCGGGAGGCCGATATCGCCATCGCCGGCGGACAAGGCAAAGCCGCTCTTTATGTAAAAGGTGCCTTTCTGGCCACGGTTCAAGAAGCTGATATTCTGGATCAACTCCTCGAACAGGTCAAAAAGTGGCATGGCTGAGATCAAACATATCATCTGGGATTGGAACGGGACGCTGCTGGACGATGCTCAGGCTTGCGTGGATGCCATCAATATCCTGCTGAAAGATCATCAATTATCCCCCATCACACGCGTGCAATATCTGGAGGTCTTCGATTTTCCCGTCCGGAATTACTATATCAAGCTGGGCTTTGATTTCTCAAAGGTTGACTGGAATGAGTTGGCGTTGGAATACCACAGAGCCTACGCCATCACTTCTGCCCCAACCCGCTTGCGCAAGGGCACCCGGGCGGCGCTCACTACTCTCCTGGCAGAAGGGGTGGGCATGTCAATCCTCTCTGCCTGTGAACTCAAGATCTTGAAGCGCATGATCCGCGAGAGAAACATCCTGTCGTATTTTGAGCACATCTATGGGCTCGACGATCTCTATGCGAGCTCAAAGGTCGATCTCGGCCACGCCTTGTTCAGCAAGACGGGCCTGAATAAAAGGGGGACATTGCTGATCGGCGACACCACCCATGATTACGAGGTCGCAAAGGCCATGGGCATTCCCTGCCTCATGATGGCGGGGGGCCACCAATCCGACCGAAAGCTGGCCACCCTCGATTGCCCCATGGTCCCCGATCTGGCTGGAGTGCTCGATTATGTCTTATCCACTAACCCGGCACTGCAGTAACCAGGATAAAGAGGCTCTTGAACAGAAACACGCAAAGATCGCTAAGGCCACTGCTTGTTACCCTGATCATGGGGCTCTGGCTGGGCGCCATGGGGTGGCTCATCTTTTATGAAGCCTATCCTGAACTCCGGAATCATTCCTCAGCCGGATATCGCACCTTTCTGTCGCACGGCGTCATGGTCATGGATCGCTGGATGAAAATTTCATTTCAGGGCAAACCCATCGGTTACACCCACACCTCCGTCAACGTAGATGAAAATAACGGCACCAGCCAATACCAGATCAATAACCGCACTATTCTCACGCTCTCGCTTATGGGTAGCCGTCAGCGTGTCTCAGTTAATGCCGACGCGGTTGTGGATGCACTTTATAAACTCAAATCATTTTCGTTCGCACTGACCTCTACGGGTTATGCCATCACAGTGGAAGGCCTCAGGAAACACGGAAATAATTTTGATATTTCCCTCAAGGGTATGGGCTCAACCCAACACTTCAGCGTCACGATACCGGAAGGAGCTGTCATTTATTCACCCATGACTGAAATGACCCTGAAATCGCTGAGCCCTGGGAATTATGCAGTTCTACAGATCTTCAACCCGGTAACCCTGACCGCCCAGAATGTCACCGTCCGGGCCCTCCGCCATGAGTTCCTGCTCCAACGGAACAAAACGATCAAAGCAACGGTTCTTGCGGCAAAAATTGACGGCATGGAGACCCTCTCCTGGATTGACAGCGATGGGCTGATGCTCAAGCAGGAAACCCCTTTTGGTTGGACGATCGAAAGTTGTGATGCCAGGGAAGCCTTGTTGGCGGGATCCCGGCAGGGGACAGACGATATGCTGGCCTCCCTCGCCGTTCCCATTCAAGGAAAAGTCGACCGTCTGGCCTCAGAGCCGGCGGTCACACTCCGTCTCACGGGGCCAGCCTTTTCCCGCGAAGCTCTTGAAACCCAGCGTCAAACCGTGCTCTCCATCGACAGCAATACCGTAGAAGTGATCGTGCGCTCAGAAGTCATGCCCGTCGTCGGTTGCACCCGGGCCGCCATTCCTCCGGAAATGATCCCCTGGCTGGTCTCCACCCCGTTCATTCAGGCTCAGGATCAGCGGTTGATCAACAAGGCTCAGGAGATCACCGGGACCTGGACAAATAGCCTGGAAGCCGCCCGGGCGATCTATCAGTGGGTTTTTATCCAGGTAGAGAAAAAGCCCACGGTCAGTCTGCCGTCGGCATTAGATGTCCTGGCCAATCCCCAGGGTGACTGCAATGAGCATACCTATCTTTTTACAGGCCTTGCCCGGGCTGCCGGACTTCCCTGCAAAATCAGGGTGGGGCTCACACTGCACGAAGGCCAGTTCTTTTATCACGCCTGGCCGTCGGTTTACGTCGGCCAGTGGCTCGACATGGACCCCACCCGCGGGCTCCCCGCAGTCAACACCGGCTACCTTTCCCTGATTGAAGGCGAACTCGCCGAACAGATGAAATTGATGAGTATTATCGGGAAATTGAAAGTGGAAGTAATTCATGATCACGATTAAAAATCTTAATAAACACTTCGGGGCAGTTCAGGCGGTTAAGGATCTGTCCCTCAGCATTCCTGCGGGTGAACTCTTTTGTTTTCTGGGCCCCAATGGCGCAGGCAAGACCACCACCATCAAAATGCTTACCGGGTTGTTACGTCCGGATTCCGGAACCATCAAAATCGGCGGCTTCGATATCCAGACCCAGTCGGTTGAGGCCAAGCGCATTTTGGGGTACATCCCCGACATGCCCTTTCTTTATGAAAAATTGACCCCGGTCGAGTTTCTCAAGTTTGTAGCCGGTCTATACAATATCAGCCGGTCTGATTTAAATGCCAATATCGAGGCGACACTCCACCAATTTGGTCTGCAGGAAGCACGCAATGCCCTGATCGGTGAATTGTCGCACGGTATGCGCCAGCGCCTGCTCTACATCGGCACCTTCATTCATAACCCAAAGGTCATTCTGATTGATGAACCCCTGATCGGGTTGGACCCCCACTCCATCCGCATGATCAAGGATCTCCTGCGCGCCAAGGTCCGTGAGGGAATGACCATTCTCCTGACCACCCACATTCTGGCGCTTGCCCAGGATATCGCCGACCGGATCGGAATTATCTCCAGAGGAAAACTCATCGCCCTGGGAAAAATGAGCGAACTGCAAACCCAATCCGGCTCCAATGGCACCCTGGAAGACATCTTCCTGAAACTCACCAGTGCTGCGTAATATGACTCCATTAACCGCCATCTGGATGAAGGATTTTTATGTGCTGCGCAATTTGCGACGCATGTTGCAGAGGGAGTCGGTTTTCAAGGTGACATTCATCAGCCTTTTCGCCGTTGGCATGATGGGCGGATTCTTCGCCATGTTTTTGTCCGGCTTCAGGTTCCTTTCGGATATGGGGGGCGGCGGATTTATGATTACCCATCGCCTGTTCGCCCTCTTCTTCCTCGGACTCGGCGCCATGCTTTTAATGTCCAACGTCATCACCTCTTATTCCACCATCTTCAAATCCAGGGAAACCCTTTTCCTGTTGACCACCCCGCTCGATACCCGCACGCTGATTACCTACAAATTCATTGAATCCAGCCTGCTCAGTTCCTGGGCGTTTTTCTTTCTGATGCTTCCCTACACGGCGGCCTATGCCTGGCATGCCCGTCTCGGGCTGCTCTTCCCTGTCTGGACGCTCCTTCTGGCCATCCCGTTCGTCCTCCTGTGTGGTGCCATCGGCACTCTCATTGCCCTTACTGCGGTCCGCTGGTTCCCTCGCAGCCGGATTTTATGGGCTGTTATCGCGGGCATCGTGCTGGTTTCCACGATTTATGGGATCGTCCAAATCAGACCTGTATTAGACGAAGATGCCTCCTTCATTCTTAATCGACTCCTGCCCGGACTACAGCTTGCCTCACATCCGCTCATGCCAAATAACTGGGTTGCAGAAGGGATCATGGCCCTTACCAATGGCCAATGGACCCGCGGACTTCTCTTATGGTTGGTGTTACTTACCAACACGGCCGTGCTGTTGCTTCTTGTTCAATGGCTGGGTGAACGGACCTTCTACAGTGCCTTCCAGAAGGAGGCCGGGGCCACAGATCTGCGGCGGCGCCCCGCTGAACTCTTAAGTTGGCTGGATAAGAGCCTTGTGTTTCTTCCACACGATATCCGTGGCATGGTCATGAAAGATATCCGCTCTTTCCTGCGCGACCCAATGCAATGGTCGCAGGCGCTGATATTTTTCGGCTTGCTGGCGATCTATTTTTCCAGTTTCCGGTCTTTTCATTACAACCTGATGCCAGACCTATGGCGCAACCTGATCGTGTTTCTGAACATCTTCAGTGTGTCGTCCGTCATTTGCTCGCTCGCCGCCAGATTTGTCTTCCCGCAATTGAGTCTGGAGGGGCATAGTTTCTGGATCCTGGGTCTGGCGCCAACCGGAATGCGCCGCATCCTGCTCACCAAATTTTTCCTGTCGGCATTGGCCATGGTCACGGTAAGTGCCGGACTAATGGGGTTGGCAGCCTGGATGCTGCAGGCGGGTTGGGCCTTAACCACGCTTTCGGTGGGGCTGGCGATAGCCGTGTCGCTATCCGCCGCCGCGTTGGCAACGGGATTAGGTGCCATCTTTATAGATCTCAAGCAGCCCAACCCGGTGGCCATCATCTCGGGATTCGGCGGCACCATGAACCTGGTCTTCACCCTGGGATTCATGCTCAGCGTCATTATCCCGTTCGGATTCATCTGGCATTGGCATGTCACGAGTGGTTTTTGCGGCTTGCCATTCCGTCAAGCCAACCTGGCCGCCACCATCTGGGTTGTGATTCTATCCGTTACGACCATTACCATTCCCCTTTGGTTAGGCGTCCGCAGCCTGAAGCACCGGGAGTACTAGGCGTTTCATTCATTCAAGAAGCACGCCGGGATTCATACTGGCGCCGGGATCAAAAAGGCGTTTCAGGGCACGCATCTGCGCAATGCCTTCCTCCCCCAGCATCAGTGCCAGTAACTGTGTTTTCAATTTTCCAATCCCGTGTTCAGCGGAAACAGACCCGCCCATTGCCACGATGCGCTTTGCCCAGGACTGATATAGGGCTTTACCGCGGTCATATTCAAACTTATCACGCGGCAGAATATTCACGTGAACATGGTTGTTCCCGATATGGCCGAAAATAACAGATTCAAGCCCGGCGGACGCCAGGTCCCCGCAGTACATCGCCATGACCTCCTCCAGTTCAGCATCTGGGACGGACATGTCGGTGCCCAACTTGATGATCGAAGGGTCGGTTCGCTGTCGCTCACCGATAAGCAGATTTACTGCTTCGGGGACCGCATGGCGGAATGCCTTCTGGGGAGCTAAATCGCGAGAATTGGCGGCATACCAGGAATCCTCATCGTTACCTCCCAAAGCTGTGGCGTGTTCAATCGCAGCCAAGGCGGAGCCTTCCACCAGCGTTTCATCTTCTCCATGAAACTCAAGATAGACCGCCGTATGATAGTGCGGCAGCAACGCGGGTATGGAGCCTGCTACTTTCCCCTCCGCCTTCATCCGTCGCAACAAGTTCAAGGTGTCATAATTGAAGAATTCGATGGCCACCGGCCGTGTCGTCAAGCCCTCACGGCCAGCCGCATTTTCACCGCGCGCCAGACGCACAAACGACAGCGCCGCCGCAAGGGAAGGTAAAAAAACTGTAAGCCCGCAAAT
>Ga0194056_10000647_pt1 | contig 19078 bp, 15 predicted proteins | sample SepL4413m_MetaG_FD_155458 | JGI IMG/M metagenome (GOLD analysis project Ga0194056, IMG submission 155458) | Anoxic zone freshwater microbial communities from boreal shield lake in IISD Experimental Lakes Area, Ontario, Canada - Sep2016-L442-13m | ecosystem: Environmental > Aquatic > Freshwater... | reverse complement strand
TCCATGCCCTGTGTCGCTTCAGGACTTCTATGATTTTATGGCCGCCAGAAACACCAGAAAAGCCTTCTCGCTCGTAACTGTCTGCAAATCCACATGGTTAGCCAAATTATGAATCCGCGCTAGCATAAACAGAGAGGAGATAGAGGATGCTTGAACAATTGTTTACTTCCTTGTCACATGCTGTCGAAGGCTCGGCCGGACTTGCGCTGACGGCCGCCTTTGTGTGGGGTGTGCTCAGCATTCTGCTCAGTCCCTGCCATCTCGCGAGTATCCCGCTGATTGTGGGGTTCATTGACCAGCAGGGCCGGATCACGACCCGGCGGGCTTTCACGATTTCGCTTTTGTTTGCGGTTGGCATTCTCATCACCATTGGCGTGATTGGGGCCATCACGGCGGTGGCCGGGCGGATGATGGGTGATGTAGGCCGTTGGGGAAACTACGTGGTGGCCATCATTTTCTTCATTGTCGGGCTTTACCTGCTCGATGCCCTTCGGTTGCCCATGCCGGGGGCGGCACAGCCTGGCATGAAGCGCAAGGGCCTGCTGGCGGCGCTCATTCTTGGCTTGGTGTTCGGGATAGCACTCGGACCCTGCACCTTCGCCTACATGGCCCCGATGCTGGCCGTGTCGTTCAGGCTCGCGGCAACAAATCTGACCTACGGCATTCTTCTACTCGTGCTCTACGGTGTGGGACACTGTGCGGTGATTGTGCTGGCAGGTACCTTTACCGAGGTAGTTCAGCATTACCTGGATTGGAATGAGAAATCCAAGGGTGCGGTGATGTTGAAGAAGGTTTGTGGAGCTCTAGTGTTACTTGGCGGCCTATATCTGATCTACACTGCGCAATGAAATAAGTGGTTCCTTGCCGATATTCAACCCTTAATGTTTTCCCATCGTGGATATAACCAGGCCCACTACAATTCCGTAAATCGTGCTGATCCACGGGTTTGAGGTGATAGGGCAGGACCCCGTTGAACACCCTACGATACGGTACAGTCCATACCCCAGAACCCCACCCACCACGGCTCCAATAACCAGTCTGATAATCATGTTAAACCTCCTTGAATCAAGTTATGAAAACATAATATCATAATATGTGAATATGTATATATTATTTTTCCACCGATAGTATTGTGGTGGGTTAAGATGGTACTTTATTTGAAGGGCTCATTTCCGATCTTCGACAAATTGAAATATTTAGCCGTAGGGCCGCCGCTTGCCGGCTGGCCGAGTTGATCAATGGCCAAGAAACAGTCGCTGCGGCGATCCGCAAGCGGACGCCCTACATAAAATAGAGATGCGCTTCATAAAAGGACGAAGTGTGTTGCGCAACCTGTTTAGCATTGATTATCTGTCGAGTTTATCGGTTTCTTCTGTGGTGGATTCTTCAGGTTTTGAAGCTGTATCAAAAGTCATTGGTATGGCATCTGAAGGGGCAGGCGGTGCTTCTATGCTGGCCGGTTCTGGCACGGAAACTTGCGCGGTCGGCGGCGGGGTTGCTTCTGCAATAATTGGCTCTGGCGTTGGGGTTGGCGGCGGTTCCGGTGTTGAGGCGGGCGGCGGGGTTTCGGTCACCACCACGGGCGGCGGCGGTGTTGAAGGCGGCGCTTCAACAGGCGGAATGAACGGGTCCTGGATTTGGGGAGGCGGTTCGGGTTCCAAGGCCGGGCTTGGTGTTTCTGGTAATATGGTTGGCGGCGATTCCGATGTTGAGTCCGGCGGCGGGGTTTCGGTTACCACCACGGGCGGCGGTGGTATTGAAGGCGGCGAGGCTGGCGGTGGCGCTTCAACAGGCGGTACGACCGGGTCCTGGATATGGGGAGGCGGTTCGGGCTCCAAGGCCGGGCTTGGTGTTTCTGGCAATATGGTTGGTGGTGGCTCCGGTGTTGAGGCGGGTGGCGGGGTTTCGGGCACCACCACGGGCGGCGGTGGTATTGAAGGCGGCGAGGCTGACGGCGGCGCTTCAATTGGCGGAACGACCGGGTCCTGGATTTGGCGAGGCGGTTCGGGTTCCAAGGCCGGGCTTGGTGTTTCTGGTAATATGGTTGGTGGTGGCTCCGGTGTTGAGGCCGGAGGCTGGTTCTCGGTTTGCACCACGGGCGGAACAGACGGAGGCGGCTGAGCCGGTGTTGGCTTTGGCGCGAACACTAGAGGCGGGGTCACGATGACCGGTTTCGGGATGGCGACTGGTTGCGGCTGTGGTGTGGGCGGGGTGGGTGTTTGAGTTGGTTTGGGTGTGATGGGTGTAACCGTGTGAGCTGCTCCTGGCGGAGGTGTCGTCGTTGCCGGTGTTGCTACAGGCTTACTTGGTGCTTCCTGCTCCACGCTCTCCCCGTTCAATATATTGACGACGGCCTTGGCTGCACCGGCCCATAACACGATGACTGGGCGCGTCCCTGCCACCGTTTTCATAACGGCGGGATAGACGGTGGGACAGCAAATGAACCCAGCGATACCCGAGTTCAATAACTCCTTCACCTGCGCTTGGCCGACTGCCGGGTCGGCAGGAACCGTGATGACGATCAACCGGTAACCCGCTGCGGTGAGAACAGGATCGAGACTGGGGATCAAGGCGAGCGATTCAGCCGGGCTGGTTGACGAGAGTACGAGGCCAATGAAGCCCGTCAGTTCCCTGGAAGCATCATGTACAGCAAGAGTCTGAGCGATGCTGTTACCCCTGCCGAGAGAAATATTCTGGGCGAGCAGGTTCGTCTGGTAGCCAAGTTGACGTGCTGCGGCGCGCACGCGCTCCTGGGTAGTGGGGCAAATCCGGGTTGCTTTTCCTTTCCCATTGATGACCCGCGACACGGTAGATTTCGAGACCCCAGCGGCTTCTGCGACATCCTTTATGCTTACGGTAGAGCTCATGCGCAACCTGTTTAGCAAAGGGTGTTATCAGATGCAAGGCTGATGTAAAAAAGTTTTTTGAATGTGCGCATACTGATTTAACGCCTATTCTTAAATTCGGCAAAATAGCTGACTCGCTTCTTGTCTCTGGAGTGTGAATATGCAACAGTGCGCACCGTATTCAAGGGACCAAAATGAAGTTGATAACGAACAGCGGGAATGACCGTGTGGTTGATACGTTGCGTAAGGTGTTGCCGAATGCAGCGCGTCTGGACGTAGCCTCCCCGGAGTTTTCTTTGTTCGCCTTCTCCGAAATGCGTGACCTGCTGAATGGGCTCGGGAAATGCCGCATGGTGCTGCCAGCCTTAGAAAACAGCGATTTTCGAGTCCTTGGCGGGGATGCGGACCGGGTTTTCCGGAACCAGTTGCAGGTCCGGTCTGTGGCCCGCGCGTGCGCCGATTGGATCAAGACAAAGGCGGAAATACGCGGGGCACCAGCGGCGCTGCCGCAGGCCGCTTTGATCGTTAATGACGGGAAGTCGGGCGAATCATGCGCCATTACGGGCAATTGCTCTTTTTCCACCGGTGGGCTGGGCATGACGCCGGGAAATCAGTACGGACTGATTCAATGTTCGGAGAGTGCGGCGGAATCGGCCATGTTTGCGGCTTGGTTTACGGGGCTTTGGAACGGTTTACCGGCTTCGAGCACTATTGGGCAGACGTTGATATCCAGGCTCAATGACTTGGTTGAGCACAAGGCCCCCTCTTTTGTCTACTACCTGACCCTCTACCACCTGTTCAAGGATCTTGGCGAACAATTGGATGAGGAGAAGATCGTCAAGTCGGCCACGGGGATTCGGAACACGGTGGTTTGGCGGAAGTTGTTCAAGTTTCAGCGTGACGGGGTTGTTGGCGCCCTGGATAAACTGGAGCGGTTGGGCGGTTGCATCATCGCAGACAGCGTTGGTCTCGGGAAAACTTTCGAGGCCCTGGCGATCATCAAGCACTATGAATTGCGAAATTACCGGGTGCTTGTCCTCGTTCCGAAACGGTTGCGTGACAACTGGACGCTCTACAAGGCGAACGACCAGCGCAATTTCCTGGCTGCTGACCGGTTCCACTATGATGTTTTGAACCATACTGACCTGTCCCGTGATTCGGGCACCTCCGGGGACATTGACCTGGCACACGTCAACTGGGGCAACTATGACCTCGTTGTGATTGATGAGTCGCACAATTTCCGCAACAAGGCCACGCACCGTGAACATGAGAGCCGGTATGACCGGTTGATGCGGCGGATCATCAAGGAAGGCGTGAAGACGCGGGTGTTGATGTTGTCCGCCACCCCGGTCAACAACCGGCTTGCTGACCTGAAAAACCAGATTGCGTTTGTAACGGAGGGTGATGACACCGCTCTCTATACGCACGGGATACCGAGCATTGAAGGGACTGTCCGGCAGGCGCAGCAACAGTTCAACCGGTGGCTGGCTCTGGAAGAGGCTGACCGGAAACCCGCGCGTTTGCTGGATATGCTTTCCTTTGACTACTTCAAATTGCTGGACTTGCTGACGATTGCCCGATCACGGAAACATATTGAAAAGTATTACGGCACGGCTGAAACCGGGCGGTTCCCAGACCGGCTCAAGCCGATCAATTTTAAGCCGGACGTTGACCTGGCCGGCGAGTTCCGGTCCATCCGGGAAATCAACAACGAGATCCGGCGGCTGACACTGGCGGCCTACGCGCCCCTACGGTATGTCCTCCCCCACAAGCAGGCAGCCTATGATAAGAAATACAGCACCACGATCCGGGGCGGTGAGAGTTTCTTCCGGCAGGTTGACCGTGAGGAGAGTCTGGTTCACCTGCTGCGGGTAAACGTCCTCAAGCGAATGGAGAGCGCGGTGTCTTCGTTTGCGTCGACGCTAGAGCGACAATTGGCGGACGTGAAGGCTACTTTGGCAAAAATTGAGGCGCATGAAACGACTGTTGAGGAGATCGATATTGCCGACGTGGATGTTGATGATCCATCGTTTGAAAGTTTATTGGTCGGGCGAAAGGTTAAGGTCCTCCTCCATGATGTGGACCTGATCCGTTGGAAGCAGGACTTGACCGAAGACCGGAACCGGCTTTCGACCTTGTTGTCGGCGGCACAGCAAGTCGGCTCTGCCCGCGATGCAAAACTGGCGCAATTGCGGAAGGTTATTGAGCAGAAGGCGAAGAATCCGATCAACGACAATAACCGGAAGATCATCGTCTTCACCGCTTTTGCCGATACGGCTGAGTATCTATATGGGGAATTGGCCGCGTGGGCGCTGAAAGAGCATGGGCTCCACACGGCATCCGTAACAGGGAGCGGGCGGAACCATACAACGTTGCCAGGGTTGCGCAAGGATTTCGGCAGTATTATCAGTGCGTTCTCCCCTCGTGCAAAAGAGAGGCCGGCAGAGATGGCGGCTGAAGGCGAAATCGACCTTCTGATTGCCACGGACTGTATCAGCGAGGGGCAGAACCTTCAGGACTGTGATTACATGGTGAATTACGATATTCACTGGAACCCGGTGCGGATAATCCAGCGATTTGGCCGGATTGACCGTATTGGATCAACGAACGCTCGGATTCAGTTGGTGAACTTCTGGCCCAATCTGGAGTTGGAGGAGTACATCAACCTTGAACAGCGTGTGAGCGGGCGCATGGTGTTGCTCGACATTTCGGCCACAGGCGAAGAGAACCTGATCGAGCAGCAGTCCGGCAACCAGATGAATGACTTGGAATATCGGCGCAAGCAGTTGCTGAAGCTGCAGGACGCCGTCATTGACCTGGAAGATCTTGGGAGCGGGATTTCAATTGCTGATCTGACCTTCACCGATTTCCGGGTGGATTTGGCCGGGTTCTTGAAGGACAACGGGGAAAAGCTTCAGCAGATGGCCCCGGGAACCTTCGCCGTGACGACGACACCGGAGGTGGGCATTCCGCCCGGTATCCTGTTCTGTCTGCGGGCGGCCGGCGAGGCCGCGATGAAAGCTGTTGATCCCGGTTATCCCCTGGCGCCCCACTACGTTTTGCACGTTGGAAATGATGGCGAGGTGCTCCTCCCGTATGCGCAGGCCAAGCAGGTGTTGGACAGGATTAAGCGGGTTTGTATCGGTCGGGACTTGCCGGATGCCGGCGCCTGCGCCCGGTTCGACAAGGCGACGAAAGACGGTGCCAACATGCAACAGGCCCAAGAGTTGCTCGCCAAGGCCGTTGCTTCGATTATCGGCAAGAAGGAAGAGCGGGCCGTTGCGAGTCTTTTCACGCCTGGCGGTACCCATGCTTTGAAGGGTGAGTTTGTCGGAATTAACGATTTTGAGGTGGTGACTTTTGTGGTGGTCTTGCCGGAGAGTAAGGCAGGATGACGGTGGATCCAGTCATAGCCGCCCTTGCATTACCTAACGACTCCCGAGTGGATCAACGGGTGCCCAAGAAATTGTTGTTGGAACAGGGCGCTCCGACACCGGCGGATAAGCGGGCCATTCAGGATGGGATTGAAGAAATCTTCTGGGTGGCTGCGCTCAAGCCGGTGAATGTGGGTGTGCCGGTTTTTCGGGATGATGTGCGTGAATATCTGGAAATCGCGGTTCTAACGGTTACGCTGCGGCAGGATGCCAAGGCGAATCGCCTGGCGGAATTGGTCCACCGGGCCATACCCTATCCGCTGTTGTTGGTGACCGCGCAGGCCGAGGGGTACATGTTGTCGGTAGCACACAAGCGGTGGTCCCAAGGGGAAACCGGCAAGGTTGTCATTGAAGACCTGCATGGGACTTTAGAATTACATGCGGATGCGCCGAATGCAGAAGAAAAGGCTTTCATGGGAAGTCTGGCGGTAGCTGGCTTGCCGCGGGGCGACCTTTATGCGCTTTACCAGGGATGGGTGGATCGCGTGGCGGCGCTGGAAGCCGCCCGGATCACGGGAGTGTTTGCCTTACCCGGCGCATTGGGGCAAGGTGGAGAGATTCGCGAGGGTCTTGAGGAGCACAAGACTATTGAACGGGAGTTGGTTCTGTTGCGGGCTCGCGCAACAAAAGAGAAGCAGATGAATCGGCGGGTTGAGTTGAATCTAAAGGTCAAGGAACTTGAAAAACGTTTGCTGGGCGTGACAAGTCGCCTTTCTGTGGCCTGAAAGTCCTAATCTGTCGCCGGTTGACAAAAGTATAAATTAGTGGAATATTGTCAACCGTAACGATGGGAAACGGAAAGGATTACACATGGATCCGAAACAAATATTCGGGATGAGGGTGCGGCAGGCACGGCAGGCGGCGGGATTGTCTTTGCGTAAGTTGCAAGAGAAGATGCAAAACTTGGTATCCCACGCCCAGCTAGCGAAGTATGAAAATGGGCAGGATGTTCCCTCAAGCGGAGTCTTGCTCGCCTTGTGCTCAAGTCTTTCCTGTTCTCCTGACCAGCTTTTTCGCCCGGTGAGGGTGGGCGTTGATTCCATTCAATTCCGGAAGAAAAGTAAGTGGTCCAAGGTACGTGAAAAGGCCGTCAAGGCGCTGGTCCAGGATGGAGTGGATCGGTATTTTGAACTGGAAGAGCTGGTGGGAATCGAGGCGAAACCGTTAAAACCCCTGCACCTGCGGTGCGGCAATCCCGAACAGGCGGAAGAGGCCGCGGAAGAAGTTCGTAAAAGTTGGAAGTTGGGAGACAACCCGATTGCCAATGTCGTCGAGCTCCTGGAGGAGTGTCATGTCAAAGTCCAGCAAGTTGAAGCTGAGAAAGGCTTCGACGGTTGCTCGGGCTGGGGAACTGCCGGGAACGACCGTTTTCCCGTCATTGTGCTAGCCAACTGGATGAATGATGACCTGACCCGCAAACGGTTCACTGCGGCGCATGAGTTGGGTCATCTTGTTATGGATTTGTCCGGGCTGGACGCCAAGGAGACCGAAAAGGCCTGCCACCGATTCGCCGGTGCGTTTCTGCTGCCACGTGCAGCGTTGTTCGCGCAGCTGGGAAAGCACCGTACGCACATTGAGTGGAAAGAACTGGCTGTTCTCAAGCAGGAGTATGGTATTTCAATGGGAGCCTCGTTACACCGACTCCATGACTTGGGCATGATCAGCGACGCAGTCAATAAGTCGATGTCCATCGTGCGGAGCTGCAAAGGCTGGAAGACTAGCGAGCCGTATGCCTATGCGGGTTCTGAAGAATGTTTCCGGTTCCGTCAACTGCTCTACCGGGGGCTAGCCGAAGAGAAACTTTCTCTCTCCAAGGCGGCGGAACTTGCAAGGAAACCCGTTGAGGAGATTCAGGATGAACTATCCACCGGAAGTGAGGGGTCTGCCTGATGGAAGTGGTGGTCCAGGATGCTTCGACCCTGCTCAATCTGCTGAAAAGCGGATTGCTGCAATGTGCCGTCGAGGCGCTTGAACTCCATATCCTTACAACAGATCTCGTTGCCGCAGAAATCAAATCGCCGAAAGCTGCTTTTGACGCTGCTGTTTCCCGGGGCTGGATAGAGGTCCGGAGTTTCTCGGCTTTGGAGCTTATTGGACTTGCCACAGAACGACAAAAAGCCAAAGGGCTTTCCATTCAGGATGTTAGTGTGGTTGCATTGGCGCGTACTGTAGGCTGTCCATTGTTTTCGAGCGATGGTCCCCTTCGCACCTATGCACACCAATGTCAATTGATCGTGCATGGCGAACTGTGGATCTTGGACCAACTTGTAAGCCGGAAATTCTTGAGACCTGATGAAGCCGCCGGAAAACTGAAAAAAATGATGGAGAATAAGGCGCGGCTACCGCCAAAAGAGGTTCAAGGGCGAATTGACAAATGGACAGCGGGATGAGTCACATTCAACATTCTGGAGAGGAACGGGCAAGATGATGAAAAAGATGACTGCGAAAGATGCGGAAACCAAGAGCGCAGATGTGATTGCGGACAACGTAACACGGCTCAAAGCCCTTTTCCCTGATTTGATTACAGAGGGTAAGCAGGGAGTCTCCGTGAATGTTGATGTCCTTAAGGCCTTGGTTGGTGACAAGGTTGTGACCGTCGCTGATGAGAAATACGGACTCAATTGGCATGGAAAAAGGCAATCTCGGCAGTTGGCCTTGACGCCCTCCACGGGAACCCTGCGGCCTTGCCCTGATGAGAGCGTTGACTGGGATAAAACGCAGAATCTAATGATTGAGGGGGATAACCTCGAGGTTTTGAAACTCCTCCAGAAATCCTACGCAGGGAAAGTGAAGCTCATTTTCATCGATCCGCCCTACAACACCGGAAAAGACTTCGTCTATCCCGATAATTTTCAGGATAACATCAAGAACTATCTGGAAATCACCGGCCAAATTGGTAAAGGGGGCAGTAAACTCTCATCCAATACCGAAACATCCGGCCGCTTCCACACTGACTGGCTCAACATGATGTATCCCCGGCTCATAATGGCGCGGAACCTACTACGTGAAGATGGTGTCCTGTTCTTAACTATCGATGACAATGAAACACACAACGTGCGGCAAATACTCAACGAGGTGTTTGGTGAAGAGAACTTTGTAGCCAATGTCGTATGGAATCACACTAAGCAGAGCAAGAATGATGAGAGGCATTTTTCGCGCCACCACAATCAGATTATGGTGTTCCAAAAGAGCGAGAGTCTCGGTCAATTTAGGTTCGAACGAACCGAAACTGACAATGAGCACTATTCTAATCCTGACAAAGATCCAAAAGGCAATTGGCGACCGGGCGACGTGCGCAGTCCCAACTACCGCGAAACGCTTTGCTATCCAATTAAGACGCCCTCAGGAAAGAAGATTTCGCCTCCTGAAAATGGCTGGCGATGGAGCGAGGACACCCTGAAGGAAAAGATTTCCTCTGGAGAAATTATTTTCTCACAGGACGAAACAAGAATCGTCCGTAAGATATATCTTTCAGAACAAGATGGTCGAACACCTGAAAACTTATGGCTTGGCGAATTCGCCGGGACGACTCGGCAAGCGAATGCAGAACTAAAAGAGTTCTTTGGCGAGTCGCCCTTCGATACTCCAAAGCCTGTATTGTTGATACAAAAGATTGTATCACTTGCTTCGGTGGCCAAAGGAGACATTATCCTCGATTTTTTCGCTGGTAGTGGGTCGTCAGGTCAGGCTGTTCTTGAACAGTGCAAAGTTGATGAAATCCGAAGACGTTACATTCTAGTCCAACTGCCTGAACCGCTCGATCCGGAGAATAAGGATCAGAAGGTGGCCGCCGAATATTGTGCTAAATTGAAGAAACCTCAAAACATCGCCGAGCTGACAAAAGAACGCCTGCGTAGAGCTGGAAAGAAGATCAAAAAGGAAAACCATCTTTTCGCTGGCGACCTTGGTTTTCGTGTTTTCAAACTCGACTCCAGCAATATTCTCGTCTGGGAACCGGATCGAACGAAATTAGCCGAAACGCTGGAATGTTCAATTGAACACTTGAAGACCGATCGGACAGAGACGGACATACTTTTCGAGTTGCATCTCAAGCTCGGCCTCGACCTATGCGTACCGATTGAGGAGAAGACGATTGCCGGCAAAATGGTGCAAAGCGTTGGGGCCGGGACCCTCCTCGTTTGCCTTGCGTCTAAAATTAGCCGCAAAGATGCTGAACCGCTTGCACTCGGGATAGTGAAGTGGCATAAGGATTTAGCCCCGGCCGGCGAGAGCACAGTTGTTTTCCGTGACAGCGCGTTCGCGGATGACGTGGCAAAAACGAACGTGGCGGCCATTCTTGAACAGCACGGACTCACGAATGTGAGGAGCCTATGAACACTGAATTAATCCAACGGATGCAGAGTCATTTTGATGCACTTGCGCAGACCCTGCCTGATGATGTGGGCATTGAGTTCTGGTTTGCCCGCGATCTTCAGGAGCCCCTCGGTTATGTGCGATGGGAGAACTTTCTGACGGCCATTCAACGTGCCATAGAGTCCTGCAATACAATTGGTTACAATGCGGCTGATCATTTTCGTGACGTCACGAAATTGATCAGCCTCGGCAAGGGTGGACAACGGGAAGTTCAGGACTACATGCTCACTCGCTACGCCTGTTATCTCATCGCCCAGAACGGCGACCCAAGGAAGGAGCCGATAGCCTTTGCTCAGAGTTACTTTGCAGTCCAAACCCGCAAACAGGAATTGATCGAAGAACGGATGCGGCTAATGGGACGGCTGGAGGCACGTGACAAACTCCGGGCTTCCGAACGGACGCTCTCTGATAATATTTTCGAACGTGGTGTCGACGAGGCTGGGTTCGGGCGTATTCGCTCCAAAGGGGATGCGGCCTTATTCGGCGGTCACACAACCCAGGCGATGAAGGATAAGTTCGGCATCACCCAGACCCGACCGTTGGCAGATTTCCTGCCCACTCTGACGATTGCCGCTAAAAACCTTGCGACGGAAATGACGAACCACAACGTGCAGCAATCCGATCTTCAAGGCGAGGACCCCATCACTCGGGAGCATGTTCAGAACAACACGAGTGTCCGTCAAATGCTAGCGCAGCGAGGCATCAAACCCGAAACGTTGCCACCAGAGGAGGACATCAAAAAGTTGGAACGTAGGGTAAAAGCGGATGAAAAGAAACTGGAACAGCGGTCCGGTCGCCTGCCGGAGGGATGCGATCCGGCATGAAACTGCATTTTGAACCGAATCTGGACTATCAGTTAGCGGCCATTGAGGCCGTTTGCGACTTGTTCCGCGGGCAGGAAATCTGCCGGACGGAATTTACCGTGGTGAGTGGCGCAGCCAGCAAGCAAATGCTCATGGGGTTTGCTGAGCAGGATCTGGGGGTTGGTAACCGGTTGGCGCTGTTGAATGATGAGGTTCTGGAAAACCTCCACGGGATCCAGTTGAAAAATGGGTTGGCCCCTTCGCCCGGATTGGCGACGGGTGACTTTACCGTGGAAATGGAGACCGGGACCGGCAAGACCTACGTTTACCTGCGGACAATCTTCGAGTTGAACCGGCGGTATGGGTTTACAAAGTTCGTGATTGTGGTCCCCTCCGTGGCGATCAAAGAAGGCGTCTACCACTCCATCGAGATTGCCGAGGAGCATTTCCGCGCCCTGTACGCGAACACGCCGTTCGAGTTCTTCCTTTACGACTCCAGCAAACTCGGTCAGGTGCGGAACTTTTCAACAAGTCCCCATATCCAGATCATGGTAGTGACCGTTGGCGCGATCAATAAGAAGGATGTGAACAACCTCTATAAGGACAGCGAGAAGGTCGGCGGGGAGAAACCGATTGACCTGATCAAGGCCACCCGCCCGATCGTCATTGTTGACGAGCCGCAGAGTGTTGACGGCGGTCTTGAGGGCCGAGGGAAAGAGGCGCTCGGCGCCATGAACCCTCTATGCACCCTCCGGTATTCCGCAACACATGCCGAAAAGCATCATATGGTTTACCGGCTGGACGCTGTCGACGCCTATGAACGGAAATTGGTGAAACAGATTGCCGTGGCATCCGGCAGTATCGAGGGCGGGCACAACAAGCCATACGTGAAATTACTTTCTGTAAGCAATAAGCGCGGCACCATCACGGCACGCGTGGAGGTTGATGTCGAGGAACATGGAAAAGTCCGGCGTAAGGAAATGAATGTCCAGGATGGCGACATGCTGGATCAGATCACCGGGCGAGATGTCTATAAAGACTGCCGCATCGGTGAGATTCGTGTGGCAAAAAGCAAAGAGCATCTGGAGTTGCGGTATTCCGGCGGCGAAATTTACCTGAACCTCGGTGACGCATATGGTGATGTGGGAGCTTCAGCGATCCAGCGGGAGATGATCCGGCGGACGATCAAAGAACACCTGGACAAAGAGAAACGGCTACGCCCACAAGGCATCAAGGTATTGAGTCTTTTCTTCATTGATTCGGTGGAGAAGTACAGGCAGTACGATGCAGATGGCAATCAGGTGAAGGGTGAATACGCGATTATCTTCGAGGAAGAGTACCGGCGCTGGGCACGGCATCCCGATTACCAGACCCTTTTCAAGGAAGTTGACCTCAATACTGACGCTACAGGAGTTCATGACGGGTATTTCTCCATTGATAAGAAGGGCGGATGGACGGACACGGAGGAAGGCAACCAGTCCGGGCGCGACAATGCTGAGCGGGCCTACAACCTGATCATGAAGGAAAAAGAGAAGTTGCTGAGCCTGGACACGCCGCTGAAATTCATCTTCTCGCACTCGGCGCTGAAAGAGGGATGGGATAATCCGAACGTGTTCCAGATTTGCGCGTTGAGGGAGATGGGGTCAGAACGCGAGCGGCGGCAGACAATCGGGCGCGGGATGCGAATCTGCGTAAACCAGCAGGGTGAGCGTGTCCGTGGGTTCGACGTGAACACGTTGACAGTCGTCGCGACTGAGGGTTACGAGGCGTTCGCGGAGAACCTACAGAAGGAAATCGAGGGAAACACCGGTGTTCGGTTCGGTGTTGTTGAGGGGCATGTGTTTGCCGGCGTGGCTGTCGAGGCGCCTGACGGCACCAAGAAGCCCCTCGGATTTGAACGTTCAGAGGAGATCCGGGATCATTTGCGGGCTGCGGGGTACATCAATTCCCATGGCAAGGTCCAGGAATCCTTAAAGATAGCCATGAAAGACGGGACCTTTGTATTGCCCGAACCCTTCACGGCTCAAACGGCACAAGTCAAAGCGATTCTCGAGAAGTTGACGACCAAACTCGTCATTCATGATGCTGACAACGCCGTTCCGGTGAAAACCCGCCGGGCCGTATTGCAGAGTGCCGAGTTCAAGGCATTGTGGGATCGGATCAAGCACAAGACAACGTACCGGGTGGAGTTTGATAACGATAAGTTGATCCAGACCTGTACGGATGCGATTCGCAATGCACCGCCTGTCGGGAAAACCCGAATAACCTGGCGAAACGCCGAACTGGCGATTGGGAAGTCTGGCGTGCAAACCCACCAGGTACGGGAATCGGCACCCGCTTACATGGCGGAGAGCGATATTGTATTGCCTGATCTTTTGACCGAATTGCAGGATCGGACTCAACTCACGCGTAGAAGCATTGCGACGGTTCTTATCGATAGCGGCAGGCTGGATGATTTCAAACGGAATCCCCAGGAGTTTATCGAATTGGTGGCGGAGGCGGTCAACCGGGCAAAGCGAATGGCCTTGGTGGACGGCATCAAGTACCAGCGCCTTGGGGCCGACTTATTCTACGCCCAGCAACTTTTCGAGCAGGAAGAGCTGACCGGTTATCTGAAAAGCATGGTGGACGCGAACAAGTCGGTTTATGAGAAAGTCATCTACCAGTCCGATACGGAGCGGACCTTTGCCGAGCAACTGGAGCAGAACGAAGCAATCAAGGTTTATGCCAAGTTGCCCGGGTGGTTCAAGGTGCCGACTCCATTGGGGACTTATAACCCTGATTGGGCGGTGCTGGTTCACACCGATGCAGGGGAACAGCTGTATTTCGTGGTTGAGACGAAGCACAGCCTATTCACGGATGACCTACGCGACCGGGAGAGCGGAAAGATCAAATGCGGCGAGGCCCATTTTGCCGAGCTGGCGACTTTTAATAGTCCGGCGGCGCAGTTTATCAAGGCAACGAAGATAGGCGATTTACTGGCGCGGGTGGAAGTTCCATCACGACCGTGATAGTATTGCGCAACCTGTTTAGCATTGGCTATTCTGTTGCCTCATGATGTGCAATGATCCACTCGGAAATCGGTGGCCCCACATTTGGCAAATACCCAATCAAAAGAAAATAATTGATGTGAGGGTTAAGTATTGTTATATTTCGTCAAATAACGAATTAAGAAAATAAGAAATGTCGATGGAGGATCAGTGCGTTATGCGGGACAGATTGGATGAACTGAAGGCATTAGCTGATGAAACCCGATTGAGGGCGTTGTGCGCGCTCAGGGGGGGGGAGTTGTGTGTATGTCAACTGATTGCCCTGCTGGATCTGGCGCCTTCAACGGTATCGAAGCACCTGTCAATTCTTCGGGCTGCGCGGCTGGTGGAAAGCCGGAAGGATGGCCGCTGGATGTATTACCGGTTGTCCACCGAGTTTCGCGCACCATCCACCGGCAAGATGTTGGAGTTGCTGTTTAAGGGATTGGAAGGTACGGAGTGTGTTATCGCTGATGGGAAGCGTCTGAAAGAGATTTGCAGCGAAAACATGGAATCGTTGTGTAAGAGAGTTTTCTGAAAATGGAGGCTAAGAGATGAGCGATACAGTGAAAGACAGTGGGAAGAAGAAGGGCCTTTGGGCGTTGATCAAGGAATCTATGACGAAAACAGGCGGGTGTTGTGGTTCCGGTGGAGACTGCTGTGGAGGGGCGAAAAAGGAACCCGATATAAAAAAGACTGTGCAGCAGCCCCCAAAGGGGAATTAATTGATGATGGGTTCTTCTCCCTCTCCCTTTCCGCCACAGGCGGATCCGCCCGTGGCGGACAGGGGAGAGGGTGGGGGTGAGGGTGTTCATGTGCCGGAAAATACCCCTCACCCTAGCCCTCTCCCCCAAGGGGCGAGGGAATAGAAAAGTGCGATTTTATGGAGAATGAATGATGAGTGAGATGAACTCCGGGCGGACAACGATGTATCGGGAATTGGCGGTGCTCCTGATTGTTCCTGTCGTTGTCGCAGCACTGACGTTGGTGAGTTGGGCGCTAGCCCACTGGAAGATCGGCCCCCTGTTCGTCAATGTTGGTCTCGCCCTTATTGCCACCTTGTTCGGTGGCTTTCAGCGTTTCATTGCCGGATTCAAGGATGTTTTTAAACGTAAGATCACGGTCAACGTATTTGTGGTTGTGGCGCTTCTCGCGACGCTGGCGATCGGCGAATTCCGCCCGGCGGCGATCATCGTGTTTATCATGGCTGTATCCGGTGCGCTTGAGACCTACACGCTCGATAAAACCCGCCGGAGTATTCGTGATCTGCTCGACTTGGCGCCACAGACCGCGACGGTTCGCCGCAATGGCGAGGAAGTCACCGTGCCGGTTACCGAACTCCAAGTAGGCGACCTGGTCATGGTCCGGCCGGGCGGGCGGATTCCAGTGGACGGCACGGTGGTTGCCGGCGCGAGCAGCGTCAACCAGGCGCCCATCACCGGCGAATCCATGCCGGTGGAGAAGTTGCCTGGAAGCGCCGTGTTCAGCGGAACCCTCAACGAATCGGGCCGGCTGGAGATCAAGACAGAGAAGGTTGGTGATGGCACCACCTTGGCTCGGATCGTCCAACTCGTACAGGAAGCCCAGGGGGCACGTGCCCCAATCCAAAACCTGGCCGACCGCTTCACGACCTGGTTTCTGCCCGCAGTTGTTGTGTTGGCCGTTGTGGCCTATTTCGTTACCGGCGACCTCAAGTCAGCGGTTTCAGTGCTGCTGGTGGCGTGTCCTTGCGCCTTTGCCATTGCCACCCCGACCGCGGTGACGGCCGGTATCTCGAACATGGCCAAACGGGCGATTCTGATCAAGGGCGGGATGTTTCTGGAGCTTGCGCACAAGATCGATCACCTGCTGGTCGACAAGACGGGAACATTCACTTTCGGCAAACCGAAGGTCATGGATATCATGAGTTTCAGCGATCGATCCACGGATGATATTCTGCATCTGGCCTGCATCGCTGAGAAGTACTCCGAACACCCCTTGGGCCGTGCCATTCTGGCGGACGGAAAGGCAAAGGGTCTTTCGATCCCGGAACCTGATCACTTCAACAGCGCCGCCGGCATGGGTGTGGAGGCCACATGGGGCGATATCAGGATCCGGGTGGGCAAACCATCATTTTTTCAAGGAGCCGGACTAAACTTCACGTCTCAACTCGAGCAGGCCATCGCGCAACAATCGGAGCAGGGCCGCACTGCGGTGCTGGTCGCGCATAATGACGAGCTGGTGGGACTGCTGGCGATTGCCGACGAGATTCGTCCGGAAATGCCCGCCGCCATCCACGCCCTCAAGGGAATGGGCGTCAAACGGATTACGATGTTAACGGGCGATAATCCGAAGGTGGCCGCCGCCGTTGCCCGTGCGATCGGGGTTGACCACTTCCGGGCCGAATTGCTTCCCGAACAGAAGCAGGCGTTTGTAAAGGAGTGTCAGGCGCAGGGACAGGTCGTCGGCATGATCGGCGATGGCGTCAACGATGCGCCCGCCCTTGCCCAAGCCGATGTGGGCATCGCCATGGGCGCCGCCGGCACGCATGTGGCCATTGAAACGGCCGATGTCACACTGATGAACGATGATATTTCAGGCGTTGCTGACTTTATGTGGATGTCGAGAAAAGTGCTCCGACGCATCAAGCTGAACATCTTCTTTTCGATGATTTATAACATCATCGGTCTCACCTTGAGCGTTGTCGGACTGATGACGCCCATTATCGCGGTGATCTTTCAGGAAGCTGGTTGTGTGACGGTTGTGATCAGTTCGACGTTACTGCTTTGGTCGAAGGGGCGGACAGGGGAATTATGAAGGGTGAAGGATGAATTATGAAAATCTTGTTTCTTTGTACGGGTAACTCCTGCCGGAGCCAGATGGCGGAAGGTTGGGCACGGCATCTTAAGAGGGATGTGATTGAGGCGTATTCTGCTGGAATCGAGACGCATGGATTGAATCCAAATGCGGTCAAGGTCATGGCTGAGGCCGGGGTGGACATCTCCGGGCACCGTTCGAAGCATGTGGATGAACTGAAGGATGTTGAATTCGACTACGTGGTGACGGTTTGCGACAACGCCCATGAATCCTGTCCGTTATTTCTGGGTAAAACCAAAGTTGTGCATGTGGGATTTCAGGATCCGCCCCGGCTGGCCAGGGAGGTTAAGACGGAAGACGGAAAGCTAGATTGTTACCGGCGTGTGAGGGATGAGATCAGGCAGTTTGTGGAGAAGTTACCGGGAGCTTTGGAGTCTCGGTAGGATTTCAAGAAAGCTTGCTCCCTCTCCCTTTCCGCCGCAGGCGGATCCGCCCGTAGCGGACAGGGGAGAGGTCTGGGTGAGGGTCTCTTTACGCGCGGGCCGGAGCAATACCCCTCACCTAAATCCTCTCCCTCAGGGGGAGAGGAAAGATGGGATTCAGGAATGGAAGGAATACGAATATGAGTGAGAAAATTACAAAACAATTATCCTTTCTGGACAGGTATTTGACGCTTTGGATCTTTCTGGCGATGGGGATCGGTGTTGTGCTGGGCTATGTGGTGCCTGCGTTCGGAAACTGGATTGGATCATTGAGACCGGAAGGAACGCAAACCAGCATCCCGATTGCGGTCGGATTGATCCTGATGATGTATCCGCCGCTTGCCAAAGTGAAGTATGAAGAACTGGGGGATATCTTTCAGGACTACAAGGTGCTCGGATTGAGTCTCGTGCAGAACTGGGTGGTTGGGCCAATCCTCATGACGGCGCTGGCCATCATCTTTCTGCGCGGTCAGCCGGAGTTCATGATCGGGCTGATCATGATCGGGCTGGCGCGGTGCATTGCCATGGTGATCGTGTGGAATGATCTGGCGAAGGGCGATACGGAATATTGTGCAGGGCTGGTGGCGTTCAACTCGATTTTTCAAGTCCTGTTTTACAGCCTCTTTGCGTGGCTATTCGTGACGAAACTTCCGCCTTTGCTGGGGCTGTCCGGGGTGGTGGTGAATGTGACCATGAAGCAAATCGCGGAGAGCGTATTCATCTATCTGGGGATTCCGTTCATTGCCGGTATGCTTACCCGTCTCATTCTGGTGCAAGCGAAGGGTAAAGAATGGTATCACTCAAAATTTATACCCAAAATTTCACCCCTGACCCTGATCGCCTTGTTGTTCACGATTGTGGTCATGTTCTCCATGCAGGGACAGAAGATCATCGCCAAACCCGGTGATGTGTTTCTGATTGCCGTCCCGCTGTTGATTTACTTCGTGACGATGTTTCTAGTGAGTTTCTGGATGAGCGCCAAGGCAGGCGCCAACTACGCAAAATCGGCAACCCTCTCCTTCACGGCGGCCAGCAACAACTTCGAACTGGCCATTGCTGTTGCCGTGGGCGTATTCGGTATCAACCACGGCGCGGCGTTTGCAGCAGTGATTGGACCCCTGGTGGAAGTGCCGGTGTTGATTGGGCTGGTGAACGTCTCGCTGTACTTCCGGCGGCGGTATTTTAGCTAGACGTTGCTCGAAAAGGTATTTTCGAGCAACGTCTAGTGAAATTTCGCTCAATAATTTAGCGTAAAATCCGTTTATAACGCTTGACTAAATGTGTCGCAACGTGTTATATGTCAATTACTTACAA
>Ga0194056_10000644_pt1 | contig 19113 bp, 13 predicted proteins | sample SepL4413m_MetaG_FD_155458 | JGI IMG/M metagenome (GOLD analysis project Ga0194056, IMG submission 155458) | Anoxic zone freshwater microbial communities from boreal shield lake in IISD Experimental Lakes Area, Ontario, Canada - Sep2016-L442-13m | ecosystem: Environmental > Aquatic > Freshwater... | reverse complement strand
AAAACCACCGTGCGAATGTCGCAACATACCATCCTGCCTAAATGGAACTACACCATCCGTCCACGAAAAGGAAACGGCTAAGTTGTTTGTGAACAGCTCCTAAGTTGTCGGGCCAAAAGTAATTCGCTGGTCCTGGACATCAAAGTCGGTTGAATGCAATACTAAAGTTGCTGACCATTGAAAGATCCTGTAAGGAACGGTGCCTGTGGCATAGTGCCGAGGCACTGGCGTGCAGACCGTTCTCTAGCCCAGCCGAGTCGGCGGATGAATTCCGCAAGACCGGAACTTGGCCTCAAGGCGCCATCCTGGTAAAGGAAGTACGCAGCGCACGAGCCGGAAAGTTAACCACGGGCGATGTGCGTTGGGCCGGCGAAATCAAAGCATGGTTCGTGATGGTTAAGGACCATAAGAATTCGTTCCCCGACAATCCGAATTGGGGACGCGGCTGGGGGTGGGCGTTATTCAAAGCCGATAACCACACGAAAAACGTTTCGACAAACTATAAGCTCGACTGTTTCACCTGCCACGCGCCGGCAAAAAATACGGATTGGGTCTTTCAACAGGGCTACCCTTCTCTCAACGAAACCGAAGGGCCGTTCAAGAGATACCCGGGAATTACCTACCAGGAAAAGGTTGATCGATAAAGAGATAAATGGTACAGGTGCGTGGTTTGATGCAGGCCGGTAGCAGCGCATCCACGACGGAGAATTCGCAAACCCTCGGAGTACACACGATGTTGGTAACAGACGCCATATATACTCGTCGCGCCGTCAAGCACTTCGATCCCGATCATCGGATTGCAGAAGCGGAATTGCCCGACCGAGACTTACCATGGGGCATGTTCGGTGATAATTCCTCCGCACTTGTCTTTTGGGACACAAGGTGCTAGAATCACCCGTACGAATAAACTTCGCCAACAGAGCTTCACGAAATAATATCATCGTGTTGTGCCAGGCGCAGGCCTTGGAGGATGTCACGTTAGAGGCATGAGGGGAATCAAGTGAAGACACCTACCAGTTTGGCGAATACCCTTGTTATCTTTGGCGCATCGGGGGATCTGACCAGCCGCAAACTGGTCCCGGCGCTGTACGAATTGTTCCGCAAGAAACGGCTTCCCGCCGGGACGCGGATCGTTGGATTTTCACGAACGCCGATCGCCCATGAGGCCTGGCGAGAGTGCCTGGCTGAATCCGCCGCAAGGTTCTTGGCCGGAGCGTTTGATGCTGCGCTCTGGTCGGAATTCGCATCGCAAGTGTTTTACCAAGCGGGCGATCTTGGGAAGGTGGAAGATTTTGTCAGCCTGAACAACTTCCTCACGGAACTTGAAAGCGGAACCCCGGCAAGCCGCATTTACTATCTGGCTACGGCTCCCCAGTTCTTCCAGCCTGCTATTGCGCACCTTGGAGCGGCGGGAATGGCAGACCAATCAAGCGGAACTCGCCGCCTGGTCATTGAAAAGCCCTTTGGCACGGATCTGGCTTCAGCCCAGCAACTTAACCTGGCGGTCCATCGGGTATTCAACGAAGGCCAAGTCTATCGTATCGATCATTACTTGGGCAAGGAGACGGTTCAGAACTTGATGGTGCTGCGATTTGCCAACAGTATTTTTGAGCCCATCTGGAACCGCAACTATATCGATCATGTCCAGATCACGGTTGCCGAGGAAGTGTCGGTCGGCCGCCGCGGCGGCTACTACAATTCGGTCGGTGTTCTCCGCGACATGTTTCAGAATCACCTTTTGCAACTGTTGACGCTGACGGCCATGGAATGGCCGTCGGCGTACCAAGCCGACGTCATCCGCGATGAAAAGGTCAAGGTACTCCGGGCAATCCGGCTAATTTCACGGGAAGACGTAGCCCGCGACACGGTCCGCGGGCAATATCGAAAGTATCGCGACGAGTCTGACGTGCCGCCTGACAGCAACACGGCAACTTTTGGCGCGATTCAATTCCACGTGGATAATTGGCGTTGGCAGGGAGTGCCTTTTTTGCTTCGCAGCGGCAAGGCCATGTCGTGCCAGACGACGCAGATCGTGATCCAATTCCGCCAACCGCCTCATCAGTTGTTTCAAGGTGAGCCCAGGCCGTTGACGGAGTCGAATCGCCTGGTGATTCAGGTTCAACCGGCGGAGGGAGTGCAAATGCACTTCTTCACCAAGGTGCCGGATGCCGGCATGAAGCTGCGGCAAACGGACCTGAGTTTCCAATATCGGGAGAAGTTCGCCGGTCCTATGCCGGAAGCGTACCAGCGACTCCTGTTGGACGTGATGCAGGGCGACGCGAGCTTGTTTACCAGGGCCGATGAAGTCGAACTTGCCTGGCGGGTAATCGACCCGATCCAGGCAGCTTGGGACGAAGCCCATGCTTCGCCGTTGAGCTTCTATGAGGTTGGCGATTGGGGTCCCCCGAGTTCCACCGAGTGGATGGCCCGCCAGGGCCGGGAGTGGTTCGATAGCTGTCCCCTGCTGAAATAACATGCTCAACCATGTATCCAACCAGAAATGACGCATAGCCATCAGATTGGAAGCTAAACCATGGCGAGCAAATCCATTCAGGGCGCCGAGGTGCGGCGACTGGAAGAAGACGCTCGGCGCGAAGCGAACTGGAAACGGTGGGGGCCATACCTCTCCGAACGTCAGTGGGCTACGGTTCGAGAAGACTACTCGCCGGATGGCGCGTGTTGGACTCATTTCTCCCATGATGACGCTCGCAGCCGGGCCTACCGCTGGGGCGAAGATGGGCTCCTGGGGATCACCGACCGCGAGTGTCGGCTCTGTTTCGCCATGGCCCTCTGGAACACACGCGACCCTTTTCTCAAGGAACGTCTCTTCGGCCTGACAGGCCCCCAGGGGAACCACGGCGAGGATGTCAAGGAGTGCTACTACTATCTCGACTCGACGCCGACGCATTCCTACATGCGGGCATTGTACCAGTATCCGCAGGGTCGTTTCCCATATGAAGCGTTGGTCGAGGAGAACCGGCGGCGCAGCACGCGGGAACGAGAATATGAACTGACGGACACCGGCGCCTTCGCCGAGCACCGCTATTTCGACGTGCTGGCGGAGTATGCCAAGGGGGTGCCCAACGACCTGCTCATCTCCATCACGGCCATCAACCGGGGGCCAGACAAGGCGGTCTTGCACCTACTCCCTACGCTGTGGTTCCGCAATACGTGGATCTGGGGCTGCGCTCACGAAGGATGCTGGAGGAAGCCGCTCATCCGCTTGGCCAAGGACAACACGTTGCTGGCGGAACACGTTACGTTGGGCCGATTCCTTTTTGCGGCAGATGTGGCATCGGACGGCAGCGAATACGATTGGCTTTTCACGGATAACGCGACCAACATGGAGCGGCTCTACGGCATGCCTAACGAATCGCCTTACGTCAAGGACGCTTTTCATCGTTACGTTGTCAATGCAGAAATCAGTGCGGTCAATCCGCGATCGTTGGGCACCAAGGTGGCCGCGCACTACCGGTTGGAGATTCCCGCCAAGGCCGAAGTCAAAATCCGCCTGCGGCTCTTTGCCGAAGCAGAACCACCTACGGAGATCTTCGGACAAGCCTTCAGCCGCGTCGTGGCTGAACGACAAAAGGAAAGCGACCAGTTCTACTCACAAGTCATTCGTTCTGAACTGGACCCTCCGGAGCGATTGATCGCCCGACAGTCCTACGCCGGCCTGCTCTGGACGAAACAGTTTTACCACTACGTCGTGGAGGATTGGCTTCAAGGTGACCCCAACTTTCCACCACCACCTGAGTCGCGCAAAGCCGGACGCAATGCGGATTGGCGCCATTTGTTCAACCGGGACATCATCTCGGTCCCTGACAAATGGGAATACCCGTGGTACGCGGCGTGGGATCTGGCCTTTCACATGATACCCTTTTCCCGGCTGGACCCCTTATTTGCCAAAGAGCAGCTCACACTCCTGCTGCGCGAGTGGTACATGCACCCCAACGGGCAGGTCCCGGCCTATGAATTTGACCTTGGGGATGTCAATCCGCCGGTCCACGCTTGGGCCTGCTGGCGGGTTTACAAGATGACCGCCCCTCGGGGCGAGCGCGACTGGCGTTTCCTCTCCAGCACCTTCCAGAAGCTCTTGGTCAACTTCACCTGGTGGGTCAATCGCAAGGATGCACGCGGCAAGCACCTATTCTCAGGAGGCTTTTTGGGGCTGGACAATATCGGCGTATTCGACCGCTCCCGGCCTCTTCCCGCCGGCGGCCAACTGGAACAGGCGGATGGCACTGCCTGGATGGCATTTTACTGTGCCACGATGCTCGCCATGGCCTTGGAACTGTCCAAGTTCGATCCGGGCGTGGAAGACATCGCTTCGAAGTTCTTTGAACACTTCGTCTACATTGCCGACGCCATGAACACCATCGGTGGTACGGGGCTGTGGAACGAAGAGGATGGTTTCTACTACGACCAGATGTATGTCGATGGTCGTCGTATCCCGTTGCGCGTTCGGTCGATGGTCGGGCTCGTCCCGCTGTTCACGGTGCAAGTCCTTACCGACGATCTCATCGGCGGATTGCATGGGTTTCAGAAGCGTTTGGACTGGTTTCTCACCTATCGCCGCGATCTGGCCAAGCACATCTCTTACATGGAGACGACGGATGAAAACCCCGCCCGGGGCAGACACCTGCTGGCGATTCCCTCTCGGCAGCGGCTGGAAAGAGTGCTCCGTTACGTGCTTGACGAGAATGAGTTTCTGTCCCCCTATGGCATCCGCTCGCTGTCGAAATACCACCGGGACAACCCCTATGTTTTCCAGTGCAACGGTCGGGAGTACCATGTGGATTATGTTCCCGGCGAATCGAACATGAACCTCTTTGGCGGCAACTCTAACTGGCGCGGCCCGATCTGGTTCCCTGTGAACTACCTGCTCATTGAGGCCCTGGAGCGCTATCACTACTTCTATGGCGACAGCCTGAAGGTCGAGTGTCCCACGGGCTCGGGACAGTTGATGAACCTGGCCGAGGTGGCGCAGGAATTGTCGTCACGGCTGGTGAAGCTCTTCCTTCCCACCAACCAAAACCGACGTCCCTACCAAGGTAACTTGGAGCGCGACACCTCTCCCAATAGCGATAACCTTTTGCTTTTCCATGAGTATTTTCATGGCGAGACGGGGGCCGGGCTCGGGGCGTCGCACCAGACGGGTTGGACGGCCTTAGTGGCCTGCCTGATCGACCGGTGGAAGAAATAACCATTCCTAGACCAATGCCGACAACCGCCGTAACTATTTGTGAATCCCCGAACGACCTCGCGTTGCGAACGGCGGACACGATCGTTGATGCCGCCGCAGCGGCGATCAGGGAACGTGGTCGTTTCCTTTTCGTCCTTTCGGGCGGGAGAACGCCTGAAAAGGCCTATTCGCTTCTTTCCCAGGCCAATCGGGCAATAGCGATCGATTGGTCTAAAGTCTTTGTCTTCCTTGGCGACGAACGAATGGTGCCGGCCGTCGATCCCCGCAATAATTTCGCGATGGCGCGACGCACGTTGCTGGACCGAGTCCCCATTCCGGCAACACAGGTCTTTGCGGTACGTACTGATGGGCGGAGCGCCGCCGCAGCCGCGGCAGAATACAATGCCGAGTTGACGCGATTCTTCGCCGCAGATCCACACAACGCCTCAGATCGCTTTGATCTGGTTCTGTTGGGAATGGGCGAGGATGGCCATACCGCCTCGCTCTTTCCCAATGCCAGGGCACTGGACGTCAAAGAAACTTGGGCGACATGGAGCCCGCCAGGTTTGCTGCCTCCTTCGGTAGACCGTGTCACGTTGACCTACCCAGCGATCAACTCTGCCAGGCAAGTACTGTTTGTCGTGGCCGGAGAAGAGAAAGCGACTGCCCTTTATGAGGTCCTCGAAGGAAACGCGAGTCCGACCGTTCGGCCGGCGGCCGGAGTTCATCCCTCGGGCGGAACGCTCACGTGGATCACCGACCGGAATGCAGGGCAATTGCTAAAAGTCACCGGAAATCACCAATCCTAGAGAACGGGTGATCGCGGGGATGGGGGCACTTCAGCATATATTTCGCGATACACGATGCCGTCGGCCTTTTTTCTTTCAAGGTAAGTACCTTACAATTTCCTCCTTACTTGTCGTTTGGGACACAAGGCACTACTGATCGAAGATCTGGCCTGGGATGCCGACGAGTCCGCAGCGGAATACCTCGACGGCAGCCGTTCGTTGCTGGCGATTCCCATGTACGACCAGGGTGAATCGTTGCTGCACTCGTTAGAAGATCGCGCTCAGCCCGCCCAGGAACATATTGGATGTGCCGCTCTTGTAGCTATTCGTACTGTCGTTGTAGTCAAACAACAGGTAGCGAAAGTACGTTCCGATCCGTGGTTTCAACTGATAATCAGCACCCACGGTCACGCGCGTGGTGCGAACGTCCTGTTTGCTGTAGGAGAGTACATCGCTTAGGAATGCCGGGCCAGAGGCGAGAGAAGCAGATTGGATCCCCTTGACGTATTCCGTTGAGCTGACAAGCTTCAGCCGCTTGGTACAGGCGTAGCTGCAACCTAGGTTGAAAACTTCTGCACGGCTGCCGTAATTCCACTGCGAGAGGACGGTTCCTAAATCGGGATCGCCGGAGTCATTGGGCGTGCCAAAGTTGATGTTCTGGTTGATCCAGTTTGAATAATAGGCAAAGCCGCCCGAAATGGTCAACTTGTTGGTAGGGCGATACCAGCCGTTGACCCCCATCGGATAGCTCTGCTCGTCAAAAATGGCTCGGCCGGAACTCTGGCGGATATCGACTTCAATCCAGCCGTTGAGCAGCACGCGATCGCTGGGCATCCATGTGCCGCCGATCTCAACAAGGTTCTCGTGCTCCGGCAACGAGCTGTTCGTCGTGAGCAGAGCCTCATCCACGCCGAACAATGGAGTGCGGAAGTTGAACCACTTATAGCGAACGTAAGTGTCAAGTTGGGGCGACCACCGGACGGACGGGCCAAAAGACACCGCATGGCTGATGGTATTCTCTTCGGTGATCGTGGGGCTCGTCCTGTTAATAATCGTCCCCTCCAGGGGAAATGAGGCGTAGCTGCGGTGGAGGACGGCGTATTCATAGCCGCCGTCGATCGCCAAGCCGCCCAGTCCAAATCCCCGGCCGAAGGGTCGCCACTGAAACTTTGAACCCATTTCGCTCCGCTTATAGTTGATGGGATGCACGCCAAGAATATCCAACTGGTCGGGATTGTCGGTATTTTCCTCGCCGGGAATCGGAAATGCCACGGGCTGGTTGTCCTCCTCGATAATCCTTCCGTAGCTCGTAACGGTCAGGTTCTCGATCAGGGTGTTGGTCCATCGCACATCGGCGCCCCGGAAGCTGCGGCTGCTCTCTCGGTCGGGCGTGTCCGGCGGCATAGCACCGGATTCCTTGTGCGTATTGCCGTTGAAAAGGAAGGCATAGAGCTTGTTGGTGTCGGTCACCTCGGCACCCACCTTGAGTTGATCGATCTGCGTAAAGCTGCTCGGCACGATAGCGTACGGCAAGCTCACTGGACTTTCGAATGAACCAAGGGCCACGCCCGTGTATTGCCGGTTAACGATCTGGTCATTCTGGCTGAACGACCGCATGGGCCGCGAGTACTCGACGATCACGGACCCGAGTTTCCATTCCACGGCCGGCTTGACCTCCAGGGTCTGCCAATCGATGCTCTGCGACTGGCTGAGAACGTGACAATGGCTTCCCTTAAAGTGCTGGGGATTGCCCTGGTCCTGAAAACAGAGAGTCGAACCCCGTGCCTGGCGTTCGCCTTCCTTGTCCATTCCAAACACGTCCAGGCGGACCTTGAGGTTCTCGGTCAGTCTGCCCTTGAAGTTGGCCTTCACTTCTTGAACGCGGATGGCGTAGTCTTTCCCGACGTTGAGATCCTGCTTGATGACGATGGTCGGGTTGAAACCAGGTTTCGGGTTGGCGTCGAAGTCGGTGAACTGGCTCAAGGGGTCGTGATCCAGTTGATGCGGGTAGCGTTCGTAGAGGACGTTAGCCGTTACGCCTGACTTGTAGAGGTTGACGTTGGCGTTGGTCGATTCGTTGCCGGTCTCGGTCAAGGTATAATTTAGCGTATCCTCCACCGTGCCATGAAGTCCGTCGATATCGACGAAGGGCGAGGGCGTGAGATCCTGGTACTCGCCTACCTTGACCACATTCCCGGCAGTATGCGAACCCCAGTAGCCGAACCGGCCCGCAATCACCGGCGGATCGACCAATTCTTCGCTTAGGGTGTACCAAGGCTGCGGTTCCTTGTCCACGCGGCCGGGTTCGGCGACGGGGATGCCCGGCGATGTCTTGTTGGCGGCCTGCGGCGGTTCTTCGACCGCCCAAGCCGGTATCTTGAAGGCCGCGATAATCAATACGCTCGCGGCACAAATTGCGAATGTTCGTAGCATAACCATCCCCCTGTTGCTGACTAAATCGCTATCGGGTGAATCGCCCCCCCACACCGGCGGAGGACGGTCGGTCCGAGCCGTGGATTTCGCCATGGCACGACAAGCAATCCGTGTAAAGCTCCTTCTTGAACACCGGTTTGTTCTGCAAGTCCCGTTGGCGGTTGTGATGGCCGGCATGACACCTCAGGCAGAGGAAGGTTGCCGGCTGACGCAACAGATTATCTGCCACGGTGCCATGCGACTCGTGGCAAATCGTGCATCGCTCCGTCACGGGCGGATGCTCGTAGGCAAATGGCCCCTGCTTCTCCGCATGGCATCGGTAGCATACCATGTTGACGGTTTCCTCTTTCAGGTTTCCCAACGCTTCGCCATGCACGTCGTGACAGTCGGAACAGACCATCTTCCCTTCCTTGATGGGGTGGTGTGAAGGCATGTCGGTGAGACCATAAATTTTCGCGTGGCATTTGAAGCAAACCTCCGGTTCCTGCACCGACATAGCCAGACGTTTGGGACGATTCACCTGATAGTGGTCGATGTTGACCGTCTGCGGCACGCGAGCCGAGGGATGTGGATTGTGGCAGTCCGTGCAGGCCACTCCGCTGCGCTCGTGAAGGGACGAGTGCCAAGCCATGGTAGGCGTGCCTTTATGGCAACTGAGGCACAACTCCGTCCGCGAAGACTCCTTGAGTTGCCCATGTGCTTCGTGGCACGTTGTGCAGTTGAATCCGTTCGGCCCGCCGATCTGGTGCGGGCCGGCAATCTTCGAGAGGTCGGCCATTTCTCCGTGACAGCGATAGCAGACATTCGGCGACATGGCGTTCAGATGGTTGGACGTACCCCGCAACGAAGGCAACTTGGCCTTGGCGGGTGCCGGGTTCTCCTCCACCGGTGCATTGTGTGCGGTCAGCTTTATGCTCGAGCCGTGCGACTGGTGGGCAGTGTCCTTGGAGACATTGGTCGCTGGGGTTCCTGGCAGCACGTTGTAATGGACGCGATGGCATGACACGCAGGTCACGCCGGAATTGGCGTGTTTTGAAGTTCGCCAGCGTGTGACTTCCGCGCACTGGTTTTGCTCGTGGCACCGCAAGCAGGCTTCCGCCAGCAGCACCGGATCCTTGATCTTGCTGAAGCGGAATAGCAGCCCCGGCTCCCCCTCTTCCGCGTGTTTGCTCGCGGGTCCGTGGCACGATTCGCAGCTTTCGCCACGATGCACGTTTGTGGCAAACGTCTTCACGTAGGCTTTGTGACAATCCGCGCACCCCGAATCGTCATGGGCATAGTCCGCATCCGCATATTTCGGTAGTTCAGCCTTCACCGCCTTGTACGAAACCTGGGTGAAGAAAGGGTTGGGTTTTGGCCAGCCGGGATCCAGACTCGGCTCGCTGCGAACCGTGGGCTGATGCTGAGAATGACAGGAAGCCATTCCCAAAAAAAATAAACTCACCACCACAAGTCTTAGTCTTAATACGAAAACATGCCGTGATACCCTGTTGCCCATTCCGGTGCGCATGCTGCCGCCTCCTTGCGGTTGTCGCGAAATAGTAGCCAGCAACGGTCCGGTCGTGATCCATGACAGGGCTGGGGCTGTGTTAACGAGCCGAATTTAGAAAAGATTTACCGCCGATACAAACTACGCAATACAAAAAGTCTTCGTAGACGTAAAGGTTTCTATTGGCTTTATCGCAATTCCCAGGCTGAAACTACAATAAATGCCATTAAACCTTGCGTAATCGGTAAGGTTTGACTAACCGGAACAAGGCGCGCCGAAAGAATGGGATGGATAGTGAATGTAGGAAAGATCGTTGCCTTGGTGTGTACAAGAGCAGCTTGGTGGGTGGAAAATTGGTATCGGTGGAACGGTCGGATTTCATTCCATTGGTAGAAAGCTGCCACTCGTCGCGTAGCGACGCCCTGATGGTAGCCGTGGGTTTTTAACCCACGGTCTGAGGCATTCCGTCACCTGTTCGTCGCGTAGCGACGATTGAAAACATTCAGGCTACGCGAGGCAATATTTGCATGCCGCTCCGTGTCCGTAGGTTAAAGCACGGGCCTAATACCGCCTTCGGCGGAAAAGGGGCATAAATGCCCCTCACATGATCGACCACCTCCTGCCACGGAATTGTGGGTAAGGACAAGTGCTTTAGCACGAGTTCGCAAGGCCCACTCTTGATCTATTCTCCTCAGTTGGCCGCAAGACTTGCGGCAGGTGCCGTTGGTGTGGCCTTGGGCGTGTGGATCGCGATGCGCGACCGGACTTTGGCAGCGAACTGATCGAGACGTGCTTCCGTGTTCAGGTAATCACGGGCAGAAATCTGGGCAGAAATCTGCTTGAGGACTGCTTTCATTTGCTCGGTCACCCGGATCATCTCCTCGTAATCCTGGGCCGTGGGCGAGCTGAGCCCCGTAGCCGAACACCGGTAAGGGGCTTCGATCCTGGCCCGATGCTCGGCAAAATGCGAGCCACGCAAGAGCAGAGGCCAGTTGATGATGCCGTTAGGTGCCGCGGTGGACGTCAGTGCCGGCGGTATTTGAACCGCGGCAGCATCATGAGGTTCGGCAAAGACAGGAAAATATTTCACCGCAAGAGCGAATATCCAGAACCCGAGCGCAACGAGGCCGGCGGTGATCGACAACTCCATGAGACTGGGAAAATAGCCCGTCCGCAAACTTGCCTCCATTCCCGTGACACTGACGTTCAGACGATTCATCACAAAGCCAAGCACCACGGAGACCGCCCCGACGAACAACCCAACCTGATTTCGAGCGAGCCTCGGAATGCTCAAGATAATTACCGGCACAACGATGAACAAACCTAGCTCAATCCAGAGCAGCGTTGCCGCGAGCGATCCGTTGAACACCATCGATAAGACGCCGCGATGTCCGAAGTCCAGTATCTTTGCCGTTGCATAGACGAGAAGAACCACGACCATGAGGCGGGCAAGTTCTCGTAGCAGGGGCGTCTCCAGCGCGCGCTGGAAAGCACGCGCGCTCAAGAACGATTCCACGATCGTCATGCCCGCGCCGACGGCAAGGGCCGAAAGAAAGAAAAATACCGGCAGCATCGGTGAGTACCAGAAAGGATGCAGCTTGTTCGGCACGATCAGAAAGAGAGAGCCCAGCGATGATTGATGCAGCGTCGAGAGAAGCACTCCAACGAGTACGAGAGGAAGGGTAATGGCTTTTACCACTTTTAATAACCCGGTGAACTTGAACTTCTCAAGAACCACGGGACTGAACTCCAACGCGAGCACCGTGGTATAGAGCATGACGCACCAAGCCACCTCGAAGAGCACGGAGTGCGGGTTCCACATGACCATCGCATGCCAGATATGAAGCGGTTTTCCCAAGTCGAGGATCAACGCGCAATTGACGAAAATGTATCCCAAAAACGCCGTAAGCACGGCGGGCCGCACGATCGGTTTGAACCGTTGAATGTTAAAGAGGTAGACGATAGCGCAAAGAACAAATCCGCCGCCAGCAAGTCCGACGCCACTGAGGACGTCAAAGCCGATCCACAAGCCCCAGGGAACGTCATCACTGAGATTCGTCGCAGCGCCAAGTCCATACACGAACCGGTAGACTGCCGAATAAATACCTGCCGCAATCAATAGTATTCCGAGAACACGCCAGAAGGTGATCTTGGGAAGCGAAAACTGTTTCATCGACATTCCTTTTCCAATCCCGGCACCTGGTTTCTGTTGCGGAAAGGTTCAATGGCAATCGAAGAACCTACTTTTTCTTCTGCGCGTCCTCGTAGGCTTTCACTTCGTCTCTGCGCTTCGTCATCCACCAGATACCGGCCAGCATCACGCCTCCGATGGAGACGACGTCGGGAAGTTTTGAAAGCACGTTCCAGGTTTTCCGAGGTAGTGGTTCGTAGCCGAGCGTGGTTACAAAACCCAGTTTTTCAAAGGGAACCTTGCTGATGTAGAGTACGCCCGTTCCACCCGCCTCTTTCATGCCGTAAATCTTCTGGACATACCCCTTGTCCTCGTTGAGCCGTTTCAGTGCGGACGCGATCAGATCGTCTCGCTCGCCGAAAACGGTTGCTTCTGCTTGACATGCATCCGCACACGCGGTCGGCTGCCCCTTGGACGTGCGCTCTTCATAGCACATCGTGCATTTGCGAACGCGCGGACTGGTGCTGCTCCATTCATATTTCGGTACATTGAACGGACATGCCATGACGCAGTAACGGCAGCCAAGACATCGATCCGAATGATATATGACGGGACCGGCTACTGTCTTTTCCATGGCACCGACGGGACAAACCGAGACACAGGTCGGTTCTTCGCAGTGCTGGCACATGCGGCGCACATAAATGCCTTCGGCGACGTTTTCAGAAAAGGTGTAATTCGTCGCGGTCAGCTTTTCTACTTTTACCAACGGAAGTCCATGCAATTTTTGGCATGCTTTTTGACACTCGTACTCGTCGCCGCCGCCACAGCCATCGCATTTGTCGATGTCGATCAATAGTGCGTAAGACATTTAAACCTTCCCTGTCCGAAGTCAGCCACTACGGTCGTGCGGCACTGTCGTCCGGTGCGCCCGCCTTGATCCACGCTTCGATCTTGTCCATTTCATCGGCCGTCGGAGGCGGTGCCTTTGCTTTGGCGTCGTCCTTGTCGTCCTTGTCGTCCTTGTCTTGCTTGTCTTTGGGTGGATGTGGCTTGCCGTGGGCGTGCGTCACAATGACTCGACTCTTTGCGGGATCGCCTGGAACAACCGCCGCCCCCTTCTTACCAACCTTCAGCAATTCGGCATACGTTTCAAACTTGTAGCCACCCCTGGCTTTCTTCTGTCGGTGGCAGTCCACGCAACACTTTGTCAGGATCGGCTTAATGTCGCGAACGTAGCTGGCTTCCTTCGCGGACAATTTTGCTTCCTTCGCAGGCAATGCCGCAAGGAACTCGCGATCTGCCGGGCTAAGACGTTCCACCGGCACGGTAATGACGGTATTTCCGGCCTTTCGTAGCTTGACCTTGCCATCCGCCACTGAGACAAGTTCGGCTTCGACGGTGAACTTTCCATCGCTCGTTGTCCATTTCCGTGCCAAGGCCAGCGATCCCATTGCAAGAAGAAGGGAAGCCACTGCCAAGGCGAAAAATAAATGTTTCATTGAGTCCTCTCCATTTCGTGAATATTGTGGGTCTGTCTTGACATTATATCATTACCTGAAAACGAATTCAAATCATTTCGTATTTTGCTCGCGGCGTTTTCTGGAGGGAATCAGCCACACCAGCAGACCCACTCCCGCCAGCGCGGCGCCAAGGCATTTGATAAAACTTCCGGGGTCGTGAGCGACCGTGAAGATCATTCCCTTTCCGTCGGGCAAAATGGTGAAGGGAGCCAAGGTGAAACCGCCGTGGATCAGGGGTTTTTCGCGAGATATTTCATGCACTACGTCGATGCCGCGGACAGGATCGATCACCTGCACGGAGCTCGTCAATGAGGCTTTGCTTACGTCGCTCCCCGCCTCCTCCGGTGGGTGCTCCTGTAACCGTAGCGAGAATCCCAAGGCTGCGTCGTCGCGACGGAACGAGACCTTGGCAGTTGTCGTGGTTCCGCGAGGCGACGGGAACTCTCTCGCGGGCTTGCCACGTTCGAGCCAGAATCGTTGCGTCTGGCCGTCGAGGGTCATTTCAATCTCTGCGGCAGCATCGTCACCTGTCTTGGAGGGTGAAAAGAGCGGCTCGTAGGAAACTTCCGGTCGCGCTTTGGGGAGGTAGTCGCCCATCGTTATCTTGATTTCCCCGGGAGTCTCGATTACGTCGCCCCGCCGTACTTCTCTTTGCAGGCGGTACTTGCCTTGATGACTAACCCGGCAAAGCAACTTGCCGCTAGGGAACGCCAAGAACTCGACGCGGGGTTCCGGATAGACCGCCGGATAGAGAATATCGGAGTGAACTTGCGAAGAGTGGAGGAAGTCTTCGGCCATGGAATCGGCAACCGCGCGTTGGAAATCAATCTTAATGGACCCGACGTCCGCCTGGCTGCCAGATCGATCAGCCAACATCCACAATTCGGCGGCAGGCTTACCCTTCACTCGGGCGAGAATGAGACTCAGCGCAGCGATCTTATCGCCGGTTTCGTCGGCAACCCAGCCCTCCTTTTTCGCGGCATGACTGAAGTAACGAAGAACCCGCAGCCTCACACCGCCGCTTTCTCCCAAGTCGAGTTCATTCCCTTGCGACCAATAGCTTTCACCAGGCTGAAACACGAACCCCGCGGGAGAGCGATTGGATTGATCGGATTTCGGATCCCAGGCGACCTGCAATCGGCTCCGTTTTTGGCAGTCAACCCGGTCGATGGTCTCGTCTGCGGCCAGCGAGATTTGGCCGTCGATGCCGTGCAATGCGTATTGAACGCAGCCCACAAGCAGCAACAGCAATCCAGCGTGCAATATCACACCGGCGAGAAGGCGTTTCTTCCAGGAGAACCAAGCGACCGAAGCCGCCAGGACGTTCACTGCCAGCAAAGTCATGATCGCGGTAAACCACCAGCACCCGAATGTTTCACAATGGGCGTACTCCTGTCCCCTGGTGACCAGGACAATCCCGACCGCAACGGCCGCAGTTGCCAACAGAACGATCAAGACAATCGCCACCTGTAAGGAAACAGCGGCACGAAGCGGTGCCCGCGTTGCGCGCCCGGGATTTACTGAGTTCGTTAATTTCGGCTTGGTCATGCTTTTCCCTTCCGGTTCTAGGTGCGAAACGCGAATAATTGTAGGGTGGGGAGAGCGCAGCGAGCCCCACCAATTCTGTTGCGGTACACTTTTGGTGGGGCTCGTTTCACTCTCCCTACCCTACTTCTGCACCTAAAACCGAAAAAGCCCTGTTCTTTCAAGTTGCAGAGCGTTGTTTGCGTCTCCAGGCCATCCCGGCCATTCCGGCAGCGGCCAGTAGTAACATCAGGGTCGAGGGTTCTGGAACCACAGCGAACTCGCTATTGTGATCCAAAACAGCCCAGGCCACATGGTTCACAGTATCTACACCCCAACGCCCGACAGTGAGTGTAGGATCGCCATCGCCAGCCAAACTCCAGCCATGAAGGTAAGGAGTGTCTGAGATTCCGGAAATGCCCTGTTGCGTGGACAAACCCGCATTCTCCCAGGCCGTCCCATTTAGCCAGCCCAGATAGAGATAGCCAGAGGCGGCCGAGGCAGCGCCGGTGCCATCTCCGAAGAGAGTGGGACTATAGGACATTTGCAGAACGAACGGCGTCACCGTTTGACCGCTGCTGACGGTGGTCAGGTTCAAGACATCGCTGGCGAGAAAGCTGATTCCCGGCGGCAAGACCGCCGATCCTCGCCTCAATTCATCCGGAGTGCGATTCCGCCAATCCATGCTTACGCCGGCCGTGCCGCTAGTTGGCGAGGTTCCCCCAAGCAGGGTCGCCGTCGTGCCGAGGGTTCTGGATCCCAGGATCGTGCCTGGACTGGTCACCGATAAAAGATCCGCGTAGGAACTGCCCGCCGCAAGCGTGGCTACGGCAGGGCTGCCACTATACGAAGTGGGCGCCGTCGGGTTAATGACGACCGAACCGACGGTTGTGTTGTAAGAGAACGCCACCGGCGTGCCGTTGTTGATCTGCTGCAAGCTGATGCCTGCCTCTGGTGAGACTTGGCCGGCTAGGTTGATCGCCAAGCCATTATTGTTTTTGAGTCCCACTGCGTTCTTAGCAAAACTGACAACCACTTTCTGTATCGGGGTGCCGGAACTGAACGTGCCAGCGAGCGACTTGACGGATACGCCCGTCTCGGGAGTTAAAGTTGCAGAGGTTGATGTGTTCATGACGGGCATGGTGTTCAAAGTGTCAGAACCGGTGCCGCTGAGGGATACCGCCCAAGTGCTTCCGCCGAGGACGCGTGCCGGAATGGGGCTGGAACCGGCGATGATCGGGCGGTTGGCAACCACCGTGCCGGTGACGCCGATGTTGATCGGTGCTTCGGCATTGCCTAGGCCGGGGCCGGCACTGCCGGCTAGGGTGCCGGCGACTCCGTTGTTCCCCGTATTCTGGATCGCCACAGTGCCCGCGGTGACTCCCAATGCACCGACAATGCCGACGGAGACTGAGCCGTTGGCACTGCCGGTGATGGCACCGTTAGTATTGTTGACCAGTCCGGTCGCCGTGTCGCCGCCGCTAGCGATCGCCGTGAAACCTGTGTTGTCGGTCCCACTCGTGCGGCTAATGGTCACCGTTTGCGAATTGAGGTGGCCCGTGAGCATGCGACCCAAGCTCACCGAGGATGCCGAAGCGGCGAGAATCGAATTGTTGCCGACGGGAGTGACTGGAGTGGCGGCGATCACGTTAAGTAGGATTTCCTGGCTCTGCATGGTCGGGCCGTTGATCGAGTCTTTGCCAGCAGCGTTGAACGTCAACGAGTAAACGTCTAATGGCGTTTTGGGGTCCACAGTCAGGGTAAAGCTTTTGGAGAGCGTACCGCCAGTCCAGTACGAGGAACCCGTACCATAAGTGTAGTAGGATTTAGCAGTTGTCCCCTGTTTGGTCCAGTCAGTCAAGGGAGTAGTGAACGTGAGAAAGTTCGATGCACTAGTCTGGATTCCCTTGATTCCGACAGTTCCAGTCCCAGAATAAGCTACCATTGATTCAAGCGATGATGCAGTAGCCGTTGTAAACTTCCTGGTTCCAGTAATCGCAAAAGCGAAGGAACCGCTGGTGTTCGGATTGCCATTGCTGGTGCTGGGCATCGTCAATGTCAGCACCACACTTTGCCCCGGTGAAACCGTAAAGGAAGGCAAGGCACTTGTGTCTCCATTTATGTCCTTCCTCGGATTGACACTCTGTGTGCCAGCGGTGACACTCAACATTCCAACTCCAAGGGAAGCATCGTGGCAACTCGCGCAATCATTGCCAGAGCTGGGTGTAGCAAAGGCACTGCCACTCGAGAGAAGAAAAAAGACCACGGGATAGGCGCAGAACGCGCCCAGAAAAGACGAAACTCGCATAACTCATAACTCCTTGCGTGCCGGTCCCATTGTGCCTACAAGGCGCATTCAGGACTGCACGATAGCACTGCCTCCAACACCGGTTCTACGGCCGTTGACGGGATGTGAAAATAGAAACACGACTAAACTCGACAAGTGAGTGCAGAGACCGCCATTACCGACAGACTCGGGACAAACTGAATCCTCATCTCTCGCCGAAATTGCAAGCAATTTGTGATCGCATTGCAAATTATTTTTCAATTTTGTATGTTTAATATGTTCTTAAACGGCTCCTCTACTTTTCTTGCGACAGTCACTGATTCGCCGGTCCCTACTATCCATTCCGCCACGTCCGACTGCAACCATTCCTATAGGGCGAAAACAGGCCAGGATTGTCACGGCACGATTTCATGAATCCAAGTATTTCTGTCGAAAGTTTTTTCTAGCATTCACCGCGAGAGAACACAAAGGGCGTAAAAGTAAGTTTCTATTCTTTGCCACGAAACAAATTCAAATTTCAAGGGGAAAGGTTCAAAACCGGGGGGACTCCACCATTTCCCGGCCGGTTCGCTCCTCGCACCCTACGGGTTGCCGTCACTGCTAGCAGTTGGCAAGGTTATGAACAGGAGTCATGGAGCCACCGCGCGACAAGCGGCTCCTTGCTCGCCTTTGGCCGAGCGGTGGACGGTTAGCCCGGATTATTCATAGGGCGGCTGTTTTTCGGCCAATTTGGCAGTTTCATTTTCCTTCTTCGACGAGGTCAACCGTGCCTGCCGTTGAGGGTCTGCCGTAAAGTATTCATCTCCAATGGATTGCGCATGGACAATCCGTCTCGGTCCAAGTCGTCCGCTCTGGCACGCGTTTTGCAGATTAAGATGGCAGTCGCCGACGGCTGCCAGTTCACGCAACGAGCCGGCTAGCAAGGGTTTCGGCGGCGCATTCTAACCACGACCGTGAAAGGAGGTTCGCTATGGTGATGAGTACTTTGTTGCGGCCGCTCGGCAGCGATGTTTTCAACCCGATCGACGTGACGGATTGGACTTGGCCGAGCGATTCTTTTGCCGAAATGGACCGGCTCAACGCGGAAATGAACCGCACGTTCCGGCGTTTCGGCCTAGCCGATCGCGATCAACCCGCGATCACGTATCCTGCCGTGGATGTCTGGCAGGACGAAAGCCACCTCTGCGTCGAAGCAGAATTGCCTGGAATGGAGATCGGTGATCTAGAAATCTACGTCACCGGTGGCAACCAGCTTAACCTTCGCGGCGAGCGCAATCTGCCGACCGTCGAGGGGGGTATTTGGCACCGGCAAGAACGGGGCTACGGCAAGTTCAGCCGTCTGCTGACGTTGCCCTGCGATGTCAAGACCGATGGAGTGGAAGCGGAGTTCAAGGAGGGTGTTCTGACCATCAAGTTGCCCAAGAGTAAGGTGGCTAAGCCTCGCCGTTTGGCGATCAAGGCCGAATAGGCGACGAGCCACAATGGGCGCCGCGGGCTCGTTTCTCGCGGCAACGGAGGAGAAGGAGGATGAACCATGAAGAAGAGTCTGGTCAAGACTTTGACGCTCACCTAAATTGACCAGTCTTTGCTCAGCTAAATAGGACTACTACTTGGAAAGAAGAAGAGACATTTTTCCAAGTAGTGATATTAGATATTGCGCGCAGCGAGTCTGGGTTGATTCGGCAAACAGAATGGCCTGAGTAACCGATAGGGAGCGGACGGTTTGCTCTGACGATGTTTGCGGATACTTGCTTAT
>Ga0194056_10000641_pt1 | contig 19146 bp, 19 predicted proteins | sample SepL4413m_MetaG_FD_155458 | JGI IMG/M metagenome (GOLD analysis project Ga0194056, IMG submission 155458) | Anoxic zone freshwater microbial communities from boreal shield lake in IISD Experimental Lakes Area, Ontario, Canada - Sep2016-L442-13m | ecosystem: Environmental > Aquatic > Freshwater... | reverse complement strand
GAGTGGCATTATGCACGGATACCTATTAGTGTCTAGTATTATTTAATATTTAGTCTGTCCCCGCTGTCCGTCCCCGCTGTCCAGGTCCCCGCTGTCCCGGTCCCCGCTGTCCCATGTGGAGTGCCTGTAGGGTCATCATTTGGACTGGAGCAGCCGGTCCTCAATCGTCTTCGGTAACAGTCCTTTCTTGATCCAATCCATGGCGGCCGCGCGATCTTTGCCCAGCCAGGCACTGGCGACGGTTTCCATTGTGGTCTGACGGGTACCCATGTCCGAGACGGCTTCTGCCCACCCCATAGCCGTGGCGGGATCACTGGAGACAAGTTGCCCGGCGAAGCCGCGAATCGCTTCATCCCGGGCGTTCCCGTCCTCCATCTTGCTCAAGAACTGGGAGGCACCCGCCGGATCCTGTTTCGCCCATGTAATCATGGCATCTCTGACGGCCTGACTGCGAAAAAACTCGGAGCTCATGCTCGCCGCCCATTCCATGGCCTGCTTCGGGTTTTGTGACGCCAGTTCTTTGTCCATGATCACCCTACTTAGCGCAGCATCTCTGCCCCACGATGGCGGGAGGCTGTTAATCCAGGCCGTGGCGGCTTCCATGTCCTTGCGATACCACGCCGCTGCGAACGGGCCGCATGGATTTTCGCCTTGGGCTTTGCTCGCCTGGGTGCACCACGATGCGATGCGCTGCGGGTCAGTCTCCACGATTCCGGTATCGATGAGTCCTCGTACGCAAGCGGAGATCGCCGCATCACTGGAGCTGCCAGAGGGGAGAGTCCCAATCCATTTCTCAACGGCCGCGGCGTCGAGTCGGGTCCAATCACGCACATAGCTCGTCAGCGCCCGTTCCTTCAAGCACCCGTGTGGCATGGGGGAAAACCCGGGTAGTTCGGGCAGTTGCATGATCCAGGCCGCTCCTGCCGCTGCGTCCACCGCCACCCACTGGGACAGCACTTTGAGCACAGTGTCTATGTCCTGATTCATAGCCTTTATGGCCTTTATGTCCTGCAGAGACGGATCACGCTGCATCACCGAGGCCGGCATGGCCGCCCGAAAGTCGTCGTTGCTCGGCTTCAGGCCCATTGCCTTCAACTTCCGCCACCTTGAGACCGGATCAGGGTCTATCAATGCCCGCCCAAGTTCTTGCGCCCGGGAGTCGTCGCGAATCGGTTCCGACCCGACCGACTGATGGGCGGCGGGTGGCCGTGGCGAAGGCGGCGCAGTCGGTTCTGGCGCGGCGGTTGGGAGTACGGGTGCTCGGACGACGGCCGGTGCGGGCGCTGCAGCAAGAGAATGCGCTTTGCAGGGCATGCGTCGGCCAACAACGTAGCCCGCCCACAGTAGCAGGCCCGCTGCGGTCAGGCACAAAGCAATGCGCAACGAAGTCCCTCCGAGATCTCTTCTGTCAGGGTTGATGTTCATCTTCCGTCCTTTCTTTAAAGTGTGGCGCCGCTTTCATGCGCCACTAGGTTTACCGGATCGTTATCCAGCGCGGCGTCGAGTTCACTGCTGGCGATTTTATCTTTCATGTTGCTTCGCTTCTTACCGCGTTGCTTTTCGTACCGAGTTGATGCTGATCTTGTCGTCTCGCCATCCATGTGAAGTGCCTGCAGGGTCATCATTTGGACTGGAGCAGCCGGTCCTCAATCGTCTTCGGTAACAGTCCTTTCTTGATCCACGCCATGGCGGCATTGCGATCCTTCCGCAACCAGGTATCAGCGACGGTTGACATCGCCGTCTGACGGGTGCCCATATCCGAGACGGTTTCCGCCCACCCCATAGCCGTGACGGGATCACTGGAGACAAGTTGCCCGGCGAAGCCGCGAATCGCAATATCCCGGCTTTTCCCGTCCTCCATCTTGCTCAAGAACTGGGATGCACCTGCCAGGTCCTTTTTCGCCCATGACTGCATGGCGTGGCCGATCGCGTTCGCGCGTGGCTCCTCGTCGGCAATGCTCACCGCCCAGGCCATGGCGTGTACCGGGTATTTCGACGCCATATTCGCGACGAGTGTGCTCATCGCGGAATCCTTTCCGGGCGATGGCGGGATGCTGTTGAGCCAAGCCGCAGCGGCTTCGATGTCCTTACGACACCACGCCGAGGCGAACGCGTGGAGAGGATTGCCTTGCAAATCCCTGTCGCGCACCTGGGTGCACCACGATGCAATGCGCTGCGGGTCAGTCTCCACGATCCCGGCATCGAGGAGCCCTTGCACGAAACAGGAGATCGCCACATCGCGTGATCGGCATGGGGGGAAAGTCCCGAGCCAACTCTCAGCGGCAGCGGCGTCGAGTCGGGTCCAGTCAGACATATAACGGTACAGTGCGTCGTTCTTTGGCCGGCATTCCGGCCAGGGGACTTCGGGCAGTTGCATGATCCAGGCCGCCCCTGCCGCTGCGTCTACCGCCACCCACTGGGACAGCACGTCAAGCATAGCCCGTATGTCCTGCATCGCGTTGGTCCCATCCTTCCACTGCATCACCGAGGCCGGCATGACCGCCCGAAAGTCGTCGTTGCTCGGTTTCACCCCCATTTCCTTTAACTTCCGCATCCGTGAGACCGGGTTAGGGTCTATCGCAGCCCGCGCAAGTTCTTGCCCCCGGGAGTCGTCGCGAACCGGTTCCGAACCGACCGGCTGATAGGCGGCAGGTGGCCGTGGTGAAGGCGGCACAGTCGGTTCTGGCGCGGCGGCTGGAAGCACGGGTGCTTGGACGACGGCCGGTGCGGGCGCTGTAGCAGGAGAATGCGCGTCGCAGGACATGCGTCGGCCAACAACGTAGCCCGCCCACAGTAGCAGGCCCGCTGCGGCCAGGCACAAAGCAGTGCGCAACGAAGTCCCTCCGAGATCTCTTCTGGCTGGGTTGCTATTCATCTTCTGTCCTCCATTTTTTGCGGCGGCGAACTTTCACAATCTGGCTGAGGAGCAGAGCGACGATAGCCAGAATTGTGTGGTTCGCATTCTAATCCATGTAGAATTCTCTGTTTACACAGGTGACGTGACCATCACGCGAAAACAAAATGTCACGCCTATCGAAATTGTCATCACCACGCTTTTGCCAAGAATAACTCCAAGCACAATCCGGATACCCTCAACATGTTCACACAGTTCTCGGTCTCCCAACGCCGGTGGTTGGCCAACGCCAGGGCCATCACGCAGTCATCATGATATCCATCCAGTGTGCTGTACGTGGCACCCTCGATCTTACGGGAGACGCCCAGAATCCACGGCCCCCACGTGTTATATGGACAAAGCCAACGGCGGGGGTCTGCGGTCCCTACCCCCGCGCCACAGTGACCACGTAAACCTTGGCGGCACCTGCCTCTTTGAGCGCCCGGGCGCAAGCGGACACCGTCGCACCGGTCGTCATGACATCATCGACCAGGAGAAAGTTGCGCCCCTCGATCCATTCGGAACAGTGGGTCTGAAAGGCATTGGCCACATTTTTTGTGCGGGCCCTCATATTCAAGCGCGTCTGTGTCCCGGTCTCACGGATGCGTGACAGACACCCGCCCGCGAGAGGGACGCCCATAAGGCCCGCCAGGTGTCCCGCCAGTAGTCTGGCCTGATTATAGGTGCGCGCCCGGGCCTTGGCCGGGTGAAGTGGCACAAAACTTACGGCATCAAATTTTTCACGGGCATAATGGGTGTTGACGCAGGCGTGCAAAAGGTTGGCCAAGTCGGCGGTCAGATGGGTGGCATTGGAATACTTAAACCGGTGCAACACGTCCTTGATCCCTCCCTTGAACCTGAGGGCGGATCGGGCCTGATCGAACGCAGGCTTACGGTCAACACATAGGGAGCAGAGATAGTCGCGGGTAATCGCCCCATCCACGGGATCACCACACCCTGTGCAGAATGGAGGCTGGATAAGCGGCAAAGCACAAAGACAATCCCAGCACAGGTATTTCCCGGCCTGCCCCGGAGGGGCGCCACACATCTCACACGCCCTGGGCCATACCAGATCAATGAGGGGCCCGGGATTTAATCCCCGCGCCAGTGACCGCAAACGCTGCAACGATGGCAACACTCCCGTCAATTTTAGAACGCCCCCATCAGAAGCGTGGTAAAACTCACCACCGGTGACGTTTCGCGGAAATCATCCACGGCCAGCCGAACTTCACCCACGGCGGCCTTCACGTCATTGTACAGGGTCTCGTCGTTGATGATTTTACCCAGCAAACCTTCGCCCCTTTGGATCTTGCCCGTAATCGCCTTGAGGGAATCCGCCGTCGCCGAGATATCCTTGTAAAGCTGATCATCTTTCGACAGCAACTTGCCCAAGGTTCCTTCCCCCTTGTTGAGCCGGTCACTGATGTCCTTGAGATTCACCGCCACGGCCTGAATATTGGTATAGACCGAATCATCTGAAATCAGCTTACCCAGCGTCCCCTCGCCCTTGTTGATCTTATCGGCAATTTCCTGAACCTTGGCGGTTACAGCGCGGATATCCTTCGCCGCCCCTTGGAATTCAGTGTAAATGCCATCATCATTGACCAATTTTCCTATGGTTCCTTCGCCCTTATTGATTTTGGCTGCCACATCTTTGATGGAGGCGATGGACTGCTCGAGATTGGTCAGAATGCCGCCTTCATTCATGGCGGTACGGATTTCATGAACCGCCTTGGCGGCCTCAGCCATCAGATCAAAGGGATTTTCCCCTTGCGGCATCACATCGGGCGGCAGGAACGGAGCATCAGCCGAGCCCTCCTTGACCTCCACATAACGCCCTCCGAGAATTGAGGTAGTCACAACGGTGATCTTATAATCGGTTTTAAGCCTGATGGGACTGTCCAGAAGGGCCTGCACGCGGACCTTGCCTTCCAATAGCCGCAATGATTTGATTTTTCCCACTGTCATCCCATGCTGAACCACCGTGTCGTCCTTGCGCAAGCCCATGACATCGACAAACTCGACTTCCAAGGGAAACTTCTTCTCAAACAAGCTGGCCCGGCCCAATACAATGGTAAAGTAGGCAAGCGCTAAAAGGACCATGAACATGAATGTTCCCACGATCAACTCAATAGACATCTCCCGTTCCACGCTGCTCTGTTTCATAGTCCGTTCTTCTCCCATTCACCGCGCACGGTGATAAACTGTGCTTCCAAAAATTGCTGAACTTCCTCGATCTTTGACTTCACAAATTCAGCCGGTTCCGCGAGTTCAACGATCTTGCCATTGCTCAGCATGGCTATCCGTGTCCCGATGGATAGCGCGCTATGGAGGTCATGCGTCACTACTACGCTGGTCACCCCGAGTTCTTTCCTTAGATGTTCGATCAAACGGTCGATCATACGCGAGGAGACCGGATCCAACCCCGAAGTGGGCTCATCATACAGGATAATCCGAGGGTTGGTGACAATCGCCCTGGCCAACCCCACACGTTTGCGCATTCCTCCGGAAATCTCGGCGGGGTATTTCTCGATATCCTTTTCCAGGCCGACCATGGCAAGTTTTTCCATGACCTTGGCCATAATCTCGTCATTGGTCATTTTGGTCTTTTCACGCAGGGGCAGGGCCACATTCTCGGCCACATTCAACCATTCCAGCAACGCCCCGCCCTGGAAGAGCACCCCAAATTTATTCCGGATCGATTCCAACGCGTTGCCGCTGGCCTCACTGACCAACTGGCCATCCACCACGACCCGCCCTTCATCGGGAGTCATCAGGCGAACCATATGCTTGAGCGTCACGCTCTTTCCGGTGCCGGAAGGCCCCACGATCACGAGGGTCTCCCCTTTGCGGACCTCAAGGTTCACGCCGTCAAGCACACGCCGTGTTCCCAGAATTTTGGTGATATTTTCAAGCTGGATCATACGTAGAACATCCGGGTAATCATGTAGCCCACAATCAGGATAGACAGGAATGAAAGAATCACGGTACGGCGGGTGGCATTGCCGACCCCAACGGCACCTTGTGTTGTCGCAAAGCCCTGATGACTTGCGGTAATGACAATGATCACGCCAAACAGAAAGGCCTTGAGCATTCCGACGAAAAGATCCTTATTTTCAGCAAACCGGATTGCATTATCTATATAGGCCGCCCACGGCACGTTCAGCTGGGTCATACCCACAATACCGCCGCCCATAACACCCATGATGCAACTGTAAAACGACAAAAGCGGCGTCATGATCATCATCGCCACTAATCGCGGCATGACAAGATAGCGCACCGGATTGATGGACATCAGTTCCAGGGCCGCAATTTCCTCGGACACCACCATCGTACCCATTTGAGCAGCAATGGATGACCCAACGCTGGCCGCGAGAATCAGTCCCGTCATGAAGGGACCCATTTCACGCAGCATGGAGACCATCACAGCGGCGCCGATATAGACCTCCTGCCCGAACCGTCGCATTTCGATCCCGGTTTGCAGGGCCAGAATCATTCCCGTAAAGGAAGCCACCACGGTAATCACCGTGAGACTTTTAATTCCCCCCACAAACATCTGGTGGATGGTTTCCTGCCGCGAGCGCCGGGTGATCACATAACGGATGCACATCGTCGCTTCAGCCAGAAGGATCATCGCCCGGCCGGCATTACGGCAGGCACCCACCACTTCCCGCCCCAACTGGGTAGGCAAATCCGTCGCAGGCGGAAAATATCTTGGTTCACGCGTGATTATGGCCTGTTTCTCCAATGAATAAAATACAACAATCGCCAACTTGTCCCTGCTTCATCACGGCGGTATCCTAGCATCCCTTTCAGAAAATCCCAGTCCTTCTGTATCCCGTCCCGGTCACCGCGCCCCCAGGATGCCAACGGGAAAACAGATCCACCAGAAGCACCATTGGTTTTTGAGCCCCAGTGCACCAGCCCCCACAAGATGTCATTCTCGCGGCCCAGAGGAGTCCGCTCATATTTATACAGGGTCCACCACGGCGTCAAATTTCGCTCAATGGGCCCGGAGTCACGGAAAGGCCACAGGTCGGGGACCCTGAAGCGTTTGTAATCCCTCTGCTTACGCTCATAAGACGCTAACGGCCAAACACAGACGTACCTGTCCACTACGGGCTCATCCCCCGCCTTCAGCCTCGTACTTTCGGCGTCATAAACAGGGAACACTCTCACGCGATTAACAGAACGATCTTTATGAAAGTCCGTCCTGTTCCAAATCAAGGGCCATAGCCAGAAGCGCCGATTCTCATTTGCGGTGGTCCGGCGGCCATAGAGGGGCCAGACATAGAATTTATCCTGCTCCTTGGAAGTTTGAGTTTGGATAAAGGGCCATAAGTATATGTTTTCCGTGCCGGCCTTACCCGTGGAGCGACGGAAAAAAGGAGGCAAAAACATCCACGTTTCACTGCTCTCCGTTTTGGAATGACCATACAGGGGGAAAAGCATAAACCCGCTGCCACGCGCGCCGGGCTGGCCGGGCCGGTCATATCGGGCCGTTGACCAGAATGGCCACAGGATTGTGCGATGTTCTTCAACACCCTTTATTTCTGATCGCGCATAGAACGGCAGGACTCTGAAACGATAAATTTCATGTCCGGTCGTACGGGAAATCAAAGGCCACAAATAATGATCAGTTCTGAGGTCATTCAGTTCGCTATGCCAGTAAAGCGGAAACAGGACAAACTCGACCCGGTCCCGGCCGAACCAATTATCAATGCGCCCGCCGAGCGGAAACAGGGCGCCATAGTCCTCGCCGTCCCCGGCCCGCCCCAGGGCAAGCAACGGCAACAGCCAAAACCGATAGGCTGACGCCGGGTCTGCCGCATCATGGTCATGGTAAACCGCCGTCAGAAAACGCCAGTCCGTTTCATTATTCCACCATCGAAAATGACCAACCGGCCAGAGCACATCCAAACTTTCCCTGCCACTGATGACATTGGATTCACTGACAAAGAACGGGCGAACCGCGAGGAGGCAATTTGTAGAACCGCGCTCCCACCTTTCGAAGACTGGGCCAAGTCCGCGCCGGGTGCCACCCTCATGCAAATCCGGACCGGCGGAGGCCAGACACCCAAAATCATAGAGGGGAGTGGCCGCTGCCCCTCCTGCCAGTCCGAGAACAAGGAAACCCCAGATGAATATTTTGAATAAAACGCTCATCATGAATCGCACGAAATCAGGATGTCTGTTGAGCATAGTACCGGATAACCGATTCCTCCTTGCCGAAGATAGCGGCAATCAAAGCGCTCCGGATCCACATCCCATTACGCATCTGGCGCCAATAGACGGCCCGGGGATCCTCGTCCACATCCACCGAAATTTCCTGACGACGGGGAAAGGGATGCATAATGACGGCATCCGCTTTGAGCAATTTTAAATGCTCACGGGTAAAGGAATACTTGCTGATATCGATACTCCTGCTTTCCCCGGCCGCATCCCATTCGTCCTGGATCCGGGTCATGTAGATGGCATCGCCCAAAGGGACGGCTTTTTCAAAATTACTCATCAACTCAAAACTCACCCCGGCGCGGGACAACTGGTTCAGAATATCGTCGCCGATCTGCAGTTCCTTCGGCGCCACAAACAGCAATTTCACATTCTGGTAATTCGTCAATAGCCAGGCCAGAGAGCGCACCGTCCGGCCACGGGCCAAATCGCCGACGAAGACCACCGTCTTGCCATCGATGCTCCCCCGTTTTTCGAAACTGCGCTGCAGGGTGTAAATATCGAGCAGCGCCTGGGTGGGATGCTGATCCTTACCCGACCCGGCATTAATAATCGGTACCGGGCGCTCCGTATTGGACAACAGCCAGGCCATGCGCTCTGCGAGTCCGCCCGTTTGTGAACGCATGATAATCAGATCAAAATACGAACTGAAGGTCCGGACGGAGTCCTCCTGTGTTTCGCCCTTGAATTCACTGGAGGTTGCGGTATCGCGGACCTCGCCGATATTCATCCCGAGAATTTTGCAGGCAGCGCAAAACGACAGGAAGGTACGGCTGCTGGGCTGGCTGAAATACAGCATTGCCCGCTGATTTTGCAGTTGCTGCCGCAGAAAAGTCATTCCTGTCTCCTGCTTGGAGATGCGCCGGATCGCGGTAGCCAAAGTGCCCAGTTCCTCAAGCCGTTGCCGATTAAATTGCTGAGCCACCAGAACGTGGTATTCACGTCCCTGCCGGGCGAGATAGCGCCCCTTTTCATCCACACTCATGTCATGAAACGCAGTCCAACTCATGTCACTCAATTGTACAGATTCTGCCATACTCACCTCTTCACGCTAAGGATGCCACCATGACTGCTTTAATAGTATGAACCCTGTTTTCGGCTTCATCGAAAACTTTTGAGAACGTGGCCTCAAAGACTTCATCCGTCACTTCCATGGGGCCGATATCCTTGGTTACTTCCGTCTCAAAGTCGTGGAAGGCCGGCAGGCAGTGAAGAAAGATCACCTGTCCGGACTCAAAATTACCGGTATGGCGCATCAGATCCATCGTGATCTGATAGGGGCGGAGCAGGTTCAACCGCTCGGCGAATTTAGCTTCCTCGCCCATGGAAACCCAGACATCGGAATAAACAACATTCGCGCCCTGAACCGCTTCGATGGGATTAGTTGTGACAGTCACACTTCCGCCGCGGGAGGCAGCCATAAGGGCAACCTCCCGGCACAAATCAGCGGGCGGAGCCAACTCGGCGGGCGCACAATCCACAAAATGCATGCCAGCTTTAGCGCACCCGATCATCAAGGTATTCGCCACATTGTTGCGGCCATCGCCGATGTAGACAACTTTCAAGCCCTTGAGTCGGCCAAAATTTTCCCGGATGGTCAGCAGGTCGGCGAGAATCTGGGTCGGATGCCATTCGTCCGTCAGCCCATTCCAGACGGGAATACCGGAGTACTTGGCCAATTGTTCCACCGTCTTTTGTTTGAACCCCCGGAAGGCGATCCCGTCAAACATCCGGCCTAACACGCGGGCTGTATCGGCGATGGACTCCTTCTTGCCGAAGTGGATATCATGGGTACCGAGGTATTCCGACTGACCGCCCTCATCCCGGGCCGCCACGGTGAAGGCACAACGGGTACGGGTTGAATGCTTCTCGAAAATCAGGGCGATATTCTTGCGACGCAGGGTATTCCCCCGTATCCCCATTTTCTTCTTGTGCTTAAAGTCCTCCGCAAGATCGATCAGATAGATCATCTCCTCATCGGACAAATCGTCCAGACGCAATAAACTCCGCCCTTTTAACGACACCTCAGTTTTCATATTGGTCCCTATCCGTCTCAAGGCGCTTTCCAAAGCAACTTACGCTTGTCACCAAACACATTGACCTGCGGTACATTTGTGGCCAAAACAGTAACCGCCACTTCAAGGCCGTTGGTTCCGTAGAGATTAAATTCGGGTTTCTCATTCATGACGGACAACGCCATCTGGGCGACCCCTTCATGGGTGAAATATCCAAAGGCGGGTTCATCTTCCTTCAGCAGTCCCAAGGCGTTCCGCTTTTGTCCGCCCCTGTCGAAAAAGCTCAGGCTCGAGCCTTTCGTTTCCGTTGTCAACCCGACCCGGTCCCTCCCCCGGTCATCACTCAAATTAACCGCCGCCGCCTCGCCAAAGAGCCCGATACCACTACGCTTGGTTTCCCTCCGGTCATAAAAGAAAAGGCTGCTCCAATCCTCACGGGCGAAGAGAGCGGCGCGTTTTTTCCCTTGCGGATCCCGCATCACCAAGCCCGGAAAGCCATCCATGACTCCCAGCACCACCCGCTCATTCTGGCCCATATCAAAAATTCCGAGCGCCGGCTCACTCTGGCGCGTCATACCGACACCCAATCTTTGCTGGCCGGACTGATCGAAGAAGATCAGGCGGGGTCCACCCTCGGCGATTCCCAACCAGGCCCGCATCTGCCCATCCGCGTCACGAAGCACCAGCTGGCCGGCATCAATCTGCCGGAACCGGCCTATGGATTTGTCATTGTCGGTGGCCTCAAGCCCCATCACCACAAACGACACTACGGCCACCACCACAAGTGAGGCCGCCCAGCGGAATATCCGCACTTCCAACTCCAGGCGTTTTAAACGCTGTTCAACAGTAATCAGTGTTTTCATTTGATCTCATTCAGCAGGATTCCTGCCAGTGTTTTGTGTTTCTTATTTCCAGTTTTATCAGCCAATTCATCCGCTTTCCGGGCTTCCATCAATGCACGCTTCATTTCGCCGGACGCCAAAAGGCTCTGGCTTGCCCGGATACGGCAATCAAATGCTTCCGCCCATTGTGATTCAAGCTCTAATGCGGTTGCGGCCGCCTGCAGGGCTTGCACCATATCATTATATTGTCCCGCCTTCTTCAGCCACTCTGCCCGACTGATCTGTAAACGTGCCACTGAGCCCGGCAGCAAACGGGCCTGCACGAGAGCTGTCGCCAAATCATCCAGACGCGCCCGAACGACCGCGGGAGTGTCACGCGTTATCTGCTTTGAAGCCGAGCGATAACTATCCAGAGCGCTTTTCAGTTGTCCGGCCTGGAACCCTGCCTCTCCCTGCAGGAGCCAGGCTTGCACCTGCCCCTCCCGGTCCGCACCGGCCGCCAGGGCCTGCCTTGCCAACTGTTCGCTGGCAGGGCCATCCCCGGCCAGGCGCGCCGTCTCGGATTCCGCCAACAGGATACGGGCAGCAATCAAACCATGGCCGCCTGCCAGAATTCCGGCCTGCCCCAGAAGATTACTCGCATCGCCAAGTTGACCCGAAATCATTCTGCACAAGGCCAGATTATAGGCATTTCTGACAATTTCATCACGGTTATCCGTAAGCCGGGACCGGGCCAGAGCCTTGACATAGAGGGCATCGGCCCGCGCCACCTCACCACGTTGAAATGCGGCTTGTGCCGCGCCCGCCTGGACTTTGATCTCCGGATCGTACCCAGCTGGAGGCGGCGTCGCACAACCCGCCAGCAGCCAAGCCGTGACGAGGCAGATGGAACCAGGAGTAACAAATCCGGGCATTTTAAAGGCACTCTTCACGGGAGCCTCCCTTCGCCACCAGCCACGGGAAGCGGTGGTTGCATCGGGGTCATTTCACCTTCCTTGATATACTTTCGCACCAACCAGTGTTTCTGGACCCCTTCGACTAATATTTGCGTTTCTCTCAACATGGATTCAGCCTGCAGCAGCACCGCCTGCACATTCGCCACCTGTCCCGTCAGCCCACCGGTAGCCACATGAACATCCTGCACCACTCCGGCGGCAGTCCCGGCAATTTTTGGAAACTCATTGGCCGTCTCCTTGAGCGACAACGCCATCGCCTGAAGGTTTGTCATGACCCCGTCAATTTTGGCGGCCATTACTGGAAGTTGAGCCGCCGTCTGCCGGATATCGCGAACGATCCCATCCACCTGTTTTGCCCATTCTGGATCGCTGATCAGTTTTCCGACGGTCCCTTCCCTCTGCTCGATCTGGCGGGTTACCGCACTGACATTGGAGAGAATCATGCTGAATTCATCCAGCATCGGAACGGCGGCCCGGCGAAAATCATCCACCATTTTCTTCGCCGCCTGGATTAATTCCACATCCTGCTCGCACTTGATGTATTCACCCGACTTCATCAGGGGTTGGGCCGTGCTGCCCAGCGTAATGTCGATAAACGCATCCCCGGCCACCTCGAATTTTTTACGCACCTTGGCAATCGAATCAACTCGCACAAATTTTCTGAACTTTCCCTGTAAAATCAGAGTTGTTTCCATGCCCCCATCCTCTGATGGCAGGATTTCGCCCACCCGCCCGGCCAATGTGCCAAGAATCCTGACTTCAGCGCCCTCCTGAAGCCCATACGTGCCTTTGTCTGCGTCAAACTTGGCTTTCAGCATCAGTTTTTTCTGAAACCAGCCTTGGGCGTGACCAGCGGTATAGATCCCCGCGATCAGCAAAAAAACTCCGAGCAAAACAAATCCACCGGCAATCTCATTCGCATATCGAAATCTGAACGTTTGACTCATGTGCTAGTCCCCTTGTTACTTTCTTCTGCCAGCATTTTATCTCCATTCATCCGGAAACGCCGGACACAGGTCCAATCCCGAAACTCAAAAACCCGGGGTTCATCCGAAATCCACAAAACGGCAACACCACGTTTGGCCGCCTCACAGACCGCTTCAATTAATCGAGCCCCATCGGCTTTCGGCGCCCCTAGAAACGGTCGCTCCAAAATAATCAGGCGGGGCGATCCCACAAAGGCCCGCACCCATTCCAATTTCCTGAGAATCAGGGGATGGACACGCGTGGGTCGGGCCTCGGGGACCTCATCAATACCAAACCGCCGTGCCAAACTGCGCACTTCCTGCATAATGTCCTCAAGAGGACGCTGTGTGTTATGACTTTCGGCAAGACATAAATTTTCCATCATGTCCAAATTCGTCACCCACCCGTAATGCCCGAACACCCGGCGGGTCCGCCCGCGCATCATGGATTGCCGCCCTGGCCCGGCATCTTCCCAGCACTCGCCCTCGAAATATACTTTCCCGTCGTCAGGCGTCAGCAAGCCCTGCGCCAACGGCGCCAGGGGAAGATGCTCATGCCCCTCTTCCACCATAACCAGGGCAATATCGCCGCGAATCATAGAAAAATCAACATCTCTCATCCCGGTAGTCTGTAATGCCCCGGCACGGATCGTCACTTCCCTGAACTCTAAAATGGATGTCTGTTCCTGCATGTTTGACTCACATATACGTTAGAATCGAGATGATCACGGAAATGATTAAAACAGCGAGGTTTGAACGCGTCACCGTACGGGTCACTGCCTGGGGTACATCCGTGGCCACCCCCTCGACTGAAAGCCCTTCATTGGCGGCAATCACACCGATGACCAGCCCCGGTAGCAACGTCTTGGCCAGGACATTGTAAAAATCCGCGGGCGCCACCCCACGCATGACACTTCGCACAAAAATGGCGGGGTCAGTGGGGCCGGTCTGCAGAAATGCCCCGGAGAGATACCCGCTGAAAAAGGAAAACAGGATAAACAACACGGCAAGCCCGAACACACATAAAGCCATGGAAATCGCCCGCGGCATTACCAGAAAGGCTAAAGGATCAAGCCCCTGAGCGTCCAAAACATCAACCTCGCGCCGTACCTTCATTCCCGCCAATTCCGCCGCCATGGCCGTGGCACTGCGCCCGATGACAATGAAATTAACCAGTAACGGCCCGACTTCACGCACAATAACGGTAACCAACAGCGGACCAAGCAGTTCCGACTGCCCCAGGCGCCCCATCCAGACCTGGGCTTGGACCACCACCGAGATCCCCGCGAGCATCGCAACCACCGCGATAAACCCAATGGCATCATAGCCCGTGAAAAGAATCTGCCGGGACAGCACCATACGTGTCGGCCTCGTCCAGGAAGAAGGCTTAACAGCCAGACTGACCACGGCCACGCTGATCGATGCCAACCGGCAGAGCCGGGCATAGAGATCTATCGCTCCTTTACCAATTGACGCTAGCACAACCATGCCATGAAGCTAACGGCGATGTTTTCCTGCTTCAAGTCAAATTATCAAGCAGACAGAAGTCAGGATTCAGGAATCAGAAGACAGAATTCTTCCTTTCCTCAAATCAGGCTTCACTTTAGTATGACGTTATTCAAGACGATGTTAAGTGGATGGATTTCAAAGGTGAATCAAATGGCAATTCGAATCATCCTCGCGGACGATCATAAGATTGTGAGAGAGAGTTTTCGGGCATTACTCGAAAATAATAAAGATTTTGAGATTATCGCCGATGTCCCGGACGGGGAGAATGCTGTTAAAACCGCGCTAGAGCTCAAACCCGACATCGTCGTCATGGACATGACGATGCCGGTCATGAGCGGGGTGGAAGCCACCCGCCAAATCCTGGCACACCTCCCCAAAACCCGTATCATCGCCCTCTCCATGCATACCCATGAGCGGGCCATCGCCGCCATGCTAGAGGCCGGTGCCACGGCCTTCATCCCGAAAACCAGCAAAGCCGCTGAACTCATCAAAGCCATTCATGCCGTATCACAGGGAAAAACCTACATTACGCCAGGCCTGAAGATGCCTGCCGACATTGAGTCCCCCGCCGAAAATTCGGACGACGATATTCCGCTCGCCACATTAAGTCTGCGCGAACACCAGGTACTTGCCCTGATTGCCAATGGAAGCGACACGCTCACTGTGGCGGAAAAACTCGGTATTTCAGGGCAGACAGTGGCCAGTCACCGCAAAAACATTATGAGCAAACTCCACATCGACTCGGTCGCCGGATTAACCAAGTACGCCATCAGGGAAGGGCTTTCTTCAATATGATACTAAAACTCCATTTAAAACCCGGCCGCGAAATTCCCATTATCCGGGGCCATCCCTGGATCATGTCGGGCGCCATCGCACGCAGCGAAGGCGATCACACGCTTGATGAGGCTGATATTATTGCGGCCAATGGGACATTTATTGCCCGCGCGACCGTTCATCCCTCCTCCGAGATCAGAGCCCGCGTATTTTCCACGACTGCAGGCGATTCCCTCGATGCCGCGAGCATACGACAACGCCTGGAGGTGGCACTGGAGCGGCGTCAACACTGGCTACCCTGGGGGCTTGATACGGCAGCCCGGCTGGTTTTTTCAGAAAGTGACGGCCTTCCCGGCTTGATTGTGGATCGCTACGCCGATGTTCTGGTGATTCAATTACTGACGGCACCCTGGGAAGCCCGCCGTGAAATCCTCATCGATGTCCTGAAGAAATTGCTTCATCCCAAGACCATCTGGGAACGGTCCGATGTCGATTCCCGCCGCCATGAGGGGCTCGAGCCCCAGAAAGCGCTGATTTATGGAGCTCCGCTCACGGGGCCGGTTCCATTTAAAGAAGGAAATATGCGCTTCCTGGCAGATGTCGAAAACGGACATAAAACAGGATTTTATCTCGATCAACGCGTCAGCCGGCAAGCCCTCCAAACCTGGGTGGGCCAACTCGGTGCTCCCAAAGTACTGAATGTATTTGCCTATACGGATTCGTTTGGTGCGTGCGCCCTGCAGGCCGGGGCGGCTGGCGTGCTCTCACTGGACTCCTCCACCTCGGCCCAGGAACTTTCAGACCGGCAACTTGCCCTCAACCCCGAGTGTGATCCGTCCAAGCGGACCTATCGCATTGGTGACGCATTTGAATTGCTCCGGGGACTGAAGGAGGATAAAGCCCACTTTGATCTCATCATTCTGGATCCACCCAAACTGGTGAACCGGAAGGCCAAAATGCCGCAGGGCTTACGCGCTTACAAGGACATCAATCTACTGGCCTTTCAACTCCTGAAGCCCGGGGGAGTGCTATTCTCTTTCTCCTGCAGCGGACTGGTAGAACGGGATCTCTTCGGAAAAGTGATTGAAGGGGCCGCCCGTGATGCCAAACGTCCGGTTCAATTTCTGGAAGACCTCAGCCAACCCGCCGACCATCCCCGTAAACCCGGCTTCCCGGAAGCAGGGTACCTGAAGGGATTCGTGGTCGGGGTCTGAGAACATGGCGCATTAGACAGGGTATACCGCCCGCCCGGCTTTTAGTCGTTCGGCCGCAAGAAATTGAAGCGCCCTTTCAAGAGAACCAAAAAACGGAAGTGGCGGCTGATGAGAGCGGATGTCGTCGAACACTACCATCCTCGCCAAAGGAAGTTGATCCAAAACTGGCTTATATGAGCGCGCAGCGGGCATGCGCTCAGTCAACCACTCTTTTACCCCGCGGACGGCCTCAGGATCTCCCTCGAAACGGGCATCAGCACGCAAACCGGGACGACTAATCTGATGTGAGTCCACCAGTTCCTGCCCCGCCATACGAGCAATACAAGGCAGAAATAATGCCTCAAATTCCCTATGCGCCAGAACAAGAGCGGCAGGGAACGGTAGTTGCAGTTTTCGAATCCAATCCGCCGCAGCAGGTGCGGTTTCTTTCGGACATGCATCATCTTCATCACGGAGAATGAACAACACATCGCAGTCATTTTTCGACCTGGCGAACTCACAGACTTTGTTAATACCACGCTCTTGATGTAAGTTTTTTCCACGACAAGGTTTAGCCCACGACAAAGGATAGAGGGATAGTTCCTGCCAAAGTCGGATTACCAGGTTCAACGCGGCTTGCTCATCGCCTTGTCCTTCAACAAATAAATACCCTCGCCCCATGACCATCAACCCTCCAGTGACAATTCAGACTGTAGTCCACCCTCAATACTCACGAGGTCGCCGATGGTGAGAAGACGTTTCTTGACGGACTCCCGCTGGTCGGCGCGTACCGAGCCCACTCGGGTAACACCACCACAACGTTCAACCACACGAATGTCGTCCACATCAAGCTTTTCCAGTAAATCCACACTATGCGTAGTGACGAGTACTTGTTGTCGACGAGAGGCCTGATTGAGATAATCAAACAAGAGAGGTATGGCACCAACATGAACGGTAAGTTCGGGCTCCTCGATTCCAATCAATGTCAATGGGGGTGTCTGAAGCAGCGCCGTGATAATCCCCGCCACTCGAAGTGTTCCATCGGACTCCTGATCGCTCTCAAACCATTTCTGCCTGTCTTTTGAACGTGATCTTTCCGTATGATGAAGAAACTCGACATTCAGGTAGCCGCCAAGTTGTCGCACTTGAAACGACTCTATGTCTCCTGTCAACTTGGCCATTGCGGCTGTAAGTTCCATCCGGACTCCCTCGTCTGACAGATTCTGGAGTGTCGTCGCCCAATTCTCCCCATGCTTGCGCATGGGACGCACGGTGTCAGGAGGCTGCGGCTTGCGCAACGTATCAGGAAAAATCGAGTAAATGCAGGTATTCCGCAAGGCTGAAGCCAACGGGGCGAAACGTTCATCGCCCGCAACTAATGTCATAGCCAAGTTAGTTCGCGTGGTTTTGGGATGCAAATCACTGGGACCAGAAACCCACTTCCCTTCACTCACCAGGAATTCAACCGGCGATTCCCCTGACTGTTGCGACGGCACAACCGTTGCCGACTCTTCCTTGACCCTGTAATCCTCTGCCGTGTCGCCTCCAAGTGTAAATGAATAGTTCCCGTTGAATGTCTCTTCCTTAACCGTTACGCTGATTTTGAGATTATTCGGGCGACCGGCACTCCATCGACGCACAGCGCCAATACCATGCCTGTTTTGAATGGCCGCCTCCAACCCCACCGTCAACGCTTCAGATACAAACCGGAATACATCAGCCGTATTACTCTTCCCCGATCCATTCGGCCCCACCAGCGCCGTCATTGCACCCAGTCGCAGATGCACATCAGGACCTAAGCTCCTGTAATTGCTAACAATGACTTCAGTAATCATAAGATATTCCTTCCGTGACCATAGACTTTATGCCTTGGCCATTTCGTCGCACAGTCTGGCGAATTCGGTGTTTTTCAAGGCTGCGTCCTCATTTCCGCCTTGGTCTCTCAAATACTTCTCGAGCGCCTTCGCAAAGACTGTATGCGCTGGAGCAAACGACTGCTCCCCAATTTCACGAACAGAATTGACAAGGATCGATGCAGGATTTGGGCCACGTTCCTGTCCAGCAGCCGTTTCGATAAGGGCGTCAATAGCTAACTTGGATTTGAGATAGCAAATACGTGCGAGATAATAGGCGCCTTTTCGCAACGACCCCTTTTCCTTTTTATCCGTCGCTTCGGCGACGCCTTTCCGGCACACTTCCTCAACAACCCGTGCGGCAAGAATCTGCATCGCGCGCCGATTGGAGTCCTGACTTGGCTGAAAGCCATCCGGCAACAAGGCTGGATCGGATTCCCCAATGGATCCGCGTAGATTAAAGGCTCGAAAATAGTCCTCTCCCTGTCGGAAAAATTCCCGTCGACTCAAGGAGTTCCGGAGTTTAGAGCATTTTCCTTCGAAAACTGCTAGGTAAACCATACCCGCCTGTTCCTTCGAGAAAACCATCAGATATCCGTGCCCCGGAAGCGTTTCCCCCTCCTTCCGCTCGTAGCCCACACGATACTCACTGTAGATCTGCTGCAAGGTGCGCTGAATGCTATCGTTTGAAAGCAGATCCTCAGGCCGAATGGCATTCTGCGAGTTGGTGGCGACAATTAGAGCGTCCAAAAATGCCTTGTTATCCGGGGCCACCTGATAGATTCGCACCATGACGTTGGAATTACCCTGGAATCGGTCTTTCAAATCGGGCGCGTACTTGGCATGGTACAATGCGTTAACCGTCTGGCAACCGTTGATAATCTGCATGTTGTCCAGCCGCACGCGCACCTTCT
>Ga0194056_10000632_pt1 | contig 19326 bp, 14 predicted proteins | sample SepL4413m_MetaG_FD_155458 | JGI IMG/M metagenome (GOLD analysis project Ga0194056, IMG submission 155458) | Anoxic zone freshwater microbial communities from boreal shield lake in IISD Experimental Lakes Area, Ontario, Canada - Sep2016-L442-13m | ecosystem: Environmental > Aquatic > Freshwater... | reverse complement strand
ACGACCATCACTACGTAAGTACAGTAGCGTATCTGAAAAGTATCGGGAAAAAGGTAGAGCTCTATCATACTGGCTGGTGGTGGACGAGCCGAGAGCTGCGAAAAGAGTGCGACATAGAAGTCGATATAACCAGTAGATTTCCTGCAGACTATCCAAAAGAGATCCTGCACGAAGTAGACAAACGTAAAAAGCAAAGAAAATCCAAATAAGCACCGAACGGTACATCAAACGATGTGCCGTTCTTCTATTAGAACACGTATTGACTATAATGGCCAAAAGGCGTAAACATAGTCCAAGGAGGTGCAGATATATGTGTGACAAACATACCAATCGGGCATCTATTGAAGAAGCGCGCTTCGAAATTCGTTGGCTTAAGTTGTCGCAAGACATTACTGAAAAAATGAATACCTTTTTTAGCAAAAGGAATCAGCCGATAGTTTTCACTCAAACTACTCGTATAACAGGTAACCCTAAAACCTATTACGGTATAGTAGTCCGTTTCAAGCAAAACTGCGATAACTCTGCAGCCCTAGATTGGCTCTACAAAGAGCTACAAAAACACCCAAAAATTTACTTTCGCATCACATCCTATGATGATGACAGATTCCTCGTCAGAAAAGATTTCCCCTATGCAGCGAGGCTGAAGGATAGGTCGAAAAAGAAAAAAGTCCCCTCGAAGACCACTGTCCACGAGAGCACCTGAGTACAAACTGCTTGCAACAAGTGAAACATTATTCACATCAAGCAGTTTTTTTTATTTGAAAATGTTGTCTCGTAGCCCAGACTTTCATGCCCCTCGTAGCTAGGTTATACGAGCGAAGTGGGGAGTCTGTCCGAAGCACGCTAAAGCGTGGGCTACATCAGAAAGTAGTGCAAACTTTAGTTTGTCCAAAAGACATCTAAAAACCAAAAGAAGCCCCCACAGGGCTTCTTTTGTATATATTCTTTTGGCAGTACTATCTTACCAAGATTTTCGGTTTTTATTCTTCTTTTGTTGATTCTGATTTTGCTTTTGTTGATTCTGCTGTGGCTGGACTTTCTTCACTGGCTCAGCAACGACGACTTCTTCCTCGATTTCTGCTTCTTCGTCCTCAGTTTCAGCTTCCTCTTCATCAGCTTCAATCTCCTCTTTCTCTACAGCTTTCTTTTCCTTTTTGGAAAGTTTTGCATTTTTGTCCATCAGAAGATCTAAGTCATCATTTCCCTTTTTGCGGAAAACTCTGAAAGCGATGATCGTGATTACGATACCAGCGATGAACCACCAGAAAGCGTTGCCAGAATCCTTAGATTTGTTATCCTCGGCGTCTGTAGTCGTAGTACCAGCAACCGTACCAGTAGTAGCGACCGTTCCGGAAGTTGCTGTGCCAGTAGTAACAGCGGTACCAGTAGCTGCAGCTTCTGCAGTCGCAGGAGCCGTAGTTACAGCTGGAGTAGGTGCAGCAGTAGTCGTCTTAGGTGCTGTAGTGACTGTAGGAGTTGTAGTAGTCACTGTAGGAGTCGTAGTCGCCTGAGCGATCAGAACACCTTCTGTTTTTGCTACGGTCTTCGCGCTAGTATTTACAGAAAGGATGTAAGGCTTTGCTGCTCTGTAGATCTTGCCGTCTGTAGTTTTGGTCGTGATGTAGGCTGTGTGATCACCAGTAGCAACAGCCTGCTTGACTACGATCTCCCATGCGCCTTTGCTATCTGCATTGGTCTTGCCTGTGATCTGAGTAGAGAAAAGATTTAGCTCGACTTCAGCAAAAGGAAACGTCGTACCAGAAAAACGAAGGTTTGAACTGCTGTCAAAAGTTGGTGTAAAGTTAGTCCCATCAGTCGTACCAAGGTCATCCCAGCTATTTTCGAAGCTTGTTCTGTCAGAAGGCGTGATGTTCTCAGTCGCGCTACCATAGCCCTTCGCCATGCCGAAGCCGAAGAATGAAAGTGCTACTAGAAATGTTGTAGAGACGAGAATCTTCGAAAGTTTGTTCATGATGTATTCCTATGGCTGACTATGCAGTCCCTTATTTATATGTTATTTTTGGTTCTGTACGTAAATATCAAAAAGATATTCATATATCTCTAGACAAGGATCATTATTACACGCGAAAAAAATAAAATCAAGCGCATTTCATACTTCTTAAGCATTTTCTCAGCTCTAGCACTTATTTCGTGGGCAATTTTGCTTCGTTTCTTCCATTTATCTGACCAATCTTACTGGATGGATGAGGGGTATACAGTAAACGCAGTCCTCTCGATTATCGAAAAAGGGAAATCTCTCCTCGACTCTGGCCAATACTATGGCTGCCCTACATACTGCTATCCTTCTGCCCTATCTGCACACTTCTTCGGCATAGATAATCCTGCCTCCTACCGAGCCTTTGCCGCCATCGCTGGTATCGTCTTCATCTTCGCTATATATATGGTTGCAAAGAAGTGGTTTGGAAATAAAGTAGCTCTGATAGCCACTTTCTTCATCGCTTTTTCATACTGGCAGATCGCTTGGTCACGAGAAGCTCGTTGGTATACCCTGCTGGAGCTCTTCTTCTGGCTTGCCCTCTACTTCTTCTACGAACTATTACGAAGTATGAAGAAGCACTCTCCTTCTGTCATCCTGAACGAGAGTGAAGGATCTCCCTGCGCTGTCTCAACTAAGTCTGTCATCCCTGCGTCCCCTTCTGTCATTCCTGCGAAAGCAGGAATCTTGAGCCCCTCTGCCATCCCCATCTTCTATTCCCTCCTCACCACCCTCTTCACCGTCCTCGCAATCCTCACCCACTCAGAGGCTTATTTACTATTGCCTATCTTCACCATCTGGACAATCTATACAGTACTCAGCAACACAAAAATACACATCAAGAAGAAAGTATTTATCACCTCCGTGAGCATTCTTCTTCTCACCCTCATTGCACTATTCGCTGATTCGCTCGGTCTTCACTTCCTGAAGCCACTGCTTACCACTCTAGATTTTCACTATTCTCTACCTTACTATCTCAGCTTCTATCTGCGAAACTACTGGCTCTTCATAATATTTACAATTATTGGCCTATCCACCACACCTGTCATCCTGAGCAAAGCGAAGGATCTCCCTGCGCCCTCATCACAGACGAATCATTCTTCCCTCCCCACCTTCCTACTCTTCATCTTCTCCTCCTATCTCCTCGCCTTTGGCCTCTTCTCGGATCTGGTCCATTATCGCTACCTTTTCCTCGTGACCCCAGCACTTTACATTCTAGGTGCGTATGGTATGGTAGAGACGTTGAAGCTAATCAAGCACAAACTCTGGAGGGTTGTGTTTTTTCTTGTATTCATCACTATATTTTTTATTAGTGGCCACGGAGTCGCAGTACCGCAGACAAATTATCAGCTGGAATCAGATGATCCAAGCTCGATAAAAGGTCGCCCATACTACGCTTATACGCCGCAATCTAATTTCAAGGGAGCATACGCTTATGTCAAGGAACAAAAATCGAATGAAGAAATTGTCATCTCAGCACACCCAACATTCAACAAAATCTACCTCGGAGAAGCCGGATTCTGGCTTAGCTACGGCTATCTCGGCATCGGAGACAGAAATTCTTACACCACAGCCGATAGTAGAGAGTACTATGTCGGAGCCAAAATCATCGGAAACCTCGGAGGTCTCCAAGAAATCACCAGCCAAAATCACGGGTACATCATCTACGACTACTACGCCACACAAGGCCGCATCGCCAAAGAAGAGCTGGAATATATTTCAGAAAATTTCAAGCTCGTCTACGAAGACGAAAGTAGCAGCTTCTCCAAAATCTGGGTCTATCGCTTCTAGTGCAGAAACAGGTCTTGGGACTGAGGACTTAGGGCTTAGTAAGGAAAATATAACGAACAAGATCGCAACTTGGCTCAAGAATTTCAATTTCAAAAAGAAAGTTAAGGATCCGATCTGCTGGGTCAGATTTGCCGCCTACGCTATACCGGTCGCATTTCTTCTCTATGTCCTATATATGAATTTTCTGCCATTTGGCTACCACAAATCCTTCGTGATAAATGTCGGCTCTGCCGATGACACAAAAGTTGGCGAATTCTACCTCGAACCATCCAAGGATCTCTCCGAGCGAAAAACTGCCGCTGATGGTACGACTTATCGTGAGCTAAACGGCACCGCAAATGTCGTCTTCAAACCAAAGGCAGTATTGAAAAATGCTGAGGTCACCGTCTCCGTCGAAGGAGAAGGTGTGTCAATCATCCCACCAGTCATCGACTTCGATCCGTCAACAGTGAAGTGGGATTACAGCTGGGACTTCACAAAAGAAATCCCAAAAGATCTGACAGGCAACGCCTTCATGTTTGACGGCGCAGCCACTTTCAACGGCAAAGATACTCGTCTCCAACTTCCTGATTCTGCTGATAAATTTGAAGACGGTCCGGTGAGCATATATGCCGAATGGACCCCAACTGACAGTTCGAAAGACGATCAGCAGATAACCGGACACTACAACTGGGAAATCACCCAGAACAAAGACTGTGTTACTTTTTCTGTTGGACGAATGAACAATACAGACGGTCAGGTTTATAAGATTAATAAGACCGTTGACCAAAGTTTTTGGGGATACAAGCATAATCTCCTCGCTGTATACAGCCCATCGGAAAACGGATATATAGAATTATTTCTTGATAACTATCTAGTGGATCATATTTCGATTGGTAATAACAAAACATGGGCAGATTACGGTAAATATAACCTGTCATGGGGGTGGTCACCTCACAACAGCGGAACAAACCCCCACATCATGGGTAGTATAAATAAAACTAGCATTGTTACAGCAGCTATTATTCCAAAAAACAACAAATTCAATTCGGGGAAAGATTCAGATGTCCAGGTTGTAGTGGCAGGCACTGGTAAATTTGAAGAAATTAACATCAATGTCAATAAATGAATCGCGTTTTTCAAAGATATTTTTTTGTTAATATATTTTTTTCTGTTTTAGTAATAGTAGTCTTAAACCTTACTGGCATTATTCTAATTGAAAGAATTGTAGCGCCAGCTATCGTCGCTGCTCTTTTTTCTCTAACTATGCCCTATGCAGTACTAAATTGCTTTAGCGGACAAAAGAGGAAGAATATATTATTATATTTATTTTGTATTTTTTCTATCGCTGTCATAACTATGCTGTTCAACATTTGCAGATACAATAGCCTACTAACCATGATAATCTATTTTTCAGCAACTACAGTTACTATGGCCCAGCTAGAAATATCTGCACGAAAATTTCAAATTGAGGAAAGTGCCAAGGTACTACCTAATAAACCAATTCAGATCATGCTGGTATTAATATGTGTAGTGTTTTTGGTGTCAGGCATACTGCATTTAGGAAAATTCGTGAGCGTAGATGAGCCAAAATGGTTTTTATATCGAGTGCCACAGCTTTTTGATGCTCTGGCTCATAATAATTTTTCACAAACATATATTAACGACAAACCCGGCATTATTCCTGCCCTACTATCGGGTATTGTTAATTATTTTACAAAATACCAAAACTTTAATCCCTCCGATGTTGAACACTATTTCTTTTACTGGAGACTTCCGATATTAATATTCAACTTTCTCTTACTTCCACTTATTTTTGTTTTAATAAAAAAATTAACAAATCAAAAAACTGCCATTATTGCCACAACCTTAATGGCACTAAACCCGGTTCTGGTTGGTATAAGTCAGATCGTTAATCCAGACGCTACTCTATGGAGCCTCTCCATTGTGGCTTTTCTTTATTTTATGCTCTATCTTAAAACAAATCGAGAACAAAACGTGTATTTATCTGGCTTTTTCCTAGGACTGGCGCTTCTTTCCAAGTATTTTGTATCTATATTCTATATTGTATTTTTTGTAGCGATTTATGCAGAGTACCTTTCTGGCAAAACTTCGAAAGATGAATTCTTACAACGCTGTCTTAGTTACTTAAAGGTGGTCGTAATATCAATGGTCATTTACGCCATATTTTTTCCAGCAACATGGGTGAATCCGCAACTGATTATTCAAGGCACAATAGCCTCGTCAATCTTGGGAGTTGGTAGTGATCTCTATATTACGTTTTTTCTCTTGGTACTGATGGACTTCTTTTTATTGTCTGGGAAATTTTCGAACTTGATGGCAAATCTCAATATATACAAAGCCCTTAGAGTACTTAATTGGTTATTTGTTCTCACTGTAGCATTCGTAATACTAAACTCACTTTTGAACTTTAGGTATTTTGACGCAAATTATCAGATATTCTATGTTTCTCAAATGCACAAAGTGGACCTACTGGGAAACTTTCTCGCGTCTTGCTATATGATGACATACACACTCACTCCACTGTTGCTACTTCCATTGACAGCAAATGGATTTATCAAGCTGAAGGATGATTTCTTAAATTTAATTTTATTTATAATATACCTTACAGTCATATTGTTTTTAGTCGGCTCCAGTATAGCAGGGTTTTTATTGCTACCAAGATATCAGATTATTCTATACCCTCTATTTAGCCTTGCTTCAGCTATCATCTTATCTCATCTAATAACCAAAAAAACTTTCTTTTATATAATTGGCACAGCGTTGCTCTCTCTAATTTCTCTTCTCCGAGCCTATCCTTACTATCTCAACTATTCAAATTTTCTAAACTTCAAGAACGTGGTTGTGTCAGAGTCTTGGGGATTCGGTGGATACGAAGTGGCAGAATACTTGAATTCACTAGACCAAGCAAAAGATATTACAATTTGGTCAGACAGAGAAGGCACAAACGATTTCTTTATCGGCAAATCTTTATGGCGCGTAACCGCAAACCCATTCGATAAGACTAACAAAGTGGATTATTTAGTTCTAACCCCTGTAGGTGAAAGAATATTTAGGAATAGTCTGCAGAACGAAAAGCAAAACCTATACAAGCAAGTTGCTTCCAGTACTCCACTGCTAGATTACTACAAAAAAAAGCCGGAGTTCGAAATACTAATCAACGGAAATCCTAACAATTACATAAAAGTAGTAAAGCTTCACTAAGACTCGGCCAAATAATCCGTCAACAATCAGCTATCTGCAGGAACGAAACTGTAATCAATACCCGAGTATACGCTAACATATCATGGTCACAATATGCTCTGTAAACAGACAACGTCAAAGAAATACCTATCAATTATTATCCAGAAGATAAATCACGCCGCCAATTATACCAAGTATAACTAGTAGCAAAAAACCGTATAGCGGAACCAGTACTCCCAAGTTCGCGCTAATACCATAGAATGTCAAAAAGTATAGGAAGCCGTACTCACGAAGACCGATTCCTGCTAAAGAGATCGGCAACATCGTGATCAATGTGGCGATTGGTACGAACAACAAAAAATACGAGAAGCCGAGATCAATGCCTACACTCCGAGAAATAACATATGAGTTGATAATGACTAAGAACTGAAAAAACAATCCGATCGCCGATACTCGCCAAAACTCCTTACTCTTGATAAAAATACTGGCGCTTTCCAAAAAATTTTTAATAAAAATGACTCTCTTTGCGACTCGATGAAAAATTAGCAGGGATAACGCCAGGCTAGCAATAAGACCGAATATAACTAGATATGCCGGTGCCACAAGTGTGGGCATCGGTGTGTGCAAAACTTTGAAAATTGGATAACAAAAAAGAAAGAACAACATCAGCATGCCCAGACCGGTAAACCGATCGATAATCACCGCATGGACTGCCTTGTTGTTGTTCGCTTGGTGCCTATAAGCCATGTAGCCTTTGACAGTGTCACCGCCAATACTCGTCGGTAAGAACAAATTAAAATAATTACCAATAAAATACAACTTGACTGTTTTCCACAAGGGAATTTTGAGTTCAAATATTTTATTATTGATAACCCACCAACGCAGAGAACATAGGATATTATTAATGAAGCCGATCAGCACCGCCAAAAGCAGATACCACCAGTTTGTCATTACAACATTGCTCCTTAGATCCTGAAAGTCGATCTTTGATACAACGAAATAAACAACGATGGCGCTAATGAGTATTTTTGCTACAAGAATAAATTTCTTTTTCATCTGGATTTAATAACCCTAACTGGAGTCCCCGCTGCCACGACCGACGAAGGAATATTCTTATTCACAAATGAATTAGCGCCAACAATGGTGTAATCACCAACCGCAACTCCATCAATTATGACTGTATCTGCACCTATCCATACATTTCGACCAACTTTTGTTAGTTTGTCGGTAGTCGAGCCATATTTGGCGTTTTTATCCACCGGGATAATATGATTTTTCAGAAACTTAACGCTAGGAGCAATAGCGCATCTCTGTCCAATTTCCACCCCACCACTACCTTGGATTATGCAAAATTCATTGATTGCAGACTCGCTGCCAATGCTGATGTACCCTTTTTTAGAATTCAATATTGCATAGTCACCGATTTTACAATTTTCACCAATAATAATTGGACCCTGGGCTGCAATATCACACTTTCCGACACGACTTCCTCGTCCAATCGTTAGATTTCTCGGAAATAATATCTTGGCGCTAGGATGAATAATGCATCGGTAACGGACCATCAGTAAAATGTTTCTAACTAACGGCGGTACTAGTGATTCTAAAATAAAGTTTGCTTCTTTATTTTTCATAATAATGTAGTTCTCTTTTTAGTCATATCCATCTTTATTAGATTTCCAAGAACCAAGTCCTGCTCAGGAGGCGAAAAATTATCCATACCGTTAGCTGGGTGAAGCGTAACTTCGCCAAAATATATCTCTCCGCCATTGTTATACAGGTCAATTCTGGCATATGGGAGACCAGCTGACAGCTTAGTGGCAATACTGATCATCTTGCTTAAATTGCCTGGCTTCTCAATCGTTTCTATATGACGCTTGTAAGTAAGAGTAAACGGCTGAATATTCCAATTTTTATCGTAAAATGACTCATAAGGTTCACCATTATATCTATCAGTGATCAACTGGATATAAACTGGCTGACCATTAAAACAATGAATTTTAAAATCGTCTAAACCAATATTATTTTTAGTAGATATAAACTGCTCACACACAATCTTTGGCTCAATGTCTTTGTATTCCCATGACCGACCTGTATAGTAATAATTCAAGCTCATCCATAAGTCAAAGTTTCTCTTCGCTTCCTCTAAATCAAAAGTCCTTTTATCAAGACAGATCATATTCCAACCAGATCCATGGTTTGCTTTGAGTATAAAACTACTCGGCAACGCGTTAAAATCAATCTCATCAAAAGAACGATATACCCCCAAAAGAGGAATCAATACTTCCTTACCACACTTTGTTTCAACAACATCTCTCACTGCATACTTATCTGCCATGACTGTAAGGAGCGGAGTGCGATAATACAGCTTCATCCATTGTATTTTTTCGGTAAATCTTCTTGGCAATCTCAAATTTAGGCTTTCGCCGATTCTTAAGCGATACATGATCCTAAGAAATTGCTCGTCCGGGATGATATAATATAGTATCTTAGATATTGAATAATACAGCCTTTTTCCACGGTTGCTGTTGAGAATCCGTTTGCCAATTTTGTGAATTGTTTCAGTTTTCATTTAAACCTTTGTATAATAAGTCTTTTGATAGTCTATTGCCACACTTCCCCAACTCATTGCTTCTGCCCTTTGACGTGATGACTTAGATTGCTTGCCAACCAACTTCGGGTCGTTAATATATTTTTTGAGTATTTCGCGGAGACTCAAAGTAGAAGCTTTCTGAGCAATAAAACCGTTGTCTCCTACGAGTTCGTCACTCCCACCCGTATCTGTTGTTATGATTGACAATCCGCAGGCCATAGCTTCAAGAATAGAGTTGCTCATACCTTCATTTAACGAAGGCAGGATAAAAATATCAGCTTTTTGCAAGTACTTAGGTATTTCCTGATGACCTATGCCGCCGATAAAATTTACATTAACACTACTTTCTCTGGCTAGTTCGGCTAAAGTTTCTTTTTCTGGTCCGTTACCAATGAGAGTTAATTCGTACTGATCGAGCCCATTTATCGCCTTAATCAAGTAGTCGTAACCTTTCCTTTTTATCAGGCGACCGGTAGATACAAGCTGAATTTTTTCATGTTTTTCTTTCTTCTCTGCTGGTCTGAATTCTTCAATATCGACACCATTATGGATTATATCAATTTTTTGGTCCGGTATCGAAGTGTTTGCCAATTCTTTCAAACCCTGAGAATTAACTATGACTGCCTTAGCTTTGCGCCAGATTTTCTTGCTTAGATTCTTGAAAACTAGCTTATCCAGCCAATAAAAACGCTTATTATAGAACGGCACATCGCTTCCGCGCAAACTCACAATATACGGCAAACCAAGCTTCATTGCGATATAGCCGCACGGAACACCAAAAAAGGCGTGCACTAAGTCAAAATGCTTTATTTTCATCAGAGCTCTGCAATACCGGTAAGCTTTCCAGCTGTAAATCAGGAGGTTTTTGTCCGACTGATAATGTAAGTCGCCTGATTTTTTAATATCCAGGTAATGAACTGTGATATTCGGTGATAATTTTTCAACCCTGAATTTGCTAACCGAAGAAGTAACCAAATCAATCTCCAGATCTGGCATCTTAGCAAATTCTTTAAGCAAATAGAATGTGGCGTTTCCTGCGCCGCCCCCAAGTGGTGGAAATTCATAATTTAAGACAAGTATTTTCTTCATTATACGTAATATTCTCTATACCATTTGATAAAGTTTGTAATGCCTTCTTCTATGCTAGTTTTTGGTTCATAGCCGAGCATTTTGCGGCTGTGGTCTATGTCAGCATAAGTGGCGAGGACATCGCCCGGCTGCATTGGCAAATATTCTTTGATTGCTTCCTTGCCAAGGGCTTTTTCGATCACTTCGATGAAGTGGCCAAGCTTGACTGGTTTGTTATTTCCTAGATTGAATATTTCGTATGGATAAGATTTATCCAAGGCTTTCATTATACCATCTACGATGTCATCGACATAGGTAAAGTCGCGTTGCATCTTGCCGTGATTGAAGACCTTGATCGTCTTGCCCTCGAGAATGTCTCTAGTGAAGCTAAAGTATGCCATGTCAGGGCGTCCATACGGGCCGTAGACGGTAAAGAAACGCAAACCGGTGCAGTTCATGCCATATAGGTGGTGATATGTGTAAGCGATCAGTTCATTTGCCTTTTTGGTCGCCGCGTATAATGAGACTGGGTGATCCACGCTGTCGGTGACGGAGAAAGGCGTCTTCTCGTTATCCCCATAGACCGAGCTAGAGGAGGCATAGATGAAGTCGAGGACTCCTGCACGCTTGGCAGAGTCGATGACGTTTGTAAATCCCACAAGATTGGACTGGATATAGGCGTGAGGATTGGTCAGTGAGTAGCGAACACCTGCTTGGGCGCCAAGGTGGCAAACTTTGTCGATCTTGTTATCGGCAAAGATTTTTTCGACTAGTGGGAGGTCTGCGAGGTCGCCACGGTAGAGATGGAAAGATGAAAATTGCTCTAGGATTTCATTTCGCGTGTTTTTGAGAGTTATATCATAGTAATCGTTGAAATTATCAAGTCCGATGACGGTATTTCCCTCTTCTAGCAGTCTTTTTGCTACATGAAAACCGATGAAGCCGGCAGAGCCAGTGACAAGAATACAGGATTTAGGTTTTAGGTTTTGGGATTTAGGTTCGTTCATATGGTTTCGATATATAGAGTCTGTCATCTCGACATCACGGTAAGTTCGTGACGAGAGATCTTCAGCTTAATGCTGTTAAAAAATAAGCAGAAGATTTCTCGCCTTGGAGCTGCTCAATGGCTCGAAATGACAGCTATTTATTAAGACGGATTATAAATTAAAAATTGATTCTGATAACTGATTTATATTTTCGTCATCCTAAGGAACCGAAGGATCTCCGGAGATTCTTCACTCTCGTTCAGAATGACAATCGTAAAGGACGCGGGATGACAAAGACGGCCTTTTTATAAATCCGCTTTTGAGGTGATGTGCACTGACTTACCATGGAACATGACGCCTCGCACCGGAGTATGTTCTACAAGACATTTCACAATCTGTCCAGAATTATCTCTCTCTGCGACGGGCACATTGCGCAAGAAGTTAATATCATTTTTCTTGATAAAGTAATAAGGCAGCCCATATAGATTGGAAAATGCTTTTTCTGGTTTTTCTTCGAATCTCGTTATCAAGTCCTTGTCCATAGTGAGGCACGAACCAGCTTGGAACTTGCTCTCATCTTTTTCAATTGCCACCCCGGAAGAGCTGGTATCTCCTAAGAATTCATTGAAATCAAAGTCACATATATGATCAGGAGCACATACCAGAATATCATCGTCTATTTGTAATTCATCGATGATGAAGAGTAAATCTCCGACAGCACCCAATCTGTTTTCTTTAGATTCGATTCCGTCAGAATATACTTCCACACCCTTATCGATAGTCCAGCTTCTGAACTGCGAGAAATATTTAGCATTTGTAATCAAGATTTTTTCATCAAAATCAAGATTCATGGTTTTGAAAAATGTATCCATGAGTATTTCACCATCAATCTCTAGCAAATGTTTCGGAGTTGTCGCAGTTATCGATCCTAGTCTTGTAGAGAATCCTGCGCATAAGAGTATAAGTTTCATTTTTTTCCTATCTGTTTGTCGTAATTTCGCGAATTGTGTACGGTGTGTCACTCGTTTTCGCATAGTAGAGCTTCGAGAGCATATCGCCGATGAGGCCGAAGACGAGGAACTGAACGCCGCCAAGAAAGCTGAAGAGTGTGATCATCGTGAGAGCAGTGCCCGAGAGGTCGCTGTCCTTCACCACGTAGTCGAAGACTAGGATGCAGCCACAAATGAAGGAGAAAAGGAGCATGAGGATGCCGATAGAGCCGAAGAAGTGAAGCGGACGGCTGGCAAACTTTTTCCAGAACCAGACGGAGAAAATATCCAGATTGCCCTTAATTCCACGCTTCCAATTGTACTTGGTCTTGCCGGTCAGTCTGGCTCTGTGATTTACTTCGATCTCGCCAATCCTGAAGCCTTTCATCGAGAGAAGAGCTGGAATGAAGCGATGCATTTCGCCGAAGAGATCAATATTTTCAAAACATTCTTGTTTGTAGAGTTTGAGAGAGCAGCCTGAATCATGAATTCCATCGTTTATCATATGTCGCCGGACGAAAGCGGCCATTTTGGAAGCTAGTTTCTTCGAAAAGGTGTCTTTTCTCTTTTTGCGCCAGCCCGAGACGACGTCGAGACCATCTTCTTCCATTTTCTGGATGAGTTTCACGATATCTGCTGGGTCGTTCTGACCATCACCGTCTAGAGTGGCGATATATTGGCCAGTTGAGTTCTTGATTCCAGCATCCATGGCCGCAGTTTGACCAAAATTCTTGCGAAAATTGATGATTTTGAGTGGTTTTAGAGTTTTTAGAACCTGCAGAGTCTTGTCCGAAGAACCGTCGTTTATGAAGATGATTTCGAAAGGCTCCCCGATCTTGGTACAGGCATCCACAATCTCCTGATGTAAGAGACTGATTGCTCCCTCCTCGTTAAAGACTGGGACGACTACCGATAAAAAAACGTTTTCATCCCTCGACGATTTGGTATACAGCATTTTTCCTCTTTTCCATATTAAAACATCAAACCCTCTAAGTTCCAATTAATCATGCACCATTTGAGATCAAATTGCAAGGGTTCTGAGCTCAGGAAATTTGGTGGGTTTTATGGTGTGCAAGATCAATTTTGATACCAAAAAACACGCTTCCGCCAAAGGCGGATCAGCCTCTGGCTGAGAAGCGTGGGGCTACGGGGTTTAATCGTAGTGCAAGCTTTAGCTTGGATCGAATATGACACGCTGAAGCGTTGGCTACTAGTTCGCCGTAGTGCAAGCTTTAGCTTGGATAGGACACGCTGAATCGTGGGCTACGGAATCTTACTGTAGTCCAAGCTTTAGCTTGTTTCCCTCGCGCTGAAGCGTGGGCTACGGGGCTCGTTTGTAGTGCAAACTTTAGTTTGTCAGAAGCACGCTGAAGCGTGGGCTACTAGTTTAAATTCGTAGTACAAACTTTAGTTTGGAGAAAACACGATAAATCGTGGGCTACGGGGCGTAATCGTAGTGCAAGCTTTAGCTTGGATAAGACACGATAAATCGTGGGCTACGTCGGTAAGTAGTGCAAGCTTTAGCTTGTTATAAACACGCTGAAGCGTGGGCTGCGAAGTCTTACTGTAGTGCAAGCTTTAGCTTGTTAGAATTCGTCGTTGAAGCTTACGAAATCAATAACCGGATATTTTTCGAAAGAATGATTCATATATTCAATACCTTTTTTCTTGACCCACGCATCAAAGCTCGAGAACTTATAGCTGATTTCGCTTAAGAGTCCGTGTTTAACTGGATTCTGATGTAAATAGTTCAAATGCTTAAAGAAATCCGAATCATCACGGATTATATGATCGTAAAAATTCCACCAGATTTTACGATCTACCACATGATCAGCTTTGTTAATCTCCCTTGAGCTCGATCCATTCAGTTCAGAAACAAATTTCGATAATTTAGAAGAATCAATAACTTTTAGTATTAGATGATAGTGATTATTTAGTATCACATAGGCTATCAGAGGATAGCCAAATTTGGATGACTTCTCATGAATTTTGTCTGACAATATTTGCTTATAGGAGTCTGGCCGCAGAAACCACTGACCTTCGACAGTGCGGACTGTAATAAAATAATAAGAATCATCCTGCAAAATATGATTCGGGCGATTTGTGATTGTAGGCTTACTATTTGGTTTCATAAATACATGATAACACGCTAATCGTGGGCTACTAGTTTCGATTCGTAATTTCGATTTGTAGTGCAAGCTTTAGCGTGTTAAAAACACGCTGAAGCGTGGGCTACGTAGTCTTACTGTAGTGCAAGCTTTAGCTTGTCAGAAACACGATAAATCGTGGGCTACGTCGGCAGTTTCCCGTAGACCAGACTTTAGTCTGTTATAGGCACGCTGAAGCGTGGGCTACAGTAAAGTTCTCTACCAACAAATAAACGGCTCAATACTGAGCCGTTTATTATATATGATGTTTCGCAAAGTTTTAGTCTATGACACGTTTCTTGTATGAGGTCTTGAAAGCGACGAAAGTATCGCCAACAGCCACATTTGAGCCAATTGGGAGACCGAAGCCGCCCTCTGAACCTGATTGGATTTCCTTGACTTCGCTCTTCTCTCTTCGCAGAGAGAGAATCTTAGCACGGAATTTCTCGTTTTTGGCCTGGAAGAACTTGATCTCGTCACCAACTGTAAGATGGCCGCTCTCGATCATTCCACCAGCCACGTAGCCCTTTTTGTCATCTCGGAAGATCCCAAGAACTTTGCCATTACCAACTTCATCTTCGATGACGATTGGAGGAAGGATGGCAACAATTTCTGCCTTGATATAGTCGATCATTTCATAAATAATTGGGAAAAGCTTGAATTTCACATGCTCTTTGTCAGCAATTCTCTTCGCAGCACCAAACATCGTGACTCGGAAGCCAAGAACTTGTGCGCCAGTTGCTCTAGCCAAAGTGATATCTGATTCGGAAATCGTACCAACACCATCAGCAATAATCTTGATCTGATAATCTTCGCCAACGATATCTGCGAGTGAAGATTTGACTGCTTCGAGCGATCCGACTACGTCACATTTGATGATAAGCTTCAGGACATGCATCTGTAGCTCTTCTTCGCCAGATTCTGCACCAATTTTTCTGGCTGTAGCGATTCTGACTGTAGGCTTGAACTGCTCGGACTTGATCGCGTTTTCGCGAGCTTCTTTCTCATCTGTGAAAGCAAGTAGTCTGTCACCAAAGTTTGGCATAGATTTGAGCCCGGCGATACGAACAGGTGTGCTTGGACCAGCAGAATCGATCGTTCGGCTTGCAAAGTCTTCAAGAATTCTGACTTTACCGTAAGAAGAACCTATAGCGATTGGCTGACCACGACGGATTGTACCATTTTCGATAAGTACAGTCGCCATCGCGCCTGCGCCTTTTTGCATGTGTGATTCGATAACAACGCCAACAGCGATTTCAGCTGGATTTGCCTTTAGCTCCATCATCTCAGCTTGAAGCAAGATCATCTCCAAGAGCGCATCTACGCCGATACCTGTTTTTGCTGAAATTTCTACCATGACAGTCTTGCCGCCCCACTCTTCTGGCAGAAGTCCTGCGTCTGAGAGCTGCTGCTTCGCCTTCATGATATCGGCGTCAGGAAGATCGACTTTGTTTATCGCGACGATCAGAGGAACGTTTGTAGAAATAGCATTTTCAATAATTTCTCTTGTTTGTGGCATGACACCGTCATTTGCGGCCACGATCAGGACAACAATGTCCGTGATAAGTGCTCCGTGCTCACGCATAGCAGAAAAAGCCGCGTGACCAGGAGTGTCGATGAAGGTGATAGTCTTGCCCTTCACATCTTTGTTCTTTGCGTTTGCGAGGGTGACTTGGTAGGCAGAGATGTGCTGAGTGATACCGCCAGATTCGCCGAGAACAACATGCTCTTTTCGGATCGTGTCTAGCAAAGTAGTCTTGCCGTGATCGACGTGACCCATGATAGTGACGACTGGAGGGCGCTCGACGAGGTCTTTTGGAGCAGAAACAACACGTTCAGTTGCATTTGCCTTTTTCACCTCTTCTTCGAGAGAAACTTCATAGTTTAGGTACTCACCGATAATAGAAGCGGTTTCGAAGTCAATAGTTTCGTTGATAGAAGCCAAGATACCATTTTTCATAAGCTCAGAAATAACAACACCAACCGGTAGATTTGCTTTTTCGGCAAATGCTTTGACGGTGATGACTGCTGGAATTGAAATTGGTTTTTTCTTGATTTCGATCATGTTTTAGCCTTATTGCATGCTAGTTATTAAGTATTTACCATAGCATACTTTCTCCTTCAAAGCAACTTGAAGCACACGTCGGTTCTACCCATAATTTTGTCCCCCTCCTAAATTAGGAGGGGCTAGGGGTGGTATTATTCAATCTAGAAATATCATACCCCACCTAACCTCCCCTTTCTAAGGGGAGGAATGAGCCATAAGCTCTCCTATCTGCCACCCTACCACTCCGCCACTCACTATACGAAATAGCCAGCCACTTTTTTCAGTGGCTGGCTACATTCACTACTCTTTCTCTTCTGTCTCGGTAATATGACTGTCGTAATATTTTACGTGTAGATTTGCCTTGATCTCATCCTCAGTGTTGTCCTCCTTGGCAGGAGCAACTTTCTCTACTGGTGCCTTGGCAGGCGCCTTAACTGCTGGCTTCTTTTCAGCTGGTTCCGCAACAGTTTCCTTCTTTACTGGTGCCTTTGGAGCCACTTTTGTCTCGAGCTGAGCTTCATCGTCGAAGGTGATTTGGCTCTGATCATCGGTGACAGTGTTTGTCTCATCTGGGATGATGACGGCGACCGAGGAAACCTTGTCGGTCTCCTTTAGCCTCATGAGCGTGACACCCTGAGTATCTCGTCCAAGCTTCTTGATATTCTTGATCTCCATGCGGATGAACTGGCCTTTTCGTGAAGCTAGAACAACGTCTCCAAGCTCACTGTAGATGATGTGCATACCGATAACATTTCCTGTCCTCGTAGTGCAGCTAGCAGCGCGGATTCCCATGCCGCCACGTTTCTGAATATGGAAATGTCTTAGGAATGTACGTTTGCCAAAGCCATTTTCGAGGACGACTAGCATATCTGGCTCGACTTTTAGCTTCTTCGATGTCTCTGTAGGCCAGAGCTCACCAGAAACCATATCCATCGCCATGACTTTGTCATTTCCACGAAGTTTCATACCAGTCACGCCTGAAGCGCTTCTACCCATTGGGCGAACATCCTGCTCGTCGTAGCAGATCGCTTGGCCTTTTTCTGAGACTTCGACGATGATATCGCTGCCGTTTGAAGTCTTCACCCACTTCAGCTCATCCTTGTCCTTGAGACCAATGGCGATGATACCTGTTTTTCTTATATTGTCATACTTTTCGATCTCTGTTTTCTTGATCTGACCAAGAACTGTACCCATGATGAAGAACTTTTCATTCTTTTCATTTTTGGAAACAGTCAGGATTGCAGTAATCTTCTCATCTTGCGTAATTTGTATGATGTTTACGACTGGTGTGCCCTTCGATTGTCTCGAAGTGGATGGCAGCTCATAAACCTTACTCTTAAATACTCGGCCCTTGTTCGAGAAGAAGTAGACATCGTCATGCGTTCTAGCACAAACGAGATGATCGACGATATCCTCTTCCTTGGTCGTCATACCGACGATGCCGACGCCACCACGGATTTGCTTACGATATGTATCGACTTCCTGTCGTTTGATATAGTTACCACGACTAAGTGAGACGATCACCTGCTCGTCAGGGATCAGGTCCTCAGCACGGAAATCACCAAGTGCATGAGGCACAATCTCAGTTCGTCGGGCATCGCCCCATCTTTCAGAAACTTCCTTGAGATCAGCCTTGATAAGTCCAAGAATCTTTTCTGGATGATCTAGGAGATCTAGCAAATATGCAATTCTAGCAAGAATTTCGTTATATTCATCTTCAATTCTCTTTCGCTCAAGAGCAGCCAAAGCGGATAGTTTCATATCCAAGATAGCATCAGCTTGTCGCTCTGAAAGTGCAAACTTCTCGATCAAATTTTTCTTCGCATCTTCTCTGTTTGCAGAAGCTCTGATCGTGTTGATAACTTCATCGATATGATCAAGAGCGATCTTCAAACCTTCGAGGATATGAGCTCTGTCCTGTGCTTTCTTCAGATCGAAACGAGTTCTTCGCTCGATTACCTCTTGGCGGTGAGCAATGTAGAAGCCAAGAACGTCCTTCAGGGTCATAACCCTTGGTTCGAGATCAGGGGTAAGCGCAAGCATATTTACATGAAAAGCAGTTTGGAGCTGAGTGAGCTCGAAAAGTCTATTTAGAACCTTTTTCGGATAAGAATTTGCCTTTAGCTCGACGACGACACGAACACCTTTTCGATCTGACTCATCACGAAGATCAGAGATACCTTCAATCTTCTTTTCTTTTACCAAATCAGCAATTCGCTCGATCAACGTCGATTTGTTTACCTGATAAGGGATTTCTGTGACGATGATGCGGAAACCACGCTTGGTCTCTTCGATATTTGCCTTCGCTCTCATCACGATCTTGCCTTTACCGGTAGAGTAAGCAAGCTTGATATCTTCGTTATTATAAATAATACCAGCAGTTGGGAAATCAGGTCCTTTGATGTGGACCATGAGGTCATCTATACTCGCTTCTGGATTGTCGATCAGGTGAATAGTACCGTTACAAAGCTCCGTCAGATTGTGTGGAGGGATGTTTGTCGCCATACCAACAGCGATACCCATCGTACC
>Ga0194056_10000630_pt1 | contig 19339 bp, 14 predicted proteins | sample SepL4413m_MetaG_FD_155458 | JGI IMG/M metagenome (GOLD analysis project Ga0194056, IMG submission 155458) | Anoxic zone freshwater microbial communities from boreal shield lake in IISD Experimental Lakes Area, Ontario, Canada - Sep2016-L442-13m | ecosystem: Environmental > Aquatic > Freshwater... | reverse complement strand
GTCTCCATCAGACGCGCCGCCACATGCCGGTGCAAGGAAGCACCCCGTTCATAGGTCTGCGCCGCACGGGAAAAACGGTGGGCAACCGACATCATGATATGACTCCTTCAAGTTGTGCGGCCCCGGCAATCATGCCGGCCACACGCTCCAGCATTTGGGGAGAATGCTCCAGACTCACTGAAAGTCGCAACCGGGCCGTACCCCGGGGAACCGTTGGAGGCCGGATGGCCACCGCCAGGATTCCCATTTCCACCAGCCGGCGGTGAAGCCGGACGGCGCGTGCATTGTCGCCCACCATCACAGGGATAATCTGACTTTCCGAGGGACCGGTGTTCAGGCCCAGTTCCCGGAGGCGCGCCCGGAATAGCGCGGCCCGCTCAAGCAATTGACGCCCCATTCCCGGATTATCGCGCAACCACCGCAAAGCCCCGAGCGCCGCACCAACCATGGCGGGTGGCAAAGCTGTGGAATAGATAAAAGATCGCGCCTTATGAATGAGCCATCGGCGCATCTCCCCGGAACAGGCCACAAACCCGCCATATCCCCCCAAGGCCTTGCTCAACGTTCCCATGGAACAATTGACCCGCGCCTCGACACCTGCCAGCCGGACCACACCCGCCCCATCAGGGCCGAACACTCCCGTGGAGTGCGCTTCATCCACCAGCACCATGATACCCGCCTCTGCGGCTAAGTCCGTCAAAACCTTTAACGGCGCAACATCACCATCCATGCTGAATATGGACTCAGTCACCATCAAACGCCTTCCCGTCGCAGCGCACCGATGGATCACACGCCGCAAATCTTCAGGGTCATTATGGTGAAAACGATGGACTTTTGCCCGGCTCAAAACCGCGGCATCCACCAGACTAGCATGAGCCAGCCGGTCGATGAAAATATGGTCATCACGCCCCATCAATGCGCAAATAATACCAACATTCGCCGCATAGCCACTGCCGAACACGAGCGCGGCGGGATACCCTTTCAGCGCCGCCAACTGTTGCTCAAGCTCCTCGTGACAAGCCAGAGTGCCGGTCACCAGTCGTGACGCCGTGGCACCAGCCCCATAGCGCTTAACAGCAGCCTCCACCGCAGCCAGAACTTTCGGGTTCCTGGCAAGCCCGAGATAATCATTGCTCGAAAAATTCAGAAGCGCCTGTGATCCGGCCCTGACTTCCACGCCGGTATTTTGATAGGCAACCAGTGTCCTCTCCAAACCCTCCACTCGCAGGTCCACCAGCTCTTGATCCATCCATTTTTCTGTCGCTCGCATAGCCAGTATCCTGCTTGCAGGAATCAGCCATGTCCAGAATTTAAGTGTGTAATTTAAGTGTGTAATTTATGTTGCAGGCATAGGGGCAATGCTATACCTTCTCCCGCTGTGGACCGATATGCGGTCTGGTGATTTACGGAGGTGAATGGGCAGGAAGGTGACCGAATATAATAGTTTTTGTTGATTGGTTTTGTTTTTAGAAGTGTTTTGGAAATAGTTTTAATTTTTTGGAGTAATAGAAAAGTGAATATTTACGTTGGAAATCTGCCTTATCAAACGACTCAGGATGATCTTAAAGCCCAGTTCGAACAGTTCGGGGTTGTGGAGTCCGTCAATATCATTCAGGACCGCGAAACCGGCCGCTCAAAAGGCTTTGGCTTTGTTGTCATGCCCGACAGCGCTGCCGCTCAGAAGGCCATTGACACCTTGAACGACAAGGATGCGGGTGGTCGCAAAATGAAGGTGAATGAAGCTCGTCCCCGCGCCGAAGGTGGTGGCGGTGGTGGTGGCCGTGATGGCGGCTTCGAGAGCCGTGAACGCCGCTGGTAATTTAGCCAGTTTCGTTGATCTATCCAAGGCCGGGGTAATCCCCCGGCCTTTTTTTTGCCTAAACGCTTGACCTTGGGCGTTTGCCGGATTATATTCTGCTGGCTTGTTGAAAAGGGTATTATGCAAAGAGTGGGCTAGGCCCACTCTTTTATGTATTGACGGGTAGCGCATTTTTTGTGAGGTGTAACTATGAATGGTGAATTATCATCGGTATTAAGTTACCTTGAAAAAGAACGTGGCATTGATCGCGAGACGCTGTTTCTCACGGTTGAGAGTGCCTTGTTGTCGGCCTCCCGAAAAAGCGTTGGGCCCGCCAAAAATGTGCGCATCCACATGGATCGTAAAACCTGTGATATCAAGGCTTTCGCCACCGTTTTGGTCGTTGAAAAGGTGGATAATCCGCATGATGAAATCACCCTTTCCGGCGCGCGCAAAGTCAAGCCGGACGCCAAGCTTGGCGACAATCTTGAGATCGAGGTAACCCCGAAAAACTTTGGCCGTATTGCCGCCCAAACCGCCAAACAGGCGATTCTGCAAAAAATCCGTCAGGCCGAACGGAATATCGTATTTGAAGAGTATCGGGATCGGGTTAATGATATTGTCAGCGGAACCATCCGTCGCTTTGAACGCAACGACATTGTGGTCGACCTGGGACGGGCCGAAGCCATTCTGTCGGCCAAGGAACGTATTTCCACTGAAATGTACCAGATGGGGGATCAGGTGCGTGCCTTGGTGCTGTCGGTTCAGGATAATGCCTCGGGCCCGAGTATCATGCTATCACGCAGTCACCCTGACTTTCTCCGCCGGTTATTCCAGCTCGAAGTGGCGGAAATCGCCGATAACACGGTTGAAATCAAAGGCATTGCCAGGGAGGCGGGTTTCCGGACAAAGATTGCCGTTGTGTCGCGTGACTCAAAGGTCGATCCTGTCGGCGCTTGCGTCGGGATGCGGGGTGTGCGCGTCAAAAATATCGTCCGTGAGCTGTCCGGGGAAAAAATCGACATTGTCCGCTGGAGTGATGACATCAAGACTTATGTCACGAATGCCCTCTCGCCCGCCAAACTGTCAAAGGTTGAGATTGATCCTGACAAACCGCGGGTCATCCATGTGACCACCGAGGCCGATCAACTGTCACTCGCTATCGGCAAACGCGGACAGAACGTAAGGCTATCATCCAAGCTGACCGGCTGGAAAATTGACGTCCAAAAGGATGAAGGTAACATTACATTTGAAGAAAAGGTGGCGAAGGCCGTGTGTGATCTGGCCGCCATCCCCGGTATTGGGCGCGCCAATGCAGAGAAACTTGTGCAGGCTGGATTCCTGAACATTGAGGGAATACTGGCTGCAGAAGTGGCCGACCTTGAAGCAACCGGCGAATTCGACCAGGCAACCGCCAAAACCATCTACGAGGCAGCGGCCGCCGCACAGCCTGCCGTACAGGAGAACATCGAATAGCCCATGAGAGTACATGAATTAGCCAAGGAATTAGGAATCCACAGTAAAGACCTGCTGGATCAATTAACGGCTCTGGGCATTCAGGCCAAGAACCACATGAGTACTCTGGATGCTGATGTTTTGGCCAGGATGAGGGCTAACGTCAAACCGCCTGCTCCCGGCGTGCCGGAAACGGCACCGGCTCCAAAGACGGTTGCCCCTTCCACGCCAGCCCCGCCCGTAGTAACCAAACCCATCCCCACGCCGGTCGCCACTAAACCTGCGGTTCCAGCGGCAGCCCCAGTTGTCCCAACTGCACCGGTTGCAGCCACCACACCCCCTGTCCCGGCGGAAACCCCGGCGGAAGGGAGTAAGATCATTATTTTGAAGGGCCCCGTCGTGGTCCGTGAGCTCGCGGGTTTTCTGGGTGTTCGCCCCAACCAGCTGATTGCTGAACTGATGCGCCTGAATGTTCTGGCTTCAATCAATGAGCAGATCGACGTCAAGGATGCCGCTCGCATTGCAGAAAAGCACGGGTTTACCGTGGAGCGCGAAAAGAAGGTCGAGCATAAGCCGCTGGTCAAAAAAGAAACCGAAGCTGAAGTGATACAGCAGATCAAGGCTATTGTTAAAACACATCGCCCCCCCGTTGTCACGGTGCTGGGCCATGTAGACCATGGCAAAACATCGCTTCTTGACCGGATTCGCAACACCAACATAGCAAAAGGTGAAGCTGGCGGAATTACCCAGCATATCGGCGCCTCCACCGTCCAGGCCGGGAACCAAAGCATCACTTTCCTGGACACCCCTGGCCATGCTGCATTCACCGCCATGCGCGCCCGCGGCGCCAATATGACGGATATCGCCATCATCGTCGTGGACGCCGGGGACGGCCTCATGCCACAAACCTTGGAAGCCATTAAACATGCACAGGCCGCCGATGTCCCCATCATCGTGGCCATCAACAAGATCGATCTTCCCTCCGCCAACCCGGATAAAGTCAGAAAACAACTGGCCGGCATCAATATGACGCCAGAAGATTGGGGCGGCAAAACCATCGTCTGTCTCGTCAGCGCCATGACCGGCGCTGGAATTCCTGAATTGTTGGAAATGATTCTGCTGCAAGCGGAAGTCATGGAACTTAAAACCAACCCCAACCAGCCAGCCAAGGGATTTATTATTGAATCCCAACTGGAAGCCGGCATGGGGCCGACCGCCAATCTGCTGGTCACCAATGGAACCTTGCATGTTGGGGATGTCATTCTCTGTGGTCCCCACTGGGGCCGGGTCCGTGCACTGATCAATGATCATGGCGTCAAAGTCAAATCAGCTGATGCCTCAACCCCTGTCAAATGCCTCGGTTTATCCGGCGTACCTGATGCAGGGGCCCCCTTCGAAATCATTGCCAATGACCGGGCCGCCCGGGACGCCGCCGAAGCCTGCCAGGCAAAAAACAAACTGGCGCAGCTAACGACACCCAAGCGCGCCTCGCTCAATACCCTCTTCGACCAGTTGAAAGAGAGCAAGGATCGCCTGGAAATCAAATTATTGATCAAGTCGGACGTGCAGGGTTCTCTGGAAGCCATTGATTTCGCTCTCAAGCAGATCAATAGCGATAAGGTCTCCATCAACACCATCCTGGGCGGAGTGGGCACCATCTCGGCCAATGATGTGCTCCTGGCCGCCGCCTGCGACGCCATTATCCTCGGTTTCCATGTATCCGTAGATGAAAATGCCAGCAGAATTGCCAAGAGTGAAGGCGTCGAGATCCGCCTCCACAGCATCATTTATGAAATGATTGATAAGGTCCGCGAAGCGATGGCAGGCTTGCTGAGCCCGATCCTGCGCGAAAAGCCAATGGGACAAGCCGAGGTGAAACAGGTCTTCTCCATGTCCAAGGGGGATGTTATCGCCGGCTGTATGTGCATGAGCGGGCGTATCACGCCACGCCTCAAGGTTCGGGTCAAACGCAAGGGAAGCATCCTTTTCGAAGGCGGTATCAATTCTTTGCGGCGCTTCCAAAACGATGTCAGTGAAGTCAAGGAAAGTCAGGAGTGCGGAATCCGGCTGGATAACTTCACAGCCTTTGCCGAAGGCGACGTGCTTGAGTTCTTTGAGGTCGAGCGCATTGCCCAAACCCTGTAACCAGGGGTCCATCAGACTATGAAGACCGATCGGCTGATAAGAATTAATGAATTGCTGCGTCGGGAAATCAGCGTGGTACTTTACCGGCTCGTTGACCAGACCGAATTTGACATGTCCTCCATGACTGTGACGCACGTCATTGTCAGCCCTGACCTTCACGACGCCCGCGTCCTCGTCTCCATAAGGGGCCACGAGCATGAGCGGCGCAAAATGCTGCGTCAGCTTCAACACTTGCACGCAGACATCCAAACGGAAGTGGCCAAAGCGGTCATTCTGAAATATACGCCCCGGCTCACTTTTGTCCTGGATACCTCCATTGAACAGGGGGATCGTGTGCTGGATATTCTATCCAAAATACCCGCCCCAACAGAAGCGCAGGACGAGTCGACGCCCTCCGCCACCCGGGATGAGCCGGACACAACGGAATCGGCATGAACCGCACTGACCCGTTTGACGGAATTTTGCTGGTCGACAAGCCGGCCGGCCCGACTTCCCACGATGTCGTATATAAAATCCGCCGCCATTTCAATTTAAAGAAGGTCGGCCATGGCGGCACCCTTGACCCCGCCGCAACCGGCCTGCTGGTCATCCTTCTGGGCCGTGGCACCCGGGTCTCCAATCGCTTTATGTCCTCCGATAAAACCTACGAGGGCACCATTACGCTGGGCGTAACCACGGATTCGCAGGACGCGGAAGGCGTTGTCCTGAAAGAAACCGACCCCTCAATGATCACCCGCGCCCAGCTTGAAGAAGCCATTTCAAAATTCAAGGGCGATATGTTTCAAATCCCACCCATGGTATCAGCGATCAAGATGTCGGGCGTTCCGCTATATAAACTTGCCCGGAAAGGCGAGGAAATCGAGCGAAAACCCCGCTTTATCCATCTCTACGACTTCCGGCTGCTGGAATATACCCCTCCCTGCGGAACATTCGTCCTCCGCTGCAGCAAGGGCACCTATGTCCGGACCCTCTGCCACGACATTGGAGAAGCACTGGGCGTGGGAGCACATCTTTCACAGCTTCGCCGCACAGAATCTGCCGGCTATAGCGTCAACCAAGCCGTCACCATGGATCAATTGCTGTCCATGCAACAGGTGGATCTGCTGAATGTGGTGATACCCCTTCATTCACTTGGGGGCGTCATTCAGGACGTCTGAGATGAAAATTGCCCGGCACATATCCGAATTACGCGACTGCAAGCGCCCCATCTGCCTTGCGGTTGGCTTTTTCGATGGAGTTCATCCCGGGCATCAGAACGTACTAAGCCGAACCATCGCACATGCCCGCAAAATTGGCGGGGAAGCCTGGGCCATGACCTTCGATCCGCACCCGCTGCAGATCTTGAATCCTGACGCCGCCCCCCGCATGTTGACCACCTCCCCTCACAAACTGCAATTATTGGATATATTCGGCCTGGATGGTTGCCTTCTGATTCCCTTTAATCGCAAATTTGCATCCATTCCGGCGTCCGCATTTCTGCAAAAACTTGACCGCGGTATTCCCACCCTCGCGGCTATTTTCATGGGGCATGACTGGCGCTTTGGGCACAACGGCCAGGGGAATCACCAGATGCTATGCGATTGGGCGGCACACCATCCGGGCCTTTCCATTCATCAGGTTGAGGCCGTCCGGCGGAAGGGGCAACCAATATCCAGCACGAGGATCCGGAATACCATTGCCGCCGGGAAAATCGCGGAATCCACCCTCCTTCTCGGTCGCCCATACAGCATTCTCGGAACCGTCCGGCACGGCAACCGGATCGGACGTAAAATCGGCTATCCAACGGCTAATATTGAACCCTGCAATGAAGTCCACCCGCCCACTGGAATTTACGCGATACAAGCCATTATTAACGGTAAAACCTTCCCGGGAATCGTTAATTTCGGGGTTCACCCCACCGTTGCGCCTGTCAAAAAGAACCTGCTCGAGGTCCACCTTTTCGATACGAAACAAAAGCTTTATGGTCGCCAACTTGAAGTTTTTTTTATGCGTAAACTCCGAAATGAGAAGAAGTTCCATGATCTCCAAGCCCTGGTTCAGCAGATCCGGCGGGATGAGATCAAAGCCCGCAAAATACTGACTTCCTCATCTGTAAAGAAATTATGGATCGGTACTTTACAAAAGTGGCACCCCGAGATTATAGTGCCTCCAACAAATAAGAGTAGAAATTAAGAAAAGAAAGGGAATAGGGCTCAAATACAGTATGGATTCAAAAGAGAAGAGCACAGTTCAGAAGGAATTTAGGAGACACGGAAAAGATACCGGTTCATCTGAAGTTCAGGTTGCCTTGTTGACACGCCGGATTGAAGAACTCACCGAGCACCTGAAACTCCACAAAAAGGATCATAGCTCCCGTTATGGTCTCCTCAAAATGGTAAGTGCACGTCGTCGTTTGCTCAATTATATGAAGACCAAGGACGAATCCGTTTACCAGGACGTTATCAAACGTCTTAAACTCCGTCGTTAATGCCAGTCCGCAATCAGGCTGTCGACTTTCCGTTTTGTGCCTCGCACAGGGCGGATTAGTTATGCCTGTAAAACTACCATTCCAGAAAGACATCATGAAAGAAGTTTCAGTATCGGTCGCCATTGGCGACAAAATAATCACCCTTGAAACAGGCCTGCTGGCCCTTCAAGCCAAAGGTGCGGCAACAGTTCGTCTCGGTGACACCATCATCCTCTCGACCGCTTGCGCCTCAGAATCACCCCGCGAAGGAATCGACTATTTCCCCTTGCAGGTGGAATATCGCGAACGTTTCTCCGCCGCCGGAAAATTTCCTGGCGGGTTTTTCAAGCGCGAAAGCCGCCCCTCCGAGAATGAGATTCTGGCCGCCCGCTTCACCGATCGCCCCATCCGTCCGCTCTTCGCCGAGAGTTGCCGGAATGATGTCCAACTGGTAGGCACGCTGCTTTCCGCTGACGGCGAAAACGCCGCCGATGTGTTGAACATCGTTGGTGCAAGCACAGCCCTGACGCTCTCCGATCTGGCGTTTCACGGCCCTATTGCCGGAGTGCGCGTGGGTCGCGTCAATGGCAAGTTCGTGGCCAACCCCACCGTTCTGGAACGTGAGCAGAGCGATTTGGACCTGGTGTATGCCGGCAATCGCAATACCCCCACCATGATCGAGGGGGATGCCAAGGAACTTTCGGAAGCCGACCTGGTGGCTGCCATGCGTTTCGCGCACGAACAGTGCGTGAAGCTGATTGATGCCCAGCTTGAACTCCGCCGTTTGGCCGGCCTTCCCGAAAAGGTGATTGTTGAGCCTCCCGCCGACACCACGCTGATCGACGCCGCGCGCAAATTGGCTGGTGACGCCCTGTCCCAGGCCTATCTGATTGCAGGCAAACAGGAACGCAATGCCGCCGTGGCTAAAATCAAGGATGGCCTGAAAGCCAAGCTTACAGAAGCCTTTCCCGCCATCACCAAGGAACAGTTCCGCGCCACCATGGATGAGTTGAGCATTGCGGTCGTTCGTGAAAACGTCCTGGAACGCGGTAAACGCATCGACGGTCGCGGCGAGAACGACGTCCGTCCGTTATTTGCCAAGGTGGGACTGCTTCCGCGCGTTCACGGCTCGGCCTTCTTCGGCCGCGGCGAAACCCACGCGCTCGGCACCGTCACTCTCGGAACCAACAAGGATGCCCAGGATATGGACGCCATTACCGGCGGCCCCACCTCAAAGTCCTTCATGTTGCATTATAACTTCCCGCCCTACAGCGTCGGCGAGACCGGCCGCTTCGGTGCTCCCGGGCGCAGGGAAATAGGACACGGCAACCTCGCTGAACGTTCTTTGGCTGAAGTCATTCCACAGGACTATCCCTACACCATCCGGCTGCTGTCGGACATCATGGGCTCTAATGGATCAAGCTCCATGGCCAGCATCTGTGTGGGCACACTGGCGTTGATGGATGCGGGCGTACCGATCACCAACCCGGTGGCAGGCATTTCCTGCGGCCTCTTCACGGCTCCCGGCAAAGCTAAACTTGTCGTGGATATTCTCGGTGACGAGGATCATTGCGGCGATATGGACTTCAAGGTGGGCGGCACCCGCAAGGGCATCACCGGCTTCCAACTCGACCTCAAAATCCGGGGCCTGGAGTGGAACCTGGTTGAGGCGGCGTTTGAAAAGTGCCGCGCTGCGCGCATGCAGATCCTCGACTACATGGAAAGCGTAATTGCCAAGCCGCGTGACGATCTGTCACCCCATGCCCCGCGAATCACGGTCGTCAACATCCCGATTGATAAAATCGGTGAACTGATCGGACCCGGCGGTAAAAACATCCGCCGCATTGTAGAACTCAGCGGTGCACAAATCGACATCAACGACGACGGCGTCGTAAAGGTCTTCAGCAGCAAGGAAGAAGGCATGCAACTGGCCCTGCGCGAAATCAATATGATTACCGCGGAACCGGAAGAAGGCGCCATTTATGACGGGATTGTGACCGGAATCACGAAGTTCGGCTGTTTCGTCGAAATCTTCCCCGGCCGCGATGGTCTGGTCCACATCAGCGAACTTGCGGATTGTCACGTCCGGAATGTTGAGGATGTGTGCAAGGTGGGTGACCAGATGTGGGTCAAGTGCATCGGAATCGATGAAAAGGGTCGCGTCAAGCTTAGCCGCCGTGCGGCTATGGCCGAAAAAGACGCTGCCCCCGCCGCCCAGTAATCAAAGCTGGTTAAAAGTTGTTAAGTTGTCAGGTTGTCAAGTTGTTAGGATGAGAAGGCCCTGTGGCTCCTCAATTCTCAACAACTTAACAACTCAACGACTTAACAACTTTTTATTCTTTCGGCACCCGCATCTGCATGGACCGCCCGTAGCGGGCTGAATTGATCGTCAGGGGAGCTGACCGTACGGCAGCAGGAATTGCATTTGAGGCGTTACGCCCTATTGCGTCCAAATCAGGACTACGGCCTTCAGTCAACGGACGCTCCAGATTATCGAGATAATCCGTTTCAATAATTTGAACCCGCTGGAATAATTCAGCTACCTGCCGTGTCAAGAGGGTGTTCTCCACTTCCAGCGTTGAGACCTTTTCCTTTAACCGCGTAATCTCACTGTCACGGTCTGTCAATTCGGTTGTCATGTTTGACGCAAGCGTCGAATGCGCCCACAGAATATTGCGCGTGATATCAGAACGCATGGCCGCCGCATTCTTCGCTACCGATTGCGCCGTCTTGTCGGCCACTTTTCTCAGTTCAACTTCCGCGTCCTGCTGGGAGCGATCCAAACGTGTGCTGTTTCTCAGAATATCCGTTTTGAGGGCATGAACCCGCTCGCTGTTCGTCCAAACAATGACAGCCAGTACGCTGGAGAACACCACAGTAAATCCAAGAAGCCCCCACATAAAGCGCTTGCGTCCGCGCCGGCGCTCCTGCTCCAGAAATTGTTTGAACGAATTCAGGACCGGCAATGATTCCTCACTCAGAGACGGATCTCCAGCCAGCACGGGAAGATTCACACCTTCATCATGATGATCTTTGCCTGGAAGCGGAGGCTGCGATTTCCCGGCAGCCTGATTCATCCCGGCCATCCGCTCTGAAATCCGCGAGAGGGCTTCAGCCTGCAATCGCAAGACTTCAGTAAGACCCTCAACACCACGGTCACCGGTATCTGAACTATGTTTACTGTCTGTCATAATTATTTCCGCCCGAACCACTTCCCGCCGGTTCTCTTTTGGTTTTCCTGCTCTCGTTTCAACGCTTCCCACTGCCTCAACTCAATCTGGAGTCTGGCCTCAACACTATTCAAGATTCCGGACTTATTCGCCTGCTCCTCTTGTCGACCAGCAGACTGGGTTTTTTGCCCGTAACCCGATGAGGCCGCCCATTTCCCACTCTCCTCCGGTCCAAGCGTTTCGGCCTCAAGCACCTCGGTCTGGATCACCTCTGTCTCAACCACAGCACCCTGCTTGGCACCATCCTGCTTCCGCTCATTTCTTTCAATCTGCGCGAGCTTTTCCAATAATTCCTTTTCTTTCCTGGCGGATTCTTTCAGCAAAGCCTGATAATCCTCTTGGACTTGCAACCGTTGGGCGACCAAAAGATCTTCACGTTGCTGCGCCTCCTGCAGGGATTTCTCCAGCACAGTCTCTTTGGAGCGCAGTTCATTTGCCTTGGTCTCGGCCTGAATCTGGCCATGGGCCAGGGTGGATTTGAGTTGCTGGATCAGCGTCTCTTTGTTCTGCAACGCATTCTGGGACTCTTTCAGGACTGCAGCACGCCCTTCCAACAGGGCCTTTTGCGACGCCTCTTGAACTTGAACCAGTTGGGCGGCCAGAAAGTCTGCACGCTGCTGCATCTCCCGCAAAGTTTTTTCCTTAATGGCAACCATGGAACGCAGTTCACTCTCACGGGCCCCGGCCTGCATCTTGGCCTCCGCCAAGGCCGACTCCAGTTGCCGGAGCTGCGTTTCCTTGCCTTGCAGGGCGCTTTGCGCCTCTTTCAACAAAGCAGCACGCTCTTCGAGCAGAACTTTTTGAGCACCCTCTTTCGCTTCGGCCATTTGGACTGAAAGACGGTCCGCACGCTGCTGCGTTTCCTGTAATTCTTTCTCCAGTGCTGCCACTTTGGCGCGCAATCCGGCCGCCTGCGTCTCGGCCTGAATTTTGCCTTGGGCCGAGACCGACTCCAGATTACGGACCAGCGTCTCCTTATTCTGGAGTAAAGTCCGGATCTCTTTCAATTGATGAGACAATGCCTCATTTACCATTAGTGAGGTTGCCAGATCCTTCTCGGCATTCTCCAAACTGGTCTGCACACTCACGAGCCGGGAACTACGCTCCTGCACCTCACTCAACGCCACCCGATGCGCTCCCTGCAAAGCCCCGAGGGTCGTGCTCATCAAGGCGCCGCACCCCGCCAGCATTTGGTGAAACTCCTCCACCATGAGGGACATAATCGAATCATCAAGAACAGCCGTCCGTCCTGATCCCAACTCACTTAATCTGACTCCGGCCGGAATTGAATTTTCTTCCGCCAGCACCCGGATGGCCAGAAGATTAAGCGGACCATAAACGGCACCATCTGAAAATTGAACCGACCAGTTCAGCCTGAGTTCCGTAATCTTCTCTACCGGGAACCAGACATCCTGCTTCTCCGATAACTCACAACCGGGAATGACACGCGCATCCGTGGCCCAGATACATAACGTGACAATATCAACCGGACCATAGACAGTCCCATCAGGGGTTCTGAGATAATAGGCAGACACCTTGTTGATTGCAGGCTCCATGGCAGTTTATCCCGTACGGTTAAAATTAGATTCTTTTTTCCAGAGTGACTCCCGCTTCGGTTTCCGGCACGGCGTTTTGGTCACTTTCACATACACCATATCCTCTCCGAGGATATGCTCCAACTCCTGAATCAGGGCTTCGTCACAGGTGACCTTATAATGACTGCTGGTGTCAAGAAACACCTTTTCCCCCGATTGATATTCCAGACACAAATGAACCATGGTCTGCCCGGGATGGAGTTCAAGAACATCCCGGACTTTCTCCAGAATCGAAGGATCCTCACTTACGCGTCCGGCCGTCAAGTGCAGACTGAATTTTTCAACAAACAAAGTTGGTGCGTCTTTCAGCGGATAGACTTCACTGGCTATGATGCGGAGCCTGTTCTCCTCATCCAGACGGACATCCCCGCAGAGCATCACCGCCTGATCCTGTGCCAAAACAGGCTTGTACTCCAAATAGGCATCAGGATAAACAACCACCTCGACGCTACCATCCAGATCCTCCAGCTTCAGGACAGCCATAGGCTCCTTCTTTTTGGTCATGCGGGGCACCAACTCGGAAATCAGGCCCCCTATCCGGGTCTGCTCCCCCGATTTTATTTTTTTCAACCCCTCCACGTTGGTCAACTGATAACGTTCCAAAAGCCTGGAATACTGGCTTAGGGGATGTCCGCTCATATAAATGCCAAGCAATTCACGCTCCTGGGCCAGAAGCTGCCCCTCAGACCATTTATCCGCAGGGGGTAAAGAACCGTCATCCGCGGTAATTTGTGGTTCGACCGGCATGAGATCAAACAAGCTGCCTTGTCCCGACGCCTTATCGCGAGCGGCCGCATTGGCCCGGTTCAAGGCAAAATCAATTCCCCCAAACAACCGGGCCCGGTCACTGCCCGGGAAATCAAAGGCGCCCGCCTTGATCAAACTTTCAACGACCTTCTTATTGATGACCTGTCCTTGGAACCGTCGGGAGAAGTCCATCAGGCCCTTGTAGGGACCGTTCCGTTTACGCTCCGCCACAATCTCACGACAGGCCCCTTCCCCCACATTCTTGATGGACGCAAGTCCATACCGGACTGCCCCCGTTCTAGGGCTGAATCGAACTTCGCTTTCGTTAATGTGAGGAGCGAGAATCTCCAAGCCCATCGCCCGGCATTCAACCACGAATGTGGGAATTTTATCCATGTTTCCCATTTCACTGGAGAGCAGCGCAGACATGAATTCTTCAGGATAATGCGCCTTCAGGTAGGCGGTTTGCATGGCGACCACACTGTAGGCCGCGCTATGGGATTTATTGAACCCATAATCCGCAAACTTCTCGATCATGTCATAGATTTCCTGGGCCTTGGCCGCCGGAATCTTGTTTGTTTTGGCGCACCCCTCAATGAATTTCTCACGCATCTTGGCCATTTCGCCGGCCTTCTTCTTGGAGATGGCACGGCGGAGATTATCACCCATCGCGAGAGAAAATCCGGCCAGCACATTCGAGACCCGCTGGACTTGCTCCTGATAGATCATATAGCCGTAGGTCCCCTTGAGAATCGGCTCAAGGAGCGGGTGGCCAAATTCAGTTTTTTCCCGCCCATGCTTCCGGTTGATGAAGCTGTCGATGAACTGCATCGGGCCCGGCCGGTAGAGGGCATTCATGGCAATGATCTCGTCAATGATCGTAGGGCACAATTTGCGCAAATTGTCGCGCATACCCCCGCTTTCAAACTGGAACACCCCCACGGTATCACCGCGCTGAAGCAACTCAAAAGTCTTCGGGTCATCCATGGGAATGGCCTCAATATCCACACTCACACCCCGGGATATCTTTACCAACTCCACCGCCTCCTGAATGACCGTCAGGGTCTTCAATCCCAGAAAATCCATCTTCAGCAGCCCGATCTTGCCGATCGGATCCATGGCGTATTGCGTAATGACCTGATCCTCTTTATCCAGGGTCAGCGGGACAATCTCAATCAGTGGTTTTTCACCGATCACAACGCCGGCCGCATGCGTACCGGCATTGCGCAACAAGCCCTCCAGCACCACTCCGTATTCCAGGATTTGCGTGCAATGTGGTTCCGTTACCGAAGCTTTTTTGAATTCGGGATTCAACTCCAAAGCCTTGGCAAGCGTAATCTTGGGATCATCCGGAATCATCTTCGCCAACCGGTCACACTCGGAATAAGGCAATTCCAAGGCGCGTCCGATATCGCGAATCACCGTCTTGGCCCCCAGCGATCCGAAGGTGATGATCTGGGCACAGTTTTCCCGCCCATACTTGTCCTTTACGTATTCAATGACCTCCCCGCGGCGGGTCTGGCAGAAATCAATATCGAAGTCCGGAGGTGATATCCGCTCAGGGTTCAGAAAGCGCTCAAAAATCAGATCATAACGAATGGGGTCAATACCTGTGATTTCAAGCAGATAAGCCACCAGACTTCCCGCGCCGGAGCCGCGCCCGGGCCCCACGGGAATCCCCTGAGTCTTTGCAAAATGGATGAAATCCCAAACCACCAGGAAGTAATTGATGAACCCCATTTTCTCGATGATGGAAAGCTCATACAAACACCGCGTCACGAGTTCCTTTTCACGCTCATTTTTCGGATGGGCGAGAGCCTGAACTCCATACCGCTTCAGCAAGCCCTTGTGGCATAAGTTGAGCAGAAATTCCTTTTGCGTGATCTCGGGCGGAACCTTGAAGAGCGGAAAATGAAGCCCGCCAAAGTCAAATTCATAATTACAGCATTCCGCTATTTTCAGCGTATTGGTTATGGCTTCTGGCAGATCCTGAAAAATTACCGCCATCTCATCACCACTCTTGAAGTAAAACTCCGAAGACGGGTATTTCATGCGTTTGGGATCACTCATGACCGTCTGAGTCTGGAGACACAGCATAACTTCATGGGCCGCGGCATGTTCGCGCTTCAGATAATGGGCATCATTGGTCGCAACCAGGCCCAACCCCATCTTTTTGGCCATCGCCACCAGCGCCTTGTTGACTTTGCGCTGCTCCGGCATCAGATGATCCTGAACTTCAAGATAGAAATTATCCTTGCCGAGAATGTCCGAATAGATCCCCGCCAGCTCGAAGGCACCCGCCTCATCATCGTCCCTCAAACGTTCGGGAATTTCCCCCTTTAGACAAGCCGTAAGCCCGATCAGGCCGCTGGAGTACTTGGCAAGGATTTCATGATCAATACGGGGCTTGTAATAAAAGCCTTCCAGATGGGCCGCGCTGATCAACCGGACCAGATTGCGATATCCCGTTTCATTCTTGGCCAGCAATACCAGATGATTGGCATGAGATTTCGCAGAGTTTTCGGTTTTCCGGTCAAAGCGGCTGCCGGGCGCCACATAGGCCTCACACCCGATAATCGGCTTGACCCCTTTGTCCCGGGTGGCCTCATAGAAGGGAACCGCCCCATACATAACCCCATGGTCCGTTATCGCCAGCGCCGGCATCTGCATGGCTTGAGCAGCGGTGGCGATGTCCTTGATGCGGCAGGCCCCATCCAGCATGCTGTATTCGGTATGCACGTGGAGATGAACAAATGGCGTCATAGGCAGCTGGGTCAAACGTCCATCGCCATGGCGACTTCAGGACAGGTAAAGGGAGAGTCGTATTTCGCACAATTGATGCAACCCATATATAGTTTATGCATCAACGACGCCTTCGGGACCTCGCGAAAACCCAGCTTGGCAAAGAAGCCGGGCGTAAAGGTCAAAACAATCAACTGCGATGGTTTCAGGACCTGAATCCGTTCGACAGCGGCCTGCACCAGCATCCGGCCCACTCCATGTTTCCGCTGGGTGCTCTTGACTGAAAGCGACTTTATTTCGACAGATGGGTGGCGGGCATGGCCTATTTCGGGTAGAATTGACCAGGACACTGTACCCACAATATGGCCATTTTTCTCACAGACAATAAACCGGTCGATATTTTCGGCAATATCGGAAATGGGACGCGGCAGCAATTCCTTGGGATAGGCCTTAATCAGGCTGTAGATCCCCTCCGCATCCGTAAAGCCTGCATTGCGTACGATAAATTTTGAGTTCGTTTTCACGGTCATAAGAATACTCCACCACGCTTCTGGACGCCAAGAAAAAGATAGGCCCTACCGCAACGCAAGCTTCTTGTATTTGCCACGCCGATGCAGCAGTCGTTCCGTATTGCCGGCCAGCACCTTCTCCTCATAGTCAGCAAAATTACCTTCAAACCACCGCAGCTTGCCGTCGCCTTCAAAAATAAGCAGGTGGGTACAAATGCGGTCTAAAAAATAACGATCGTGGCTGATAACCATGGCGCAACCTGGAAACTCCATGATCGCCTCTTCCAGAACACGCATGGTATTCACATCCAAGTCGTTGGTGGGCTCATCGAGCAGCAACACGTTGCCGCCTCTCCGCAACATCTTGGCCAAATGCACTCGATTCCGCTCACCTCCGGAAAGTTTCCCTACTTTTTTCTGCTGCTGGGCACCACGAAAATTGAACCGCGACAGATAAGCGCGCGAATTCATCGTGCGATCCCCCATCTCCACCTCTTCCCGTCCATTCGTGATCTCTTCAAACACGGTAAGATCATCACGCAACGCATCACGATGCTGATCCACATAGGACAATACGACGCTTTCACCAATGGTCACAGTACCTTTGTCAGGCTGCTCCTGACCCACCAGCATACGGAACAGGGTCGTCTTCCCGCAGCCGTTCGGCCCCACCACACCCACCACGGCGCCACGTGGCAGATTGAATGACACCTGATCCAGCAGCTTCACGCCCTCATAGCCCTTGGTCACGTCATCCAGAATCACCACCTTGTTCCCCAAATGGGGGCCGGGGACAATCTGGATGGAGATATCATCTTTCCGCGCCTCGAACCGTTCGCTGGAGAGCTCCTCGTAACGGGAAATACGTGCCTGACTTTTCGTGCGCCGGCCCAGCGCAGAAGTACCAAGCCATTCCAATTCGTTGGCCAGCACTTTCTGCCGCTGGCTCTCCTTCTTCTCCACCTGCCGCAGCAGTTCGGCCTTCTGCTTGAGCCAGGAGGTGTAGTTGCCTTCGAAGGGAATTCCCCGCCCGTTGTCCAGTTCCAAAATCCACTTGGTGATATGATCCAGGAAATAACGGTCATGAGTGACGATAATGACCGTGCCATGATATTCACGCAACGTTGTTTCCAGCCACGACACAGTCTCGGCATCCAAATGATTGGTCGGCTCATCAAGCAGCAGCATATCCGGCTTTTCAAGCAGAACTTTGCAAAGCGCCACACGGCGACGCTCACCCCCGGACAACTTGGTCACATCCGCATCATCGGGAGGCAGTACCAGCGCATCCGACGCCACATCCACCAGCCGGTCCACTTCCCAGGCATCCATGCTGTCAATCTGATCCTGAAGCCGCCCCATTTCGTCCATGAGCTTATCCATCTCGGGCTTGGGGAGTTTCTCACCCATCTTGTCGGCCACCTCGTCATAACGCCTTATCAGGGCATGAACCGGCTCCAGGGCCTCCTCAAGATTCTGGCGCACCGTCTTGGCCTGATTGAGCTGCGGCTCCTGCGGCACATACCCTACCCGCATCCCCTTGCCCAGGGTGGCAGTCCCCATAAAATCATTGTCCAGTCCTGCCAGAATACGCAGAAGACTGGTTTTGCCGGAACCATTCTCCCCCACAATTCCGATTTTCGCCCCGTAATAAAATGACAGACTGATATCCTGAAACACCGTCTTGTCGTTATACATCTTGGTCAGATTCTGTGTCTGAAAAACAAATTGAGGTGCCATAGGTTTAAAACAATGATTAAGGGTTAATGGTTGATGGCTAAATAAAACAATCAGGGATGATAGAGCCTAACCGCTGCGAACTCAAGCTTGACTCACATCATTTAACCCGCCAACATACGCCCCCTACTTGGATGGGTTGCTTAATGTGCGCCTGTAGCCTAATGGACAAGGCATCTGACTTCGGATCAGAAGATTACAGGTTCGACTCCTGTCAGGCGCGCCATTCACAATCAAAGACTTACGCAAGACGGCGCGCAAAATAACGACCTCGCAAGGCGCGGTTTGCTACCACTATTGCTACCATTTTTCTTTTCAGGCTACCTCTTTTGCTGCTATTATCCCGCCAGATACCACAAGAGACGAAAGGTCGGTGCAAAATGGCAACAGTCGTAAAACGAGCAGGGTCACCTTACTGGTTCGCCCGGTATATGGTTGACGGCAAGCCAGTATGGAAGTCCACCAAAACCACCGTCAAACGGGATGCCGAGGCGTTCCTTCAACGGGAATTTGACACGGCCAAGAAACGGCTGTCACTGGAGCAATGCTTTGATTCCATCGAGAAGGCTATCAACGACCTCCCCACCGATTCCGGCGACAGAGCAAACGTGCTTTCAAAATGCATGAGCAAAAGCGCAGGCATCATCACCTTAGCTGTCGGGCTATTCCCTGAGGATCAACGTGACAATCTTCTGGCAGAAGTCACACAGCGCATTCTGCAAAGCAAGGGCAACAAGATCACGGTGGCCGAGGGTTGGAAGGCATGGCTTGATGCCCCCGACAAGAAACGGAATCCCGGCAAAGTGACTCAGGACTCATACGCCGGTATCTGGAAGCGGTTTAGCAAGTGGGCCGGGGATCAGAACATTGAATATCTGCATGAGGTCACAGAGGGCCACGCCATAGCCTACGCAAGGCACCTTTGGGCCTTGAAG
>Ga0194056_10000629_pt1 | contig 19339 bp, 15 predicted proteins | sample SepL4413m_MetaG_FD_155458 | JGI IMG/M metagenome (GOLD analysis project Ga0194056, IMG submission 155458) | Anoxic zone freshwater microbial communities from boreal shield lake in IISD Experimental Lakes Area, Ontario, Canada - Sep2016-L442-13m | ecosystem: Environmental > Aquatic > Freshwater... | reverse complement strand
TCCCCGGCCCCCGTGGGATCATGCACAATCTCAAGAGGATAGGCTGGGACCACAAAAATACCCGTGGCCGTAAACAACATCGCCCCATGCTCGCCCTTTTTGATGATGACGTATTTTGGCCCCCATTTCAAAATTTTCTTCGCCGCCTTAACCAGATTGTTTTCTCCGGCCAAGAGACGAGCCTCCGACTCATTCAACGTCAGAAGATCCACGGCCGAAATCACATCCCGCAACGGCTTAAGCGCAATGTTGATCCAGAGATCCATGGTATCGGCGGCCACAAATTTCGGCGACTTGACCTGGGATAACACATGCAATTGCAACTGGGGCGCAATATTGGCCAGGAACAAAAACGGCGCGCGGGTATAGTCATCCGGCAATTCGGGCATAAAGGTCTCAAGCACATTGAGTTCCGTCACCAACGTCCGGCGGTTATTCATGTCCTGCTCGTAGATACCCGACCAGCGGAATGTTTTCCCGTGACTCTTTTGCAGGCCACTCAAATTGATGCCGAACTGGCGATAGACGTCCATGCAAGGCTCGGGAAAATCCGTCCCCACCACGCCGACCATACCCGTCGGCGTAAAAAACGATGCGCTCGCACAGGCGTAGCTTACCGAGCCGCCTAGAATTTCATTTTTCTTAGTATCCGGCGTTTCAATGGTATCCAACCCAATGGATCCAACAACAACAAGCTGTATCGGCTTCATCAATCCCTCTTTTTCCGTTTCAAATGGTCTACCAGCGCATCCAGCCCCAGCAGATAACTGGCAGGCCCGAACCCGAGAATCTGGCCAACACAGACTGCCGCCGTCAGGCTGGTATGGCGGAAGGGCTCGCGGGCGTGAATATTCGACAGATGAACCTCCACGCAGGGAACCGACACCGCCTGGAGCGCATCCCGGATAGCAATGCTGGTGTGGGTATAGGCGGCGGGATTCATGATAATCCCATCATATTGACCCCGGCTCGCTCCGATTTTCGACACCAGTTCACCTTCAATATCGCTCTGAAACCAGTCGAGCTCCACCCCTTTTTCGCGTCCATAAGACACCAACTGCTTCATCATGTCCGCCAGCGTCATGGTTCCATAAACACCCGGCTCACGAGTCCCCAACAAGCCGAGATTCGGGCCATTCAGCACTAATATTTTCATCTTCATCGCTCCTGTTTATGGCTTTATCGGTGCCACCTCTGTCAGGGCACAATCCAGAATACGCCCATCATCCAGCCGAACCTTGACCCGTTCCCTTAAAATATCCTTGTCCCAGATACAGCCACAGGCATCACCGCAAGCCACTCTTGCCCCATCCTTGGGGAACTTATCCCCCGCCTGTTTATAGCCGTCATACTCATGCTTAAGACAACATTTCAATCGCCCGCATGACCCGCTGATGGCACCCGGATTAAGCGCCAGGCGCTGGGACTTAGCCATCTTAACCGTCACCACATTGAAGTTCTTCATCCAGGTCTTACAACAGATCGCCCGCCCGCATACGCCCATGCCACCGACCAGTTTGGCGGCATCCCGGACGCCGAGGGCCTTCATTTCAACACGCACCCGCAAATCCCCGGCCAGCGCTTTGACACATTCCGCATACTCGACCCGATCCTCAGCGGTGAAAGTGACATGTAACACCGACCGGTCAAAGCTATAACGCACATGCACAATATGAATAGGTAGTTTATACTCTTCAACCCGTTTGTGTACAGTCTTGACTGCCATGCGCCCGACCACCAGATTTTCGGCGGCTCGAGATTGATCCTGCAGTGTGGCTCTGCGCAGCACAAAGGGGACCTGCCCTTTTGCAGGCAGCTCACCTTCATGTTCAAGCAATTGAACCACTCGCCCGGATTCGGGTGTGCGATTACACTCAATGACACAGAGGTCCCCCTGATGAATGGCCCATTCTGCCGGGCAGATCGCATTCACCAGCGTATCATCTTCAAGATGGATCACTAAAGAACGGTACATTCTGTCTTCTGCCTACTGTTCACTGCCTACTGCCTACTGCCTACTGTTCACTGCCTACTGCCTACTGTTCACTGCCTACTGACTTCTCACGCACTCAAGCCGTTTACTGCTCCCGTCAAAACAAGCCCATTCGGCAAGTTGCGGTCAAACTGACGCTGCATGGTCTCGACCGCACGCACGTTGCCCAATGCATCCGCATACGACAGCCCCTGCGCGATTCCGGAGATCAGCCCCGCCTGATCCGGGAACCGCAACTGCGCAGCATCCGTCCCGCACACCGTTACCAGAAGGTCGCGGTACCAGAACAGCAAGGCGCGTAGTACCATGGCACGCAAACCCCGGTAACGCGCCTCGATCCGGGCCTCCAGAATGAGATCTTTGGCCTTGGTCGCCTTGACCTTGTCATCCGGATTACGGAGTGCATCCTGCTCCTCCTGGTATCGCTTCCGCTCATCTTTCTCGACCGCTTTCTTAATGTCATTAAGCAGTTTTTCGAGTTTGGTGGAACGGGTTAACCGCCCCAGCAAACCGCCCCCCAGGGGCGTCGCCAGGATCTCCAGTAACGCGCCACGCCAGGGTTCCGGCAGAACCTCGGACTCGGATGACAAAAGGAGTCGCTGACAGCGCGACATAATGGTCGGCATCATCGCTTGTGGCGTATCGGTAAGCAGTAAAAAAAGACAACGCGGCGGCGGCTCCTCGAGCGTTTTCAGGAAAGAATTGGCCGCCTCCTCACCAAGCCGGTCGGCCCCGACAAACACAACCGCCTTCCACCCCCCGCTGTACGAGGTCTGATAAACCACCCGCTGCAAATCACGAATGCGATCGACCCCCACTACGCGCGATTTTTTTTCAGGCTCAATCCACACCACATCAACATGTTTGTGGTCACGGATCTGCATGCAGGCGGCACAGGCCCCGCAGGGTTTCACCATTTGCTGACAAAACAACTGCTGCAAGGCGGCCTCGGCAAAGGGAAGCGCCTCTTCCCGGAGATTGCCGACAACAAGATAGGCTTGCGCCACCCGCCCCACGCGCAGGGCCGCATCAAAGGAAGCCAAAGCATCTGATAATGGACTTTCAGTGGGCATAATGAGGGAGAGAATTCTGCACTAACGCCCATATTTCGACGGCCACTTCCTCAGGTTCCCGCATGGCATTCACCACTTTGATCCGCTCCGGCCAACGTTTAGCGAGCTCGTGAAATCCACGATATACCCGCTCATGAAAATCACCGGCCTCACGCTCGATCCTGTCACTGATTGTATTTAGCGCCAGATTACGCTGCAGTAACCGGTCACGTCCGGTCTTCACATCCACATCCATGATAATCGTCAGGTCAGGAATACAGGGCCCCATGGCATATTGATTGAGAAAAAAGATCGTCTCAAGGTCAAACCCACGCCCATACCCCTGATAGGCCGAAGTGGAGTCTGTAAACCGATCACACAACACCCACACCCCTTTTTGCAGGGCGGGCATGATGACTGTCCGTACCAACTGGGCCCGGCTCGCCTCAAAAAGCAGAAGTTCAGTCTCCGGACAGATGTCCTCCCCGGACTGCTCATGTTGCAAAATTTTCCGGATCGTCTCCCCGGTCGGTGTCCCGCCAGGCTCACGGGTGAGTAGGACCTCATGCCCCAAACCCTTCAACCGCTCCGCCAAACGCCTGATGTGGGTCGATTTTCCCCCACCCTCCGGCCCCTCGAAAGTTATGAATTTGCCGTGTTTAGTCATGGTTAAACGGTTTATCAACAACAGTATCCAGAATTCTAGCTTTCATTTTCTCTTCAATTTCGGCCCTTGCGGAGTGTCTTGAATGATCCACCCCAAGCCGGCCAATTCATTGCGCACCCGATCAGCTTCCGGCCAATTTTTAGACTTTCGAGCCTGCTGCCGAAGTTCCAGCAAATTGAGCGCTTCCGGAGGGATGGTCTCCCCGGGTTTTGCTAAAAAACCAAGGACGGAATCAAATCCAGCCAACATCGCAAGGACAGCGGCGGCTTGCTGGCCGGATAGCGTCTTAGCGTCCATCGCCCGGTTCCCGGCATGCACCAGGTCAAACAGCGCACCTAATGATTCGGAAATATTCAGATCATCGGCCAGACCGGCGTCAAATTTAGCCTTCATGATGGCCGCCCAATCCGGACATGACTCAGCGCCCACCCACCCCTGCCCCTCCAAGGAGGGGATCAAGACAGTGGATTGGTGGGTTCCCTTCTTCTCCGGCTCCCCTCCCTGGAGGGGCTGGGGGTGGGTTCCCGCCACATTGGAGGCCACCTGCTTGAGCCGCTCTTGGAACTCATCCAGCCGCTGCAAAGCACTCCGCGCCGCCAATAACGCATCAAACGAGAAGTTCAGCGACTGCCGGTAGTGACCCGCCATCAAAACATACCTGACTTCACGCCCGGAATGCCCCCGGGAAATGACATCACGGAGAGTATAAAAATTTCCGAGCGACTTGGACATTTTGCGACCATCCACAACCAGATGGGCACAATGCAGCCAGTAACGGACATACGGCTTGCCGCTGGCGGCCTCACTCTGGGCAATCTCGTCCTCATGGTGGGGGAAAATATTATCCACGCCACCTGTGTGCATATCAAAGCTCTCGCCCAGATACCGGGTTGCCATGGCGGAACATTCAATGTGCCAGCCCGGTCGGCCACGTCCCCAGGGGGCATCCCACACCACATCGCCATCCTTTTCATCCCAGGCTTTCCACAGGGCGAAATCGGCGACATTCTCCTTCTCATACTCATCCTGCTGAACCCTGGCCCCCGGCCGCAGACCAGCCATGTCAAGATGGGCCAACTTTCCGTAGTCAGGGAAACTGGACACACTGAAATATATTGAGCCGTCTTCAGACTGATAGGCATGCTTCTTTTCAAGCAGAGTTTGGATCATGGCAATCATTTCGGGAACATGGTCCGTAGCGGCGGGGTAGTATTCCGCAGGCTCCACGTTCAGCGTCTTCAGATCCTCGAAAAAAGCAGTCTTGAAGGTCTTGGTGAAGGTATCCAGCGACACACCCGCTTTCATGGCGCCCGCAATCGTTTTATCGTCCACATCCGTAAGGTTCATCACCTGAACAACCTCGAAACCGAAATACTTGATGCAGCGGCGGAGGAGATCCTCGAAGATATAGGCCCTGAAATTCCCGATATGGGCGTAGTTGTAGACCGTCGGTCCGCAGGTATAAAGCCGGATGCTCTTTCCCTCAAGCGGAACGACATCCTCAAGTTTCTGAGTCAATGTATTGTGAACTTTCATAAGCAATGCGGGGAAGGATACAGTATCGAGCACATGGAATCCAGCAAAACGGTTCAATCCCGAAGGAGTCGCATAGCGCCCCTCCCACAAAAATATGGACCTTCTTTTTCCTCTTCGCGGGAGGGGCGCTATGCGCCGCGACTCCTAATGACACCTATCAAAAGAACGGAATCAAGGTCTTCACGGACGTCTGAAGCCGGACAATAGTGGCCACCCAGGAAGGGTACAACCCCATCACATGATCCAACACGGCCCGGATCCCCCGCAACGAGAGCAGACACCGGAACCTTTACAGTGATAACACGGAACGGAAACTACCCCCTTTGCCGCACAGACAGAACATGAAGTGTAAAATGATTCTTCAGAAAACTGACTGGCGAACCATGAGGTTGAAAATCGCAATTTAAAGCTTCTACGGATTTATTAGATGCTCCGGCGCCTCGTGCTAGCCCCATCAGGGGGTACGGCACTCATTGACAAGACGTTGTTTTGCATTTTGCATGGATATCTGGGCATCCATTGCCTCACTATCCGTTCGATTTGCGTCAAAATACAGGAGGTTCACTCATTAATGATGATAGGGTCCCCATATTTTATTCTGACACTCTTAATCATGCCCCGGTTGTACTTGTACTGGATTATGAAGGCCCTGTTATTTCGCCTATATCCGTATATTTCTCTGTATTTTTCCCGGAGGAAACTTAAATCCCTTATTTCAAGTTTCCCGTTCTCCACACGTTCTTGAAGGAGCGCTGTGATATCAACCGGGGAATCTGTCCCAACTAACGTCGCCTTCGTGATAATCAGTTCCTTGACTTGCTTGGTGATACCGGTCTGGACACGCCCCGATGCGGGGATCTTCCGGCTCGCATCATCGCCTTCTGGAGCGACACAGTCCCACTCACAGATGTAGAGATGCTGCCCGTCCATCCCATTATATAACCCCTTGACGCGCCCCTCACTCCCTCGGTAGGCACAACCGCTCAACCCTGCCGAAACATCGGTACGAGGTGGAAGTTGATACCGATCCTTGTCCAGAGGCTTCCCGTTCAGCCACCGCCATCGCAATCCATCAAAGGAGGCGCCGATATAGACATCGGGATCCGCCATGAGGTTTTTCATGACAAAACTCAATTCGGCATCGTCTTCAAGAATAAGGAGGTGTCCCCCCATTTCCTCGCACGCTTTCTTTGCCGCGACCCAAGTGGTTGGCTCCTTAACGAGCAAATAACTGTGCCCACTGAATGTTAGAGCATCGGCGGGAATTTTTGCCGGCTCGGGTGCGGTGGGTACCTGCGCTGGGACTTCTGTTAGGATAGCAGGCGCTGAATTGGTTATTTGGTCGAATCCTTTTTTCTCCGACTCTGCTCTTGCTAGTTCAAGAACAGCATCCTTCTCCGTCTTGACCATCTTAGCCACGTCAATCCGATCGGAAGCCATCAAATCCTTCATAAGCGCATCGAGACGAATGATGTACTGCCGCCGGATAACAGCTAACTGATCGTTGCGGTCGGAACTAATTTTAGCCACCATCGCGCGATAGCCCGGAACCTTGGAGGACAGATTGTCCTGAACCTCCCCAGTCGGGATAATAGGCAAGGCTTTCAATGCATTCTGCTCATTCTGAAGTACCAGGAAGGTGTCAAGGTCCCCCTTGCTTTTGAACTGCTGCATCAATGCGGAAATGGCATTAGTGTATGCCGCATAAGCAGAACGGTCTATTTTTGCAGTCCCCGCTCCGTATTTACCTTTCAGGGTGTTCAACTCTGTGACGTCATTAGCGATCACTGGAATGGGGATACCTGTGAGGATAGCTCCGGCAACAACAATAGATTTTATTCCCTTTCCCTGACAACACCACCCTATCGCAGGACATAATTAATGAGTACAGCAAACACTGACCATTCGCAAGAAAAACAGAAGATGTTTCCTGCCGATTATTGAGAAGCTCGGATAGCGTCTATATAGCAACTGACTAAAAGGAGTTGCGGCGCATAGCGCCCCTCCGCTCTGTCGCTTTTGATATTAATACTTGCTGATAGTTGTTTATGACTATATATAACAACAGTATAGTCTATCGCTGCACGGGGCGGCGTGTTTCGCAACTGGAATATAGTTGCATTTGCGGCGTGCGTGGAGTATTTTATGAGCAAGAAAAGGAAATTATTGACCCGTCTTCAATCACGACCCAGGGATTTTTCCTGGGCGGAGTTGCAGGTACTCATGAGGCATCTTGGATACATGGAGCTTAGCGGGAGCGGGTCGAGGCGGAAATTCATCAACATAACGACCAAACGGATCATCAGTCTTCATAAACGGCATCCGGATGATACATTGCTCGACTATCAGGTGAAAGATATATTGGGATTTTTGCAGCAGGAGGGAGAACTATGAGCGCCAAAGGGTGTCTTGAATACAAGGGGTATCTGGGGTCTGTTGAGGTTGATCCAGAGGCCCGAACTTTCCATGGACGGATTGAGTTTATCGCGGATCTCGTGTCATTTGAGGGATGCAGTTACTCCGCTTTGAATCGTGAGTTCAAAGCTGCTGTGGATGACTATCTGGAGACCTGCAAGAAAGCCGGGAGAGAGCCGGATGTGCCTTTCAAGGGAACGTTCAATGTGCGAATTGGAGCCGAATTGCACAAGAGAGTTGCGATCACTGCAAAAAAATGTGGTCGAAGTCTGAATGAAATTGTGAAAGAAGCTGTCGAAACAAGGGTAGCTTAGCCTCAATGCCTTCGGATTAACCGTTCTAACCGCTTTATTTGTGGGAGGTACGCTATTCGCCGCGACGCTCCACGGTTGCCACTGCCATGACGGCAATCCCCTCGGCCCGGCCGATGGCGCCCAGCCTTTCCATGGTGGTGGCCTTGATGGAAACGTCATCTATGGACACGCCTAATACTGGCGCCAGGCGCTCCCGCATCCGTAACGCATAGGGCATCACTTTCGGCGTTTCAGCCGTAATCACCGTGTCCACATTCACCACATGGAATCCTCTGGCCTTGACCCGGAGTACCACCTGCCGTAGCAGCTTCACACTGTCGGCATCCTTCCATTTTGGATCCGTATTGGGGAAGTGCTGCCCGATGTCCCCATCCGCAACAGAGCCCAGCAGGGCATCCGCCAGGGCATGACAAAGCACATCCGCATCCGAATGCCCCTCCAGCCCTTGAGTAGCTGGAATCTCGACGCCGCCGAGGATAAGTTTGCGGCCTGGTGCAAACCGATGAATGTCAAATCCTATGCCAGTTCGAATCATAATAATTTACAATCAAGAAAGAATTTTCACCACCCGCTTCGCTGGAGTTCACGGAGATACGGAGAATTCAAAATTTCCATTCAACGCTCGCTCCTCCTCCCACGAATACGTTTCACGAATTTATCATAGGGCAAGGTCTTTATGGATGCCCATTTTGACTCCCTAAAAGGGCTCTTGCCCTATGATAAATTCGTGAAACATTGGTTCTTGAGGGAAAGCCGAGATCGTTGTTGAAATGTGTTTACTCCCCTCTGTGCCTCCGTGATCTCCAGCGCAGCGGGTGGTAGTTCCCCTCTTACGATTTTAGTTCGTCCTTCTTCTCTTTTTCCTTCGGAAGATCCAACTTGAGATGCAACTCGCGCAACTGCTTCTCCATAACGGTATTGGGCGCATTCATCATCAGGTCCTGCGCCTTCTGGTTCATCGGGAAAGCAATAACCTCGCGGATATTGCTCTCGCCGGCCAGAAGCATGACTATACGGTCCACACCAGGCGCAATACCGCCGTGGGGAGGCGCACCCAGCTTAAAGGCGTTGATCATGCCGCCAAACCGCTTATCCACCTCCTCCGGAGGATAACCGGCGATTGTAAACGCCTTATACATGATATCCGGACTATGATTGCGTATCGCCCCGCTGGAGAGCTCTACGCCGTTGCAGACGATGTCATACTGGAAAGCCAGGATATCCAGTGGATCCTTCTCGCAAAGGGCGCTCATCCCCCCCTGGGGCATGGAGAAGGGGTTATGGGAGAAGGTAATGCTGCGGGTCTCCTCGTCAAACTCAAACATCGGGAAATCAACAATCCAGCAGAAACGGTTGACGCCCTTCGGAATCAGTTCCAGATCACGGCCCAATTTTGTGCGCAGATCCCCGCAAATCTTGTTGGCGACCTTGGCCTGGTCACTGACGAAGAACATCACGTCCCCATCCGTCATGTTGGCACGTGCGGTCAACGCCTTCAGTTCATCCTCAGACAGGAATTTCAAGATGGGGCCCTTCACCACGCCGCCCTCCCACACCAGATAGGCCAGGCCTTTTGAACCCAAGGACTGGGCATACTCAACCAGCTTGTCAAAGAAGCTGCGGGGCTTGCTGGCAATTCCCTTCACGGGAATGGCGCGGACAACGCCCCCCTTCTCCACAACGGTACGGAAGGCATTGAATTTAGAGACGCGGAAAATATCCGACACATCCTGCATCTCGATCGGGATTCGCAGATCCGGCTTATCGGTCCCATATTTCACCATGGACGTCGCATAGGGAATGCGCACGAAAGGCGGCTTGTCATTCGCCACTTTCGAGAACTCTGTGAACACGCCATGAATCACATCCTCGACCACGGCAAAGACGTCATCCTGGGTTACAAACGACATTTCCATGTCGAGCTGGTAAAACTCGCCCGGCGACCGATCCGCCCGCGCATCCTCATCGCGGAAACAGGGCGCAATCTGGAAATAGCGATCAAAGCCAGCCACCATGAGAAGCTGCTTGAATTGCTGGGGCGCCTGGGGAAGCGCATAGAACTTGCCCGGATGCACGCGGCTGGGCACCAGATAATCGCGCGCCCCTTCGGGTGAGCTGCTGGTCAGAATCGGCGTTTGAAACTCCGTGAAACCATGCCCGATCATGCGGTGACGCAGACTGGCAATAATCTGGGAGCGAAGCAGGATGTTTTTGTGCAGGCGGTCACGTCGCAAGTCCAGAAACCGGTATTTCAGGCGGGTCTCCTCCGGCCCGTCTTCCTCGATGGTAATCTGGAAAGGCAGCGGCTCCGCCAGACTTTCAACAACGAGCGATTCGGCGAGCACTTCGATTTTACCCGTCGGCAAACCCTCGTTAATCGTATCCTGACTTCTGGCCACCACCGTACCGGTAACCGTGATGACGCTTTCCAGCCGGACCTTCTGGCATTCCTCGAAAAACGAGCGATTGGGGGTAATCACGACCTGGGTCTGGCCATAATGATCACGCAGATCAATAAACAGCAATTGTCCATGATCCCGCTTCCGGAATACCCAGCCGGAAAGCCGGACAGTTTGTGCGACATGGTCAATCTTAAGTTCACCACAAGTATGTGTTCTATATTGGTGCATTCTCTATTCTCCTGCTGAAATTCAAGGGACGAACTTTACCATGGAAAATCGAAGAAGGAAAGACTTCACCACGAGGTTGCAGCTATTCTCATTATGGCCACCTAATCATTGTCCGATCACAGAAATGACATTTCTGGAGGCCGCTCAAAAGCAACCCACCCCTGACCCCTCCAAGGAGGGGGGCTTGCTAACTAGTTTCAACCCAACGAGTTCCCCTCCTTGGAGGGGTTAGGGGTGGGTTCCGGGCGTAGAGAGTCGTTAGCTGGAAACTGAAAAATTAATTGTGAGATAGTTCATAATGCGATTTGCTGACGAGGTTGTGAAATGGAAAAATCCCCTCGCCCCGCCGCGGGAGAGGGTTAGGGTGAGGGGCGTTATCTGGACGTTGAAGAAGACCCTTCCCTGCTTTCTCACTCCTCAATGACAACAGAGGTTCCCACGGGCACCATCTCGAAAAGCTCTTCAACATCCTCATTTTTGAGGCGGATGCAACCGGCGCTTTCGGATTTGCCAATCGAGGCGTCATCCCAGGTCCCGTGAATACCATACCCCTTGATTTCAGGGGTTGCGCCGGTAGCCTTAATGGCCAGCCAACGGGTACCAAGAATATTCTCCTTATCGCCGAAGGGGATGACTTTGCCGTCTTCACGATGCCACGGTGGCTCCGGGATACGCTCAACAACACTAAACGAACCTACAGGGGTCTTTTCATAACGGCCGGTGGCCACACGATACCGTTTAAAAAACCGCCCATTCGCTGTCAACAGAAGGTCATGACGGGATTTGCTCACCACCATCTCCATTTTCCCGGTAAAAACCTTTAAACGCTGGCCTGGCCGGATAATATCTGGCCGCTTGAGTTCATTCCCCTTTACAATCATTTCAACCGTGGTTCCGAACTTGCGGGCAATGAATTTAATGGCATCATTTTCCTGCACCACATAGTCCTGCTTCTCCGCCATTGGCCAGGGCAGACGGATCATTTCGGCATTCAGCTTGCCCAGTTTCTCCTCCAGCACGGCACGCAAGGGGGCCTCTGGACTGGCCACCAACGCCTTGAATAATGTCTCGCGGGCAAGATCCTTCTTGCCAGCGGCAAGAAGCGCATCGGCTTCAGTCGCAAGTGCAGAAGCATCCGGCTTGGGCGAAACAATATCGGACGGATTTGGCGAAGCAGACGGATTCGTAACAACGCTAACAGCCTGCTGCAAAAGGCCTGTGGCCGGCGGCACTCCATCACCAAGCACCATCTGGTCCCCTGTATTTTGGAGGGCCAGCGGCCTGCCCTGAGCAACGTCGAAGGGCCTCGCTGGCCGTCCCACCGGGTCAACGACCAGGACATCATCCTTCTGCCAGCGCATCCACCCGAACACTCCAACACCCACCAAAACAACCAGCCCCAATCCCACAACCAAAGGCCACTGACGTGGCTTATCCACTCGTTCTAATCCATTCATAATATTTATCCAAACCCCATTTTTCCAGCTTCAATTCTGCAATCCCGAGGATCAAATAACAAAAGATAAACCAACTAAAGCAGTCCTAGAGAGTTCTTTTTTTCCAGGAACTCAATATCCACAATATCAGAGGACCGGTTTGCCCGCTTCTTACTCTCCAACAAATCGGCTCCGGCCAGACAACGCACAGGCACGCCATCCTCTGTAAAATGTGTCACCGCACGCCGCTCGGCATCATCAAAAGGAGGCAACCCCGGGCCGGTCAAATGAAACTGTAAAATGCCCCATTGCGTCTGGTAGGTCTGCACAAAGTTCTCACCACGGGGCCCCAGCGGAATCAATGGCATATCAAGTTCTTCTCCCAACACCTGATTAATACGATCCATATTGGCGAGATCACGGCTCGGAATGTAAACATCCCAATCCATCGAAAAACGAGGACAACCCTCTAGTCGAACCGCCTGCCCGCCAATCACCAGATAACGGATGCCCTCTGTGTTAAAACGCCGGATCACTTCGTCCATTGGGCCCCCCCCTGTTCAACGAGTCGATCCCGCAGGGACTGCTTCCAGGCATTAAGCTCTTGATACGAATCAAAGCGATGACAACCAAATTTTGGCAGATTGGCAATCCGGGGCATACGGACCACTTTGCCTTCGCGCGCCCAGATCTCCAGTTTGCCATTATAGTTATCCGTGATCTTCATGATTTGGATTATGGCGGCAGCCTTTATGACCCGCAAGACGTAAATATGCCTAATTCCGGCAAGGTACAAATTCTTTAGTGTTGGCTATCATCAGATACAACCCACCCCTGCCCCCTCCAAGGAGGGGAACCAGATAGAAGTCGTTGAATGGACAATCATATAGACCAACGCAGTTCCCCTCCTTGGAGGGGCCAGGGGTGGGTTCTTCATTTCGGGTTGTTGGAAATCATGAAGACCAACGCAGTTCCCCTCCTTGGAGGGGCCAGGGGTGGGTTCTTCATTTCGGGTTCTTGGAAATCATAAAGACCAACGGAGTTCCCCTCCTTGGAGGGGCCAGGGGTGGGTTCTTCATTTCGGATTCTTGGAAATCATGCTGACCAGTTTTCCGTCAGCCATCGATATTGCAACCACTCTCCCCCCGAGGGTCGTTATACTCACCGCATTTTGATCTGGAGAATACTTACCGACAGCAGACACAGCGTAATAATAGACTTCATAAAACAAAAGGGTCAGGGCGGAATGGCACTTATATAATCAGACGAGCCTCATCGGGGTCTTTGAATGCGTTACAATTAGTCAAAGCGTTGATCGCCGCATCATAAGACGACATTGGCAGACGCGCCGAGAAATCCTGAAGGTAATCCATAACTCTAACCAGAGGTACGGGTTTGCTGGAGCGGGAGAGGGCACGAAGCGCCAGCAGGTAATCGTCGCGGAAAACGGTTGGCATCACGATTCGGCTGAGCCCCCTATGCACCAGTTCCGCGTTCATCATCAACCTGGCAACACGTCCATTTCCGTCAACAAATGGGTGAACCTCCGCGATGAGAAACATCACAAATGTAGTTCGAGAAATATGCCTCGAAAAAGGCAAGAAGCTGGCGTTCTCCTTCGGTCGTGCGGACTTCTTTACGAACTGGCAGTTCTGCCTGGGAGAGCGCTATGACAGAGTACTGTCAGACGTCGAGAAAACTATTTCTGGTAGAATATTTTGCATAATACACGTATGCCGCGCTGTATTTGTCAAAAATATTATACATTAAATGAGGTTGTGTCAAATATTTCAATATAGCGCCCCCCCCCCACAAGAAAGCTCATCCAGGAAAAAACAAAAAAGGTCAGGGCGAATGAAATTCGCCCTGACCCCATTCACCCTATTCAACTATTACGGAGCGTTTGTCGAAGTGGTGCTGGAGAGGGAGACGCTGGCAGCAGAACCAGCCAATCCCTTGATGTCACCCGTCTTGCCACCATCTTCAATCCAAGTTCCAAGAATGACGCGGTTTCCCAATGAAAATGAGGTTTTAGTAATCGTTGATGCACCGCTCTTTTCGCTTACGACCGCCACCCCGCTAACCGTTCCCTGAAAGTTACCCGCCATATTAACATGCATGCCGGACTTACTGTTACCTGCGGCCGAAAACGGAGCAATCACCTGATCCCCATCCACAAAGGTGGCGACTGATGAACCGGATCCCATATTCCCGGTCGTTTTAACATCGCCAAGGCTTCCGGAGTAAACACTGCCGTTATTATCAACGATTGAGATCCTGTTGCCGCTCTGCTGGACATTAAAGGCGTAGATGCTGATTCCTCCTGACGCACCCGAACCACTACCACCTGACGATCCCCCGCCACCAGTCGCCGCACCTGCAGCGGTGTAATTGAGCGTGATGGACTGACTTGATGTCAGGCCCGGAGGCGCCAACTGTAACGTCCAGACACCGGTATCATATTCGAAGGACCCGGAGACCGCCAAATTCGTCACTCCCAGCACAAAGGTTCCGATCATCCCTCCACTACCGTTATCATGTGCCGACCCGCCAACCCCCCCCAGAACTATGGTAACGGATCCAGGCTTTACCACACCGAACTGGGTCTTCCCAGCAAGAGAAACCCTGTTACCCCCCGTCGTCCCGGCGTTTTCCCCGGTATATGTAACATAAGTAATACCACCTGAAGTAGTCGGCGCACTTACCGTGGATGTATACTCGCTAACCAAATAGCCATTTGCCGCTCTGTAATTGCCGTTGAAATTGGCGATGCTTCCGCTGTCATTCCAGGAATTATCACTCCCGCCGCCGCCCCACTCACAGCCGACCAACCCAATGCCCATTAACGCCACCAACGCATTTCGAATCAGATGCTTCATATCTATTCTGCCTCTTTTCAGTTGAATTAAATAAACTTACGAAATTGATTAAAACAGGTCAATGGTTATCGGTTATCGTTATTAGTTATTCCATCACGAGGAATCAACCAGTAACTGATAACCTATAACCAATAACCCATCCTTACAACTTCACCACAACCCGATAGAACCGCGTGGTTACCCTCGGGGACTGATCCACATAAGTTTGGAGACCCGCCCCATAACGTTGGCCGTTCCCAGCCGTGTTCCAGGTTTTCAGATCATCACTGTATTGAACCTCATAGTTCATCCCCACCTGCCCCTGCCACGTCAATGAGAACTGGCCGCCATCAGGCGTCACAGCCGCGATCTGCGACACACTGGGAATGCCGGGAATGGTTACCCCGGCAGCCCTGGCAGAAGCAATTTGCGCGGCTCCATCCGCCGGGTTAAGAGGATCGAGACCATGGCTTATTTCATATCCATCCGACAATCCATCACCGTCGGTATCCCACCGCGTAGGATTCAGATCCGTCCCTTCACTGGTGGCGCTACGCGGATATGGCTGATAGTGATTGATGTCTCCCTGACCACTCGCCATCCAGGCGGCCACAGTGAGGTTGCTATTAGCTGCTTTCGCCTTCACATAATCGGAGTAGGTGATTTCAAACACATCCTCCAGCCCGTCCCTGTCATAATCCAGACTGGTCGGATCAAGATCCAGCGGCTCAATCTCATAGTTGCGCAACAAGGTAAGCGTGTTCGTCCCGGCATCATAGGCGCCCTTCGCCAAAGTACCGTAATACATCCACTCCCATCCATCCGGCAACTGGTCGTCGTCGGTGTCACGATCCCTGATCACAATCCGTACGCCATTCACCGTCACCCCTGCCTGACCCGAGAGATTCACGGCAAGCGGACGATAGTCGGTTGTGGTGGTGTTTTCGCTGGCGAATCCCATCGGCTCGAAGGGGTCCAGGACACGGTTGCCGTTCACATCTATAAACGCCCGGACATAATAGGTCTTGTTACCCAGACCCATCATCGCGTAATCACCCTTCTTGGATGAAGGCATATTGGTCTTACAATTGTAGGAGACCTGAACCTGCCCTTCCGCCACACCGCTGAAGCCAGGTGATTCGTAGGCCTGCACGATGATCGTCAGGTTGCTCGTTTGTCCGGTTCCGTAGCCATGCCCCACTTTGCCGAAGTAGTACAGGTCGCCGCCGATCATCGACCTGCCACCCGCCGCCGGGGGTTTCAGATCAAAATTGATGGCGCTCCAGGCCGAATACTGCGATGTCGCGGCCGGAGTAGAGTTCTGCACCCGCACCCAGTAGCGGCCATTCGTCCATGTGGATGAAGCGTACGACCCGCTCGTCGGCACGTACTTGTCGCCAGCAAAGATCGGGAGCGCAACCTTACTCACGCCGCCATCCATATAGGGCACAATGTTGGTCGTGGTGATTACCGGCGTCAGATTGGTTGCCAGCGCGATCTGCAGGCAATAGGCCGTGGCATTCGTATCGCGCCTGAACTCGATCTCGTTCCTCGCGTACTGGAACACGGTGTCGTGCGGGGTCGCAACCGCCGGCGTAACCAGCGCGCCGCCCTTGACCTCCGGCGCCAGGACTGAAGTCAGATAGTTATCGGTGTTATCCCTGTACACGTCGAATGCTGGGAAACAAGGCGGGAACCCATACTGTTTGTTGAACAGGTAGTCGCCTTCATGCAGGTAATTCCGGGGGACCCGGATCGTGGTGGTCATTGCCGGGCTACCCGACACAACAATATACTTTGTCGCCGTAGGATCGGCCGCCCACCTTATCCGCGGATAGCCCGGCATGGTGTCAGTCAACCCGAGTTCGATGTTGTTGACATCTCCCCATCCCAGGTTGAGCGGCTGGAACTGTCCGATGCCGGCCGGCTCCAGGGCCGGATCCCACTCACCGTTGCCATCGGCGTCGAGGAAGGCGAACACATAGTTATTGCCCTCCCGAATGTGACCGGTGGTAAACACCCGGACATTGGTACTTGCCGAACTGACCTGCAACGTCGCATCAGGATAACCATCCATCGCCGGCGTTGTATAGAAGTTCAGGACGACCGCCATGGCAGCGGCAGCAGCATTGGTTCCCGTGCCGCCAAGCGCTTCGGTTATCGAAGCACCGAGACGACCATTGTAGCGGATATGCAACCCCACCAACGGCGTCGGATAGGAGGCCGATTTCAACGGATCGGTATTGCTCATGTACTCCGCATAGTTGCTCCAGCCATCCCGGTCCGGATCCAACTGGGCGTCATAATACGCCGGATCCAAGCCGCGCAGGCCCGTCTCCAAGCATGGCCCGCGATACAGGATTTCCCATTCATCAGGAATCCCGTCGCCATCATCGTACAGTTCGCCGAAAGTACGGTTGCCGGCTCCACCACGACTATCATAGTCGGAGAACCCGTCGTTGTCGGAATCCGGATCGGCGGGACTCGTTCCGGCGAGATACTCATATAGATTGGACAACCCGTCGCCATCAACATCGCCATAGGCGCCGTTGCTGCCGGTAGCGTCATAGGGATCCAACCCATATGCCATTTCCCACCAGTCGGGCATGCCGTCCCCATCCGTATCCTTGTTCAGGACCGGCGCCGTGTTCGTGGCAAGAACCGCCCCATCCACCAGCCGCGCCGCCGAGGCCCACCCGGTCAACCAGTCACCGGCCACGGAGAAATCCTGGGCCGACAGACCGCCATCATCAAACCGGAAACTCGACAACCCGGTCCCCGCCGCAAACGCGGCTCCATAGATGCTCTGAATGGCATCAATATCGTCCTTCGCCAGAATGGCCCCGCGCGTCCCATCATAGAACGGATACATCAGGGCATTCGGATCATCGGAGTGCCCCAGACCAAGGCAATGTCCGATCTCATGCAGCGACACATACTCGAGATCAATGCCGGGACCCGTTATGCCAATCTGCCACGTCTCGTCATCATCAAGATGGAAGTCGCCCGCAATCGGTTCCGGATTGATGTCGTTCGGGAAGAACCCATGCCCAAGAACCCCGCTCGGACCGTCGAAATCGGAGCCATCGCCATGCGCGCCGACATACCACCCGATGTCCATCGAATAGGACAGACCCGCCTGAATCGTCGGCGAGAAGGTGAGCGCCGCCACCGCCGCCCACTTCTGCATCTGCGCCACTACTGCACCCCGGGCTGTCGCCGGCGGCAGTTTGGTTGTATCGTTGACGAAGTTGTACGTCAGGTCGGCGCTACCGCGGCCGGGGCCGTCCCACCCATTGCCGACCACCGTGAACGGCGCCACCTCGAGGCCACCCACTGTCTGCGCCGGCAACAATCGCACCGTCCGCCCCGATGTCAGGAAATCGGCCGCAGGCCTGACCCACGCCACGCCATCATCCGCCGCCAGCGCCACGGCCTGCGCGTCGTTGACCGTCGCCACCAGATAGGTTCCGCCAATGTACTTGTTCTGATAGACAACGCCACCGGCCGCCTGCACCGCCTGCACGGCGGCATTCTGCACCACGTCATTGTGGAACTGCACCAGCACATTCCGTGCGCCATGGCTGCCGTCCACGACCAGCTTGGCCGAGATCTTGTCCGCCGGCTTCAGCAGGCCGGACCACCGCACAGCATTGCCAAGGGCTGCCAACTGCTGCCTTGTGGCTGTCACCACCCGTGCCTTCGTGCCGGCATAGTTCAACACCTTGATGCCAGCCGCCGCCAATTGCGCCTTTGCACCGGCATCGGCTTCCGTCGCAAACTGCACCAGCGCATGCACGGGCTGCCCGGAAGGCAGCGCCAGCATGTCCGCGCTCAACCCGCCTACCGCCGTCACCAACCGGCTCTTCAGGGTAATCGTATTAGCCGAATCCGCCAGCAGCGCCTCCGGCGCATTATACCGCGCGGCGATCTCAACCGCCGTCCGGGTAGATGACCATATGCGCACCTCGTCCAGATAGCCCTTGTATCCATTGCTGACTATCCCGGACGACCGCGACGCCCCGATGGTCACCTCATCCTGATCGTGATCCACGGCATAACCGAACACGGTCGGCGGCAGATCAATCGCATCCTTGCGCCACGCGGCCAGCTTGCCATTGACATACAGGGCCAATGCGTTGGACGCGCTGTCGTAGGTTCCCGCCACATGCGTCCATACGCCGGTAGTGGAAACCGTACCAGGCACCGCCGGATCCGTCAGCGCGGTCAACTCCACCCCGCTAAGCCGGACTTCGGTCTCAAGACTGCTGGTCGTGGTGGAATACTTGATGTACGGGCGCAACTGCCCCGCCGGGGCATTGGTGCTCAAGCCCATCTCGTAGTTGATGCCGCTCTGGCCCGGCATGACGCCGCCCACATACCGGCTGATCAGCACGCCACCGGCACTGTTCGTATCCGGCTTGACCCACATCTCCAG
>Ga0194056_10000626_pt1 | contig 19395 bp, 15 predicted proteins | sample SepL4413m_MetaG_FD_155458 | JGI IMG/M metagenome (GOLD analysis project Ga0194056, IMG submission 155458) | Anoxic zone freshwater microbial communities from boreal shield lake in IISD Experimental Lakes Area, Ontario, Canada - Sep2016-L442-13m | ecosystem: Environmental > Aquatic > Freshwater... | reverse complement strand
AATATAATATTACTATTTTGATATATATTAATATATATTGAAAGCTGCGAATAATAATAAGCCAATTTCCGATGTATTTCTGAACAGAAGCCTGGTATTTATCTGCAATCTTGAAAAGTTTGAAGATGACCCCGTTGAAGAAAATATACATCAATCAAGAGTATCAGGTAGAAGGTTAGAATCACTATTTGAAGCGTTCGGGCATTTATCCAATGCAGAATATAAAGTCTATTACAGGCAAATCGTTAGCATTATTAAACTTCTTAGTGCTTCAAGGGAAGCTGATGTATGTATTTCTCTGACGAAGGACTACTACCAGCAAATAAAAGTAGAAAACCTTATAGTCAATAACTTTTTAAATCATCTTGTAAGAAACTCAAAGCTACAGAGGAAGAAGATATTTAAAAATAATGAGATAGAATGCTTTATAAATGCTAAAGAATCATTCGAAAAGTTTATAGGGCATGAGATGTTTGATGGGGATGAGTTTATATCTCTTGAGATTGCCAGGAATTATGCCGTGAGGATTATCCCAGAATTATACGATAAAGTCTTTGAGTATTCGGACATTGTTGTTAACAATCCAGACGAAAAGAAGAAACTTCACAGGATGAGGTTAAAAGCAAAACCGCTGAGGTATCTGGTAGAGTTTGCGAATGAAGTTTATGAATGCAACCTGGATGATTTGCAATTTCAGGTAAAGGAGTTTGTCGAACAGGCAGGTTTGATACATGATATAGATATGCTGATTGAAAGGGTAAACAAGTTTTCTAAACTCTTAAGTAACCTTAAGAATAAGGACAGAGTAATTTCAAAGGATAAATCTTTAAGCGTATTTGTAAAGTATTTAAATACAAGAAGAAGAGTAGAGTATGAAACATTTCGCAGTAGGATATTCAAAATGGAAGATGTAAATATAAAGCAAAAGTTATTAAAGGAATTGCTGGTTCCTATCGTAAACAAAACTTAATCAGGTCCTCAATCTTGTATTCATCGCTAAGTTCCAGTGCGGAATTCCTGTCCCTGTTTAAAGCCAGCCAGTTCGAAATTACTTTTATTTCGTCGAGTTCTTCCTGAGTGTATTTATGCTTTACAAATTTATTCAATGAGAAATATAGCAACTCGATAAGTCCCGACAATTCTTCCGTTACAGGTCTCTGGTCAAAGTCATTATCACGGTTAAGAGTAATGGTCTTCATAAGTTTACCGTTCTGAATAAAAAAGAGTTCACGTTTATTCTCGTTATCACATTTTATTATTATCTTCTTGTTGTTAATGGCAGAAGTAATCACCTTACGGTAACTCATTACTTTCTGAATATCAGATATCCTGTCCCTTAGTAAAGCGGCTTTCTCAAAATCCTCGTTTTCTGCACTCTCATCCATCAGACTTTTCAGCGCACCCATGGCTGAGTTCTTTGTCTCATCAATAATAAACCTGTGGACTTTGTTAACTTCTTCCCTGTATTCAGTTGACTGTATAGTTAGGTTGCAGGGTGCTTCACATTTCCCTATATCAAAATACATGCAGTTAGGTTTTTCCTTTGAGGCTTTAATCGTTCTATCCTCGCATTTCCTTATCTTGAAGTTGTTGTAAATATCCTTGTAGATATGCCTGACTGTTCCTCTGCTTGCGAACGGACCATAATAATAAGCACCGTCGTTTTCAATCTCATACACTGTTTCAAGTTTCGGAAATTCATTCTGAACATCGAACTTCAGGAATGGATGAAACCTGAAACGTTTTATGGCAGTATTAAACCTTGGTTTGTATTTCTTTATCATCCTGGATTCAAGAATTAAAGCAGATAATTCTGAATCTGTGATTTCGAATTCAAGTTTCCGTACACTCGTAAGAAGTTTTTTAATCTTGAAGGAGAGGTTATCGTTATGCCTGAAATATGTCGAGACACGGTCTTTAAGGCATTTAGCCTTCCCGATGTAAATAATTTCGTTGGACGAGCTGCGCATATAGTATACCCCGGGGTCTTTGGGAATATCTTTTAAATTTATGTTTACTCTTTTTAAAGCCAGCGGCCTGTTCTCACCCGAAAATATTTTTGAGTTTTGAAACCTGAGTACGTCTTCCGGTGTCTCTAACTCGTATTCTTCCTGCAATTCACGTATAAAATGTGTTAGAATCTTTGCCGTTGCAAGTGTGTCGTCATAAGCCCTGTGCTTCTTCTTAATTTTAATACCAAGATGTTCTGCTACATTCCCAAGGGATTTACTCTTTAAATGTTTTAACTGTCTTCTTGCTAATTTACACGTACAAAGTGTTTTGTAATTTATGTATATAGGTTTGTCGAGCCTTCTGAACGATTCAGAAAGAAAAGAGAAGTCAAAGTTTACATTATGCCCTGTGAAGATAACTTCTTCCGCATTTTTATCATTTATGAATTCAAGAACTTTATCTGATATTTCGCTGAATGAGGGCTTGTCAAAAACATCTTCATTGCTTATTCCAGTTAACTGTGTAATGCCGTAAGGTATGTGCTGTCCGGGGTTTACAAGAGTAGTATACGTATCTATAATCTCTTCATCACGTACTTTTATCAAAGCTATTTCCGTTATCCTGTTGTGCACCGCAGACATTCCAGTCGTTTCAACGTCGCAGACTATAAAAGTCGTATTCTCAAAAGTATTTTTATTCTCTGATTTGATATTTGCCATTGTTCATAAAATAGAATAATGCATCGTGTATTTCAATTTAATAAGAAGAGCATTAAAATAATTCCCGTTTGATAGTAATAATTCAAGGAATAAATGAATTTAGTCTTATATGCATCAAATATCGGATATTTGCATAGCATTGTCTTTTATTTAAATAAACTATTTTTGTATATTATTAATGCTGCAGGGAGAATAATAATAATTAAAAACAACAAAAATCATTATGAGAAAACAAAACATTGTACTGCTTGGAATTTTTTTATTAACAATCTTCGTTTTATCGGGTTGCAATAACTCATCCGATCCCGTATCTCCTGCCAGTAACACAGCAGGTACCATAACTATAGGCTCACAGGTTTGGGCTGATAAGAATCTTGACGTCAGTACTTACCGTAATGGTGACCCGATTCCTCAGGTTCAGGACTCAATTGCATGGTCAAACCTTACAACAGGTGCCTGGTGCTATTACAATGGCGATGCCGGTCTGGGGTCTACTTATGGTAAAATATATAACTGGTATGCCGTTAATGACGCACGCGGTTTAGCTCCACTCGGATACCATATATCTACTGATGCTGAATGGACACTACTAACAAACAATTTAGGCGGTGACACTATAGCAGGAGGTAAACTGAAAGCTTTGACATTATGGCAGGCTCCGAATACCGGTGCAACAAACAGCAGTGGATTTACAGCTCTTCCAGCAGGTTTTCGCAATAATATTGGGAATTCATACAGAATTACAGTGGATGGTTACTTCTGGACTGCAACCGAATACAACAGCGGCGAAGCATGGGACCGCTATCTCTGGAACGAGAGAAAGGATATAAACCGATACAGTCTTAATAAAAAGTATGGACTCTCGGTTCGCTGTATTAAAGATTAATTAATAAAGCTTATTTTTAAAGACAGATGCTGTTCGCATTGTAACGGCTCTGTCTTTATTGTATGTAAATACTGTTTTAGATTTACAGATGAAAAGGGTATCAGAAATTTAAAATTGCAGTTAATTTACTATCATTGGAAATTATTCTTATATTTCTTTTGGGAAACGCATTCTGAATCAGATTATTAAGTAAATCAGCACCAATTGTTAATCCGAGTATAACTGGTGTAGAAAGTTCTTTTGCATGATTAGTGTCTGGTCTGTATTTCTCGTTAAACACACTGTTCTTAAAATCTATAATTTCTTTTCTCAGCGAATATACCAATGCTGCAGAGCCGCTTCCGATTATCATTCCGCCAAGCACATCAGAGGGATAATGAACGCCAAGATACATTCTGCCGTATCCTGTTATAGCTGCATACAGGTATGAAATAACTATGATTGCAGGTTTATCGGGATATCTTAACGTCAATGAAGTTGCCATTGAGAAAGCTGTGGCAGTATGCCCTGATGGAAATGAATACCTGTCAGTAGGGGAGTTGTACTTGTTATAATGAACATTCTTTAGAGTTACGTAAGGTCTTTCTCTCCTGAACATTTGTTTCATTCCATAAGTAATTCCTGCACTGGTTATTTCTGATAATAAAAGCAGTACACCCGAGTTCTCGTCATAATAATGTTCATTAATCCTTGATATACCTGCAAGCCCTATTGGCAGTGCAATACTTACGGATAAAACCGATTTATCTGTGACAGGAATTAAGGTATTGGAAAACCCGCATCTGTAATCATTTACAGCACGGAAAATGATTACATCTGCACAACTTTCTGAAACGGATGTATCTTTTGTCTCTAATTCCCTGAAACCCTGTGAACAGGCTGGCTGGGATAAGAGAAAGAGTGCTAATAGATTTATTATTAAAGATATTCTGAGCATTCTATCATAAATGCATTATTTCAAAGCATTATTTATATCTTCTAATAAATCTTCAATGTCCTCTATGCCTACTGAAAGTCTTATAAGTCCATCAGTCAGTCCGATTTCTTCTCTCATTGCCTTAGGAATACTTCCGTGGGTCATTGAAGGCGGATGACAAACAAGTGATTCAACTCCGCCGAGCGATTCAGCAATCTGGAATATCTTCAAACTGTCGCAGAACTTTTTGGCATTTTCATAGTTTCCTAAGTCTATAGAAATAATCCCGCCATAACCTCTCATTTGTTTCTTTGCAACTTTATGCTGAGGGTGAGACTCAAGCCCTGGATAAAAAACTTTTATAACCTTTTTGTTCGTTAATAATCTGCTGGCTATAGCGAATGCATTATCGTTATGCGTCTTCATCCTTAAAGATAATGTTTTTATTGAGCGGAGAATTAAGAAGCAGTCAAATGGTGCCGGAACTGAACCGATTGAGTTCTGTAAGAATTTAATTCTATCTGCTAAAGCTTCATCAGAAGTGACAATACAACCTCCTATTACGTCACAATGCCCGTTAATGTATTTAGTAGTGCTGTGTAGAACTATATCAATGCCGAAATCCAAAGGATTCTGTAAATAAGGACTCATAAATGTGTTGTCCACACAGGTCATAATATTATTTACTTTACCAATCTTTGAAACAGCTTCAAGGTCTGAAATCCCAAGCATAGGATTTGTTGGAGTCTCGACGTATATTAATTTAGTGTTCGGCTTTATAGCCTTTTCTATTAATTCAGAATCTGATGTATCGACGTATGTAAAGTCCAGTCCGTAGTTTCTCATTATCTGTTCATACAGCCTGTATGTACCTCCGTAAACATTATCTGAACAAATTATATGGTCTCCCTTCCGGAAAAGATTAATAACAGTATGAACTGCTGCCATACCAGAAGAAAAGCAAAATCCGTGTTTACCGTTTTCAAGTTCTGCCAGACAACTTTCGAGTGCAGACCTTGTAGGGTTAATTGTCCTGCCGTAATCAAAACCTTTTGATTCGCCAAGTTTCGAATTTGAATATGTCGAAGTCTGAAATATTGGTGTAGTTACGGCACCTGTTACTTCTTCAGGGTGCTGACCTGCGTGTATAGCTTTTGTTGCAAATTTCATTTTACGTTGTTTTGCTTTAACCATTCATCGTTATGATACTTTGAAAGATACCTTTCTCCCGTATCACACACAATGAATACAACAACGCCATTCTCATCAAGGTTTCTTGCAATACCTAATGCTGTATGTGCAAGTGTTCCCGTAGATGCCCCGCAGAATATTCCTTCTTCTTTTGTTAATGCTTTGCAGGTATTAATAGAATCATTATCATTCACTTCGATAACTTCGTCAATAAGATTGAAATCCATAATATTAGGAATCATATCAAGACCAATACCTTCAACTAAATAGGGGAATGTCTCTCCCGTCTCACCTTTTTCTTTGAATAACTTTGCAATAGAACCAATCGGGTCTGCCGCTATTACTTTTATGTTCGGATTCTTCTCTTTTAAATACCTTGCAGTGCCGGTTATTGTTCCGCCCGTACCTAACCCTGCAACAAAGTGCGTAATCTTGCCTTCAGTAGCCTCCCAGATTTCAGGACCGGTTGTAAGATAATGCGCAAGAGGATTTGATTCATTTGTATACTGTGCTATGTATAAAGAGTTTGGAGTTGCATCAGCGATTGACTGAGCTTTGTTCATATAATAATCAGGATGGTCGTGACCGACATTCTTCGGAACGACTATAACTTCCGCACCGAATGCCTTCAGGTAATTTCTCTTTTCGATGGATACTTTATCCGTAACGACAATTATTGACTTATAGCCCTTTACTGCAGCCGCAAGCACCAATCCGATTCCTGTGTTCCCGCTCGTTGCTTCTATGATTGTTCCGCCGGGTTTCAATTTTCCTTCCTTTTCAGCATTCTCAACCATCAGTTTACCAATCCTGTCTTTAACGCTTTCGCCGGGATTGTACGATTCCATCTTTGCAAGTACTGTCGCCTTTATACCTTTGGTTAATTTGCTTAACCTGACCAAAGGTGTATTCCCAACTAATTCTAAAACATTATTATAGTATCTCATGAAAATTGGTTTAAAAATTAATTAAACTTTATATCGCCGTAAAGCCTGCATGAATCTGCATTAAGAATTGTGCCGCATTTTATATGCAATCTCTTTTGTACGTTATGAAAATTTGAAGTATTGCTAATGTTTAATTCATACATTCCAGGATAACAGATTTGTTTATTTAAAATATTTAAAGTGTCAGTTAATCCAGTTAAATATAATGAAACGGTATCTATTCTGGGAACCTGAAATTTAACTTTATAACTTCCATTAGTCGGGTTTGGATACGCCGGCCCAAAAAATGCATTAGGAGGGAATCCCGTAATCTGACCTCCCTCATATAAATATTTAAATTTATCGAAGGTATCTAATATTTTTAGTCTGTATTTATAGTTAGGATGGTTTATCTGTAAAGTATCAAAATAAATGTAAGAAACGCTGTCGTTAGTTGTACCGGTTCCATGGACAGATCCCAGTTTTGAATAATTTGTATCTGAAGCAACACTTCTTTCAACATCAAACCCATAACAATTGTATTCCTTACTTGTAGTCCATCTAAGAGCAGAGATGTTATTCTGTGTAGTTACATAAAAATATTTTACATATGTAAAAGTATCTACAGGGTTGTGAAGACACCAGTCTGAATAATCCCCTCCAAGTATATTGCCAAATTCATCTGTCTTCAGAATATCAGTCTCATATGGTGCAGTTGTTGTTGCCGGATTATCTGTGTTGCAACTTGAAATTGCATAAAATGAAAAACCCATAACAGCAAACAGAAAAACATACCTTATGATAATTTTCATTTATAAGTGAATAATCGCTTATTAAGAAAGCGGTTTCATTAACGGAAATAATAATACGTCTCTTATCGTTGCTGAATTTGTGAGAAGCATTACTATTCTGTCAACTCCAAGGCCTACGCCTGTTGTTGGTGGCATTCCAACTTCGATTGCCTTTACGAAGTCATCATCGAACGGATGGGTTTCTTCTTCGCCGCCTCTGCCTCTTTCAACCTGATTCTCAAAAAGTTGTCTTTGCAGAATTGGGTCGTTTAATTCAGTGTATGCATTACCGACTTCCCATTTGTTGATGTAAGGCTCAAAACGTTCAACGAATATAACCTGTTCAGGGTCATTCTTCATCTCTTCAAGCTGTGCGAGTGAATATTCTCTTAAAGGTTTGCATAGTGGTGTTGTATCTATAGGGTGGTCCAGGACAAATGTAGGTTGCACTAAGTCTTCCTCGCAAAGTTCTTCGAACAGCGTTGCTATTACAAGTCCCTTACTGTGAGAAATCTTCGGGTCAAACTCTACGTTGTTCTGTTTCATGTACATAAGGATTTCATCTTTCTTCATCGACAAAACATCTATTCCTGCTTTTTCTTTAATGGCATCAACCATTTTTAATCTCTTCCACGGACGTGCAACATCTATTTCTGTTCCCTGATAATCAAACTTGGTTGAGCCGTGAACTGCTATGCAGGCAGATTCAACAACTTCTTCAAACATATTCATACTGTCTGTGTAGTCGCCGTATGCCTGATACCATTCCACCTGAGTGAATTCAGGATTATGAGTTCTGTCAATACCTTCGTTACGGAAATCCTTTACGAATTCATAAACACGGTTAAATCCGCCGACTATCAGCCTCTTTAAGTAAAGTTCGTTTGATATTCTTAAGTACAATTGTATGTCCAGTGCATTGTGATGCGTGATGAAAGGTTTTGCATTTGCTCCGCCATAAATCGATTGCAATGTAGGTGTTTCTACTTCGATGAAACCATAACCCTCAAGAGTTGTTCTCATCGATCTTATAATCTTAGTTCTGTTAATGAATGTTTCTTTTACGTTTTCATTTACTATTAAGTCTATATAACGTTGTCTGTAACGCAATTCAACGTCTGCGAATGCATCGTGAATAATCTTTTCACCTGTTTCGGTAACTTCTTCCTTTACGACAGGGAGTGGATGAATTGATTTTGTTAACAGTTCGAACGAAACACTGTGAATCGATACTTCACCTGTTTTAGTCCTGAAGACAAATCCTTTTATTCCGATGATGTCACCGATGTCGAGCATCTTTAATATTGCGTAACTTGTTTCACCGACTTCATCTTTTTTAACGTATACCTGAATCCTGTTTGTGTCGTCTTTTATATGACAGAACGTAGCCTTTCCCATTCTTCTTATTGCCGAAATTCTTCCCGCAACAGAGACTATATCATTCTTCCTTAATTCTTTTTCTTCGTCATCCGCAGGGTCGGTAAAGTTCTTCAGTAAATCATCTGCCTTATGTGTAACGTCATACCTGTGCGGGTAGGGGTTTACACCAAGTTTTTTAATTTCTTCAAGTTCTTCAAGTCTTCTTTTAACTAGTTCGTTTTGTTCTGACATAATGTATTAAAATTGTTTATTTATTTATAAACTTGTTTATTTCCAGTATACTTAATTTTCTGTACTCGCCTGCGTTTAAGCCGTCAACAGTTAAATGACCGTATAATGAACGGTGAAGTTTCCTGACAAAGAATCCGTAGTTTTCGAACATGCGTCTGACCTGTCTGTTTCTGCCTTCCGTGAGTGTTATCGCAACTGTGTCAAATACATCTTTGTTAACGAACTCAATCTTTGCGGGTGCAGTTTTCTTGCCGTCGAGTTTTATTCCGCCCGCAAGTTTCAACCTTATCTTTTCGTCAAGAGGTCTTGAAAGGCTTACTATATAAGTTTTCTCAACTTTAAACTTCGGATGCATTAACTTATTTGCAAAGTCTCCGTCATTGGTTAAGAGTAAAACACCGCTTGTATCGATGTCGAGCCTGCCGATAGGGAACAGTTTCTCCGATGTTTTTATAATATCCATAACTGTCTTGCGGTTCTTTTCGTCATCAGTAGTCGTGATAAAGCCTATTGGTTTGTGAAGCAGTATATAAGTTTTCTTTGTCTTTTCCCTGATTCTTTCGCCGTCAAGTCTTACTTCATCTTTTAGGTTGTCTATCTGCACTCCTGGTTCAATAATCAACTTGTGATTAACGGTTACTCTGCCCTGCTGAATCATTTCGTCAATTTTTCTGCGTGCAAATTCCGAATTGTTTGCAAGGAATTTGTTTAACCTTGTTGTCCCGGTATCATTATTGCTCGTTTTGCTATTACTCTTTTTTGTTGCCATCTTCTTTTTCTCCATCTTCTTCTAAATTGTTATCAGATGTATCTTCCACTTCAAAAACATCTATATCTTCTATAGTATCAAGATGCGTTTCTTCAGCCTCTGCTACTTCTGTTTTATCTTCTTCTTCAATCTCAGTATCTTCCTGGTTTACATCTGTTTCTTCTGTTAACTGCTCTTCGTTTGTTGATTCTGTTTCTTCATTGAACTTCAATTCACCTGTGTCATCTGTCTTCGGATTGTTTGTTAACTCTGCCTGTGCCTGAATGCTCATTGAGTTGAAAAGGTCAATATCGGCTTCTGATATACCTTCAATTTTTTCATTCTTGAGAATATCATTAATCTCTTTGAGTTTCGGTAAATCTTCGAGTGCATTAAGTCCCAGCACTTTAAGGAAACTTGCAGTTGTACCGTACAGAATAGGTCTTCCCGGTCCATCGGCTCTTCCTTTAATTGTTATAAGGTCACGTTCAAGGAGTGAATTTACAATGTAATCAACATTAACACCGCGGACGAATTCAATTTCAGTCCTTGTAATCGGCTGTTTGTATGCAATGATTGCGAGAGTCTCAATCGCAGACTGGGAGAGCTTTTTCCTCTGCGTCTCAGCGCTGAGTTTTCCGAGGAAATGTGAGAACTTCTTTCTTGTTGCAAAAACATATCCGCCTGCAATTTTTAGTATTTCAAAAGCATTGCTGTTCTGCTCGTAATCTACATTTAATTCTTCAATTGATGCGTCAATTTCTTTCAGCGAAACTGAAATCTTAAAACTGTCCAGTAAATCCTTGATTTCTTTGGTTGTGATTTCTTCTTCTGAAGCAAAAATTAATGCTTCCACAATATTTTTTATTCCTGCGTTACTCAATTCAATTGTTCGTTAATTAATTTAATCAAAGAGAATTCAGTTAAATCTTTTTCGTCAAATATTATTCCCAGATAACCTTCCAGTGCAAGCTGAAGTATGGAAAGGAATGTACATATCACAATCATCTTTTCATCCATCGTACTGATAAGTTCTTTGTAGTTTATGGAGACCCTTGTTTTAAAGAAGTTAATCAGGAATTCTTTCTGAAGTTCAGGAGTAGTATTCATTAATTCAATCGGATGTATTATTTCTTGCCTTATGTTTGTGATTGCACGTTTGTAACCTTTAATCAGGTTAAATATATTCAGATTTTGTAACCCTGTATCATTCAGTACATCATATTCAACCTCTTTTGCATCCTTCTTGAAGTATATTCTGTAATAACGCTGTCTGGTATCTTCTTCAATTTCAAGCAGTACGGCGGCAGCGTCCTTAAATCTTTTGTACTCGAGGAGTTTACGGATTAATGTGTATCTCGGGTCTTCTTCTTCCACCTCTTCTTCGTATACCTGTGGAATCAGCATTCTTGCTTTAATCTTCATCAGTTCTGCTGCCATCAGCAAAAACTCACCAGCAAGTTCGATGTCCAGCAGTGTCATATAATTCAGGAACTCAAGAAAGTCTTTTGTGATTTTGGAAATAGGAATATCATAGATATTCAGTTCCTCCTCTTTTACAAAGTGCAGAAGAATATCAAGAGGTCCTTCGTATTCTGAAAGCTTTGCCCAATACTCATTGGTTTTCTGAGAATCCTGATTAGTAATAATATTTGTCGTGTTCGTATCGTCCATTTTTTAAACAGTGAAAAATATACAAAACTGCATTGTGAGATTAAATGTAATACAGTGCCCCAAATTTTGAATATACTGAGTCTCTTTTACCTCATTGAAATTCTCTTAGTTTGAAAAATCTCAAAACCCTTTTCCCTGTAAATGCTTTCCCTGAAATTACTGACAAAATTGTCAATATAGCCTAAAATCTTAATTGGTCTATCCTTGGTCTATGATTAGTCTCTCCTTGGTCTCAACAATACCCCCTGTTTTTACTGACAAAATTGTCACAAATTTGAATCAATCAAACATCTGTAAGAATTCAAAGGTATCCGTAATTCTGAGCTGTTTTGACCTGTCCGACCTGAAATATACGAGAAACATACCTATCTGGGAGCAAGTTAGAGCGCAAGGTGAACGAGAAATATACGAGAAACATACGAGAACGATACCTGAACGTGCCTGAAAACGTGAAAATTTTACGTATTGAAGGCCGAATCAAGCCCGAACATTATGTAAAGTCTGTTGCCTTTTCGGGAGTGTAAAAAATTATGTGTAAATGGTTAAAAGTGAAATTATTAAATTAAGGAAGAAAGAAAGAGCATTCTTCCCCCCTAGGGGGAAAGGCGAAAAAAAACAAAACGCTTTCTTTCGGCTAATTTATGGTTTCTGATTTTTAAAACTTTTTATTAACCATAACACAGAAGGAGATATTTTAAATGAAAATATCTGATGAAGTTCTTCAACAATTTAAAGAAGAGCTGGAAAAAGCCAAGACCTATCAGGATCTAATGGGAACTGATGGTGCTATCAAAAAACTTATTAAGAATGCCATTGAAGGAATGTTGGATTCTGAGCTCACTGAAGAGCTTGGATATGAGAAGTATTCACCGTCAGGAAAAAACACCGGCAACAGTCGTAATGGTAAACACAAGAAAACCCTAAAAAATGAAAATGGAGAAATAGAAATTTCTGTACCCAGGGACAGAAATGGCAACTTTGACCCTATGATTGTTAAAAGATACGAAAGAACCTTAGGGCCCATTGAGGATAAAATTATTTCCATGTACGCTAAAGGTATGACAACAAGAGATATTCAGTCTCATATTGAAGAGATTTATGGAATAGATATAAGTCCAACTTTGGTTTCAAATATAACTGATAAAATTGTTCATATAATCACACAATGGCAGAATAGACCCTTAGAAGATATTTATGCTGTTGTTTTCTTTGATGCTATACATTACAAAGTCAGAGAAGAGGGTAAAGTAATATCTAAAGCTGCTTACACTTGTTTGGGTGTTGATTTAAACGGTAATAAAGATTTACTCGGACTTTGGGTTAGTCCTGCAGAAGGTGCCAATTTCTGGCTTGGAGTTATTACGGAACTTCGTAATCGTGGAGTTAAGGATATTCTTATTGCCTGTATAGATGGCCTAAAAGGATTTCCTGAAGCTATAAATACCGTTTTTCCTGGAACAGAAATTCAACTCTGTGTTGTTCACGTTGTAAGAAATACGCTAAAATATGTCGCTTCAAAAGATAAAAAAGCTTTTATGGCTGACCTTAAAAATGTTTATAAAGCATCGACTGAAGAGTTGGCTATGGAAAACTTAAAACATATGAAAGAAATCTGGGGTAATAAATATACTTTACCCTTTAAAATATGGGATCAGAACTGGAATAATATTGCAACATTCTTTAAGTATCCTGAGGAGATTAGATATGTTATATATACGACTAATGCTGTTGAAGCTTTACATAGACAATTTAGAAAAGTAACAAAAGCTAAATCACTTTTCCCAAATGATGATGCGCTGATTAAGATGTTATATCTTTCTTATAAAGATTTGTCTAAAAAGTGGAATATGCCTGTTCAAAAATGGGCTTTTATAATTGCACATTTATCTGTGATTTTTAAAGATAGAATTGCTAAATTAATATTGTGATGTTTTTTTATATTTACACAAAAAATTTTACACCCTCCTTGGATACGAGAAAATTTACTGTTTTCAGGCACGTTCAGGTCCACTTCTCGTATGTTTCTCGTATGTTTCTCGTATGTTTCTCGTATGTTTCTCGTATGTTTCTCGTTCACCTTGCGCTCTAACTAGGCTCAAGATAGGCTTGAACCTCGTATATTCCTCGTTCATGGTTCTCGCAAAACCGGATGGACGTATAAAATCTTACAGAAATATCTGTAATGGCAAAATCAGTGAAAATAATAGTATTATAAGTGAAGGGATAAATAATAGAAGGAAGAACAACCGTAAAGATTGTCTGCCAGTGGATTTACTCAGTAGTTTTGTTTACTCGCCTACTTCTTCGAACTTGCGGTTGTCAAAGATTAAATCGGTTGCGAGCTGGCGTCCCTTTTCGTCTATCTTGTATAAAGGCATTATTTTGCCTGCGTGTACTATCACCATATCAAGTCCTGCTTCTATTGCGTAATGAAGGAATACTGAGTTTAGCACGTGACGTATGTGTGGGCTGAGTCCGAAGGAACAGTTACTGAGTCCGAGTATTGTTTTGCACTTCGGCATTATCTTTTTTATTTCAGTGATTGCTTTGATGGTGTTTATGCCGCTTTTACGAAGGTCTTCCTGACCTGAGCCGAGCGGAAATGTCAATGTATCGAAAATTAAATCTTCTTCACGGAAGTTGTGTTCCTTTGCTGCGTGGTCGCGGATACGTTTTGCGATGGCGACTTTTTTATCTAGGTCGTATGCTTGTCCTTCTTCGTCAATTGAGAGTGCTACAACTGCTGCTCCATAGCGTTTTGCAAGTGCTAATATTTTGTCAGCTTTTACTGTGCCCTCTTCAAAGTTTATTGAGTTGATGATTGCACGTCCTGCATATAGTTTCAATGCTGTTTCTATTACGTTTACTTCCGTGGAGTCTATCATTAGCGGAAGAGTGACTGCTGTGTTGAATCGTTTTATCACTTCCGTCATATCACGGACTTCATCGCGTCCAACGTAAGCAACACAAATGTCGAGTATGTGTGCACCTTCTTTTACCTGTTCCTTGGCCATGTTTACCATTGCGTCATAGTCCTCTTTCTCAAGAAGGTTTTTGAACTGACGGGAACCGTTTGCGTTGCAGCGCTCCCCTACCAGCACTGGCGCAGGATCTATGGTCATCGTTGATATGCTGTACAGCGATGCAACGGATGATGTGAATTCCCATTTTCTTTCTACAGGTGTGATGCGTTCAGATACTTCACTGAGTTTTCTGATGTGCTCTGCGTTTGTTCCGCAGCATCCGCCTACTACTCTTACGCCGAAGTCTTTAACGAATAGTGTTGCCCACTTTTCCATTTCCTCGGGTGTAAGGTGGTAATGTGCTTTGCCGCTTACGTTTTCGGGTATTCCTGCGTTGGGCATACAGAATACATTCTTCGGTGAATTGTGACAGAGGTAACGGATGTTCTCTTCCATTTCCTTGGGTCCTGTTGCACAGTTCATTCCTATGATATCAACGAGGTCGTATGGTTCAATGACTGTGAGTGCCGCTGATATGTCGGTACCCATAAGCATTGTACCCATTGTTTCGACTGTGACAGATACTATAACAGGCAGTTTGCGTTTCTTATCTCGGAATAATCTGTCAGCTGCTGCTAGTGCGCATTTTATCTGAAGTAAATCCTGACAGGTTTCAATGCAGAATAAATCAACGCCGCCGTCGAATAAACCGCTCATCTGTCGGTAGTACGATTCTTCCATTTCGTCAAACGTTATATGTCCTAGAGAAGGAAGTTTCGTTGTTGGCCCTATTGAACCGGCTACAAAGCGTGGTTTTATATTCGTGGAAAACTCTTTTGCAACAGATTTTGCAAGTTGTGCTGACTTTAAAGAAAGTTCGTAATCGAGATTGGCAATGTTGTATTCGTTTAAAACTATTGAAGCAGTACCGAATGAATTCGTTTCTATAACATCAGCACCTGCTTCGAGAAAATATGAATGGAGTTTAGTAACAACTTCAGGTTTTGATACACATAGGTATTCGTTGCAGCCTTCAAGGTCTTTTCCTCCGAAATCGTCGGCTGTTAAACCGTACGTCTGCAGAGTTGAGCCCGTGGCACCGTCAAATACAAGTACTTTTTCTTTCAGCTGTTCTAAAAATGTCTTCATGTATATTTATATAGTTATTAGTTTAAACAAAAATGGTTAAGAAAAGATTTCACCACTACGTCACTACGATTAATATGTAATATATAAATTAGAAAAATAAAGAAATATGGAAAAGGTTTCACGCTAATAGTTGTGAAGGCGAGAATAGAATATAAGAATTAAAAAAGCCCACGACTTTTATCGTGGGCTGTATTTTGAATCTTAACCTATTTTAAAATTACACTTTATTCAGTAAATAGTTTTCCCGAACGAAGTTCTTCAGCAAGTCTTTTCACTTTGTAAAGGTTTTTAATCACCTGAACCATTCCTTCAGAATCCAGAGATACTGTGTGAGGAACTTCGGTTGTGTAAATATAATTGTCGGATAAGCTTTCGATGTTGCCGTCGAATGCGAGTCCTACGATTTCACCGTCTTTATTGATGACAGGACTGCCTGAGTTTCCACCGATGATGTCGTTTGTGGAGATGAAATTGAACGCTGTTGATTTATCAAATTCCGCAGGCGGATTGATGAATCTTTCAGGTAATGTCCATGGATATTGTTTATCGAATGAATAGTATCTGTCGTAGTACCCATAGAAAGTGGTCTTTGGCGGTGCGATTGTTCCGTTATAATTGTAGCTTTTGATTACGCCGTCTGAAATTCTGAGTGTGAATGTTGCGTCAGGCGGAATGGTTGTATTGTATACTTCGAACGTTGCTCTGCCGATTAACTCTTTGTTTATGGTTGAGATGTTTCTTAATTCGTCTGACTTCTTCTTGATTTCAGTCATTCTTGCGTATGTTGCGAGTGAGAACTTAATGAACGGGTCGTTTGATTTAAGGATTGCATCGTTGCCCTGCGAAAGAAGAACTAATGCGCCGTCTTTTGTGGACAGAACTGATGAACCTGCGAGTGACTCGGGTGTACCTGATAAACATTTTATTCCTGCATTATCATTTCCGAGTTTCTTTGTGATTGCATCGAGTCTGAATTTTAACAATGCTTTGTCTAAATCTGCGTCGTAGTTTTTGTAGATTGCTTCTATTTTTGCAGCGTCGAGTGTTTCTTTGTTCATTGCTGCTGTAACGAGTTTATCTGCTGCAAGGAACTGTACTGACGATGTTCTTGCGTTGACTGAATATGAATATAATTCAGGATAAATCTTGCTCATTTCTTTATTAGCGTTTGCGTTTTCCTCCCAGGCTTTGCCATACTTCGATTTTAAAGTCGGGTTTGCGTCGATAGCTGTTCTTAAAGTTTTTTCGAAGTGCTTTTTCTTTGCCATTATGACAGGATCGTTCAAAGCTTTAATCATTCCGATGTAAACTTTCTGTGAGTTTGCCATCGAGAATAAAGTGTTGTTGAGTTCTTTTCCTTTTTCAGGATTCTTTGCGATGATGTCTGTGTATGTGTTTACGAGCATATCGAGCATATTTCTTACGTCCGATAATGAATAGTCTCTTGCGAATTCAAGCTGTGCGTATGTGTTTAGTCTTTCGGTTCTGCCTGGGTTTCCGATTACGAAAATAGGTTCACCGACTTTTGCACCGTTTGTGCTCCATTTGTAATAATGTTCTGTCTTTAAAGGCTTGCCTGTTTCGTCGTAGACTCTGAAGAATGTACAGTCGAGGTTGTATCTCGGGTACGTGAAGTTATCAGGGTCGCCGCCGAAGAATCCAGCCTGGTCTTCAGGTGCGAATACCAGACGGACGTCTGTGTATCTTTTGTAAACGTAGGCAGAGTATAATGCGCCGTTGTACAGTGTTACTACCTGGCATCTTAAACCTGTTTCTGCTGCGACTCTCTTTTCGATTTCAGAAATCTTTGCAGTTTTGTTTGTGACTTTTTCGTCGTTTGTTTTTCCGAGTTCCATTGCTGTGTGAATTTCTTCGGTGACGTCAGTCATTTTTACTAACTGGTCGACGTAGAGATTCGGAACGGGTCTTTCGTCCTCGAGTTTCATAGCGAGGAAGCCGTTGTCGTGAAGGTTTTCACCGTCTTTTTCGACCTGTGAAACGGATTCACGTCCGCAGTGGTGGTTTGTCATTACGAGACCATCACCTGAAACGAAAGATGAAGAACAGTATGAAGCAAATCTGATTGCCGACATACGTACATGGTCGAGCCATTCCTGTGTTGGTTTAAAACCATAAGTTTCATTAAGGTAATCAACGGGCGGATAATCGAACGTCCACATTTTACCCATATCATACTTTGATGATTTTACTGTATCAAGATTAACACCGTAGTTTTGAGAAAAAGCAGAGCTTGTCCAGACTACTAATGCTAAGATGAAAATACTGAATATTTTCTTATACATATCTTTTAAAGTGTATTTATAAAAATTAGTTATTTGTTATCTTTCCGTTTATTAGTTCAGAACCGATACGCTTTAACAGATACATATCGTTTATTGCTTCAAGAAGACCTCTTGAGTCAACAGAAACAGTTGTAGGTACTTCATCTGTGTAGATGAATTCACCGGGCATACTTTCTATGTTGCCATCAAAAACAAGTCCAACTATTTCTGCGTTCTTGTTTATCATCGGGCTTCCTGAATTACCGCCGATGATATCATTTGTTGAGATAAAATTGAACGGTGTACCGAAATCAAAATCTGCAGGCGGTTTTAGCCATCTGTCTGCAAGTGACCACGGGTCTTTTTTATCAAAAGAGTAATACCTGTCAAGGAACCCAAAGAACGTCGTATGGGCAGGTGCCGTTGTACCGTTGTAGTTGTAACTTTTAATCACACCGTCTGATATCCTGAGCGTAAATGTTGCATCCGGCGGTATTGAAGTACCATAAACATCATAAATTGCACGTCCTAAAATCTGGTTATAGTATTCTTCTTTAGCACCTAATTCCTGTAATTTTGTATACAAAGTTCTGAAACCGTTCCCCTTATACTTTTCGTAAATTTCGCGCTTTTGTTTCACTAAATTTGCAATATCGTTCCAGACATTGCCGTATTTTGCCTTAAACTTGGAATTTCCGTCAACTGCTGCTCTGAACTTCTTTTCAAAATCTCTTTTCCTTGCCATTAAAACACCGTCGTTCAGACCTTTTAATGTACCGACATAAACCTTCTGACTGTTGGTGAAATTAAACAGCTCGTTGTTAAGCTCTTTTTCTCTTTCAGGATTTGCAGCAATCATCCTGCGTAAACTGTCAACAACGTTATTTATGTAACCAAGAATTAACGGGTCTGATACATCTCTTTTAAATTCTAACTGAGAAACAGTCAAGAGTCTTGATGTTGATCCTGGATTTCCAACTACAAAAATTGGCTCACCCGGTTCTGCACCTGCATTGCTCCACTTGAAATAGTTTGTGACTTTGATAGGTGAACCGTTCTCATCATATACTCTGAAGAAAGTACAGTCTAAAGTGTACCTTGGATATGTGAAGTTGTCAGGGTCGCCGCCAAAGAAACCTGCCTGGTCTTCTGGTGCGAACACTAACCTTACGTCATTGTATCTTTTATAAATGTATGCTGAATAGACACCGCCATTGTATAAAGAAACTACCTGACAGATTACATTCTTGCCGTCTTTGTATCGTCCTTCAATTTCTTTTATCTTGTTGTATTTGAAATCATCAGCTTCATCTGCATCTTTTGCCTTATCGATAGCTGACTGGACTTCTTTCGTAACGTCAACAATCTTTGTTAATTGCTCAACGAATAATCCCGGAACAGGTCTTTCGTCTTCTATCTTCATTGCAACAAAACCTGTCTGGTGTAAATCTTCATCCTTTTTCTGTACCTGCGATACTGATTCTCGTCCACAGTGGTGATTTGTCATAACCAGTCCGTCTTCAGATACGAATGATGCCGAACAGTAATCTGCAAACCTGAGGGCAGACATTCTGACGTTATCAAGC
>Ga0194056_10000622_pt1 | contig 19477 bp, 18 predicted proteins | sample SepL4413m_MetaG_FD_155458 | JGI IMG/M metagenome (GOLD analysis project Ga0194056, IMG submission 155458) | Anoxic zone freshwater microbial communities from boreal shield lake in IISD Experimental Lakes Area, Ontario, Canada - Sep2016-L442-13m | ecosystem: Environmental > Aquatic > Freshwater... | reverse complement strand
TGCAAGAAGTGCATCGCTTGCTGGGGCAAGGCTATCGCGCAGTAGTCGATGCGGATCTGAGCGGGTACTTCGATAGCATCCCGCACCCGGAACTGATGCTGTGCATCGCCCGTCGCGTGAGCGACAAGAAGAGAAAAGGTGGCATCGACCAAAATTGGTGCGGATGCACAATATGGGAAGCTTGTGGTGCTGGATGAACCCGAAATTTGCCTGTTTTTCTCTGTGACCTCTGTGACCTCTGTGGCTAAATAAAGGAAGGAGAGGGCGGGGGGAAGGGAGAGAATCGCGGATTGACAACACGGTGCCTGGCTGCGATAATTTGATAGTGCCGTGCTGCACTTCGGCGGTCGAATGCTATTGTTGCTCGCGATTCGGCTTGAGAGCGAGCGTTTTTTCTACAATGAGATTCTCCGCATCGCCGAGGCATACCGCGACGAGTTCCTGCGAGAGTGGTTTCAGACGTTTGGGGGCATGCAGCCATGAATGATCTCCGTATCCAAAGCGTTTCTTTCGCAAGCGAGTCCATGACCGTCGAGTTTTCCGACGGCTGCGCGATCTTCGTGCCCCTGTGCTACTTCCGGCGCCTGCAAGAGGCGTCGCCCTCCCAACGCGACCAGTGGCAGCTTATCGGTCGCGGTTTGGGCGTTCACTGGGAGTCGGTGGATGAGGATTTGTCTGTCGAGAACGTCCTCTTGGCATACAGTCGCTCCAAAAAGGAGGAGTACGCGAAGGCGGCACAAACGTGACGTGAGTGCCCCTTTTCCGGAGCGTCACAAAACCAGGCTAGGGGTGGCATCGACCAAAATTGGTGCGGATGCACAATATGGGAAGCTTGTGGCGTTGGATGAAATAATATGTGGCGGCATTTATGTCCCGCACCACAAGTGGTGGCGGACATAAATGCTGTCAAGGTGATCGTTGAAAATTAAGGACTTACGACGCCGCCGGACACAAAAGCTGTCAAGGTTGAGACACAAATCTTGGCCAACGGACCGGTTTAAGACATAGTATTTGTCAATCAGGCATACTGTCTTTCACATGATTATACCGGTCGGCAGGTAACCCAGCGCGGGCACCGTCCCCTTCCGCACCAACGACCTGGGCATCATGGACACCCCCCCCTATAGTGGTAAAGTGGGTATCAAATCGCCATTTCTTCGCTTTGATCGACCGTGTCAATACTCCGGGCTAAGATGCCGAGATATCCGCACGATGCTCCTGTGTTGTTAAAGAAGTGGGTATCAAATCGTCAAACTTTGCTTCTTGGAGCCGATCCGCAATATCCTATAACTCTGCCTCTTGGCAGAGTCCCAAAGGCCACCTCAAACGTAAAGAATCTTTTGGTCAACAAATCCTCAATTTTCCAGTAGTCCGACTGGAATGTCTCCGCTTCTATTGTGGGACGGCTGCACATTCCCTGCCAATACCAGTGCAGTCCGAGCTATCCAATTACTACTACAGCAGAAGGCTTTCAACTGGCCTGCTTGCATCCTTGGGTTCTCTTGAAGCATCGGACACCAATCACCTCTAAAGAAATCTAAACCGAACGCCGAAATAAGTCAAGCCGTTTTGCTTTCCGCCCGCAGCACTTGCTCGACTAGGCGAGCATCGACATCACGCATTCCCTCCCCAAGCTGGTCGGTCAATATCTTCGCAGTTCACGAATCCTTGTTTCTTGACGAAGTAAAATCATCCTTGATGAGGCCGAGGTCTGCTGCTCTGGATTCCACCGTTTTCAAAATGGGTTCTTTCGACACTGCACGATCGCCTTTGCTATCTTTACCAACAGATCCGAAGTCTTGACGAACTGCTGGAACTCCTCGTCCGGCAGGCGGCCCGGCGGTCTTACCGCCCCTCTCTGGTTTGGAGAGGTCGTCAACTTCAAGAGGAGCTGGATGGATTGCATATGGGACATCTGGCTAGTTGTCGCGCCTAGCATCAGCAAATTGCGTTCGGCTGCGTCTTCCGCACCCTCGAGCTGTTCAAACCAAGGTGCCGTAGTCTCGCTCTGGATCAGTTGCGAGACTCTCTTCCAAGCTCGTCTTTCGTCGTCGGCACTGCGATTGGAACACGAGACCAGCTTGTGCAATCTTTGGATCGCAGTGGCCAAGTCCGTGGGCACATCGTCGGCCGTCCACGGAGGGACCAGGCTCTTCCTGCACGACGTGAGACTCTCGCTGATGGCGGCCTTTACGGCCTGACGGTCGGTGTGTTCCAACCGAAAGACGATCCCATCCAATTCCCCCTGGGTTGGCTTCCACAAGGAAAAGTTTTCCAAACAGATTCCCAAATGACGTTCAATGCCTGAGAAATGGGATACGATCTTCACGACGTCTTCGGGCTCCTCAAGGCTTAGCGTTGCAGGAGACCATCCGACGACCACCACGTGCGGGGGAGGTTCTTCGTCCATCACGGCGATCTCATGCTTTTGAGTCGCAGACTTACCAAGCTTGAAGCATCGGAAAAAGTCCTCCAAGTAGTTTCCGCTGAGTTGTGCCATGCCGTTAATCAACGTCGTGGGAATGCCAAGTGAAAGCAACGCCACCGCGTCGGCCGATGAACAAGCGGCGTACAGCACGGAGTCGCTGGCCTTGAGCATTTTCTTAATTTGACCGTCTTTCAAAGATGCACAGAGAGGCATCTCGCCGTTGGCGATGCCTCCCCGGTCCGTCAACAAATCGTACGGATCTTGCTGAGGCGTTTTTCGCAATGCAATGATTGCAGTGTTTGCATCGCACAGTGCGGGATCCAGTTGAACATCCCCGTCTGGCCCCATCGTCGCGACGCCCGACTCCTGTAACGCGGCATCGGAGTACCGCGCTTGGAGGTCCGCCAGAACGGCTGCTGGGTCCTGGGGCGGCCGGCGGATATTACCGGGTACAGGACTCGTTTTCCAGAGGCCATCATGATCGTACTTGGGGCACTGGGAGAGCGTTTGCCCGTAAATCGATCCGAAATCCTTTTCCTTCGACATTGCACAACTCCTTTACTTCTAAATGGGCTGGGTAGCCCCCATGGAGCCCACGCTCCACGGTACCACTATCATGAACGGCACATTCACCGGCGCTGCCGTCGGTAAGACGGTCTCTCGCTCAGGCTCCATCGGCAAGGTGGGTGGCTTCACCATGGATCCGTCGGCTTTCGTCCAGTATAATCGTGCCAGGGGCGAAGTGGCCGCGCGAGCTTCGGCCTCATTCCGCTCTGCCAGGTCCAACGCCTTCTTGCGGGCCGATTCCAACTCACAAGCATACTTTTGACCTTCCCTCCTTAGCGCGAGCTCCTCGGCTTTGCGAGACTCTCTGGCGGCACGGCCTTTCTCGCGTTCCAGAGCCGCCTGTGCCCGGATATGGGCCAGTTCGTGCTTGCGCAAGGCTTCGTTACATTTCTCTGTCAGCCCCTTTTCCAGGATCTCCAGACGGTTCTCTTGCACTTTCAGGTTGGGGTAAAGTCGGACAAAGCGAAAGTCGTGTTTCGGGCCTTCCGTCATGGTCATCGCACGGTCATACTTCAAATGCAGATTCAGTTTCCTTTGAAACAGTTTCTCTCCCGCAGTTATCGGGGCGCGGGAGCCTGCATCTAAGATTGCGATTGCCCCCCGCGGCCCGACCGCGGCCACGAGTCTCAATTTGGTGACAAGATCGACGTTACCGGCGGCAAGTTCCGGATTGATGATGTGTGTCACAACCCAGCCGAAGGCGTCACGCGACTTGCGAGCGTCATAGAATAGTGCCTCCCATGTCGAAACTACTGCCGCGTCCACGCCCACTCGCCGGGCAATCTCGGCCGGGTCGAGGTCGCCAAACACGCAAATCTTCAGCTTAGCGACCTTGACGGCATCTTCGTCGAGTGCCAAGGCGGCCTTGATCAGGGGATACAACGCATGGGCCTGCTTTACACCAACCGGACTGTGGTTGACCAGTTCCAGGAAATGGTGTGCATTTTGGACGTGTTCATCGTACCGCTTCATCTGCGGGTCCCAGCGGTTGAACGGCAATTCCTCGGCGAGTTTCCAGCGGTATCGTGGTCCACGCGACCCGCGCATGACACGGTCGTAATCAATGGAATCCTTTACTACTTTGTCTGCGTTTTCAGTCATAGTTTCCCTTCCTTGGATGTCTTGTTGGCTTCCGAAGGGGAACTGGTCTCCGTCACGCCGTTCCACCCGCGGACCTCGAACCCTTTGCGGCTGAGTCCCACCGATGCCAGATCCTGCTCCCACAACTGTTTGCATTGGCGGAGTTCGGCCCTCGCTTGCCGATTCAGCCGCGAGAATTGCCGTTCATGCTGCATTTCCCGGAGCAGACCCTTGACCCGCTCTGCGAGCATGATCGACCGGCCAAGGTAGAACGCCGACTGCCGCCCGCTCACACGATAGCGCAGTGAAAAGAACGGGCCCAACCGATGGCCACGGTAAGTCCGCCAGCTTGTCACGACGCTCCCCTGCCGGAGAAAAACGTGCCGGTGACTGAGGATGAACTCACGGATCGCATGGAACTTCGGTTCCACTTTTTGGTCAACAAATTTGCGTTTTTCCAAGGCTACAAACCTTTCTACGTGGGGGGCTGGCTGTCGCCGGCCGGCGTCGGCTGTAGCTGCAGCCCGGCCGCTCCCGAGCCGGTCATCAACTTGTGCCGGTATGCGAACAGCCGCAGCAAAAAATCTGAGGCCTTCATCTTGGATCCGGCCAACCGCAACAGGCGGGCGATCGACCTCTCGTGCTTCTGGAGGCGTTCGGACTCATGGCCGGACCCCATTAAGTCCTGCCCCAGCTCTGTCTGCTGCAAGGCTTCGAGCCAAAGCAAATGCACGATAGTCATGCCCGTGCTCTGCTCCAGCCCAGGCCGTGCGGCCACGACAAGCTTCTCGTAGGCCGGCATCAAAACGCCGCGGATCACGGTCCCTAGTTCTTCCGACAAGTTCTCCAGGGCGACACCGGGCGGCATCCAGAAAGGCTTCGCGGGAGCACTGTTTTCGTTCACACTGTTGTTCTGTTCCGTCATGATTTTGGTCTCCATTAAATCGGGGGATTGTAATACTTTTTCCTGGGTTACACCCCGATTGAACCGCTATCGTCCATCAAGCCGTGGACCGTGGAATTGCACACGTTTCACGTCGCACGACGGTGAACGATAGGATAAATACTGAGCGTTAAACCAGTTAGCCTCTAAGAATCCAGGGTACGAAGACGCCGTCACGAGTTCTTCACGCGCGCATCGGCAGCATCGACTGAAGATCAAGGGCAAACCAGAAATGCCCTCGACCGGCTATTGGGTTTCGGCTGTCCGCCGCCCCGCTAAGTGGTCACACTTCACTATCACCCGTGCCGTTGTGACCGACCTGGTTATGCAGTTGGAGGACGCATCGCCTCTCAGCGAACACATCCTCTACTATTAACCATAACAGCTTGGCAAGTATTGTCAACCCCGAAACAGGAAACTTTTTCGCCTGAAGCGAAGGAATTGATGGCTAGAAAGATCTATCAGTCCAAAACGTCTACCTTCGGGTTACAGCGACCGGGGGAACTGAATACCCACAAGTTATTGGACGACTCTTGTCGGAGCCGCAAACCAGCTACGGAAGCTGCCAACTACGTCCTCAAAAACCAGGATTATCGACTACCGCACCGGGACGCCCACAGCAGACCGAGACAATATGTGTAGGGGCTTCTGCATGTGGGCCGCCCGATCGGGACCATGGCCGTGTTCTCGCCTTTTGGCTAGAGCCAAGCGGCACCCGGGCCAGCGCGCCGTTGCTGGTCGACACGCCGTCGAGTCTCGTGGACGGCTGGGGAATTCTCGTGCCTAACGCGGCTTCGGTGGCGTGGTCGACGTACGGGACGATGTCAAACGGTGGTCCAACATCGCCAGCCGGTCGATCTGCCGTGCGATCCGCAGGTAAGCGTCGATCGTTGGGACCAACTTGTCGATATGCTCGAGCGACTTCTTACCAAGCGATTCCTCGATCGCCACTGTGAGACGGCACGCCATTCGCATTAAATCGGCAGATACAACGCCCAAGTTTGCCTCAAGCGTATCCACCTTGTCAAGCGATTCGCGAAGAAGGTCGTCGACCTTCTTCAATCGCTTTGCCGTCAGCCCAGCAGCATTCGCTTTGGCCTCCGGCTCATTGGCCGGCGCAGTCTCGGCCGGCGTCGTGCCGTCCGCGACTGTTTCCGTGACTTCAGATGTCATCATTCTTTTCCTCCCTGGAATTGGGTTCAAACACAGAAGAGCCGGCAGGAACATCCTGCACGGCGGTAGTCGTCAAATGATCTCTGCTACGCCTAATGGCATAGCCGTGGAATTTTAGCCCCACGCGGCGAAGTTCTCCTTCCAGCCGCTGCTTCGACTTCCGGAGCACATCGTGGGCCTCGTCCGCAAGGCGGGCCAACTCGCGGTCGCCTCGCCGATCGGCCTGGAGTTGCGCCAGTTCCCGCCGAATCTCGTCGGCCAACCATGCGTTTGTGCCGAGATACACAACCCGTTGCCTACCATTGACCCGATATCTCAACTTGAAATAGGGCCCACGGTCGTGACGGTATTCCGCGGCCACGAACCCTTGCTGTTTCAAGGCATCCCGGTCGGCTGAACCAATCGGCAGAATTCCGAGGATTCCCCGCTCCAATCCGTAGCTGGTTCGAGCCATTGGTTCGCCTTTCACCAGGTTTGAATGCTTATCACTCACGCCGAAGCTCCCGTACGAGTTTCATGACAACATTGATGCGGTTTAACTGGGTTTCAGGCACGTCATTGTGGCCTGCCTGTTGATCCGTAAATCGCTGATCAACATAGGGTGCCTGATGATGTATGGTCCGAAACACGTTTGCGGCGGTAATGCACAGGTTGCGCAACAAAGGATCAGCAATGACGGTGGCCTGATCGAGAATGGGTTCAACGAGATCTCGTTCTACCAACGAATGATGCCGAGCAACCGCATGGGCAAGTCGATCTTCGCTCACAGCGTCGTTGGTTCGTGCGTCGAGGCAGCGTCGCAACTCCGCCTGCGCCGTAGCGTAGTCCTCGGCGACCGGGCGCGGGCCGATGCGTCGGTCGATCTCATGGGACACCTGGAAAGTGGACTGTTTGATGCTCTGGTGCATGCTCGTGCGGATCTGCTCGTTGCCGCCATGTCGAATGCAGAATTGCATGGCCGCTAAGTCATTTTCCGACGGCCACCAGACCCCAAAATCCGAAAGATCGATGCCCATGTGTTGTTCTGCATTGGCAAGAAACCGGACGATCGGCGCCACCTCCGGCGGCAACTCGATTTCAAGCGTAACCGGCTCCCACGCCACCAGGATCACCGCCCGGGGCAAAACGGACTCCTCGGTAGCATGATTCTCGCCGTCCTGGATGCCATCCGTGCGGAACTGTGATTCAATCTCTGTAACCCCGGAACATAGGAGGCTCGACGCCTGAATGGTGCCGATGTCCACTTGAGTGTTCTGATTGATAGGGTCGATGGATTCGGTGTCATGGGCGGCAACATCCGAGGGCTCTGCCAACCGTTCCATTCCCGTACAGGGAGAGGTGTTGCCGGAAAGCATCTGTACCAGGCTGGATAACTGTCCGCAATCCAAATCTTCCAACCCGGTCGCCAAGGCGACCGGCAGGCCCATGCTCCGGAATAGTACATACGCGCTCATAGAAAGCACTGCTAAGAGTATTCCGTCCAACTCCCGCAACGCCACCACAGTGCGATGATCGCGGCAGGCCGCAAACATCGGCAGATCGCGACCCGAAAGCAACCCGCTCGACGTGACAATGTCGAACGGCGGATCGTATGGCCGCTCGCGCAGGAGAATGATCTCGACACCGGGGGTTGCCAGCGTTTCCGCTAAAAGCAACTCGACTCCTTCTTCACGCCGGGCAACACCCGCAGCCAACAGATCTTGCTCGGAAAAGCGTTCGCGGAGCCGCGCAAGCATTTCGGTGGTATGCGGCGGCAGACGACGGCAATCCTCGTCGACCACCAGTCGCAGCCAAGGTGTCCCTAGTATGCCACACGTGGAAAGCTCCGCGACGAGCTGATAGATTTCGCGATGTCTCTGACACATGGTATTAACCTCTCTTGATAGGTGCTTTGTTGATGGATTTCCCGGGACAGCAATCTCGAATCACATTCTGCGAACGCCCGAATCCGCAACGGCTCTTACGACTGACTCAACATCGCTAACGCCCGCGATTTCGGTGGATTAGTTTGCGCCTCGAATCTCTAGGGCCCTTCGATGTTGGATTCACTGGTTGCAGTACCTCGGTAGCCTGTGTCTCGGATGGCGGCGACTCGGCAGGCGGTGCCTGCGGCGTGGTCGCAGGGGCCGGGGTGGCTGGCGGTTCCTGTTTGGTAGTTCGTTCCGCTGCCGTCGGCCGGGGTGGGAACGTCATGGCCAGGATGTCGGCCTCGTTCTCCAAATTCTGACCCATCGAAACCTGCATAAGCTCGCCATAGTTCAACTCAACCGGGGAGGTCTGGAACTTCCGCAATTCAGACGGAACATTCTCGCTATCTCGACCGCGCACGTTGAAGGGCAATGCGGCCATCATCGCCTGGAAGTGCTCTTTCATCCGATCGGGCGGTGGATCAGCTTGCTTGCCACTGCCCTCGCGGCGGGCGTAAGTATTGATCAGATCGGCCGTGGCCCGATGATTGTGCATGTCGTGTTTACGGAGGGCCAAGAGAACCTTCTGTAGGAACAGAAACCGTGTTTCTTCCTGGATGAGATTGAGCAATTTACTGGTACTGCCAATCTCAGTTCGTTCCACAAAGTCGTCGAGTGCCGCCATGCCGTCCAAATAGGCAACCAGTTTCAGGAAACCTGCGCGGGAGCCCTCGCCCTTATCTGAGAAAATGACCTCGTGAAGAATGAACATCGCTTGATCCAACCGATCGGCCACATCGAAGAAGGCCGCGGCATAGGCATGGATAACTTCGGTAGCGATCCCTATTTTTTCGGAGATTGTCGAGACCGATTCGCCCGTGAGCAAATAAGCCTCCAGCAAATCACGTAGGCTGTACCCCTTCGCGTCATAAATCCTAAAGGCAAGGTCCATGTGCGGCATTCGCTCCGCGAGTCGCTGTTTGGCGGTGTCCGTTGTGCCTATTATTCGGGCCCGTAGGTATTTCGCAATTTTCATCACCCAAGGGTCGGCCTTGTGGAGCAAGATGAATTGTCCCGAGTCCACTAATTGACTTGCCAAACGTTGACGCCAATCAGCAAGGCGGATCGGATTCTGCTGAGAATCGTTATTGTTCATCGAAACACCCTCATTGAACCGTGGTTAAAGCAAGAGAATATTAAACGTGCGAAGGCATTCTCGTCCGCGAGCTGTTCACTGGCCCCAACATGTGGCCCAAAACGCCCGTGATCGAGATCAGCCCTATTCGAGTGCTGGTCACAAAAACCGACCAGCCCGCAACGTACTGCGTTGCGCAACTTTATCAAGCACCCAAGAGGCTCGATTAGACCGATGCCATCGGTCCCAAACGATCAGCCGCCTGCCGGGAAATCTGTTCTCGGCTTCGGCAAGCGTTGCCGGTGTTACCGGCACCGATCCGCGCGCTATTGCACGCTATTAATACGCAACACGAGGTTTGGTTCGTTCAAGATCTCCGTGTTGCCGCCCATTCGACCCGGGCCAACCAGCGTTCGCTGGAGTCAACTTTGACTTCCATCAATATGCAATAAATTCGGGTTTGGGACAACGGGAGTTTGAAAATATTCTCGTTTGGCGGTGACGTTTCGCTCTGGAGATGAGGCCGTCTTACGGACTGAGAATCCAAGGAACAGTTGTAACATGTTCACTGGCTTGAGGTTGCTTCGGCAAAGGAAATCTAATTCTCATGAGTCTTGCCATAAGTGTCTACAATCGACCACTTTCACCGCGATTCCTCATTCAACGGTTTGCCGCGCAGACTCCACATGGATTGCAGGCAAGACGACGTGTCGTTGCTTGAATCGCTCGCGGAACCTGGACATAACTGTTGGTCCTTCCAATCCATAGCCGAATTCTGTGGCACTCGGTAAACCCCTCTCGCATTAGTTGGTCACTGCACCGATGAAAGGGGTTTCTGCAATAACCCACTTCCACCTGATTTCCCAAACCCAGCCGATGATACTCTTCTTATCAGGTCGAGGGGTAAGGTGAGGGTTGTACCAGGTCAGATCAAAAACACGGTCCCAACTGCGCCTCACGGTGATTTGAAACTGCTCATCGACGTGTTTAATGGCCGTATAGACAGGCCGAGGACGATCCGGGAAACTCGCCTCGAAGTCCTCACCATCCGCCCCGGATTGAGGTATGTACCAATGATTTAGGACGAAGAACCACAGCTCTTCGTCGCATAGCAAAACGTCATCACCAGGACACTCAAACTCGATCCGCACCATTCTCCGTCCTTTTGGCCTGTGCCAACGAAACGTGCGAAGATCGAGATGGTCCTTCCCATTGTTTCAACGTGTACACGGGGTACAAGCCATTGTGCGGAGGCCGCCCCACTCGGCGGCTCATTTCATCTCGTATCCACGGGTCAGAGCAGCCCTCAGCATTAATATCGGGGCAATCTCCGGAATGAGCTGCGAGTTACTGTTGCTTGAGTCCTGAGTTGGCCACAGTGAGCTGTCACCGAGAACTCAAGTGCTATTGGTCCGATGTCTTTGACATGGTGGTGCCTCGCCTCGCCTAGCACATCGGATTGACGTTTTCAGCGTGCCATCCCGTCTGATCGAGAAGCCGCCGTAAAACACTGGTTTTCCCGAGCAAAATGGCGAAGAGGTAATAGGGCATCAAATGAGTGTAGCCGCCCTGAATGCACGGATGCCAGTTGGCCTGGGGACGGCTATCCGCATGCCGCCTAGCCACCCTTTGACTTACTAATATGCACTGGCTAGACTCAGAGCTTCAGAAAATCAATTTTCCTTCTTTTAATTCAGGTCTTGGGCGGAGGGATTTTAGTATTTCTCGCTGGTATTTTCATTGGCAGTGCGTAGCAAGGAGGATCATTCACCATGCGTTGGGAAGAAAGCGGCGAAAGCGAAAACGTCGAAGATCAGCGGCGACTGCCCGTCGGCATGGCCCTCGGCGGTGCAGGCACGGTGATTGCGGTGGTGATCGCCCTGCTGTTGGGCAAGAATCCGCTGACCTTGCTCCAGCAGGCCCAGAACCAAGCCGCCCCGCCGGGCGTTCATGCGCCGCGGCAGGAGAGTCCCGAAGAGGCGCGGAAGGTCTCCTTTGTCAAGCACGTACTCTTCCAGACCGAGCAAGTCTGGGGCGACCTTTTTCAAACGCAGGTTCCGCGACGGCCGACGTATCAAAAACCCAAGCTGGTTCTGTTCACTGGCAAGGTCAATTCGGCCTGCGGGCTGGCCGACTCGGCCGTCGGCCCTTTCTATTGCCCTGCCGATCAGAAAGTTTACATCGACCTTCAATTCTATGATGAGCTGAAAAATCGGTTCCACGCGGGCGGCGATTTTGCAAATGCCTACGTGATCGCCCACGAGGTTGGTCATCACGTTCAGAATCTGTTGGGGATCAGCATCGAATCGAAGCATCGCAATCTGCCCCACGATACCGAAAACCAACTCTCTGTCCGACTGGAACTCCAGGCCGATTGTCTGGCTGGCGTCTGGGCCCATTACGCCGATCAAAAATGGCACATTCTGGAAGCGGGCGACGCCGAGAAGGCGATCACGGCCGCCCAAGCCATTGGCGATGATAAGTTGCAAAAGCAGGCCCAAGGTTATGTCGTTCCGGAAAAATTCACGCACGGAACCTCCAAGCAGAGGGCTTACTGGTTCAACGAGGGTCTGAATAGCGGCAATCTCAAAAAGGCCGATCGACTATTCAGCTTGCCTTACAACAAACTCTGAGCTGACATGGTTGCCATCTTCTCTCTTGTCTGGCTGGAGCAGAAGGGCTTGGCCTGCGAGGAGCCTTGAGACCTCCGCAGTGATCCGCTGGAGTTGAAGAATCTGGCCACGAGCCATGAACACAAGACGGTCCTGGAGCGGGTGCGTCAGGAATATCAGAAATATCAGGAGAGTTTGAATGTGGACGGCTTTTCTCTACGAGTTGCACACCGGCAAGTCGCCGGCCCGTTTCGCCGGATGCGTCACGCCCGACGAGACTGCCCTAAGCCACCGCTTGTTTACGGCGGCCTTGGAGTCCCATCAACGGACCGCGGTCGTCGCCATCGACGGAAGCGGAGCCTGACGCACTCAGCCCAGAACCCGTTTCCATCGCGCTTCGTTCCAGGCTTGCTTCTCCGCTGTGGTCATCGTGGAGAAGTCGGGTTCGGGCTCCGAATTCCCGCGTGGCGGGACACCCGCGGCTGGCTTGGCCCTGGTCGCGGGCACGGCCGCTGGAGTGGAGGTTCCGTAGGCACCCGCTCGCAAGGTCGCTTGCAGGTCGTCCTCCAACTTGCGGTAGGGCCGGATGGCCAGCCTGTCCAAATCCGCATGGTACGATCGCACCGCCTCGCGCGGCTCGATCTGCCCGTCGGCCAACATGCGAAGGTGTTTGATGAACGACGATTGAAGCTCGGAGTGGTTGATCATCCGTCCGTACAAGGCGGCTCGTGCCCCGTGCTTCCTGGCCTCCCAGAGTTGATGGAAGGCGTCGAAGGTCGTACCGGACGAGCCGCCGAGGATGCCGACGATCAGCCGCGAATCGTAGCCGGCCAGTTGCTCCATTGCGGCCGGGCCGTGGTAGACCATTTTCAGGAACAACGGCCGCGCCTTGCCGACCGCGCCGGCCAGTGCCCGCGCCGTCATGTCATTGACAAACCGGGCCAGGTCGGGGACCGGCACCTGGATGGCGTTCGGGTCGAAGACTTCGAGGAAGTGGCGAAATCCCTTCGCCGCCGCTTCCTCGCGGAACGCTCGGTAGGCGTCCAGCGTGCGGTGATCGAGAGCCGTGTCGTTGTTGAAGGTGACGGAGTAAAGGCCGAGATCAGCACCCCGGTTGCGCTCGTCGGACTCGCACCGTGGCTTGCCGCACATCGCCGAGTCGATGGCGGCCGAGCGGAACGGCAGTGCCGGGTGACTGGTGTAAACGCCCCCCTGAGCCGCCCATATGTCGGTCGTGTCGTTGGCCCTGATGGCCGGGGTCACGGTGCTGGTGTCGAACATCCGCTCGTGGAGCGTCAATACTTCGTTGGTGCTGGCACTCATCAGTATGATATCGACCAGTCCTTGCCGCACGTTCTCGCGAATCAGTTGCCGATACTCGTCCAGCGAGCGAAACCGGCCTTCCTGCGAGTGGTGCTCGGGGCTGCGCCCGGGTGCCGCGATGCCGAACGCCATGTCGGCATCCTTCGCGTCGGCCAAGATGAAGTCCTTGCAGGAAGGATCGGCGAGGATTCGGGCGATTTTCCTGTCCAGCGATTTCTGCACGACGGAACTCCTTTTCGGACCCGGGTGGCCGGTCACGGTTTTTCCCATTTTCGGGGTGTTTCGACTTTTTGGTATGTCTCGACTTTTTTGGGTGTCTCGTCGAGATCCCCCAGCGCGAACTGGATGCCCGCCAGGTAGTGCTGCAAGATGTTTGGCCGCCAGTAGACGTCCTTTTGATGGCCGAAGGCGGAGTAGAACACCCGCCCCTTGCCATAGGCCCTCGTCCAGCTCAAGGGAAAATTACCGCAGGCGCGTTTCACGCCGGGCTTGCTCATGTCGGTCTTTTCGGTATCGATGCTCAGCAGGACGCGGACCTTGTTCCGCGAGAAGTGATCGAAGATGAAAACCTCGTCGGTGTGGGGGAACGAGGACGTCGCGACGCCACGGAGCAGCGGATGGCCGGGCTCTTCCAGTTTGACAGTGACCGTGCTGCCGGCGTTCCAGGGGTGGTCGATCGAGTAGCCGCCGAGCATGTCGATGTACTCCGGCCAGTCGAGGTGCGCGGCACAGTGGATGCCCACCAGTCCCCGGCCGGAGCGGACGAACTCGATCAGGTTGGCCCGCCGCCGCAGATCGACGATCGGGTTGCCGCAGTTGTTGTTCATCACCACGGCATCGAACTGGGCGAGCGGCTCGCGATCGAACATGACGAGATCGTCGCTGAGCACGGCGGTGTACGCCCCGGTCTTCTCGCCGAGGATCCGCACCGCCGCAGCTCCCCAGGGGATCGTGTCATGAACAAAGCCGTCGGCCCGAGAGAAGACCAGCACCTTGCGCGGTTTCGCGACGCGTGCGGCCGGTTCCGCCGGGGCCGCGCTGCGAATCCGCTCCATGTCCTGTGGCGGAACTTCGGCAGCACGGACACCGACTGCGACGGTCGCGTGTACAATCACGACCACAAGAACGCCGCCGATTGCAGTTCTGGCCCAACTACTTGCTTTCACGCAACTCCTCCAAGATTTCCCAAAAGCGGTCCACGATATAGTCTACAACAAGTTTGTCCGCCAGGAGTGCGAGTTTGGTAAGGATGGTGCTGTGCCCTTCATGGTAGGTGTGCGCCCGGACCCAAAGGCCCCGTTCCTGGCAGCGGTTGTAGAAGGCCACTGCCTTCTCCACGTTGGGGAACTTCAGTCCCGCCATCAGCCCCCGGCCACGGACATCGACGACTTGTTCTGGAAACGCCAGCGGCAGTTCCATCAGCCGGCGGAAGTAGTATTGCCCGATCTCGCCAATCCGCTGCTGGTCGCGTTGGATCATGGCAAGGCAGGCCAGCCCCGCTACGGCGGCCAGTGGCGCGTTGCCGTTGGTGCTGATCGCGTCGTACTGCGCCAGCCGGTCGTACTTCCGCTTGTAGAGCAAGGCCGAGAGGGGATGAAAGCCGGCCGTCATTCCCTTGCCCACGATCAGCATGTCCGGCACGATGCCGCACTGCCGGAACAGGAAGACCTCGGGATACCAGAATCCGGTCTGGATTTCGTCCAGCACCAGGCAGGCGTCGTCGCGGTCGCACAGGGCGCGGGCGTCGCGTAGAAAGGCGGTCTCCAACACGATCGCCTCGCGGTTCATCAGCACCGGCTCGGCCAGAAAGGCGGCGACCCGGCCGCGGCAGGCATCGAAGGCCGAACGCAGCGAGTCCGCGTCGTTCGGTTCGATCTCCATCACCTCGACATTTCGGAAGTAATCCTGCCACATTCCACGGAGCCGCTGGGCCAGCAAGTCGGTGCCATGGTAGTTGCCAGCGATGACCACGAAGACCGGCGGCCTGCCCGGCCGAACTGCCTCGTGGTGCCGCAGGGCGATCTTCAGCGCGCTGGAGGCCGCCACCGATCCGGTGCAGATGCCCAGTAGCACCGTATCTAGCACGTCAGCGGAACCGCAGTTTTCCCAAGTTTCGCTCGCCGCGCCGTTGGCCGCTTCCAGCAGGCGACGGGCGAGCATCTTGATCGTATTGCCTGGGATGTTGCTGTGGTTGTCCCAGACGACGCCCGAGTCCATCGCCCCTGTCACTGCAGCCGTCAACTCCGGATGCTGGTAACCCCAGGGCACCTGGTAGTGGCCCGACGTGCAATCGAGCACAAGCTTCCGGGCCTCGGTGAGATAGAACATCCCCCGGCCAGTGAGCATGTCCTGCGACGGATCTTGGGGCCCGACGCGGAACGACGCCTGAATGAACCGCTTATCGAGGTGCTCCGCCTCGGGGATCTCCGTGATCGTCTGCCCTACGCGACCGAGCAGTTTTTCTGTTGAATGGCCGTGAAGGAACTCGCCGGCAGCGCGGAGGGCTTCACAAAGCACCGGCCCTCCGGGACCTAGCAGGCCGGCGAGGGAAATCGGAACATCTTTGGGCATCTTGGTGTGGGTATCCTGTCTGGGAACCTGGTGTGCTTGTGGAACGCTTCCGTCCAAAATCGCTGTCCCTTTCGGCTCATTTACATCTGCTACACCCGCCACGGTGGCCGCATCGTCCTTAAGAGCATCCCGTTGGCCTCGTCGTCGCCCGCGAACTGCTCCTTGGCCGGATCCCATCGCAGCTTGCGTCTCAACCGCGTGGCGATGTCGCTCAACTGGCAGACGATGTTCGTGCGATGGCCGACTTCAACCGTCGCCACGGGGTCTTGTCGCGAGCGGATACAATCGAGAAAGTTCCGCAAATGTTCGGGGGTCGAGTCGCGGAATCCCGGCTTATACGTAGCCGGCAGCTTGCTCTTGAGCACCGACTTGAATGCATCGGGCCCAGCCTCGATCCGTGCGCGGTTCACATGCACCCGCCCCTCCGAGCCCTCGAAGCGGATGCCGTCCTGCAACTCGTTTTCGCTGGCGAAGATCAACCGTACGCCGTTGGCATAGGTGAACTCGGAATGCCAGGAGGTTGGGCAATCGCAGATGCCCTCGGCCGGAAAGACTCCGCGCGACTGGACCACGATCGGGCCCGTGTCCTGCGTGCCGTTTCCCCACTGTGCGATGTCAACGTGGTGACATCCCCAGCCCGCCTGGTAGCCGATGCAGTAGTCATAGGTTGACATCCACACCATGTTCTCGATCCGCTCCGGTTGGTACGGCCGCTCGGGGGCCGGGCCGAGCCACAGGTTGTAGTCAAAGCCTTCGGGTACGGACTGCGTACGGACCGCAGGACCCGTTCGATTGTTCGGCACGCCGACCTTGATCGTATGCAACTTCCCCAACTCGCCACTGCGAGCCATATCGGCCGCCAACTGAAAGATCGCGTCGCTGCGCTGCTGTTGGCCGACCTGAAAGACACGATGGCACCGGCGGACGGCCTTCACCAGGGCTAGTCCCTCGGCCACCGTTCGCGTCATCGCTTTCTCGCAGTAGATGTCCTTATTGGCCTCGGCCGCGGCAATGGCCGTCAGGGCGTGCCAATGTTCCGGCGTGGTGATCACCACGGCGTCGACGTCCGCACGTGCGAGCAGATCGCGGAAGTCGTTGTAGTCCGTGCAACCCTGGAAGGCGCCGCCGCGGCGGGTGGCGTAGCGTTTTCCGATCATTGCCTTCAACGCTTCCCGCTTCTGCCGGAACGGATCACAGGCGGCGACGATCTGGACATCCGCCATGCCGAGCAACGGCTGGGTGAGTTGCGCTGCTCGCTTGCCGGCACCGATCATGCCCAGCCCGATGCGATTGCTTGGCGGTTGGGCACCGTTCTTGCCGAGCGCAGAGGCAGGCACAATGCCCGGCAGCGACGCTGCGACGGCCGCCTGCAAGAAGCGGCGCCGGGTAACGCGGCGTAAGTTCCAAACGGAGTCGGTCATTTTTTGATCTAAATGAAACAGCGGAAAACTGAAAGCAATCCGAGCCTGTGCGGTCGGCAAGTGGCCGCGTTCTGCGCCTGCGGCCACTTTCACCATTGTGACAACTTATATAGTTTACACAATCGCATAGGTTCGTAATACAGGTTGTCTCTGGTTCGGGCAAATCTGCCACTCGTCGCGTAGCGACGCCCTGAAGGTAGCCGTGGGTTTTAACCCACGGTCTGAGGCATTCCGTCACCCGTTCGTCGCGTAGCGACGATTGAAAACATTCAGGCGTCGCTACGCGACGCAAATGTTTGCATGCCGCTCTGGGTCCGTGGGTTAAAACCCACGGCTACCATCGGCAGTCGCTACGCGACCAGGAGCAGGACGTCAAATTAATCAACCCCAGAAAATCGCTGCTCCTGACCCCGCCGAAACGTCCGACCGAAGGTCTCCCGGTAAGCTAGAGACCTTCGGTCGGCGGCGTGGCTCGGTCAGAGACCGGCCACAACTGCTAGCTCGAAGTAGGGTGGGTGAAGCATCGAACGGTGCGTTACGCGAACTAATCTGGAACAGCGACTAAGTGCTTTCAGCGTCTTGACTTCGTGCGCAACCCACCATTTCCCGGCCGGTTCGCTTCACGCACCCTACGGCCTGCCGTCACTGCTGGCAGTTGGCAAGGTTATGATCAAGGCCCCGTAATACTGGCTCGGCTCTGGCCCAGGCTCTGGAAATCGCGAATTGCAACAATACACTAGCTTTGTCCCTGACGCACTGGTATAAGGGAAGGAAGAAAAGGAGCATTTATTGTGAAACAATCCACTTCGCGTCGCTTATTCTTACGAAATGTCGGTCTTTGTTCGCTCGGCGTGCTGGCGGCCGACGGATTGGCCGCCAACGCCGCGCCCCCCCCACACGACGAGAAGATCCTGGGGTCCGCCGGCGTCAAGACGGCCGACCGCCCCAAGGGTGTCTGGTCGCCCGTCTCCGATCGAAAAATCCGGGTGGGCATCGCCGGTTTCGGCGTCTGCCAGATGGGGGCGGCATTCGGTTTCCAGGCTCATCCCAACGTCACCGTGGCGGCGGTCAGCGACCTGATCCCCGAGCGATGCCGGGGGCTGGCCAAGGCCTGCCATTGCGAGAAGACGTATCCTTCGCTCGAAGAAATGATTAAGGACGACTCGCTGGAGGCGATTTTTGTCGGCACCGACGCCCCAAGCCATGCCCAGCATTGCATTGACGCCCTCCAGCGCGGCAAGCACGTTGGATGCTGCGTGCCGGCCGTCCATGGCTCGATCGAGGACGCCCACAAGCTGGCCGATGCGGTCAAGACGAGCGGGCGGAAGTACATGATGTTCGAGACCAGCGCCTTCCATGCCGAATGTCACGCCATGCGGCAGATATCCAAGGCGGGCGGGTTCGGAAAGCTCTACGTCGAGGCGGAATACTTCCACCACATGCCGGAACCAATCGCCTCGTTTCGCGACTGGCGGGTCGGGCTTCCGCCGCAATGGTATCCTACCCACTCAAACGCCTACTATGTGTGCGTCACCGGCGGCAGCTTTACCGAGGTTTCGTGCATGGGCATGCCCAGCACCATCGCTCACCTGCGACCGGAGAACAACCGCTATAAGAATCCTTTCGGCACCGAAATCGCCTTGTTGCGGACCAGCGAAGGTGGAATGGCCCGCATGGCGGTAAGTTGGGACACGCTCGGCCCGGGCGGCGAGCAAGGCCGCGTGCGCGGGCAGCGCGGGGCGATGTGGAACGGGGGCTACACCGGGGAGTTGAAGCAGTTGCCCGACCTCAAGTGTCCGCCCTTGCCGCCCAGCGTGGCCCCGGGCGGCCACGGCGGCTCGCACGGTCACCTGATGAACGAATTCGTGACCGCGATCCTGGAGGACCGCAAACCGCTGGTAGACATCGCCTGGGCTCTGAACATGACGGTTGCCGGCATCGTTGCCCACCAGTCGGCGTTGAAGGACGGCGAGCTCACGAAGATACCGCAGTTCTCATGATCCTGGGAAACAACCGATTTGGGTGCCGCCGTCGGTGCCCAAGCGTTGCTCGATCCGGCCGTGCCGTTGGAAGAGCTTGCCCGGCGTAGAGTGCCGCCCTCGCGTCTAGTGCTGCCGGGCGAAAACGCGGACATCTATTGCAAGGTCCGTGAGCATTACCTGGCGTCGTTCCCCGGCGGCGGAGATTAGGACCGGCGCACCAATAACTGTCGTGTTTTGCGAATTCGCCGAGCGGGGGCAGACGGCACACGGAGTGTGCCTGCTACTTTTCTTGCGACACTTATTGATGCGCCGGTCCTTAGTCTTGAAAGCAGAGC
>Ga0194056_10000616_pt1 | contig 19531 bp, 18 predicted proteins | sample SepL4413m_MetaG_FD_155458 | JGI IMG/M metagenome (GOLD analysis project Ga0194056, IMG submission 155458) | Anoxic zone freshwater microbial communities from boreal shield lake in IISD Experimental Lakes Area, Ontario, Canada - Sep2016-L442-13m | ecosystem: Environmental > Aquatic > Freshwater... | reverse complement strand
CAGCGTGGTGATCGGCTCGCGCGGCGAACGTCTTGCCTGGAACTGCAAGCGCTTTGAAGATCTGGACGCAGCGCATTTCGAGCAACTCGCGGCGCTGCAACCGGAGTTGGTGATCTTTGGCAGTGGCCAGCAGATTCGCTTCCCGCAGGGGCTTTGGATCAAATCCCTGATTGAGCAGCAGATCGGCATCGAAACCATGGACACGCAGGCCGCTTGCCGCACCTACAACGTGCTGGCTGGCGAAGGACGCAAGGTCATCGCGGCCATGTTGATCGAAACCACCTAGGGATAACACGGGAGCAGCGAGCAGCGGTCGCGAACCGTTTTCAGGGTAAAATTCGCCTTTGATGTCGCAGGCTCCGCAACACTGTCACACGATAGAGCCAAGGACTTGAAAGAACGACGCATCCTGTCACACGAGATTTAAGAACCATGGCGATTGTTGTCAATAAACCCATCCCTGAATTTGAATCGAATGCCACCAGTGGCATCAAGGTTTCCAACACCTCCCACCTCGGAAAAATCGTCATCCTCTACTTCTATCCGAAGGACAACACACCAGGCTGCACCACGGAAGCAATGCAGTTCCGTGACAAGTACCGGGACTTTGTGAAGGCCGGTGCCACCGTGTTCGGCGTCTCCCGTGACAACATGAAATCGCACGATGAGTTCAAGTCCAAGCTGGAACTGCCTTTTGAATTGATTGCGGATACGGAAGAAAAGATGTGCCACATGTTCGGTGTCGTCAAGAACAAGATCATGTACGGCAAGAAGGTCAAGGGTATCGAGCGCAGCACTTTTCTCATCGGCACCGATGGCACTTTGAAGGAAGAGTGGCGCGGTCTCAAGGTACCGGGCCATGTCGACGACGTCCTCAAGGCCGTCAAGGATTTGAAGAAGATCGTGGCGCTCGTCTGAATCTGACGAATGCCCTTACCTAGCCCTCCCGCCAAACGCGCCGCACTGCTTTCCGAGCAGGATTACGACAGGCCGGCGCCAACTCCGCCCAAGGCACGCAAGGCCGATCTGGTGGCCGATCGACCACACACGCCCGGCATGTCGGACAGCCCGGTAGCGTCTACCAGGGCCGGCGCAACAACTGCTGCAGTCAATGCGCGCGGCGCCGATAGCCAAGGCAAAAGCCGTCCAGTACCCATCGCAAGCCCGCCAAGCCGGCCCGAAGCTGTGGCGATGCCCAAAGTTCGCCCCAGGAAGACAGGTCACAGCGGCCCGGCCAAATTGTTTGTGCTTGACACCAATGTGTTGCTGCACGATCCGATGTGCCTGTTTCGCTTCGAGGAACACGACATCTTTTTGCCGATGATTGTTCTGGAAGAACTCGATGCCCACAAGAAGGGCATGACCGAAGTTGCACGCAACGCACGCCAGACCAGTCGCACGCTGGACGCGCTGGCTGGTCATCAAGGCTCGGACATCGCCGCCGGCCTGCCACTGAACAGCACAGGTCACCGCGAAGCCGGTGGCAAGCTCTTCTTTCAGACTCAGTTGCTGAACTACACCCTGCCAAGCAGCCTGCCCCAGGGCAAGGCGGACAACCAGATTCTGGGTGTCGTTGAAGCCTTGCGTCAGCAGCACACGCCACGCGAAGTGGTGCTGGTGTCCAAGGACATCAACATGCGCGTCAAATCGCGCGCGCTGGGCCTGGCCACGGATGACTACCAGAACGACAAGACACTCGAGGATGGCGACCTGCTTTACTCTGGTTCGATCGCCTTGCCGGTCAATTTCTGGACCACACACGGCAAGACGGTCGAGAGTTGGCAGCAGGGTGTGCATACGTTTTACCGGATCACAGGTCCTATCGTCCCGAGCCTTCTGGTCAATCAACTGGTTTTCTTTGAGGCGCCGGGTGAGCCCAGCCTGTACGCGCGTGTGACTGAAATTCGTGGCAAGACCGCCGTCTTCAAGACGCTGAAGGATTACACCCACCTGAAAAACGCGGTTTGGGGTGTCACCATGCGAAACCGCGAGCAGAACTTTGCGATGAATCTCCTGATGGACCCGGAGATTGACTTCGTCACACTGACTGGCACAGCCGGTACCGGCAAGACCTTGATGGCCCTGGCTTCCGGTCTGACGCAGGTTCTGGATGACAGGCGCTATACCGAGATCATCGTGACACGTGCCACCGTCAGCGTCGGCGAAGACATCGGCTTTTTGCCTGGTACCGAAGAAGAAAAAATGGGTCCCTGGATGGGCGCCCTGGATGACAATCTTGAAGTGCTGGGCAAGACCGACACCAACGCCGGCGAATGGGGTCGCGCCGCCACCTCCGAGTTGATCCGCAGCCGCATCAAGATCAAGAGCATGAATTTCATGCGGGGACGCACTTTCCTTAACAAGTACGTCATCATCGACGAGGCACAGAATCTCACGCCCAAGCAGATGAAGACCCTGGTCACACGCGCCGGCCCAGGCACCAAGATCATCTGCATGGGAAATCTGGCGCAAATTGATACGCCTTATCTGACCGAAGGCTCGTCGGGCCTGACTTTCGCGGTGGACAAATTCAAGGGCTGGCAGCACGGCGGACATATCACCCTGGCGCGCGGCGAACGCTCGCGACTGGCGGACTTTGCCAGCGAAGTACTGTAGCTCCGGACCTGGCCGGAAACGTCAGAAATCTCCGCCGCCACCCTGTGCCAGGGACTCAAACTTGGTGATCGGTTTGAGGAAGGCCAACTTGACCATTCCAGTCGGGCCATTGCGCTGCTTGGCAATGATGACCTCGGCCACGCCTGGCTCCTTGCAGGCATCCTTGGTGTAATACTCGTCGCGGTAAATGAACATGATGATGTCAGCATCCTGTTCAATCGCACCAGATTCGCGCAAATCGCTCATCATCGGGCGCTTGTCGGGGCGGGTCTCGACGCTGCGATTGAGCTGTGACAGTGCCATTACCGGGCACTGCAGTTCTTTGGCCAGCATCTTGAGCCCGCGCGAAATCTCGCCGAGTTCGGTCGCACGATTTTCACCATCGCTCGATGACCCGCTCATGAGTTGCAGATAGTCCACCACAATCAGACCAAGCTTGCCGCACTTGCGTGACAAGCGTCTGGCGTTGGCGCGCAACTCGCTCGATGTCAGGCCAGCAGTCTCGTCGATATGCAGCGAGATCGTGCGCAATTTTTCGATTGCCTCGGTCAAACGTGGCCATTCTTCGTCGGTCAGTTTCCCGGTGCGCAAATGACTCTGATCGATTCTGCCAATCGAGCCAACAATCCGCACCGCCAACTGCGCTGCGCCCATTTCCATGGAGAACACCGCCACCGGCAAACCTTCATTGAGAGCCACGTGCTCGGCAATATTGATGGCCAAGGCCGTCTTGCCCATGGACGGTCGCGCCGCCAGCACAATCAGGTCACCGGCCTGAAAGCCGGCAGTCAGTCGGTCCAGATCATAAAAACCAGTCGGCACACCCGTTACATCGTTCGGGTTATCGGCCATCTCGGTCACCCGGTCCAGCAAGGCCACCACCAGCGTATCCATGGCCTGAAAACCCTGCTTGGTACGCGCACCCTCCTCGCCAATATTGAAGATTTTTTGCTCAGCTTCATCCAGGATGCTGGCCACGGGGCGCCCCTTCGGATTGAAGGCATTGGTGCTGATCTCGTCACTGGCACTGACCAGTTTGCGCAGAATCGCACGCTCCCGGACAATTTCTGCGTAGCGCCGGATATTGCCGGCGCTCGGCACATATTGCGCCAGCGCATTCAGGTAGGCCAGACCACCCACTTCCTCGGCCCTGCCCTGCCCCGACAACTGTTCAAAAACAGTGATGACATCGGCCGGCCTGGACAGGTTGATCAATGCCCCGATGGCCGCGAACACCATGCGGTGCTCAAAGCGGTAGAAGTCGTTTTCCTGCAGCAGATCACTGACCCGATCCCAGGCGGCATTGTCGAGCAACAACCCCCCCAGGACACTCGATTCCGACTCAACTGAGTGCGGCGGAATGCGCAATTGGGCTACTTGCCGGTCTTGCCCATAGTCATCGGACACAGCAGAAAGTACAGCGGACATGGGGTTTCCTTTGAGCCTTCAATACTACGCCAGCGACGCATTGACGTCGAGTGAAATGCTGGGCACAAACGCTTGAAAAACTGTGTATAAACTGTGGAAATTGCGGGACAAGCCGAGCCAGACGAGAAAAAGGCCACTGGGGTCTTGCAACCCCGGTGGCCCACAAGACTTGCGCCAGTTTAGACGGTTTCGCCGTAGACGGAGACTGTGATGGCGACCACCACGTCGGTATGCAAGGCGACGCTGACCGTGCTGTCACCAACCACCTTGATCGGGCCGTTGGGCATCCGGATCTGTGCCTTGACCACCTGATAACCGTTCTTGGTCAGTTCTTCAGCGATATCGGCGTTGGTGACGGATCCGAACAGACGGCCATCCACACCAGCCTTCTGGGTCAGCTTGACCGTAGTACCTGCCAGTTTCTCACCCACTGCCTGCGATTCGGCCAATTTGGCCGCTGCCGCTTTTTCGAGTTCAGCGCGCTTGACTTCAAACTCCTGTTTGGCTGTCGCTGTGGCGCGGCGGGCGCGGCCCGAAGGGATCAGAAAATTGCGTGCATAACCGTCCTTGACGCGGACGATTTCACCGAGATTGCCAAGGTTGACGACCTTGTCGAGCAGAATGATTTGCATGGTCGTATTCCTTAGATTTTGTGCTGGTCGCTATACGGCAGCAACGCAAGAAAACGCGCACGCTTGATAGCGGTGTTGAGCTGACGCTGAAAAATGGCGCGCGTGCCGGTCAGACGTGCCGGAATGATCTTGCCATTTTCTGCAATGAAGTCACGCAAGGTATCAATGTCCTTGTAGTCGATCTCTTCGACACCGGTGACGGTAAAGCGGCAGAAGCGCTTGCGCTTGAACAGCAGGTTCTGCGCTGGGCGCTTCGGGCGCTTGTCTTTGTTGTTAAAACGTTTTGGTCCGGCCATGATGGACTCCTTAAATAATTACGATTCGTTAATCTTGCTGAAACTCTTGAATGTGAAACACAACATGTTTGCCCTTGCCAGGTGTTGCCAGAAAGCCCTTGAAATTCCAGTTGCTTCCGACGTCCTGTCTTGCCAGTCGCTCAGCGACTGCGCCAAACGCCACTGCCTTGACAAGCGCCTTGACCTGTCTGGTTTGCCCTGCTTCGTCGATCTCTGACTCGTGCTGAAGCTGCAAATTCAGTGCTGGCAAGCCAGCTGGCGTATACCGCATTGAATCAAGCTCGGCGATACAGGCTAGCAAAACAAGGTGGTTGACGTAGGGCTTCACACTCCTGGCTGAAAACAGTGCTACTACGCCTGGTATTCGGCTTGTTGCGTCTTGCGCGCGTCTTCACGTTCCACGGTCTTCATCATGGAAGAAGGACCGGTATCGGCCTTCTTCTTGGAAACCGTCAAGTGACGCAGCACGGCATCATTGAACTTGAAGGCGTGCTCCAGTTCAACCATCACAGCCTGATCGGCTTCGATGTTGACGCAAAGGTAGTGGGCTTTGGCCAGCTTGTTGATCATGTAGACCATCTGACGACGGCCCCAGTCCTCGACACGATGCACTTTGCCGCCGCCGGCGGTGATCATGCCCTTGTAACGTTCCAGCATGGCGGGAACCTGCTCGCTCTGATCCGGATGAATCATGAGAATGATTTCATAGTGACGCATTAACTCTCCTTGTGGATAGCCCGAAGACGGGCAGAAAAGCCACCCTCAGCGTCTAAGTGAGGTGTGGCAAGGTGAACCGCGGATTATAGCCGATCGACGCCGGAGGCGGACGTATCCGGGTCCGGTGGCGCTGCTGCGCGCATCATCAAACTAAGAAGTACGATGACGGTGGTACCCGCCAATATGCCAAACACCCCTGCTGAAACCGGCAGGATCCCGAACCACAGCCCACTGCCAGACAGGCCCAGCGCCGATCTGACCGATGCCGAGTTGATCGCGATGTAGTAGATCGTCAGTCCCAGACCGGTCACCATGCCAGCAATTGCAGCGACTGCTGTGGTCCTGCGCCAGAAAATTCCCAGCACCATGGCCGGAACGAAGGCCGCACCGGCGAGTGAAAACGAGGCCGATACCAGATAGAGAATGTCTGCCGGGCGCTGCGCAGCCGCGTAGGCGGCCACCAGTGCCACGACCAGCAACACGAACTTCGACAGCATCACACGTCGCACGGCACCCGCCTGATCGCTCCCACCGCGAAAGAAGAAATCATGCGCCAGAGCGTTGCCAATGGTCAGCAGCAGACCGTCCGCCGTGGACAAGGCGGCAGCCAGCCCACCCGCCGCCACCAGACCCGAGACCACATACGGCATGCCACCGAGTTCGGGCGTCACCAGCATCACGATGTCTGCGCCAAGTTTGAGCTCGGAGAACTGAAGGAGATGGTCGCCGTTGACGTCGCTGACCGAGATCAGGGTTGGGTCCACCTTGGCCCACTGGGCAATCCAGACCGGCAGCGAATCGAAATTCTGCCCCACCAGATGACTCATGACTTCGAACTTGACCAGCACCGCCAGGGCCGGTGCCGCCAGATACAGCAGCGCTATGAAAAACAAGGACCAGGCCACCGAGGTCCTGGCCTCGGCCACCGTGCGTGTGGTAAAGAAGCGGGTCAACAAATGAGGCAGCCCGACGGTGCCAACCATCAGGCAAAACATCAGCGCCAGAAAGTTGCGCCGGGACAGTTCAAAGGCCTGCTGTTCGTCCGCACTCCCGCCAGGGTCACCCGCAAACGGCTTGACATGCACCGGCATGCCACCCAAAGGCTTGGCGCGCTCCAGATTTTCCTGCATGGCGCGACTCCAGCGCTCGCGCGCTGTGCTTGCATCCTTGGGTAGCGCCGCAAGTTCACGACGCGCCAGCACCACCACCGACTCATCGGCATGACGCTCATTCAACAACCGAACGCGCTCCCGCAGTTCCTTGCGCTCGGCTTCCAGAGCGGCATCAACGTTCTGCAACTTCACTTCGTAATCGCGTGCACGCCGCCTGTACTCGTGCGTCACTTGCAGTTCAGCCGGCGACGCCAGCAACTGCTTTTCAAGTGCAGTGATCTTTTGCAATTGCTGGCCATAAACAAACGGCGCCAGGGGATTACCCAGCTGCTGATAGGCGAGCCAGGAAACCGGTATCAAGAAAGCCAGGATCAAAACAACATACTGTGTCACCTGCGTCCAGGTGACGGCTCTCATGCCGCCCAGAAAGGAGCAAACCAGCACACCACCGAGTCCGAGCAGAATACCAATTTCAAACTGAACTCCGGTCAGACGCGAGGCGATCAGTCCAACCCCATAGATCTGCGCCACGACGTAGGTGAAAGAGCACAATACCGCCGCGAAAGCGGCAATCATCCGTGGCCAAGTTCCGCCGTAGCGCAGACCGAAATAGTCGGGCACCGTATACAGGCCAAGTTTTCTCAAATAAGGCGCCACCAGCAGAGCGAGCAAACAGAAGCCGCCGGTCCATCCAAGGACATAGACAAGGCCGCCGGGCTGGGCCGGTGTGCCAGAAAAGCCTTGCAGATAGAGGCCACCCGCCATGCTGATGAAGGACGCGGCACTCATCCAGTCCGCTGCGGTCGCCATACCGTTGTACAGCGCGGGAATATTGCGGCCCGCCACGTAGTACTCGGCCGCGTCAGACGTGCGACCATAGATGCCAATGGCAGCGTACAGGCTGACCGTGGCAATCAGAAACGTGGCGCCCACCCAGGACTTCTTCAGCCCCCACCTTTCCGCCAGCGCCAGGGTCGCCAGAAACAGCAACAGACAGACAACGTAAAGCGCAAATTTTCGATGCAATCGCCGCTTGTAAGCCTCGTACTGCGGGTCGGGGCTGGAAGTTTCAGAACCCTCGCGCCTGTTGGCCAGCCACGCGAAGACCGCCACGATGGCGATGAAGACAAAGACGCCGCCTTGAGCCGCAAACCAGTAGCCCAGCGGCCAGCCGTTGACGATCATCTGCAGATCGTTGGCAAAGAACACGACGCCAAAAGACGCCGCGAACCAGATTGCCAGAAGCCCGCCCTGCAGACGAAAACCTGTCGCCATGGCTATTGCGCAGCCAACCTCTTCCAGGTCGTGATCACCGAGTCCGGATTGAGCGAGATGGAAGAAATCCCTTGTGCCATCAACCACTCGGCAAAATCCGGATGGTCGCTCGGACCTTGCCCGCAGATGCCGATGTACTTGCCCTGCGACTTGCAGGCAGAAATGGCCAGCTTGATGAGTGCCGTGACGGCTGGATCGCGTTCGTCAAAATCGGCAGCCAATAATTCCAGACCGGAGTCCCGGTCCAGACCCAGGGTGAGTTGCGTCAGATCATTGGAGCCAATCGAAAATCCGTCAAAGTACTGCAGGAAGTCGTTGGCCAGGATGGCATTGCTGGGTATCTCGCACATCATGATGATGCGCAAACCGTTTTCGCCACGCTTGAGTCCCTGTGCGGCCATCAGTTCTGTGACTTTTTTGGCCTGATTCACGGTGCGGACAAAAGGCACCATGATCTCGACATTGGTCAAGCCCATGTCCAGCCGGACGCGTTTGAGCGCCTCGCACTCCATGGCAAAGGCTGCGCCAAAATCAGCGCTGACATAACGCGCAGCGCCCCGAAAACCCAGCATCGGGTTCTCTTCCTCGGGTTCGTAGCGACTGCCGCCCACCAACTTGCGGTATTCATTGCTCTTGAAGTCAGATAGTCGCACGATCACCGGCTTGGGCCAGAACGCCGCACCAATCGTGGCCACGCCCTCGGCCACCCGGTCAACGAAAAAAGCGCGCGGTGAAGCATGGCCACGAGCCACCGATTCAACCGCCTTCTTCAAGTCGGCATCGACGTTCGGGTAATCCAGAATCGCCTTCGGATGCACGCCAATATTGTTGTTGATGATGAACTCAAGACGTGCCAGGCCGACCCCCGCATTGGGCAACTGGCAGAAGTCAAATGCCAGTTGCGGGTTGCCGACATTCATCATGATCTTGACCCCAATCTCGGGCATCACACCACGCTGCACCTCAGTCACTTCGGTTTCCAGCAAGCCGTCGTAAATGAAACCGGTGTCGCCTTCGGCGCAACTCACCGTCACCAGCATGCCTTCCTTGAGCACATCGGTGGCGTGGCCACAGCCGACCACGGCCGGGATGCCCAGTTCGCGCGCGATGATGGCCGCGTGGCAAGTCCGTCCACCGCGGTTGGTAACAATCGCGGCCGCACGCTTCATCACTGGCTCCCAATTCGGATCCGTCATGTCCGTCACCAGCACATCGCCGACCTGGACCTTGTCCATCTCGCTGATGTTGTGCACGATGCGAACCGGACCGGTGCCAATCTTCTGTCCGATGGCACGACCCTCCACGATCACAGCGCCCTTGCCCTTGATCTTGTAGCGGTACTCCACCTTGCCAGCCGCCTGGCTCTTCACCGTTTCGGGACGCGCCTGCAGAATGTAGAGTTCGCCATCGATGCCATCTTTGCCCCACTCAATATCCATCGGGCGGCCATAGTGCTGCTCGATCACGAGGGCGTAATGGGCCAGTTTTTCAACCTCGGCGTCGGTCAGGGAATAGCGATTGCGCTGCTCGGTCGGAACATCGACGGTTTTCACCAATTCGCCACTGGCGGCCTTTTCTTCGGCAGTCGTGAATCGCATCTGGATCAGTTTGGAGCCCAGAGAGCGGCTGATGACGGCGCGTTTGCCGGCTTTGAGCATAGGCTTGTGAACATGAAACTCGTCCGGATTCACGGCTCCCTGCACCACCGTTTCACCCAGCCCGTAACTCGACGTGATGAAAACAACGTCGGTAAAGCCCGATTCCGTATCGATCGTGAACATGACGCCCGCCGCGCCGATATCGGAGCGCACCATGCGCTGAACACCGGCACTCAGTGCCACATGCTCGTGGGCAAAGCCCTTGTGCACCCGGTAGCTGATGGCACGGTCGTTGTACAGGGAGGCAAATACCTCCCTGATTTTGTGCAGTACCGCCTCAATACCGGTGACGTTCAGAAACGTTTCCTGCTGGCCGGCAAATGACGCGTCCGGCAAATCCTCAGCTGTCGCCGAGGAGCGCACGGCAAACGAGGCCTGCGGGCTGCCGGCGCAGAGTTCATTAAAAGCGGCACGAATCGCCTGCTCCAGATCGGCCGGAAACGGTTGCACCTCAACCAGGGCCCGGATTTCCGCTCCGACTTTGGCCAACTCGCGCACGTCTTCAGTATCCAGGGCATCCAGAAGTTGATTGACCCTGCCAACCAGATCTCCATGCGCGAGAAAGAGGCGGAAGGCGTGGGCCGTAGTGGCAAAACCGGTAGGTACGCGCACACCAGAGGGCAGGTTTGAAATCATTTCGCCGAGGCTGGCGTTCTTGCCGCCAACCGAATCGACGTCTGACATTCTCAGGTTTTCAAATGGTACGACCAGTGCGGCCGAGTCAAAAAGTGCAGACATGAAAAAGCTCCAGAAGTTAAAAACGGTTCCAGGTACCGGACCAAGCGCTCCGGGCCGCCTGCGATGCCCATGCTGGCAGCCTTGCGTTGTCGTTGTTCTGTTGAATCGGCGCCGCGCATGAATGAATTAGGGGGGTCTGCATGGCATTGTAGGTGGCCAGTCGATTCACAATGTCTATTGTTTCCTGCAAAATATTACAGCTCTGTGAAGTCACCAACCCATCATGCCCAATCGAACCGTATTCTTCGTTTCTGACGGTACCGGAATCACGGCCGAGACTTTCGGCACTGCCATCCTTGCGCAGTTCGAAACCAGATTTCGCTACGTCCGACTCCCCTTTGTGGACTCCATCGACATGGCGCTGCGCGCCGTCAATGAAATCAATCACGCCGGACTGATCGACGGTAACAAACCCATCGTCTTTACGACACTGGTCAACGCTGAAGTGCTCAAAGTCATTACCGATGGCTGTCAGGGCCTGTTGCTTGACATGTTTGGCACCTTCATCATGCCGCTTGAAGCGGAGCTGAATCTCAAGTCGAGCCACCATGTCGGCCGCTTCAGTGACGCCAGCAAGAGCAAGGAATACCAGGCGCGCATCGAAGCGATCAACTTTTCACTGGCGCATGACGACGGGCAATCACACCGCGACCTGGCCGAGTCGGATGTCATTCTGGTCGGCGTCAGTCGCAGCGGCAAGACCCCCACGTCGCTGTACCTGGCGATGCAGTACGGGCTCAAAGCCTCCAATTACCCACTGATCCCGGAAGACTTTGAGCGGCGCCATTTGCCGCCAGCCCTGCTGCAGCACCAAAGCAAGCTTTTCGGTCTAACGATTCAACCCAAACGTCTGAGCGAAATACGCAACGAGCGCCGACCCAATTCCAAGTACGCCTCGCTTGAGAACTGTCTGATCGAAGTTGCCGAAGCCGAAGCCATGATGCGTCGATCAGGTATCAGGTGGCTCTCAACCACCACCAAATCAATCGAAGAGATCGCCACCATCATCCTGCAGGAAATCAAGCCCCAGCGGCTCGGCTATTGACAGTTCGCCTCACAGCGCCAGGGCAGCAATTCCGGCACGGGCAACCTGGGCGTCTTCGCTGGATTTGACACCGCTCACCCCAACTGCGCCAATGCATTGGCCGTCCTTCATGACCGGAACCCCGCCTTCGAGCATGCCCTGTATCACAGGTGCGCTCAGGAACGAGGTGCGTCCGCCGTTGATGACATCCTCATAGACCTTGCTTTCGCGCCGTCCCAGCGCCGCCGTGTGCGCCTTGGCAGGGGCAATATGGGCCGATATGGCAGGCGCACCGTCGAGTCGGCGCAAGCCCAGCAAATGCCCACCGTCGTCAACAATGGCAATGGTCACAGCCCAGTTGTTTTTCAGCGCTTCGTCCTGGGCCGCAGCCAGCATGGCGTTGACGTCGCAGAGTTCGAGATAGGATTTTTGCTTCATGACCAGCCTTTTTTGCGGGAAAAAGGCAAGCATAGCTTGATTCCCCTAGAATGCGCACCATCTTCAGCCTGCAAAGCGAGGATACTTTGCCGGACAGTTCGCGTTTGCCAGACGGCATACCTTGTTCGCCAATGACTTTAGGAGTTTTGACCATGACTGACAACGTTCAATCGATCGACCGCAGCTACGGCCTGGGTTCCGCCACCGAGCAGCGCAACAAGGTGCTGCGCAATACCTACTGGCTACTGGCTTTGAGCCTGATACCCACTGTGCTGGGTGCCTGGCTGGGCGTAGCCACCGGCGTGACACGCGCCATGGGCGGTGGCATGGGCCTGATCGTCTTTCTGGGCGGAGCTTTCGGTTTCATGTACGCAATCGAGAAGACCAAGAATTCAGCCATGGGCGTTCCCGTGCTGCTCGGCTTTACCTTCTTCATGGGCTTGATGCTCTCGCGCATGATCGCCATGGTGCTGGGTTTCAAGAACGGCCCCGATCTGATCATGACGGCCTTTGGCGGCACAGCGGGCGTGTTCTTTGTCATGGCCAGTCTGTCGAGCGTCATCAAGCGCGACCTCAGCGGCATGGGCAAGTGGCTGTTTGTAGGCGCCATCGCTCTGATGATTGGCGGCATCATCAATATTTTTGTTGGATCCAGCGCCGGCATGATGGTGATCTCGGTGCTGGCGATCGGTATCTTCAGCGCCTACATGCTTTATGACCTGAAGCAAATCGTCGATGGCGGCGAAACCAACTACATCAGCGCCACCCTGGCACTCTATCTGGACATCGTCATCGTGTTCCAGAGCCTGCTCGCCCTGCTCGGCATCTTTGGCGGCGAACGCGACTGAAATTTGCGGCCATGCTGCGGCGAAAGAAAAGGCCCTGCGGGGCCTTCTTTTTTGCCCGATTAGCTGATCACTGAGTTTCTTGCGGCCGCCATGACGCTCAACTCCGTTCGTGTCCCCCGGCCTTCGGCCTCCTCCTTGACCTCACTGCGCTGAGCGCCACGCCGTCAGTATGAAAGACCGCTTGCGCTGCACCCGCTATCAACATCGCTGCTTCAATTCAAGACTGCAGGTCAAACACCGCCATGCTCTCCACATGCGCAGTGTGCGGAAACATGTTCACTACCCCCGCGGCAGAGCAACGATAGCCGGCTCGGTTCATCAGCAGCCCGGCGTCACGCGCCAGGGTGGACGGATTGCAGCTGACATACACAATGCGCTTGGGCGCGTGCCAATGCTCAGCCCCTTGCGTCATCGGATTGTTGTCAGGGTCGACTTTCTGCTGATGCAAATCAGCCAGCGCCTGCACCAGCGCAAAAGCGCCCTCACGCGGTGGGTCAATCAGCCACTTATCAGCCACGCCATCACCGATCAAGATATCAGGCGTGATTTCAAACAGATTCCTGGCCACAAACTCGGTCTTGGCCAGCGTCCTGAGGCTGCCGGCGATGCCCTGGTTGAGTCTATAGTTTTCACGCGAACGCGCGACCAGGGTCTCGCTGCCTTCAATACCCAGCACCTCGCGCGCTTGCGTGGCAATTGGCAGCGTGAAGTTGCCCAGTCCGCAGAACCAGTCAATCACCCGCTCTTCCCTGCCGGCATCCAGCAGGCGCAGTGCACGCAACACCAGCACCCGGTTGATGTGGGGATTGACCTGCGTAAAGTCGACCGGTTTGAAGGGCATGCAGATGCCGAACTCCGGCAAGCTGTAGTTCAACTCCTGCGTGGCCGCATCGAGCAAATGCGCGGTCTCCGGCCCTTTCGGTTGCAGCCACCACTGCACCGCACTGTGCGCCGCGGCAAAATCGCGCAAACGCCCAAGATCAGCCCGGCTCAACGCTTCCAGATGCCGCAGCACCAGGGCGATGACGGCGTCGCCGCAGGCCAGCTCAATCTGCGGACAGGTCTCCCTGGCGTCCATGGACTCGATCAGCGAGCGCAAAGGCAGCAGCAAATCACTGACCGAAGCGGGCAGCACGTGACACTCCTTCATGTCGGCAACATAGCGGCTCTTGCGCTCATGAAAACCGATGAGCACTGCGCCCTTCTTGCGCACATAACGCACTGACAGGCGCGCGCGATAGCGGTAGCCCCAGGCCGGACCCTCGATGGGTCGCAGAATCATGTCAGCCTTGACCTTGCCCAGATGCCACAGGTTGTCTTCCATGACACGCTGCTTGACCGCCACCTGTGCCGCCACATGCAGATGCTGCATCTTGCAGCCACCACAAGCACCCGAATGCAGACCGAAATGCGGGCAGCCTGGCTGCACGCGCTGCGCCGACTCCCGCGCAATCGCCGTGACCACGCCCTGCTCCCAATTGTTCTTCTGGCGACCGACCTGGACCGTCACGCGTTCGAACGGCAGGGCACCCTCAACAAAGACGACCTTGCCGTCGGCCCGGTGCGCCACCCCCTGCGCCTCCAGGTCCAGCGACTCCACCAGCAGCCACTCGGGCGTCGTGCTCATCGAGCGGCAACTTCCAGCTACCTGGCAGGCAGGTACTTGGCCGGATCAACCGGCTTGCCCTGACGGCGCACCTCAAAGTGCAGTTTCACCCGGTCCGCATCGCTGCTGCCCATTTCGGCAATCTTCTGCCCCTTGCGCACCGACTGATCTTCCTTGACCAGCAAGCTCTGGTTGTGAGCGTAGGCCGTCAGATAAGTGTTGTTGTGCTTCAGGATGATCAGATTGCCGTAACCGCGCAGGCCGGCGCCAACGTAAACCACCCGGCCATCTGCGGCTGCCAGGACTGCTTCGCCAGCAGCGCCTGCAATGTCCAGCCCCTTGTTTTTGACCTCATCAAAGCCGGCGAGCACGGCGCCGGCGGCGGGCCAGATCCAGCCGAGTTCATCGTCAGGCGCAGCCGCCGCGGTCGGCGCAGAACCCGCCGGCGCCGTTGCCGGCGCCTTCTCAATTCCGGCAGCTCGCGCAGGCACTGCAGCGGGCGCTGCAGCAGGCGCAACCGGTGTTGCACTGGCCGCCAGCACGGGCTTGCTGATCACAGCGCTGCCAACGGGTGGCTCAACGCGCAAGACCTGCCCGACTTCAATCCGATTCGGGTTTTCAACCCCGCTCCAGCGTGCGATGTCTTTGGCGCCCTGGCCGTGGTCCAGTCCTATGCGAATCAGCGTATCGCCTGGCTTGACGGTGTAATAACCAGGCTTGCCTGCATTCTCCCAGCCCGGCAACTGCTTGACCTGGGACGGCGCTGGCGCCGGATCAGGCACTACCACCACCGGTTTGCTCGGCGCAATGACCACGCCACGGTCTTCCACCGGTGCGCGGTTGATCACTTTAGAGCCGCAGCCGCCCAGCAAGCTGGCCAGCAAGGCCAGCGCCAGCAACGAACCGAGACGAAAACGTGAACCAGACATAGAACCTTCCTTCATGCAACGCCCGATTTTAAGGGGACAAAGTTAACACTTTCGAGAACCGACTGGCGCACTCCCTGCGCCGTTTTGTCCAGCACCAACAAGGCTTGCTGCGCACCATGACCAGCGCCCTTCAACACCGGCGCTACCAGACGTCCGCCGACGGCAAGCTGATCAATCCAGGCCTGCGGTACGGCCTCACCGCCCGCCGCAGCGATGATGGCTGCGTAGGGCGCGCCCTTGGCATAACCCAGCATGCCATCACCAAACAGCAGGTGCAGGTTGGCCACACGCAAATACCGCAGGTTCTCCCGCGCTTTTTCATGCAGACCACGCAAGCGCTCGATGCTGTAGACCTCATCGGCGAGCCGGCTCAATACGGCTGCCTGGTAACCGCACCCGGTCCCGATCTCCAGAACGCGTCCGAGCTTGCCGCTGACGCCGTGGCACAGCAGTTCAGCCATGCGCGCCACCACACTGGGTTTGGAGATGGTCTGGCCCAGGCCAATCGGCAGACTGGTGTCCTCGTAAGCCTGATTCACGAGCGCACTGTCAACAAAGCGGTGGCGCTCAATTTGCTGCAGCGCGTCCAGAACCCGTGCATCTGTGAGTCCCTGCTTTGACAACCTGGCCACCATATTCATGCGCACCGCGCTGGAATCGAGTCCGACTCCGTGCGAAACCGTCTTGGCGGCCGGTGCTGTCTGTACCTTGGGCCGGGCACTCGAACGATTCAGCTGCGCCGGAAAGGAGGGCCGTTCTTTCATGCAGAAACCAGAGTCGTCAGGCGCGCCGCCGTCTGAGCCCAGTAACTCAGATGATCATGGTCGGTCAGGTCCACTTTCAGCGGCGTCATCGAAATGTGGCCCTGCGTTGTGGCGTGAAAGTCCGTACCATCTGCATCATCCTTGACGGCACCAGCGGCGCCGATCCAGTACATGGTCTCGCCACGCGGGTTGGCCTGCGTGATGACCGGCTCGGCCGCATGCCGGCGACCCAACCGGCACAGTTTGAGATGGCCGAGCTTGTCCAGTGGCAGGTTTGGAATATTGACATTGAGCAGCCAGGCATTGCTGCCAATCAACTTGTGATTCGACATCTGCAGCACCAGTTCCCGCGCTTTCTGCGCAGCGGCGTCCAGATGCGCCCAATTCTTCTCGACCTGGGAAAAGGCAATCGCCGGCACCCCAAAGAGATAACCTTCCATGGCCGCACCCACCGTGCCGGAGTAAATCGTGTCGTCGCCCATATTCGCGCCGTTGTTGATGCCTGAGACCACCACATCGGGTCGATAGCCCAGCAGCCCGGTCAGCGCAATATGCATGCAGTCAGCCGGCGTACCGTTGACGTAGCGAAAGCCATTGCTGGCGCGTTGCACGTAGAGCGGGCTGTGCAGTGTCAACGCGTTCGATTTGGCGCTGTTGTTTTGTTCAGGCGCAATGACCTCAACCTCGGCCACGTCTTTCAGCGCTTCATAGAGCGCCACAATGCCGGGCGCCTGATAACCGTCGTCATTCGAAATAAGAATTTTCATGGGAAGGGAAGTTGTTCTTCATTGTAGGGGGCCATGTCGTCACGCCTGAGACAATAACAGCAAGCGTCAACCCCTATCATCGACGCAACTTCTTTGGAGACATCCCCATGCATGCCTGGCTTTGTGAAAACCCTGTGGGCGCCGACGCCCTGACCTGGAAAGAGCTTCCGACGCCACAACCCAAGGCCGGCCAGGTGCTGCTCGAAATCAAGGCCGCCAGCCTGAATTTTCCGGACCTGCTGATCGTCCAGAACAAGTACCAGATGAAACCCGCCCTGCCCTTTGTGCCAGGCTCCGAATACGCCGGCATCGTGCAGGCGGTGGGCGAAGGTGTCACACACCTGAAGGTCGGCCAGCATGTTGCCTGCCTGTCAGGTACCGGCGGCTTTGGCACGCACACGCTGGCACCGGCCGCTCTGTGCATGCCGCTGCCCGACGCCTTTCCGTTTGTAGACGCAGCGGCCTTCATCATGATCTACGCCACCTCGCATCACGCGCTGGTGGACCGGGCACAGCTCAAGGCGGGTGAGACCGTGCTGGTGCTGGGCGCGGCCGGCGGCGTGGGCACTTCGGCCATCCAGATTGCCAAGGCCTTCGGCGCCAAGGTGATTGCCGCCGCTTCCACCGATGAAAAATGCGCGCTCTGCAAATCCATAGGGGCCGACGCCACCATCAACTACAGCACCGAAAACCTGCGCGATGCGGTCAAGGCACTCACTGACGGCAAAGGCCCTGACATCATTTACGACCCGGTGGGGGGCGACCTCGCTGAGCCAGCCTTTCGCACCATTGCCCGGCGCGGCCGCTACCTGGTCATCGGCTTCGCTGCCGGCGGAGCTATTCCTGCGCTGCCACTGAACCTGCCGCTGCTTAAAGGGGCATCCATCGTCGGCGTCTTCTGGGGTGACTTTGCCAAACACGAACCGAAGGCGAACGCCGTATTGATGCAGGAAATTGCCAAGATGTACGCTCAGGGCAAGATCAAACCGGTGATTGACCGCACCATGCCGATGGCTGACCTGAAGGCCGCTTTCGCCCACATGGGTTCACGCGGCGTCATGGGCAAGTTGGTGATGGTCAACTGATCGACTCACCCCGAGCGCCGCAAAGCGCTCTGGCGCCGCTCCTCTTCCCTCGAATTGTTTTCGATGCTCTGACGCACGAACTCGATGTGGTCACGCGCCGCCGCCGCAGCTTCCTTTGGTCGGTGTTCGCGAATCGCCTGCCAGATTGCGCGGTGCTGCGACTGCAACTGGTTCCAGCGCTCGGGCCGTGTATGCAAATGCTCCAGGTTGCCTGAAACATGACCGTGAATGACGCGCATCAGACTGGCCGTCAGATGCCCTATCAGCACGTTGTGCGACGCTTCCGCAATCGCCTGGTGAAACACCACATCGGCGTCAACACAAAGCGCCATGTCATCACTGCTGTAGCTTGCCTCCAGCGCTGAGTGCACAGCGTCGAGCCGGCCAATGTCGACATCGGTCGCGCGCTCGGCCGCCAGCGCCGCCGCCTGGCTTTCCAGCATCTGCCGAAATTCCAGCAGGTCCCGGTGCAGCAGGGGATGCCCTTTGAGCATGTCCTGCCAGGGATCGACAAAGTGTGCCTCCAGCCGATCCGTTACATGGGTTCCACCGCCGTGGCGCGTACTCAACAAGCCTTTGGACACCAGTTTCTGAATCGCCTCCCGCAGAGAAGGCCGCGAAACACCCAGATCCAGCGCGAGTGCGCGCTCGGGTGGCAGCCGGTCGCCCGGCTTGAGCGAGCCTTCAAGAATTCGCTTTTCGAGCTCGGCGGCGACAGTGTCGGACAAACGCGAAGCTGCAGGACGGAGAAGTGACATATCGATCCACAACAATTGGTAAGACCAATTTTATGACATTTCATTTTGAGCGCGTCGATTGTGGGTAATCCGCGGGTAAACCCCTGTTGACCATTGGCCTGCAGCCATTTACATTCTCGGCTTATTGGTCTTACCACTTTACCACTTAACAGAAGCCAGAAACTGATGACAACGACCCACGCCCCCGGCAGTCGGCAATATCCGTCCAAACCGGCGGACGTCTATCTGTTCGCCACCTGTCTGGTCGATCAGTTCGTGCCGCAGGCCGGGCTGGACACGGTTCGGCTGCTGGAACGCGAGGGCATCCGCGTGCACTACCTGGAGCAGCAGACCTGCTGTGGCCAGCCGGCCCACAGCAGTGGTTTCCCGGACGAGGCGCGCAAAGTCGCCCTGCAGCAACTCAAACTGTTCACTGAGCCCTGGCCGCTGGTGGTGCCCTCGGGCTCCTGCGCCGGCATGCTGCATCAGCACTATCCGGCCCTCTTCGCTAACGACCCTGAGCTCCACGCAGCAGCCAAAGCGCTGGCCGAGCGCACCTACGAGCTGACCGAGTTTCTGGTGCATGTCATCCACTTCGACCGGCCTGACCAGGGTCCGGCCAGCACCGTCGCCCTGCACACCTCGTGCCACGCGCGGCGCGAGATGGGTTCGCACGAAACCAGCGCTGCCCTGCTCGACAGCCTCTCCCATGTGACCGTTGTGACCCAGGCCCGGATTGAAGAGTGCTGCGGCTTTGGTGGCACCTTTGCCATGCGCTACCCCGATATTTCGGAGGCGATCGTCACCGACAAGGTGGCCGCCATCCGCGACAGCGGCGCGCCGCGCGTGGTCAGTGCCGAT
>Ga0194056_10000614_pt1 | contig 19597 bp, 15 predicted proteins | sample SepL4413m_MetaG_FD_155458 | JGI IMG/M metagenome (GOLD analysis project Ga0194056, IMG submission 155458) | Anoxic zone freshwater microbial communities from boreal shield lake in IISD Experimental Lakes Area, Ontario, Canada - Sep2016-L442-13m | ecosystem: Environmental > Aquatic > Freshwater... | reverse complement strand
GTGATATCCCTGTTACTGATAAGACGGCCCTGGTAATTTCCATTATCATCGGAGCAGGGCCTGCCGGACTAACGGCAGGCATTTACCTGTCCCGTGCAAGGGCAAAACACAGGAGTAATAATATGGGGCAAATAAGAACAGTTATAACAATGGTCCTGATTTTCCTTTCCCTTGTGGTATATTCTCAAAAAAATGACAGTGTAAAAGTACACCTCAATCATTAAACATTGGCTTTTGGGAGGAGAGATTAAATTTTTTCATTTCGGAAAGACTAAAGATAATATCTATTCCATCCAGGCAACCTGTGCTGTAAGGCTATGAAAATACTGCAATAAACCATACCAACATGATGATACTGAGATCACCAATGCTGTGAAATTCACGCCCCGGGGAGGAAAAATCACCATTATTTTAAATAATTTGTCCCAGAATTAATGGGGAATTTTAAATATCATTAACTTCGTAAAATGGCAAAAGGAAAGAAACCTGTTTTTAACAAACGGATCTTCTGGGATGTGAATTTTGAGGCCCTTGATTATGACCTCAGGGCAAATTTTGTGATCGAGCGGGTATTTGAGCGGGGCGATGTGGATGACATCCGCCAGTGCCGGAGATATTATGGCGATGAAAAAGTGACTGATGTGCTGCTCAAAGCCAAATTTCTGCCTGAACACCGGATCCACCTTGCAAGCGCAGTCATTGATAAACCTATGAGTGAGTTCAGATGTTACATACTGAGACAGTCGAACCCGGGACTTTTTCCTTACTGAAAAAGTTGATGGACGTCCCATCTCTCAAGCCCTTTTCACTTGTCGGAGGAACCGCATTGGCTTTGAGGTATGGTCACCGAAGTTCAGTGGATCTTGATTTATTCTATCACGAAAAATTTGATCATTTTTTCGTTGAAAACGAGTTAAGACAAATCTTTGGCAAGGGTTTTTCTTATGAATCGGGTCATAAGCAATTTGGAATCTTCTGCTACATAGAAAAGATCAAGGTTGACATTGTTTACTTTCCGCACTTACCTATTGCAGACACTGTTGTTCAGGATAAAATAAGAACATACAGCAGCAAAGATATCGGGGCAATGAAAATTCAGGCGATGCTTGGAAGAGGACGTAAGAAAGATTTCTGGGATCTTTATGAATTATTACAGCATTTTACCCTGGCGCAGCTTATAGATTGGCATAAACAAAAATATCCCAACCAGATGCTGGCAATAAGCATTCCTAATGCCATTACTTATTTTGTCGATGCCGAGGAATCGGAAACGCCTGTTTGTTTTAAAAACCAGACCTGGGGCGGCATTAAAAAGGGAATTTCCAAAGCCGTGAGGGATTACCTGAGCTGAACATTATCTCAACCCGTTATCTCAACCCGTATCATCATCAAAAAAGGTCTATTTACCTTCTTTTGGTCTGGTCTCGGTTATCTTCTTACTGAGGAAACCGGCAATAAGTTGCCCGAGTCCGCCATTGTCATCCCCGCTTGTGATTAATGTGTCAGGAACGATCTTGACATTTCCGCCTGCAATCTTCTCGGCAACCTGCACGGCAATAACACCTTGTTCACCGATGGCTTGCTTTTGCTTTTCGTAAGCTTCGGCTGTGGCAGATCCTTTTGCTTCGATAGCAACACCTTCGGCCCGGCCTACTGCTTCAATACCCTTGGCCTGGCCTTCGCTTTTTAACCGTATTGATTCGCCTTCCCCTTCGGCTAAGAGGATAGCTTTTTTCTTCAGGTTGTCAGCAACCTTCACGTCGATCTCAGAGGTCACCAGGTCGGGTTGCTTATTGGCTTCAGCCGTGGTTTTTTCCATCGAGATACGGCTTTGCTGGGCTTTTTGCTGTTCGGCATACATGGCCTGTTGCTGCTGGGCGATGATCCTCTCAGTCTGGGTCTTCATGAGGTCTTCGGGAAGCTGGATCTGGCAGATCAGAACACTCACGAGCTCAACATGGTACTTTTCAAGTTCAGCCCTGGCCCTGTCTTCGGCTTTCTGCTGCTCCTCGTGCCTGTTTTGCATGAAGTTCATGGCTGAAGTTGCCGAGGCCTGGTTGCGGAAACTTGAATCTATCATCGGATGAATCACATGGTCAACCAGATTCTGTATTGAACCAATCTTTGCCACCATGTACGGAGCCTGGTCGGGACGCACACGAATCACAACTTTCACTGAAACATTGATCGAAAACCCATCATGTGAGACCACGCGTAACGGATCAAAACGGGTCTCCTTTGAATCATCCCAGTCAATAGTTATGTTCGTTGTATCAACGATATATGCAATATAAGCCCGGCGGTTCAGATAATAAATACCCGGACCGGCGACTTCCTGCTGTATCCCGCGGAATCCTTTAGGGACTACATATCGCTCTAATCCCACGTCAACCCTTTTATCAATAGGTTTAGTGTCGGCTGCTGTGATGTCGCTGAGTTCTTTTTCCTGGTGTGCGATCTGATCGGTGATCATTCTCACCTGGGGAGGTTCAGCCCCAACATTGGATACCACAACGGCTACCTGTCCGCGTTCAACCACGGCTACATCATCCAGCTCAACACTGAACATCATCGGATTGATATAATAGGTGCCGGGTTTCAGAACATCGAACTGGGGACCACGCTGTCCGCCACTTTCAAGAAATTTTGTTACATCCTGAAAGTTATTATGTCCGTCAACGGGCTTTGCAACATATTCGGTTTCGGGCAAGGGCTGACCGTCACGTGCCACAACAATCCCGATTTTTTTATCCGGGATTACGATGGTATCCTTGATCTCGACTTTGAACAGGCCGGTGTTTACACGGTATTTTCCCGGAAGAAGGATGGTTGTCTGTGGACCTTTTTCACCACCATGATCAAGAAATGCTTCCCCGTCTTCAAAATAGCTGTGCTCAACGATGGCTTTTGATAAAAGTCTTCCCCCGCTGATCGGTTTCCCGTCCTGGGAGGTAACAACACCTACCTGTCCCTTTTCTACGACTGTTATGGGGACCGCGGTGATTTTAAATAAACGTGTATTGATACGGTAATTCCCCGGAGGCAGGGTTCTGATCTGTGGACCTTTTTCTCCTCCGTTTTTCAGAAATGCGGCTCCGTCCTGGAAAAGATCGCAATCGACTACTTTACCAAAGATTCTTCCCGCAGGAATAGGAGCCCCGTCAATGGATTCAACAATGCCCACCTGGTTTTCCCCGATGATGGTTACAGATTCCTTGGTGATATTGAACATGAACGCGTTGATCCTGTATACTCCTGGCGGAAGTATAGGGATCTGGGAACCTTTCTCTCCTCCGTTCTTCAGGAAACCTTCCCCGTCCTGGAAGAGATTACATTCAACGGTTTTTGCGAAAATTTTTCCCGAAGGAACAGGGTTCCCGTCAAGGGAGGTCAGAAGTCCCACTTCGTTGGTGCCAATGATCGTAAAATCCTGGTGTTTACGGGTGTAAATAAAAGGCGTCAGGAAATATAATCCCGGCCCTTTGGTACGGGCCTGTATCCCGATCTCGTCACTCATGGCAAATACACGATCCTTTGGCATTTGCCTGCCAAACCATCTTCTTTCCAAAACTTTTATTTCGCGACCGCCTACGATCAGAAGAGAACTGAATAAAAGGGCAAGAAAAAATAAAACCGCAACACCAATCAGGGCTCCGATCAGAATAAAATAAGGGGTTATCATGGCATATATCATTTGTACAAAGATACTTAAACCAAGCCTTAAAAAATCAAATTCTGTCTACATCTATTGGAAGCGGGTCTTTTTTAATATCGCATGAATCAGACATCTTATTCTTTTTAATTTTTTCCCTAATATTATCTGCAAAATTATAAATTAAATAAATTGGTGATATTTATGCGATTTAATAAAATCTTTCTACCTTTGCATTACCAGTCGGAAAGTTTATATATGTTAAAGAAAAATATCACAACTACAGTTTTCCTGATTCTCAGCATAGTTCTACTTGTTTCGCCCTTTAATCAAGCCTTCGGGCAAAGGTTAAAAGGGCAGATAATATCATATACAGATTCGTATTACTCGGTACGTGAAAAATTCGGCAAAGCAATCAAGGGGCCTAAATTAAATGACTCTGTTTTCCACGATCAATATGTTGTTTTCGATCATATCGGAAATATCTCCGAGTGTATTGAATATAATGCTGACGGAACAGTTTACTGTAAATTCAAGGGAATAAACGGCTATGACAAGAATAACCTTGAATCAATATATGTCAGGATTGACCCGGGAATCATTATTGAAAGAAAACCATTTATTCTTGAGTCGGTGAAATACAACTGGGGGGAGCTTTATAAAATGACTTATCAGAATGACATTAACGGACATCCTGTAGAAGAAACCATCTTTGATCTCTGGGGCCGTGTTATTCTTAAAACAACTTTCAAAAGAGATGAAAAAGGAAATTCTATTGAAGAAAAGTTCTCAGATGGAACAGTTGATTCATATAAATACGACAATGCAGGGAACAAAATAGAATGGACTTCCCGCTCCTCGAACAGTAATATTATAGTTACGACTTATAAAAACAATGAATCAGGTGACATCATTGAAGTGAACATCAACAATTACTTTAAATCCTCTTTTAAATTTCATTATGATGTCTACACGTATAAGTATGTTTATGACAACCAGGGTAATTGGATAGAAAGAACGGAATACGAGAATGGTTTACCACAGAGAATTATTGTGAAAACGATTAAGTATGCCTTATAACTTGTTGCATTTGACTGTGGAGTGTGACCTGTTTTTCCAAAACCTAGCGTTTATAGGTTTTTTCCGAATGGCAGCCTGGCGCACAACTTCCGCCTCCATCCAATAACTTGAATTGGATAGGCATTTCCCAATTGCCGAATAAAACTTTTTCGGCAATCAGCTTACGGTTCATCGCACCGTGAACATTGTGGCAACTGCTGCATGACCTGGTTTTACTGCCCTGGATATGAAGATAATGAAGGTTCTGCTCACCATTGCGAAACCCGGTCGCAGTATGAGTTGTCTCCTGAAGCAGCAATTCGCTTATATGACAGGAGAAGCAAATCAGGAAACTTTCTTTATTCGGAGAGGTAAATACCCCTTCCCGGTAAGAGCCTTTCAGGAGAAAAGGGTTGGGTGAGCTGTGTGGCATATGACAGCCAGAACAGCCCGATTTGCTTATTGCACCATGGCTATAAGTGCTTTTTAACACTAGCTGACCAAAATTCAGTCTGGGTTTATTATCCGTGAATACCGGTGATTTATGACAGTTCATACAAGTAGTTGTCTCATCTGAAAGCAGAAGACCTGCGGCAGACGATGTATGCGGGGAGTGACAGTTCAAACAATTTTTCTGCGCTGTAACTGCAAGATGGGGGTGTTCCGCTCCCTGCATCGTAGCCTTGATCCTGGCATGGCAACTAAAGCATAGTTCAGGTGTTTTATTCTTTAGTAAATACAAGGTATCTGAATTGTGCCCCAGGTGACAGAGAAGACAGTCTTTCAGAAAAGGCTGGTGAATTGCTTTCGCTCCTGCCTGGTCCTTTTGCTTATCATGACAAGGAAGGCAAAGCACGGGACTTTCGGTCTTTATTAATTTATTAAAATCGCTTTGATGCACGTCATGACAGGACTCGCATTTACCGTCTGTTACTGCTTTGTGTTGTGACTTTTTCACATTTTTGCCAACAGCATGGCACTCCTGGCATAAAGTGGTTCTCGGGTATTTAAGCAATGACTCGTTTACACTGCTGTGAACGTCATGACAATCTAAACATTTTCCGTTTGCAACGGGGGTATGCACATTCTTTTTACTGTTCTTTGCCTGATGACAATTATTACAAAGCTCAGGTATCAAGGCAACCAGGGTGAAGCCTTTTACCCCCTCCACGGGATGTGTCCTGCCATTTGGTCTATGACATTTTTCACAGTTCTCTGCTGCAGGAGTGTGTTTATGCTCATAAGCCAATACCTTTGGATGGCATCCGAGACAGGTCTGCAGTTTATTACTCTGCGCCTGAACCAGGGCCAGGTTCAGGCTTGTCGTAAATACTAAAAGCAGAATTACAGAAAGTGAAAGTCTCATTTTTTATGCCAATTGAAGTTTCTTACAACCCTTATGAACCCGCCATAAAAATTAGTCCGTTCATCAAGATAATCACGGCTGTATAACTCAAGGCCAACCTTAATATAGATCTGCCGGAATACCGTATTGAATTGTAATCGGCCGGTAACCAAATTAAGGTCCATCTGCTGTCCTACCTGTTTTCGGTAACCTATTTCGAGAGAAATAGTGGTTTGCGGGTTTAACTGGTAGCCCATGTTCCCGATCACATCGATAAACTGCTGATGGTTATTTTCGGCAATGAGATTGTAATTACGCCAGTTCCCAGAGACAGAGAAGGTAATCTTGTTTACAATATTACCCTGGACCTGCAGCCAGTAACGGATCAGACGATAAGGCACAATGGAACTCTGGTAATTCTCAAATTCTGCCCCCCCGCTTGCAAAACTATACTCTAACCGGCAGCCATATACACTTTGCGTAAAATAATTCAGCGTCAGAAATTCAGTCGTCTCCAGCTTATTGTACCCCTGGTTGGCCAGCTTGAAATACACCTCAACTAAACGGTTGTATAGAGAAACACTCGCAGTTACACACTGGAAATTAACATCATATTTATAAGCTCCGGGGAGCATCGCTACATAATCCACATTTATCGTGGATTTGTCGGGTATCTGTCCGCCAGGCATCCGTTGGATCTCAATGTAATTATTCCTCTGAATAAGTACATAATCAAAATTAATCTGGTAGATAATAGTACCTGTAACATCTTTAACTACAACCGTATTGATATTTATATACGCTTTGTTTAGCAGAGTCAGCTTTCCGTCGGTTAATACATGTTCTTCCTGAAGCACAGGAATCTCAACAGCGTCGCCTGAATGCTGCATGTGCTGCCAGTTGAAAACATACCCAAGCATAAGCCTTCCCTTTAAAGGAATCTTTTTCTCATAATTGATATTGATTCCTGCCTTCAGGTTGTTCTCACTGTAAAAAGTCTGGCGAATGTTGTTATATTCGAGTGTAATACCCGACCGGAGGCTCTCATAAAGTCGATGACTGAGCATGGTGCTAACAGAGTTCTGCCTGATAGTCTGGAATTCCCTGGAGTAATTGTAATAGTTATAGTTTGCAGAAATACTGAATTGTTTCGGAAGGTTCATAGTGATGCCTTCATTCACCTGGAATCTGCGAAAAGCATCGGTACCATACTGATCTATGCCCATTATCGACGAGATGAAACTGTAATTGCGCTTTTTATCAAAGAACACGGTGTTATTGAGGCTTATATTATCGGAAATACTATGTGTTCTTGCAATATTAGCATCATCTCTTGAATAATCGTTATGGAAATAAATGAGCTGATTGTTATCGTACAAAGAGAAGGACCTGTCGATGCGTGCCTGCAGGTTCTTCTGAAGAGTCGCAAAGGTACGGCCGGTAAGGATTTCTGTTTCATGCCATTTCCCCTGTGTGTACGATACCATGATTGGGAGGATTTTGTTTGTCCAGGTAAAGGTTCCTCCAAAGTTAGTCGTTTTGGATCGGATATTCGACAGGTTTTCACGGTTGGTGTAAACATCGTTATAATGGTAAAAGGCTATTAAATTGACAGGCTTCTGATTAAAAAAACTGATGTTGGCATCGAATTTGCCCATGGTAACCATTTCAGCCTGGTCAGGGATAACGAGGTAAAGGTCCTTCCCAAACATCGGATTGTACTCTCCGCCCAGATTTAAAGATATGAAGTTGGGATGAAGGAAATAGCTGTTGGTATTCAGCATGATTCCTCCACTGAACCTCGAACTTTTCTCAATATTATAGATCTCATTCGAATAGCCAGCCTGGTAACGGTAACCAGCTCCGAGCTGCACGGCTCCATTAATACCTGTAAGGGCCCAGAACTTACGTGAAATAGAATAAGACTGGGCTTGACACGAAATGGATAGGAGAAGCAGGAAGCAAACAATCTGCAGGCTTTTCATTCCATATACCAGTTTCAGTTTAAAAAATATCGTTTATTTCCACCATGAGGATTATGGCAATCAGTACAAGGTGTTACGTCAATTTTCTCATGTTGTTCCATTGCTCTTAGCATCTCTGGTTCATGGCAGTTAAAGCATAATTGTTCCCCGATACGCAAAAGCAATTTGGGGTTATTGGCAGTATGCGGACTGTGGCAAGCCGTGCAGTTACCTGAAACAACTGGCCCATGCTGGAATTTGCCATCATAGGTGTCATGGCACTGGTAACAAAGACCCGGCTGAGATTCTAACAGTTTCCCTTTCTTTTCAGCATCATGACATAGTCCGCATTTTTTCTTTGCAAAGGGCGGATGGAAAGAATGATTCGATACAGGTTCGGTTAAAGCCAGTTCCACCAAAGGGACTGTATCTGTCTTGTTCATGTTCCGTTTCATCGCTGTTTTTAAAGAATCACTACTTTCAGGCACACCGTCGAAGAAAATAGTTAAGGTTTTATGAGAACATCCCCAAACAATGGTTATTATGATCAAAATAAGGATAACAGGTATGTTCTTTTTAAAGTATGTCATTTGGAGGATGAGGTCTTCCGGCGAATCGACCCATACACGTTGACCTTGTCGGGTCCATACTGGTTAGTAACAAAAATGAGATAGTTTAGATCATAGACCGGGTCGACATATTTCTGAAAGTACTTCAGGTTATCATAGTCAATGGCGACCTTGGCAGGAAGCCACATATCACCCGGGCCCTTATAAGGGCCGCCGAAAAAGAGCAACACATGGCCCTCTTTATTTAAAATCTGAGTATTCTCAAAACTTGCATCAACCACATAAAGGTTTTCCTCCTTGTCAACAGCAATTCCTTTCGGCCTCATGAACTGACCGGCACTGGTACCATTACTTCCTACAGATGACAAATATTTACCGTCATGGGTAAATATCTTTATTTTAAAATCGCCCATATCACTCACATAAACCTTATCACTTGTTACAAAAATATTGGCAGGTGAATAAAGGAAGCCTGGCTCTCCCTGTTCAGCCTCGGGCAAAGAATACAGAAACTTCCGCGATGCCTTGTCGTAAACATGGATTTTATTGTTCTTTATGTTGGCAACCCAGATTTTATTGCCACTCACAAACACATCGGTTGGCTTGAATTTATCAGCATCACCGAAAGCATCGACATAGTTCCCTTTTTCATCAAACACAACCACCTGGAGTCTCACTCCATCAGCGACGTAAATCATTCCATCTTCATCAACGAAACAGTTGAGTGGCAGCTTGAGTTTCCCAATTCCCTGAGGATCGAAATAATCAAAGGTGTTTTTATCGAAATCAATAATATCAAGAAGCCCAAGGCCGGTATCACAGATATAAATCTTTCCTGAATGTACTGCTATACCATACGGTTTCTTTATCGGTTTCACTGGCGATTTACCAAAGATGAACCGTGAAAATGCACTTTGGTTACGCGCAGTGTTCTCTGAACTGCTGAATGAAGTCAGAAACTGTATTCTCGCAGTATCAGGTGGTAAAGGGTAGATGATAACTTGTCTGCTGGCAGAAGTTATACTCATTTGCTTCGTGCATGCGGCTGCAAAGAAAAGCAGCATTCCAATAAAAAGGTATATAGCAATACATTTTATTCCCATTATTGAATCCTTCTTTAAACAATAAATTAGAAGAGATAAAAAGATCCCCTCCAATTTATCTTATCAATTTAAAATGATCTATTTGTTATGGCATGTCAGGCAAAGGGCACTGGCTGCATTTGTCTTTCTTAGCAGGTGGGCTATCCCGGTACTGTTGTGCACGTCGTGGCACGAAGCACATTCCATTTTGTTATTGAACAACATGGTCTGTGCAATAGTGCCGGAACCAATTCCCGAAGGGTGGGTAGTGGGATTCCAAAGCCCGGCATCGGCAGCTACAAGTGATGCATCAAATAAAAAGGAAATAGGATGATCATTTCTCAGATCGGATCCTAAATTATTTATCCCTGAAATAAAATGGGTTCCATTGGTAGCTGTCCCGAAATTCTCCAATGCAACAGTGCCGTCATGGCAGCTAAGACAAAGCTTGGAACTTCCGCTGGGCTGGGTAATGGTTGCTGCACCATTAAATGTAGGACTGGTGTAAAGCTGGAAAGTAGCTGATGTGTTCTGGTGATTCCATAAAGGAGCGTCAGGCACGCTGATGTTTGCATTGTGCGGGGTATGGCAGCATATACAAATCTCACCGGTTGTATTCCACGATTGGGTCGAAAAATCATGGGAAGAACCAACAATGGTCTGCCCGAATCCGAAATTAGACATAAGCAATAATGATAGAATGGTAATTTGTACTTTTTTCGTTTTCATGGTTTTGTGTGTAAATTGTTAATGTTGTGTGATGATGCGGTTTTTAAAACCCTGAGTTATGAATTGAGTTTACCTCTCAAAGATTGTACCAATTACGCTCGAGTAAGTATTTAAATGACTACGTGATAGTTAATATCAAATAACGTAATGAATTTGTTTGTGTATGTGTTACCATACACCTTTCTTTATCAGAGACATATGAATAATGTTTATCAACTTATTTTTTTTCTCCGATGCAGCTGATTTTACAGACAAGCATGATATATGCAAGGAAATTTATCCAGGCGAACGAACTGAGTCATATAACCCAGATTTTATGGTCAAATGACCCAGGCTGGTTAGAGGTGATATTTCTTTATCTTGTACCTGAGAGTATCTCGGGTTATACCCAGGAGCCGGGAAGCTCTGGTTTGATTGTTGCCGGACTTTTTAAGAGCTGCGCTTATAGTCTGTTTCTCGAGATCATACAACGAGGCTCCTTCCGAAAAGAATCCTTCCGATTTATCTGTTTCTTCCTGGTTAAGAACTTTAACACGTCCGCTCCTGATAATCTCCGAAGGAAGGCTTTCAGCCCTGATAACGTCGCCTGTTTCAAGAATGACAGCACGCTCTATTACGTTGCGAAGTTCCCTGATATTTCCGGGCCAATCATATTTTCCAAGGAATTGCTTTGCTTCGGGCTCTATTAGTTTGACATTTTTTCGGAACTTTGCGTTGAAATGGGAAAGAAAATGGTCTGAAAGTAATGCGATATCCTCAGCATGTTCACGCAATGGAGGGATAGTGATCTGGAATACAGTCAAACGATAATAGAGGTCTTCGCGAAACCCTTTCTCCTGAATGGAACGCCTGAGATCTTTATTAGTCGCCGCAATAATCCGGATGTCGACCGGGATATCAACAATTCCACTGAGGCGTCGGATTACCCTGTTCTCGATTACACCAAGCAGTTTCACCTGAGTGATAAGGTTGATTTCGCCTATCTCATCAAGGAAAACGGTGCCTCCATCAGCCATTTCAAACAATCCCTTTTTCAGCTTTTTAGCATCAGTGAACGCTCCCTGCTCATGGCCGAAAAGTTCACTTTCCATTAATGTTTCAGGCAATGAGGAGCAGTTAATAGTTACGAATGGTTTTTTACTCCTGCTGCTTTCATTATGGATTGCCCGGGCAAACAGGTCTTTCCCGGTACCGCTTTCCCCAAGCAACAACACGGTAGTAGTATTTATCTTCGCAATCTTGTTCGACAACTGTATGATACTGCGAATCTCAGGTGAAATGCCGACAATATGGTCAAAAGTAAGTTTGTCTGGGTTCTGACGACGGAGCAGGTGGACCTCGTTGCTAATCCTGATCTTCTCGCTGATACTGTCAATGATGGCGTAAATCTCTGGAAAAGAAAAAGGCTTGTTAACATATTCCTGTGCCCCGAGTTTCATTGCTTTTACCGCTGTGTCGATTGAACCGTAAGCGGTCATAAAAACAATGTTGGAATCCTCGCTTATGGCACGTATCCTTGAGATTACTTCAAGCCCTTGAATACCTGGAAGTTTATTGTCGACAAACACTATATCCGGAAACTCCGATTCAAAAAGACGCAGCCCGGCTTCCCCGCTATCTGCTGAAAGTACAATATATCCCTGAGCCTTCAGTTTCTTTTCAAATGACCAGCGGATCAGCTGCTCGTCATCAATCACTAATATTTTCAATGCCTGCATTGACACTTTTTCATTAATTTAATATCAGAAAACATGCGTATCAGCCGGGAGTGTTATTGTAAAAGTACAACCCCTGTCAGAATTATTCTCAACTTTTATTTCTCCCAGGTGCATCTCAATGATCTCCTTCGCTATGGCCAAACCCAAGCCTGTTCCCTGTGTCCGGGTAGTATAAAAGGGTTTGAAAATATCCTGAAGCTTTTCTGCTGGAATTCCTTTACCGCTATCACTGACTGCAACAATTATCTTCCTTTCATCTTCCAGGAATAAGGTCGTATACGCGATCGTGTTGTTTGCTTCAGAGGCCTGTATTGCATTAAGTCCAAGGTTCATCAATACATTTTCAACCTGTTCGGCGTCGAAATGGAAAAGTGGCACATTGTCTCCCAATTCAAGTATAAAATTTATCTTTTTATCGATATCCTGGTTGCTGAGAAAAAAAACAACAGATCTGATGATCTCATTAATATCGCCTTCCTGCAAATGCAGCTCCCTCGACCTTGAATAAGTAAGTAAGTTTGAAACTGCTTTATTCACCCGGTTAGCCTGGCGCCGGATTTCTTCAAGCACAGGCTTGTTCACAGTATCCCCGGCCTCCTCTATGATGATCTCTATTGCATTTGCAATGCCTGTGATCGGGTTGCGGATCTCATGGGCCAGGCGTGCCGACATCTCCCCGATTGTAGCAAGCTTCTTCGAATTCAGGATTTCATTCTTATGGTATCTTTGAAGTTCGTTCTGAGTCTGCTGGAAATAGTCAACCATCTCGTTGAAACTCTTTCCAAGCTTGCCCAGCTCGGTAGACCTGGGGATTATCAGCCGTTCGTTCAGATTGCCCTCGTTGATGGTACGAATAGTGGTCTGGAACTGCGAAAGCGACCTCCTTACCATCTTGTAATGAAGGATCAGTACGAATCCGAGAATCAGCAGCAACATAAGAACCGTAAAGGCAAGACTGAACCGACGTGCAAAGGCTACAGTATCCTCAGGCGTATGCATAGAAAAATCGACGGCTATATAACCCAGAATGGGTTTCACTGCCCCATGACACTGATAACAGGTGGAGAAATTCTTCAGCCGGATAATAGCCCGTGAGAAAGGGATAGGTTCATCCTGAAATATTTTAAGCGAAATGTCATTGGACAAAGTCGCCAATAACCTGAGATTCAGTGTGTCGAAAGTCTTTGCCATATAATTTGAAGGATACAGCACTTTCCCTTCTGAGTTGATCAGGTAGGAATGGATTATCCTGCTGTCCTTATCTAGTTGGCGAAGAGTAGGTTTAATGATCCTGCCGTCATGCACAGCTATAATCTGATCCTTCATGAAGGAGAGCATCGACATGATATCATTCTGTGCGTTCCTGTATACCTTTCGGCTAAGATAATAGTTATAGGTGTAAAATGAAAAGAAAGACATCAGGCTAATCACCACAACGAGCATGGTAATGATCTTAAACCGGAAAGAGGAGAAATTTATTTCTATTTTCATTCACACCAAAGGTTAGCAGGTTTTTTCAAAAGTCAATACGTCTCAGGATTATGATTCTCTCCGTGGCATACAAGCGTGCAGCTTCCGTGCCGAACTCCGGTGTCGGTAAACCTGATGATCCCGCCGGAAGGGGTGACAACACCGGTTCTGAAATTGATCAGATTAGAATTGTTCGTTAATGTTCCGGGACTGCCTACACCATGCTGTTCATGGCATGTATTACAGGGTGTTCGCAATTCAACAATGTGCTTGTGATGGTAACGGAACGTATTGATATCGTTAATGATGTTGTTTCTGTTATGACATGAATAGCATAATGCATAAGCGGCAGCTGATTCAGTGGTTCCCTGGGAGTTTGAATTGCCGTCGGCTTTCAGATACTGTAGTTTCAGTATCTGCGGATAAATTGAGCCGTGAGGGCCCGCCGGGGCAGCTGTTCCATCACTTGCATGACAGGCTGTACAATACAGTATTGTTGATGCGGTATTGGGTGCGATCAGGTTACCTGTGATCTCATTATTATTCAGAGGACCGACTACCGGGTGGAAAGAGGGGTTTGTAGTGGCGAACTGAAGACGAACGTTGCCCTGAGCAATAACGCGTGCTGTAGCTGGAGGAGCCATTCCCGGAGTATTGGTATGACATCGGTAGCATATCTGGTACTCGTAAACAGAAGGATTCACAGAATTTCCCGACTGGTCTATCCCTTTAACTCCTTTATTAAACCCATTCACGTTCGGAGCCGATGCCGGGGTATTGTTGGCCTGGTGTGCATTGTGACAGTCCACACACTCAACGTGATTTAGGTTCACAAGAGCACTTTCAGTTGGGTCATGGATCCCGGTATAGCTGTATTCATTATGCCTGTATGCCTTTGTCTCCTGTGCCTGGATATTTTTAACAGCCACATTGCCGTTATGGCAGTCGAGACAGTTGTTTTCTTCCGGAAGGAAATTCATAAGTCGCAGCTTGCCCCCTGCTGAGTGCGGGTTATGACAATTTTCACAGCCATTCTGTGCCACTGTTGTATAAGGAGTGTGAAACCATGGATCAGGGGCTACATTGTTCCAGCCTTTTGTCGACGTCTGGTGACTTGATCCTGTCCAGTTGCTCGGGGTATGGCAAACCAGGCAAAGATTTGAATTCTGAGTCGTTTCTACAAGGAAAGATGTATTGACATTCTTATGGGGATCATGACAGGAAGTGCACTGCAGCTTTCCATTTTCAAGTTTCACTGGCCCTGTGAGATTTGCAGGGTTCAAAAGTTCCCCGTCAGCAGCTGCAAGTGCCGCATCATAAAGAAAAGAGATCGGGTGATCGTTCGAGATGTCCTTCGTAAAATTGTTCACTCCCGATGGCATCGTAGTTACGCCTCCCGCCATTAAAATCGGGTTGGCTCGGCTCATAATGCTTCCAAGTGCAATTGTGCCGTCATGGCAGGAGAGGCAGAGGATTGAAGCCCCGTCGGGCTGCCCCGGTAAAGCCTGTGTTGTTGAACTGGTATACAATGTGTAAGTCAGCCCGGGATCTACCCTGTTCCACAGAGGTTTGTCTGGCCGTGCATTGTGAGGTGCATGACAAAAGATACAAATCTCCGATTCAGATGTTGCTTTTATATTTCCCGGCCCGCTAACCGACAAGTTATGCCTGGTTGTTACAATAGTCTGAGAAACTGTAAGCATAGGCATACAGAATAACAACAGAATATATCCTGATAAATGTTTTATCATTTTTTATTTCCGCCCATGAGTTGAAATACTTGTATCCTGGAATTATAGCTATCGGCCACATAGACCTGGTCGCGGTTATCAATATAAATGCCTGAAGGCATCCAGAACTCTCCCTTTCCGTGTCCGCGTGTCCCGAAGGTATATAGCAGATGCCCCTGAGAGTTGAATATCTGCACTGCACAAAACAATGCATCCGCAATGTAGATATTACCGTGGGAGTCTGTGGCAATCCCTTTAGGCCGGGCAAAATCACCAGTGCCGTCTCCAGGTTTACCAAACTGCGAAATGAATTCCCCTTCAGACGAAAATATCTGAACACGAAAATTCATAGCATCCACAATGTACACAATCCCTGCTTTATCAGCCCAAATTGAAGTGGGAAAATTGAATTCTCCTGGAGCTGTGCCCCTTTTCCCAATCCGTTTCAATATATTTCCTTGTTCGTCCAGCACCGAAATCCGGTGAGCATTGGTCTCAACCACCCAGATCCTGTGATCGGACTGCAACCAGATAATACCAGTGGGCCGGTCAAAGATGGAATCAGAAAAAACTGTTATCGCCTTTTTTTCAGGGATGAATAAAAATATCCTGTTATAATAGGAATCTGTAAAAAGTATACTATTATTCATAAAAACAGACATTCCTACCAGGGAAGGAAAAATTTTGTAATGTTTATTCCTAATGTGGGGGATTTCACCCACATTTTCTTTGACCTGAAAGATCACGCCATTCTCCTGATCCAGTATATACATTGAAATGGAATCCTTTAATGCTATTGCAACCGGACGGTTGAGCTCCATAACAAGCTTCCTTCCCAATATAAAATCAGCAATACGTGTGCCCAGGTTTCGTTTAATCTTTTCACCTTCTACGGCAGGATACTGTGAAACCCAGGAAATGTAGGAAGAATCGGTCGCTCCGACAACATTTTCCTGTGCCGTTGTATTTAGGACGAGGCAAGAAACGACCAGAACAAATGCTGCTATTCTTCTATTACTGCTGCTCATTAACACGGGTAATTGTTATGAAGGCTTTCTGAAATCAATTGGTTCGGCAATTCTTAACAAAATTAGAATATTATAACTACAACTCAAATTTGATGCCAAATAGTTATGACAACCGAAAAAACATTTGGTACAAAACCTGCACAGAAGTCATTAGCAGGTTGATCTGGAATAATTGATCATTGTTGAATAATGCCCGACAAGATATAGGCTGAGCAACATCCAGTCAAAATAATAAATCGTTTAACTATCACTAAAGATGTTTACATTTGCATTCATAAATATTAACCCTTAAACTCAAACATCATGAAAAAGAACATGGGAACAATTGATATCGTGGTCAGAGTACTGATTGCAATACTGATCGGAATATTATTTTTTACCAAGGTTATCACAGGAGTCCTTGGCATCGTACTGCTGATTTTTGCCGTAATATTTATTCTTGTAAGCATAATGGGATTCTGCCCCTTGTATTTACCGTTTAAAATCAACACGAGAAAAAAAGAATAAATATGCCGACCCAGAAAACAAGCGTGGAATGGCTGTCGGGCATGGCTTTTAAAGCACAGGTAAACGGTCATGAGATTGTATTGGATGCAGATGAACAGGCCGGCGGAGAAAATCTTGGTCCCCGGCCTAAACCTCTTATCCTTGTCGCCCTCGCAGGCTGTACTGGAATGGATGTGATTGCCATTCTGAAGAAGATGAAAGTTACTCCCGATTATTTCAATGTGGAGGTGGAAGGTGAAGTTACGGAGGAACATCCCCGACAATTCACGAAAATGCACATTGTATATGAGTTCAGGGGAAAAGACCTTCCTTTAGAGAAGCTTCAGAAAGCTATTGACCTTTCACAGGAGAGATACTGCGGTGTTTCGGCCATGCTTAAAAAAGCCCTGCCCGTAAGCTCAGAGATCAGAATCCTTTGATCTGCCATCCGATATCAGATATCCGTCATCTGTGAAACACCAGCCTCAGAAGTGATGGAAACACAAACAGCAACAGGGGCATCGCTATAACAAATCCGCCGATAACAGCAATAGCGAGTGGTTGCTGCATCTGGGCGCCCACGCCTATACCAAGCGCCAGTGGCGTCAGTGCAAGTATAGCCCCTATCGCGGTCATCAGCTTTGGTCTGATACGCATTGAAATTGCATACCTTATCGAGGCATCCACATCGCCCGAACTGGATTTCATAGTCACCAGAAACTGGTTTACCGTGAAGATGGCATTTTCTGCAATGATTCCAACGATCATGATAATGCCTGTATAACTGCCCACGTTAAGCTGTATCCCCGTTAAATACAAGGCCCACACGCAGCCGGCTATACCCAGAACCGAGATAAAAATTACCAGCAGGGGTATCCTGAAATCCCTGAACAGGAAAAGGAGAATGGTAAAAACAAGCACGATGGCTGCAAACAAAATCATCAGCAGCTCCCGGAATGACGACTGCTGCTGGGCATACGTGCCGCCGTACACAATATAATAGCCCGGGGGCATGATAAGGCCTGAAGCAAGAGTGCTTTTAATCTCATTCATCGCGCTTCCCAGGTCGCGGTTTTCAAGGCGGGCAGTTACAACAATATTCGATTTCAGGTCTTCCCGGGTAACATCAGGAAAGCCCTTCGATAATTCAGCCCTGGCAAAATACTCCAGGGGCCTGAATGAACCGTCGGGAGAGAATACAGGCTGGTCAAGTATCTTTTCGAGTGAATTTTCTCTGAAATCGGTAAACCTCAGAACGATTCTCAGCATCTGCTCGCCGCTTTGAACCTCTCCAACCTTTACTCCCTCGTTATTAGCCTGCAGCTGGGTCTGGAGGTCGGCAGGGCTCAGGTGAAACTGTGCCAGCCTGGCCTCATCAGGAATAATGCTTATGGAAGGGCCTTCTACTATGATCCCGTTTTTAAGATCGGCTATGCCTTTGACCTTTTCAAGTAAGCCCTGGGCTCTTATGGCCAGGGTTTCTAGTTGAGCCCGGTCATCTCCGAAGATCTTTATCTCTATAGGCTCCGGACGGCCGATCAGGTCGCCCAGCAGGTCGGCAATTCTCTGTCCGAATTCAATGGTAAGCGCAGGTTCCTGAACCGAAACCTTTTGCCTGATCTCCGAAATAACATCTTCGGTCTTACGGTTGATCCCCGGCTTGAGCTGTATAAGATAATCTCCTTCATTGGGAGGAATTACCCCGCTTGCCATACTGATACTCGAACTCATATTGGTTCCCGTACGCCTCATATAGGTCGCCACATCCTTATGATGAAGGATCAGGGTATCCACCCGGCGAAGCATGGCGTCGGAGGCATCCAGAGAAGTACCCGCCGGGGTGAGATAGTCAAAAACAATGGTCCCCTCATCGAGTACCGGCAGAAAACCGGTATTCAATCTGGGAACAAGAAACACAGCGCTTGCAGCCAGAATCACTATAAAAACAAGAGCAAATGCCGGCTTATCGAAAAACCAAAGAAGCCAGCCAAGAGAATTTTTACCTTTAGCACTCTCCGCCTGATCAATCCCGGACTTCTTTCGGTGCTTATACCCCAAAGCCAGATGCAGGGCAGGCAAACCCAGCCAGGTTGCGAAAAAACTGCAGATGAGCGTGATTTCCATAGTCGCTGTAAGCTCTTTGAAGAAACTCCCGGCCACTCCGCTCATCATCACAAAAGGGAAGAATATAACAATAGTGCTCAGCGAAGAGCCAACCATAGCAGGGAACAGCATCTTCATCGTATCATGCACTACACTTTGCTTGGCTTTCCCGGGGTTCTCTTCATGAACCCGGTGTATTTGCTCAATCACCACGATGGCATCGTCGATGATAAGTCCTATAGATGCCGCAATGGCGCCCAGCGACATGATATTTAAAGTAATCCCGGCCAGGTACAGAACAGTCAGGGTAAGCGCCAGGGTCACAGGAATAATGATGATCACGTTGAGGCTGGCCCGGAATGAACGAAGAAACAGGATCACTACCAGCAGTGCAAGGATAAGACCTTCGTATATGGCCCGTAACACACTGTTGATCGAATCGGTCACAAAAACCGACTGGTTATAATAGGTCTTTAATACCATTCCCTTTGGCAGCTGCCGCTGGATGTCCCTGGCCTTCTCCTTCACCTTTTCAACAAAATCGAGCAGGTTGGCGCCTTTCTGCTTTACGATATCGAGGATGACTGCTTCATGTCCGTTGGCATTGATACGGATAAATTCCTGCTGCTCCTGGAATTCCACCAGGGCCAGGTCGCCAAGCC
>Ga0194056_10000611_pt1 | contig 19608 bp, 16 predicted proteins | sample SepL4413m_MetaG_FD_155458 | JGI IMG/M metagenome (GOLD analysis project Ga0194056, IMG submission 155458) | Anoxic zone freshwater microbial communities from boreal shield lake in IISD Experimental Lakes Area, Ontario, Canada - Sep2016-L442-13m | ecosystem: Environmental > Aquatic > Freshwater... | reverse complement strand
GAGATAAAGATGACCCGGGTCATCTTTATCTCCTGTTGAAGAAGGTTTGTTCTTTTGATTTCTTATTAGTGATTTTCCTGAATCAGATGTCAGAAAGTACAATACTGAAACAACCATTAAAGAGATTCCTAAAAGTTTAAATACTGATTTTCTCATTGTCTTCATTATTTAATTTTTAAATAAAAGGTTATTATATTATTTTAAAATAATCATTTTTTTAGTTCCGTTATAATTACCGGCTGATAATTTACAGAAATAGACACCGCTTGGGAAGTTACTGCCATCGAAAGTGACTTCATAGGATCCGGGTTGTAACTTTTCATTTATGAGGGTCTGGACTTCGCGACCCGTTATGTCGTAAACTTTAAGTGTGACCATACCCACCCCCCGCTGCACGTACCCCTCCAAGGAGGGGATTCCAAAACGGATAATTGTTGATGGATTAAACGGATTTGGATAGTTCTGATATAATACAAAATCTTTTGGGATTTGATTGTTAGGGTCGTTCACTGAAATAGGCTGATTCAGGTTAAGTTCGTACACTCCTCTGCCGTAAGTTGCTGCCCGAAGAAGTTTTGTGCTGTTGTAATTAAACAGACTAAATTCAATAACAGGGACGAAAGGAAATCCGTTGTTTAGTCTTGCCCAGTTTCCTCCGCTATTTGTTGAACGGTAAACACCAAAATCATTGCCAAGGTATATTACGGATGCGTTTGCAGAATCGACAAAGATATCACTTACAGGAATTTTCGGAATGTCTGAACTGATGTCAGTCCAGTTGTTTCCGAAGTTCGTTGTTTTCAGTACTTGTCCAGTTGTGTAAGAACCCCTTAAGACATAGAATGTCTGGGAGTTAACCGGGTCTGCCTTAACATTCATCAGAGAAGCGCCTGCAAAGTTTCCGTTTGCAGTAATGTTTATCCAGGTGTATCCTTCATTGGAAGATTTAAATACATTGCTCGGGCTTTCACTTGTTATGAGAATCAAATTAGCGGGATTCAATTTTGACTGTGCAACGGTATATATGTTTGCATTTGCAACGGGAGCGGATGTAGTAAACGCCCAGGTATTACCTTTGTTTGTAGATTTATAAATCTTTCTTTTATAAGCGCCATAAATGATATTCGGGTTTACAGGATGCTGCCAGTAATAAGACCTGAAAGAAGTAGAGTCCATATCCTGCGGAACGATTTCAGACCAGTTCGTACCGCCGTTTGTACTTCTGCTTAAAGTTCCGAATATCGTAGCAATGAAAACAACATTCGGGTTAGAATAATCGACAAAACATTTCATACCATCACCTGAGACGTTATCAAGCCAGTGGGTTGCACCTCTGTCAACAGTTCTGAAGCCGCCGTTGTCCTGCGCACCGCCGTAAATAATATCAGGGTTTGTGGGATGTGAAGCGACAGTGTATAACTGAATAGAATTGATGCCGTTATTAAAGTGTGAAAATGAGACTCCGCCGTTAGTTGATTTATATATACCGCCATCGCAACCGACGTATATTACAGAAGGATTTGATGGAGCAAATTTTATATTATGAATATCAAGATGTGTATAACAATCCAGAGCAGTTGTTCCGTTTGTCGGACCATCAGGTTTTCTTAAAAACGCGACTGAAGAACCATTAGTAGTTCTGCTGAGTTCAACATTGCCGATAAATACATTATCAGGGTTTGAAGGATTCACAGTGATGCAAAGGTCGTAATCTCCCTGATCGGACGGGGTTGTGCCATCATATGTTCCAGCGATGTTAACGCCGGAAGAAATCTGCGACCAGGAGGCACCGCCATTAGTTGATTTGTAGGCACAGGTGTTCATTCCGCCTGCGATGGGTGAAACATCATGGACAAGACAATACATGATTAAAGGATTTGACTGTGAGATATCAAACTGAAGTCTTCCCATTGAAGTGTATGGCGGAAGACCAGCATTACTCTGATAAAAAGTGTTACCACCATCAGTGGAAACGAGAAAACCACCGAGTGGCTGCTTGTTGCCAGTTGCTGCATAAACCAGGTTTGGGTTTACAGGATGAAATGCAAGGTCGAATGCACCTGTGATATTGACAACGCGGGTCCAGTTAAGTCCTGCGTTTGAACTCCGCCATATACCCTGATTAGGATATGGGTTAAGATAACTTATTGCAAGTGCTGCCAGGAGTAAATTAGGGTCATGCGGAGAAACCACTATATCAGAGAAATGAGTTACGATTCCAAAATCAGAATTAATCTTAAACCAGTGTTCACCTGCATCTGTTGATTTATAAAGACCGTCACCGCTGTACATATTATAGAATATATACCAGGCAGATTCACCAGTACCTGCATAGATGATGTTCGGATTAGTGTAGTCGATAGCAATTGAACCAAATGTAATCATATTAAAATCACCGCTCTTGTCAGACCAGTTCAGCCCGCCGTTTGTTGTTTTCCATATACCACCTGAAGCTGCTCCTATATATGCTACATCCGGGTTAGAAGGATGTACTGCAAGACCTCTGATTCTGCCGCTGTTAATCCCCCAGTGCGGTACTTCAGTCGCTGACATATCGATACCAACGGGACCTAAGTTTGTCCACTGGTACAAAAGATTATCGTAATCAGATTTTAATAACTCAATATCTTTTTGAGAATCAATAAATTCTTTCGGGAATACACCAAGTTCATTAAGTCTTTGCCTGTAAAACCAGTCAAACCTTCTGAAGAAATTTCTGTTCTTAATGTCAGCGGGCACTTTATCATATTTCGAAACAAAAGGCGGAGTTGATGGAGTCTGGTAAGCCCTGTAGGTACTATAATCCAGACTGCTAATCTGCGAATACGAATCAGCACAGAGAAACAGCATTGACAGAACAAAAAGTATCGATATAAGTTTTTTCATTTAATATTAATTAAGCATCACTTAACGAATAGTCCCGATACGCTTCGCTATCGGGGACTTTATATAAAATGATTACATCATTTTATATAAAGCATTTTCTTAGTCATAATAAAATTATCTGCAGTTATTTTATAAAAATATACTCCGCTTGTTAATCGAGAGCCGTCGAACGAAACTTCATACGATCCTGGTTGTAACTTTTCATTTATGAGGGTCTGGACTTCGCGACCCGTTATGTCGTAAACTTTAAGTGTGACCATACCCACCCCCCGCTGCACGTACCCCTCCAAGGAGGGGATTCCAAAACGGATAAGTGTTGTTGGATTAAACGGGTTAGGATAATTCTGACTTAAACTAAATTTAGACGGCAAGTTACCAACAGGGTCATTCACTGATATTGGTTGATTGATGTTAAGTTCGAAAACACCCCTGCCAAAAGTGGCAACCCTTAGGAGTTTAGTTCCATTATAATTGAAGTAACTGAAATCAAGAACAGGAACGAATGGCATTCCGTTGTTAAGCCGTGACCAGTTACCCCCGCTGTTAGTAGTTCTGTAAACTCCGAAATCATTGCCGATGTACATTACGCCTGCGTTTGCAGAATCTATAAAGATATCATTAACGGGTACTTTCGGAAGGTCAGAACTAATATCAATCCAATTAGTACCAAAGTTTGTTGTTTTTAGAACGATAGCACCCGAATACGCACTTTTCATAAGATAAAAAGTATTACCGTTAAACGGGTCTGCCTGAAGCCGCATGAAATAACCGCCTGCGAGTGCACCGAGATTTCCCGTAATATCCTGCCAGTTGTATCCGCCATTGGAAGAACGCACGAGACTTACTGTACCTTCTCTTGAGGCAACCATAATGTTGTTTGTAATAAGTGAAGACTGAGCGGCAGAATAAACAGGCTTGCTGACGATTGCAGAAGATGTGGTAAAAGCCCATGTAAGACCTTTGTCTGTTGACTTATAGAGTTTTTGTTTAAAGCATCCGTATAAAATATCCGGGTTAACGGGATGCTGCCAGTAAGGGCAAATGAATGCTGATGAATCGAAAGTACCCGGGTCGACGAGCAATTCCCAGCTTTGACCTCCGTTAGAACTTCCTGCAAAATAACCTGCATAAGTTGCAAAGAAAATATAACTAGGATTTGAATAATCCATAAAGCACTCGGTACCGTCTCCGAGCATTTCAAGTTTATAAGGAGTTGCACCTCTGTCGTGAGTAGAAATAAATCCGTTATCCTGCGCACCTGAATAAATTATATCGGGGTTAGTGTTATGCGAAGCGACACGATATGCCTGAATTGAATTTATTCCTGTATTGACAGAAAAGAATGTTTGTCCTCCGTTAGTAGATTTGAAGACACCACCATCGCAGCCAACGTACATAATCAGAGGGTTTGAAGGTGCATAAGTGATTACGTGATGGTCGAGATGTGTGTAAGAATCGAACGGATCATTTCCTCCGCCGGGAGCATTAGGGTCTCTGACGTACGAGAAAGTTGAGCCATTAGTTGATTTACTGAATTCCTGATTACCGATAAAAACTTTATCAGGGTTCACAGGGTCTATTGCAATGCACAGGTCATAGAATCCCTGATCGCCGCCACCTGCAATATTAGCACCCTGAGAAATCTGCGACCAGAAAGCACCGCCGTTTGTAGATTTATAAGCACAGGAGGTCATTCCACCTGATATAGGAATTGAGTCGTAAATAACTGTGTATAAGATTGAAGGATTAGATTTAGAAACATCAAGATAAATTCTGCCTATATGATTAGATGCAGGCAAACCTGAATTGTAAGCTGAAAAATTCAAACCTCCATCTACTGAAATCATAATACCTGCCTGGGGTTGTTCACTACCACAAGCTGCAAATACGGTATTTGGATTTGACGGATGGAAAGATAAATCATAAACGCCTTCCACAGGAAGAATACGAATCCAGTTAGCGCCTGCGTTAGAACTACGCCAGATACCGTGATTAGGAGTTGCGTTCTGAAAATTATTAGCGATTGCAGCAATTACAAGGTTTGAGTTATAAGGGGAAACTACGACGTCAGTAAAATGTGTAACGATACCGAAATCAGAATTAATCTTAATCCAGTTATCTCCACTGTTAGTTGACTTATAGAGACCGTCACCGCTGTAAAACCTTTCATTCATTGCCCACATATATTCACCCGAACCTGCATAAATAATGTTCGGGTTTGACTGGTCGATTGCTATTGCACCGAAAGTAATAAGGTTTAATGAACCGCTTTTATCAATCCAGGTCTGACCGCCGTTTGTGGTTTTCCATATACCACCACCGCCCGAACCTGCATAGACAATGTCAGAATTTGTAGGGTGAACTGCAATTCCTCTTACCCTTCCGCTGACTACTCCCCATTGCTGAGCCATATTGCCATCAGTAAAATCTATTCCTGTAGGACCGACGTTATTCCACTGGTACAGGAGATTATTATTGTCAGTCTGCATTTTTGTATACTCAGATTCCTTCTGCATATCAATAAACTCTTTAGGGAAAATACCATGCTCATTAACTCTCGGCCTGTAGAACCATTCGAGTCTTCTGAATGAATTTCTGTTTTTTACATTAGCAGGAACTTTATCCCACGCTGAAATAAAAGGCGGAGTCGAAGGAGTCTGATAAGCCCTTAAATTGATTTCATTCCGGTTGACTGATTGCGAATATGAATCAGAAAATAACAAAAGCATAAAAACTGTAATTAACGCTAGAATAATTTTATTCATCATTTATTATTTAATTATTTGCTTTAAACCAACAGAATAATTTACTGCTGCTTCGGAGTGAATAACAGTTGTATTGAACACGGGCACTAATACATCTTCCTGTTTTACAATCATAGGTATTTCGGTGCATCCAAGAATAACACCTTCGACACCTTCTTCTTTAATAAGACGGTTAATAATTTTCAGGTACTGAACTTTTGAATCTACGACGATGTAATTATTACACAGTTCATCGAATATAACTTTGTTGATGTAATCACGTTCTTCAAGAGACGGGATAACAACTTCGAGTCCGAATTTATTTTGAAGGCGCTCCTTGTAGAATTTATGTTCCATTGTAAATTTAGTTCCGAGGAGTGCAACTTTCTTCAGGCCTTTCTCTTTAATCTTTTCTCCTGTAGCATCGGCGATGTGCAGGAAAGGAATCTTAACGTGCTTTTCAAGTTCTTCAATAGTAGAGTTCATTGTGTTTGAAGCAATCACAATAAAATCAGCGCCACCACGTTCGAGTCTTTTAGCAGATTCAATCATCATATTTATGATTGGTTTCCAATCACCTGCTTCTGCGAGTCTTTCCTGATCAGAAAATTCTTTGAATGGAATAGAGTACATCAGAATATTAGCAGAATACAGAGAACCAAACCTATCCCTTACCATTTCATTCATAAGTTTATAATAATCTATAGATGAAGCCCAGCTAACGCCTCCAATGATGCCTATAACTTTCATCTCAGTATTCTTCAGAGAATCAGTACTTTGCGAATAAACCGTATTACCTGTCACAGTCGCCAGGAGAACAAGCGACAACAGCAACAAACTGATTTGTTTTGATACAGTTTTCAAAATATTAGTTATTAATGTTAATTAACCATAAACCTTAGTCATCACATATTTGTTTCCCCCTGCGAATCTTCGAAGTATATCCTGAAGAAATAAACTCCGTTTGTAAGATTACTTCCATTTAACATCACAGTATAATAGTCAGCTTTTCTGAACTCGTTATTAATAATAACTTTGACCCAGCTAAAGAGCACTAACTAATACAGTGATTCCATAATAAATTCTATCCGCTAATAATTTGTAACTAATTATTCAATAATAGTATGATAACTCTTGAATAAATCATACATTTTAAGGTGCAAATTTCATGCCAGTTAAAATATGCTATATTTAGTTGTTTTTGAGGTGTTTACAATAATATTTTCTCATTTTGAGACAAAAATTCTCATTTTGAGACAGTATTTGTAAAATGGTTGATTATCAATTCTAAATGTCCATTTTGGTGGTTAATAAACGATTGATAGGGTATGCAAGAGCATGTTATTTGATTTAGACGACACATTTTTAAAGAAAAAGTGTAAATTACTGCCCTTTCCAGAAAAATATTGGGGATAATTCTTGTTTATCAATTTTGGTGTGAACAAGTTTGGGATGGTATTTTTTAATTTTTGTCCCACAGACTGAGTTGTAAGTTATTCAGGATATAAAATCAGAGATTTAAAAAAGGATACCTACAAATATGCAACCACTAAGGGGTTGGAAAAAACTGAACTGTCACCGTCAAGAATGCAGGAACTACGAATATGTAACCCTTAAAAAAGGTCATTAAAATCAGGAAACAGAAAAAGTTTAGAAGGATTAATTTCTAAATTGTATAAGTAGCTTATATTTCTTATATTTATGGACATTTTAAAACATATAATATTCGGAGTAAAATTTTTATGAAATCCTTAAAAGTATTTTTAGGACTGATTTTCTTTATTGGAGCAATATCAATTTATTTAGGGGGATGTTCTCCGGCAGAAACAACAACCGGTAAATTAGCTTACGGGCAAAAAGACTGGGAAAAAGCAGCATCAGAATTAGCAAAAGGTTTAGCAGTTGACAAGACAGATGCAGAAGCATGGTATATGCTAGGATATGCGCAGACAGAATTAGGTAAATTCACAGAAGCAGCAGTTTCTTTTAAAGAAGCTTCGACACGTTCAGCAGATTACGGCAACCTTATTAAGAACTACTGGATTGACAAGTTTAATGCAGGTATAAACGATTTCAACAGCGGCGTAAAATCATTAGGCAAGAAAGAAACTGATAATGCGAATGCATACTTCGGAAAAGCCGTAAAGAATTTTACAGCAGCAACCGGAATAATCCCTGACAGTATTGCAGCACATCAGTTATTAGCAGACTCATACAACTACATGGGTCAGACCGATAAGGCTTTAGAAATTTACCAGAATATTCTTGATAAATCGAAGAGCAAAGAAGATGCAATCCAGATTGGTAAACTCATGTATGCAGCAGGCATCAAAGCCAGGCAGGCAGAAGATTACGTAAAAGCATTTTCAATATTCAAGAGAGTATTAACTATTCCTTATATACCTAAAGACAATATTTATTACGAAAGTTCACAGTTTAACTGCGGATACTGTAATTACCAGCTGGCAGTGAAACTTGCTACAGACGGAAAAGCAAAAGCAGAATACGAACCATTCTTAAACGAAACAGTCAAGTATATTGAGGGTGTAACATCAACATCCAAGAGCAAAGAACTGCTTAAGGATTCATACGAAATCTTAATCAATGCATACGATGCTTTAGGCAACAATGCAAAGAAAGAAGAGGCAGTACAGAAGAAAGCAGCTTTAAATTAATAACTTGAGCGACAGTAATCAAAATAAAAGCGGACGCTGGTTCTGGGGAATAATAATCGGCATTCTGGTTATGGCGATGCTGTTTGTAGGATTTTCCATAATCATATTTGCTACAGCACTTGTAAAGACAGGTGACAAAGGTTATGATTACGAAGAAGTACGTTCGGGTAAAGGAAAGATTGCGATTGTAGAACTTGATTTTACAATCATCGATTCAAAACCGATAGTAAGACAGTTCAAGAAATACCGTGAAGACAAGAGCATTAAGGCAATTGTGTTACACGTAAACTCGCCGGGAGGCGGAGTTGCGGCTTCACAGGAAATGTATGAAGAAGTTAAGAAGACACGTGATGCAGGAATACCTGTAATAGTTTCATTCGGTTCTATAGCAGCAAGCGGAGGTTATTATGTTGCATGCGGCGGAAGTTTAATAGTTTCGAATCCGGGAACACTGACAGGAAGCATCGGAGTGATTATTTCACTTATGAATTTTAAAGAACTTACCGATAAACTCGGGATTAAGGACTTTACGATTAAGAGCGGTGAACTGAAAGATGCGGGTAATCCGATGAAAGAAATAAACGAAAAGGACAGAGCTTATTTTCAGGATATAGTAGACGACAGTTACGAACAGTTTCTTGATGTAGTTTCAAAAGAAAGAAAGATTGACAAAGAAGAAGTCCGCAGGATAGCGAGCGGCAGAGTATACACAGGCAGACAGGCCAAAGACATAAGGCTTGTTGATTCACTGGGTACTCTTGAAGATGCGATAAAAATAGCAGGTGTAATGGCAAAGATAGAAGGCGAGCCTGCGATAGTAAAAGAGAAAGGTAAACGGAATATATTTGATTATATCATAGAGAATATGACTAACAACGAGATAAAGGTTTTAAAAGAAGATGTATACAATGAATTTTTAAACAAACCGGTTTTGCAATATAAATTCGAAAGGTAAAATGGGAATGACAAGGGCACAAATAGCGGCACAAATTTCTGATGCTACCGGAATAAGTAAGAAGGAAGCAGAAATCGTGATTGAAGGATTTATCAGTGTAGTAATTGACTGCCTGTGCAAGGATGAGACTATTGAGATAAGAGGATTCGGAACGTTTAAGAATGTAGTAAGAGAACCGATGAAGGCCCGTAACCCAAAGACCGGAGAGACACTTCAGCTTGGCAGGAGATTCATACCGAAGTTTAAAGTGTCAAAAGAATTCAAAACAGTAGTACAAGAAAATTTATCAAAATAATTAATTAACGAAAGGAGCAAATTTAATGCCTTGTGGAAAAAAGAGAAAAAGGGCTAAAATGTCTACTCATAAGAGGAAGAAAAGACTTAGAAAGAACAGACATAAGAAGAAAATAAGATAGTCTAAAAGTTTTATTCTTAAATATAAAACCCTGGGTCTTACGGCTCAGGGTTTAAATATTTTGAACTCTTAATTAATATCGGTTTTTCATTCCTGAAATTACTTCAAGAATTTAACATTATTTCTTTTCTATCTTAGACCAGGAATCCTTTAAAGGTACGGTTCTGTTGAAGACAAGTTTATCATTTATTGATAACGGGTCAACACAGAAGTATCCCTGTCTGATGAACTGGAATTTATCCCCTGCTTTTGCTTTTGCGAGTTCAGGTTCAATGTAACAGTTGCTTAATATATCCAAAGAATGAGGGTTCAGCAGTTCCTTAAAATCGAGTTCTTCATGTGATGATGGGTCTTCAATTGTGAACAGCCTGTCGTACAATCTTATTTCAGCTTTAACTGCGTGCAGAGCAGATACCCAGTGTATTGTTCCTTTCACGCTTCTGGTACTTCCAGAACCGCTTTTTGTTTCAGGGTCGTGAGTACAGTGCAGTTCAACGATTTCACCAGCATCATTTTTTATTACTTCATTGCATTTAATTATATAGGCAGATTTCAGGCGTACTTCATTTCCAGGAGAAAGCCTGTGAAACTTCTTATGCGGAACTTCCTGGAAATCATCCTGCTCAATGTAAATCTCTCTTGAAAAAGGAATGTTTCTTGAACCCATCGATTCGTCTTCGGGATTATTAATTGTAGTAAGTTCTTCTGTTTGTCCTTCAGGATAGTTAGTTATGATTACTTTTACAGGATTCATAACTGCCATGACACGCGGTGCTTTCTTATTTAAATCTTCTCTAACACTGTGTTCAAGCAAGGCGACATCGGTCATTGCATCACGTTTAGCGACACCGACTTTATCTGCAAAGTTTCTGATTGATTCAGGAGTGTATCCCCTTCTGCGAAGTCCGCATATAGTAGGCATACGCGGGTCATCCCATCCCGACACATACTTTTCCATTACGAGTTCGAGAAGTTTGCGTTTGCTCATAACAGTATAAGTAAGGTTAAGGCGTGCAAACTCAATCTGTCTTGGAAGGTTTTCAAGATTAAGAGTTTTTAAGAACCAGTCGTACAACGGACGATGGACTTCAAACTCGAGAGTACACAATGAATGTGTTATTCCTTCAATCCAGTCGGACAACGGGTGAGCATAATCATACATAGGATAGATGCACCATTTATCACCTGTGTTGTGATGAGTAGCTTTCTTTATGCGATAAATCAAAGGGTCGCGCATATGCATATTAGGTGAAGCCATATCAATCTTTGCCCTTAAAGTAAGCGCACCGTCTTCATACTTTCCTTCTCTCATTTCAGTGAAGAGTTTAAGGTTCTCATCGACAGAACGGTTCCTGTACGGCGAATTAATTCCCGGTTCAGTTGGAGTTCCTTTCTGGTTCTTTATCTCACCTGCTGTGGAAGAATCAACGTAAGCATTACCATCTTTAATTAACTGAACGGCAAAGTCATAAAGTCTTTCGAAATATCCGGACGCATAGTACATTCTGTCATCCCAGTCGAAACCGAGCCATTTAACGTCTTCAATAATGGAATCAACGTATTCAACATCTTCTTTTACGGGATTTGTATCGTCAAAACGAAGATTGCAGAGTCCCTGATAATCACGGGCTATACCGAAGTTCAGGCATATAGATTTAGCGTGACCTATATGAAGATAACCGTTAGGTTCAGGTGGAAAACGTGTGTGCACTTTTCCGCTGTTCTTGTTCTGTTTTAAATCCTCGTTTATAAACTCGCGAATAAAATTAGTCGGAGTATTTGTGTTTTCTTCCATTTTTATGTTGGTATTTATTATTATGAACTATAATATATCTTTGTAATTTCTTGCACCATGTATAATCCGATGAATCAATATTGACTTCTCGCCGATTGAATAAAATATTAAATAGTTTTGTACTATTAAATATCTATAACCCAAATTCATTATATCTTCATCTCTAGGTATCCTTCCAAGTAAAGGATTATTTGAAAGTAGTTCAAAATTGATCTCAAACATATTTGCCAATTCGTTTGCCGCTTTTATATTGTCATCTCCAATATATGATACAATTTCAGAGAAATCTTCTTCTGCAATTCTAAGTAACCTGACCTGGTATTTATCTTTTGCCATTTATTGATTTCCTGATATTAGACATAACCTGCTTAAATGGTCTCCCTTTATCTCCAGCAGCCTTTTGGTTTTGCGCTACAGATAATTTTCCCAGTAAATCTAATTTCAAGCTCAATTTAGAATAATGTCCCATAGACATTACTACCAAATCTCCTTCACCATTTTTGGTAATAAATATTGGTTCGTTGCAACTATGAGCTAATTCAGAAATCTCATTAGACTTATTTCTTAAATCCGATATTGGTTTTATTATTGGCATATAATTATATTTGTATCAATATTATATCATAATTATGATATATGCAATGAAAAAAGACGACTGAGGATATTTAATTTGATACTTATTTCAATTTTTCCAGTATTGCGTTAATTCTGGTGATTGTCTTATCTCTGCCTATGATATCGAGTATTTCGAAGATACCAGGGCCACCGCTTACTCCTGATGTTGCAAGACGCAATGGATGGATGACGTTTCCGTTACCGACATTCATCTCGGCAGCTGTTTCGTGAAGTATTTTTTCGAAATCTTCCTTAACAGGATTTTCATAAGTGCTTATTTTCTCAGAGTATTTACTGAGAATTGCGGGCGATTCTTCTTTCCATCTTTTCTTTAATGCTGCTTCTTCATAGGATGCTGGTTCCTCAAAGAAGTACGAGCCTTTTTCGTAGAATTCCTGTACGAAAGAAACTCTTTCCTTCATAGCATGAATAACTTTAAGTAAATATTCATCTGAGTATTCGTTTCCTGAATACTTTGATGTCTTTAAATCATCTCTTAGCATTTGAATTAACTCAGTATCAGATTTTCTTCTGAGATGTTCTGCGTTTAGCCAGTTTAGTTTTTCGATGTCGAATACTGCACCGGATTTATTTACTCTGTCGAGCGAGAAACTTTTAATTAATTCATCTATATAATAAAATTCTTTATCGTCACCTGCAGTCCAGCCGAGAAGAGCAATGAAGTTAATGAGTGCTTCGCTTAGGAAACCTTTCTTTCTGTAGTCTTCAACTGCGACGTCACCCTGGCGCTTACTTAGTTTTGAGCGGTCAGGATTTAAGAGTAACGGCAAATGTGCAAACACAGGTACATCCCATCCGAATGCTTCATACAGAAGAACGTGTTTAGGAGTTGACGGAAGCCATTCCTCACCGCGGATAACGTGTGTTACCTTCATAAGATGGTCATCGATAACGTTGGCCAGATGGTAAGTTGGGAAGTTGTCAGATTTAATTAAGACCTGATCATCAACTACTTCGCCAGAAAATTCAACATCACCACGTACATCATCTTTAAACTTAATTGTGGATGAAGGGTCCACGTTTAATCTAACAACATGAGGCATTCCCTTTGCAATATTTGCAGAGACTTCCTCATCTGAAAGTTGAAGACAACGTTTATCGTATTTAGTCTGATTTAGCTTTTGCTTTTGCTGCTCTTCGCGGAGAGCAGTTAGCCTTTCTGCTGAGCAGAAACAATAGTATGCTTTCTTCTTTTGCAGAAGTATATCAACATGTGTTTTATAAATATCGAGTCTTTCTGATTGATAGTACGGACCGTAATCACCACCCTTTTCAGGACCTTCATCGTAATCGAGTCCAGCCCATTTAAGAGTAGCGATAAGGTTTTCAACAGCACCTTCTACTTTACGAGCCTGGTCTGTATCTTCTATTCTTACAATAAACTTACCGCCTGTATGGCGTGCAAACAGGTAGTTGTATAATGCCGTGCGTAAATTTCCTATGTGAATATATCCCGTTGGAGACGGAGCATATCTGACTCTTATTTCTTTATTTATCATGTTTCTTTAATTTATCTTTTTAAATTAATTCACCACAGAGCACACAGAGAACACAGAGAACACAGAGCGTCAGTAATTATAAGGAATTATCGATGACTATTACAAACTCCCCTTTTTCTTTAATCTTTGATATATCCTTATTCATTGCATCAACTCTGTTTCTATAAGTAGTTTCGTGTATCTTTGTCATCTCGCGGGATACGGATATATTCTTCGCGGGAAAATACTTATTCAGTTCAGATATTGTTTTTTTAATCCTGAACTTTGATTCGTAGATAACGAGTGCCATTTTAATTTCTTTCAGTTTCAATAAAACATTTTCCCTTCCTTTGAGCGGAAGGAATCCCTGAAAGAAGAACTTCTTGTTATTGAATCCTGACATTACGAGCGAATGAATCAACGCATTTGCACCAGGAACAGGAATAACCTTTATATCATTTGATACGCAATGAGATATAACGATTGACCCGGGGTCCGATATGGCAGGAGTACCCGAATCACTTACCAGAGCGATTGCTTTACCTGATTTCAGTTCATCGATGAGAATATCCATCTTTTTACTTTCAACCTGCGCATAATAACTCATCATTTTATTCTGAACATTGTACTTTCTAAGCAATATTGCCGTCACCCTTGTATCCTCACAGGCGATTAAATCAACATTCTTAAGAATGTAAAGTGCCCTCAGAGAGACATCTTCAAGGTTGCCAATCGGCGTTGAAACGACATAAAGAGCGCCCTTTTCAACGGCAAAATCAGGGAACTTCTCTTTAAATGTATTGTCAATATTCTGTATATCAATCATCGATGAATTTATACATAGGAATATTTATATAAAATGTAAAAGAGAGGGATTTCAGCAAATTATGTTTTTACACAAATGTTTAAAAACTTTAATGTCGGTTTACAGTAAATTTTGCACAATCGTATAATAACCATTCATCTATTATACATTTGATTTTATGCATAGTATAATTATATTTGTAACAGACTTTATTATCTGATTACAGCTATGGAAAAACTCAAACAATTTGTAAAGATTATATCTCCTCCAGAGACATGGAAGCTACCTGTGATATTAGCAATCGGTATTTTAACCGGATTACTATTTCTTGTATTTTATGTAGGAAACGCTACATCATATTTATCTGACAAACCAGAGACCTGTGTTAATTGCCACGTAATGTTTCCGCAGTACACTTCCTGGCAGCACAGTTCACACGCAAGGGTTGCAACCTGTAATGATTGCCATGTCCCTCACGATAATGTTATAAGGAAGTACATGTTCAAAGCGAGTGACGGCTTAAGACATACAACTATGTTTACACTACGGTTGGAACCTCAGGTAATTAAGATAAAAGAAGCAGGAAGAAACGTAGTTCAGGAAAACTGCGAAAGATGTCACCAGGGATTACTTGGTTATATGCATTCTGCGCAAAAGAACAAAGGGTATATAGTAGCAGATGACAAGGATGTATGCTGGAATTGTCATCAGGAAGTACCTCACGGAAAGGTAAGCAGTTTATCTTCATTTCCGAATGCAAGGTTACCAAAACTTGATTCAGTTTTACCGGAGTGGTTAACAAAAGCGTTAGAGAAGAAATAATTTCAAATACTTAAAATATTTTAGCAATGAAACTTTCAGAAAAGATTAAAGAAAGACCCTGGCTCGGCTGGGTTCTTTACGGAGCAACAGTAATAGTAGTATTTTTAATCGGTTTACTGGGAAGCACAATTATTGAAAGAAGAAGTGAATCGAATCAGATTGTACAAAATGTAAAACCCATCAAAGATTGGGAGCCCAAAAATGAAGTCTGGGGTGAAAACTATCCAAGGGAATACGAAACCTATCTGGCCACACAGGATACAGGTTTTGCGAGCAAGCACGGTGGTTCCGCTACAATAGACATGCTTGAACGTTATCCTGATTTAATAGTACTATGGGCTGGATATGCATTTTCAAAAGAGTATAAACAAAGCAGAGGACATTATATGGCAGTAAAGGATATCAGAACCACTTTACGTACTGATGTTCCGCAGCCAGCAACGTGCTGGACATGCAAAAGTCCAGATGTTCCAAGACTTATGGACCAGCTTGGGATTGCAGAATTTTACAAAAAGCCATGGAAGGACCTCGGTTCTGAAGTTGTGAATTCGATTGGTTGCCAGGATTGCCACGACAATAAAACAATGAACCTAAGAATATCAAGACCTGCTCTGGTTGAAGCATTTCAAAGGCAGGGAAAAGACATCACGAAATCCACTCATCAGGAAATGCGATCTTTAGTCTGTGCTCAATGTCACGTTGAATATTATTTCAAAGGAAAAGAAGAGAAATATTTAACATTCCCATGGGATAAAGGATTTACAGTTGAAGACATGGAAAAGTATTACGACGAAGTGGAACACGTAGACTGGGTACACAAACTCAGCAAAGCACCGATGCTTAAAGCACAGCACCCTGATTATGAATTAAATCAGATGGGAATACACAGTCAGAGAGGACTTGCATGTGCAGATTGCCATATGCCATATAAGAGTGAAGGCGGGGTGAAGTTTACAGACCACCACGTACAGAGCCCTTTAAATAATATAGCAAACTCCTGCCAGGTGTGTCACAGAGAGAGCGAAAACATTTTAAGAAACAACGTTTACGACAGGCAGGACAAGATATTTGAACTCGGAAACTTAACAACAAAAACTCTTTCAAAGGCACATATTGAAGCCAAGATTGCATGGGATAATGGTGCAACAGAAGAGCAGATGAAACCAATACTAAAATTAATAAGGCAGGCACAATGGAGATGGGATTTTGTTGGAGCTTCACACGGAGGTTCTTTCCACGCACCGCTTGAATGTGCAAGAATACTAGGTAATTCAATTTTGAAGGGACAGGAAGCTTTAAATCTGCTGACTGAAGTACTGATTAAGTTAAACGTAAAGATGCCTGTACAATTACCCGATATTTCTTCAAAGATAAAAGCGCAGATTTATATCGGATTAAATATGGATAGTTTGTATAAAGCAAAATCCGTATTTTTGAATGAGACAATTCCTCAATGGAATAAAGCAGCTAAAGACAAAGGGTACACAATATCAGGTTATTAAAACATCATTATTAAATTAAGCTCTCCCTCTTTGCAATGAGAGATTGCGAAGGGGGTTTTTATAAACATAAAATTATTCAAGAGTGAGAAGATTATTACTTATTATTTTTCTATTTACAGTTACTGTATCATACGCACAGGAAACTAAACCTACAGGTAAATTTAACGGTGTATTATTCGGTGATTACTTTTATAAAGCCGACGGAGACTCTTCAGGAAGCACAGGACAGTATTCACCTTACGGGAAAGACGTACAGGGATTTACGATAAGAAGGACAAGACTGCATTACGAACATTATTTCAATGATGACTTTACGGGAAATTTCGGTATAGAAGCAAACGACGTTACAAAAATAGATTCAAAGATGAGTTTTATTATATACGATGCAAATTTTGAATGGAAAAATGTAGTAAAGAATTCGAGTATATTATTCGGATTGATGCCAACTCCAATGTTTGTATGGGGAGCATCAGAGGTAATGTACGGATACAGAGGAGTGGAAAAGACATTTGCAGATAAGAACGGCTTAGGTACTGCAGTAGATATAGGTGTAGCATTAAAGGGAAAGTTTGACAAAGACGGGAATTCAGGATACATGGCATTGATAGGAAACGGCAAAGGATTGCGTCCTGAAGTTTCAAAGTATGTAAAAATTTACGGGCAGGCATACACCAAGATATTCAAGAACTTTGTAGCCGAAGGATATTTTGATTATCAGTCGGGAGCTAACGAGCAATACAGGTACACAGTTAAGAGTGTTATTGGCTATAAAGCAAAACATAATGAATTTACTTTTGAGCCTGCATTCCAGGTCAGGAACAATGCAATCGCAGGAACGGAAGCACAGAACCCGTTTGGTTTTTCAGTGCACTCAAAATATAATTTACTTCGCAAGACTGATATGAATGAAACAGAAGTGATAAATGTATTTGCGAGGTATGATTACTTTGACCCGAACAGTAATAACGGGCAGGCAGGATACAAAGAGAATTTCTTCAGTGCAGGATTAGATTTTCTTCCATTCCCGAATTTTCATATAATACCGAATCTCTGGTTGACTTCTTACAAGGATAAGAGTCCGGCAAGAGTATTGAGACCATCAGATATAGTTGCAAGAATGACATTCTGGTTTATATATTAAATAATATTTCATATGATAATAATAGGTAAAAACCCGATACTTGAGACACTCAGGTCAAATCCGAAGGATCTGACAAAGATAATATTTATGAAGAATATGAAGCCCGAACCGAGAATGAAAGAGATACTCGGACTTGCGAATGCGAACAACATCAGCATTATATCTCTGCACAAGAATGACTTTGAGAAATATTTTCAGAGCAAAGACAAGCGCGAAGGAATTTCGCAGGGAATGATTGGTTTTATGAAAGACTTTGAGTATACACCTTTGAAGGAATTAATCAGCATGACTGAGAAAGTGGACAATCCCCTGCTGATAATACTTGATGAGATAACAGACCCGCATAATTTCGGAGCGATAATACGTTCGGCTGTTTGTCTTGGGGCTAACGGTATAATTATTCCGCGTCATAATTCTGCGGAAGTGAATCATACAGTGATAAAGACCTCTTCGGGAGCAGTGAATTACATTCCTATTGCGATGGAGACGAACCTGAACAATGTAATAAAGTTATTAAAGCAGAATGCATTTACAGTGATTGGGACAGACGCACAGGCAACGACAACTACGTTCGATGCAAAATTGAAGAAGGCAATTTGTCTGATAGTAGGAAGCGAAGGCAGCGGAATAAGATTATCGCTGAAGAACAACTGTGATGAACTGGTAAAAATACCAATGTCAGGCGGGTTTGATTCGCTGAATGCGTCGGTATCGACGGCAGTGTTTTTGTATGAGATAATGAGACAGAAGAAATCGTAAATATCTTAGCAAACAATAAAGAAAAGTATTATGTATCTTTATTGCCGGATTCTTCCTTTTCTTTATCTTCCATCTTTTCGAGAGGTTTCTCCACAAACTTTTTATGAAGCACTGTTACCGATGTTAAAAAAGTTACTATCATTATTACTACCGAGACAATGATAACCATTGCCCATATTCCGCTATCGTCCATATATTATAATGTTTTACTAAACCAGTTTGTGATTAACTTTAATATTTCGGGATACTGTACGATTAAATCCTTGCCATGTTTATCATTTTCAAACTTAATAATCTCTCGAGGTTCCGTCAGGTAACTGTCATATATATTCTTTTCCTCCTCTAAGTAAGAACCGTCTGAAGAACCGCAGATGAACATTATATTTTTAGTACGTGCAAACATTCTTGAGGAGCTCATCATTCTGTCATCGTATCCCGTGAATGCCTGGAATGTCTCTTTACCTGCTGAGACAGCAACGACAGAAGAAACGCCTTTGAACATTTTAGCATAAATACCGAGTGAGCCGCCGATTGATGTTCCGACAATACCAACTTTTCCTGAATCAATTCCCTTCTGCATATAAGCCCAGTTTAATACTGCATCAACATCTTTAGGTGCCTGTTCTCTGCTGGTTAATAATTCCATCTGATCAACCGATGCTTTACCGGATTCTCCATGGTTTCTTATGTCGTATGCAAGGACTTTATAGTTTTTGCTTAAGAGTGTATCTATAAAACTTTTATCCCATTGTTCCCTGGAAGAACGGAACTGGTGGATAAGAATGATTAGCGGCTGTTTTTTATCCTTATTATCCGAATAATAGTAATAATCCGCGACGAGCTTAATATTATCCTCAGTTAAGAAATCAAGTTTATCTTTTTTAACTTCAACTTTTGGTTTCTGTTCAGGTTTCTGAACATCATTCTGTATGTTTTTATTGCATCCTGTAATAATTAAAACCGATGCGATAATGACAGTATAAAATAAGTTTTTC
>Ga0194056_10000609_pt1 | contig 19619 bp, 14 predicted proteins | sample SepL4413m_MetaG_FD_155458 | JGI IMG/M metagenome (GOLD analysis project Ga0194056, IMG submission 155458) | Anoxic zone freshwater microbial communities from boreal shield lake in IISD Experimental Lakes Area, Ontario, Canada - Sep2016-L442-13m | ecosystem: Environmental > Aquatic > Freshwater... | reverse complement strand
CATCGGCAACATGGCACCGCCGACTGTGATCTTGGCGCTGCACTCGGTGGTCTGGGTGTGCGTCATCACCGTGTTCAACAGGCCGCTCACCGCTCTGCTACACCGGGCGGCCGTGTGGCAACGGGTAGTCGGAATCAACCTGTGCGCGATGACCCTGTACTTGTGGCACCTACCGGTGTTGGTAGGCGTCACACTTGCGCTGCATCTGCTACGTCTGGATCGGCCAGTCACGCTGCGTGCAGACGGCTTACCCATTCCCGATGGTTGGGCTTTCTGGTGGGGCACAGTGGGATTCCTCCTCGTCTTCGCAGTCGGCGTATGGGCAGTGGTACGCCTGATGTGGCCGTTTGAGCATGCGCCACTTCTGTGGTGGGACAGTCCGCCGCGAAGTGCGGCACCGCAGGGGACTCTCGCGTCGGTACTGGCACTCGTCGGCACCGTAGGAGTCGGTATCTGCACGCTGGTGATCTCTGGAACCGGCCTTGCCGGCTTTCCAACCCGCGTCGTGCAATTCGCCGGCTTACCACTCAATGCCGCGGTGGCGATCGTCCTGCTGGTGGCATCGGGGGCACTGATTCGCTATGCCGGCTCGCCTCGATCACCACGTGCCGATGGTGAGGCGCGTGGCGGGTTACAGTCATCCGAGTCGAGTTGATTCGAGAGGGTGTAGCACGATGAGGCGTTTTCGTGGCCGGGCAGCGTCGCTCGTGGCCGCACTCACGCTCGCGCTGCTCCTTGGAGTGAGCGGTTCACCGGCCCACGCCATCGGCAGTCCACCGAGCGCCCCTGCGATTGCGACGCTGACTCCCTCATCGAGGCAACTCACGGTGACCTGGACTGTTCCCGACGATGGCGGGTCACGGCTAATCGGGTACCAGGTGGAAGTCGCGACCTCCGAGGGCGGAACCTTCGTGGCGCCGTCGGCCGGCACGTGCGCGGCCGCTGTCGACGCACTCACTCTCTCGTGCACGATCACTGACCTAGTGAACGGAACCACGTATTACGTTCACGTCATTGCGGTGAATGACAATGGTGCGAGCGCTGCGTCACTCGCCGCCTCGGCTACCCCCTACACGCGCGCCGACAAGACGCCTGCGCCGGTGGTGCGTGCAGGTTACGAATTGCTCAACCTGACGTGGGCTCCCAGCCCCAGCGACGGGGGTTCGAGTATCACCGGCTATGCCGTTCTCATTCGCAAGGGCCGTTTGGGCGCATGGGTCGCACCGACCAGCGGGACGTGCACTGGCGCATTACTGACTCGCTCCTGTCGCATCACGTCGCTGATCGGCGGTGCCGAGTACTTCGTGCGCATCGGTGTAGTGAATCTGGCCGGCCGTAATCTGTCAGCGGCCACGCGCGCCGTTCCACTCGCCAAAGGCGATCTCACCCTCGCTTTCGGTGGCGACGTGCACTTCAGCGGTGCCGCCAGCGCGCAAGCGGGTCCAGGTGGGCTGCATTCTCTGCCCGCAATCTTTGCCGGTGCTGACCTGTCGATGGTGAACCTCGAAACCGCGATCACGACCAGCGGCTCCCCCACCCCCAAGGAGTTCAACTTCCGCGCTGGGCCTGGAGTCTTGCGCACGCTCGCACGCGCGGGGGTCGACGTCGTGACCATTGCCAACAACCACGGTATCGATTACGGCTCCGTAGGATTACGCCAGACACTTGCTGCCCGTGCCACCTCACCGGTACGCATCGTGGGAGTTGGCCAGAACACAACCGATGCCATCAAGCCCTATACGACGACGGTCAAAGGCACGAGCGTTGCTTTCTTTGGCATCGTCGGACTTGATCTGGTCTACGAGGAGAATTCCGCTGTTGCCCGGAGTTGGCCAGCGACCGTCGATGGGCCTGGGCTCGCGGTATGGCACAACCACTCGCGTGCGATTCTTGCGGCAGTGAGAGCGTGGTCGACGAAGGTCGACGTGGTGGTGGTGTACGTGCACTGGGGATACGAAATGGCCACATGTCCCAACTCGATGCAGCGCACTGTTGCGCTGTCTTTGGCGCGCGCCGGCGCTGATGTCATTGTGGGATCGCACCCGCATGTGCTTCAAGGTGCCGGCTTTATGGGACGTTCGGTCGTGGCCTATTCACTCGGAAACTTCGCGTGGTACTCGATCGCCGGTCGCCCTAGTGCGGCGTTGATGGTCAAGGTGCATGCGGGTCGCGCGGCTTCCTATAGTTGGCGACCCACCACCTACACCGATGCCGGGCTGCCCTATCTAGTTCAGGGGCAAGAGCGACGCGACACCCTGAGTTTGCTCGCACAGAGATCGACAGCGCAATGTGTTCACTTGTCGCCCGTGTCGAGCGCCCGTCTGCCATTGCAGTCGTTGCACCAGTCGAGCTGCGTGTTGCCACTCACGGCTGCCGAGCAGGTTCCCCACCCCGGTCTTGAGTAGCGTGTGGCGTCGCACGGGGCCTGCCTGGGCGCACTAGGCAGTGCGATCATGCACGATGCGACCCGATGCCATTGTGAGTTCGACCGAGGCATCGGCAATGGGAGGTGCGCCATTCGCGAAGAGATTGTGATCGATGATGGCGAGGTCGGCACGCATCCCCTCCCGCAACGACCCTGAGTCGGCCTCGTCGTGGTTCACGTACGCGGTTCCGGCAGTGAAGGCAGATAGAGCGTCGTGCAGGCCAATGCGTTGATCAGGAAGGAAAGGGGCATTGTGCCGATTTTCGGGATCGACTCGAGTGACAGCAACCTCGATTTCCGCGAGAACGTCGGCGGTGGTCACCGACCAGTCGCTTCCCATCGCAAGAACCGTTCCGTGCTTGAGCAGATCGCCGAACGGATACTGCATCGCTCCACGATCCTCGCCGAGGAAGGGAATGGTGAGTTCAGCCATCTGCGGTTCCATTTGCGCCCAGTAGGGCTGGCAGTTGGCAACCACGTCCAATTCGCGGAAGCGTGGCACGTCGGCAGGTTGCACCACCTGAATGTGTGCAAGGTGATGCCGGTTGTCTCGCGCACCGTTGACTGCGCGTGCCGCCTGCACCGCGTCAAGCGCCACACGCACTGCGCGATCACCGATGGTGTGCATATGCACTTGAAAATCGAGTCGATCAAGTTCAGTAACCGCTGCTGCGAGTACGTCGGGGTCGATGAAGGCAATACCACTGTTGTCGGTATGACCTCCGCATCCGTCGCAGTACGGCTGCAGCAGCGAGCCTGTGTAATTCTCGAGCACACCGTCGGTCATGATCTTCACCGTCGTTGGATGAAATGAACCTGCCGCACCTGTGGCGCGTTGTTCGACGAAGTTTGAAATCTGCTCGACCCCCAACGACCTTTCCCACCAGAGGGCGCCCACAACACGGGCCGTCAGTTGTCCAGTCGAGGCCAAAGAGCGGTACGCACTCAGCGTGTCGGGTGTCACCCACGCGTCCTGCCACGCGGTGATTCCAAATGCATGCAAGTACTCCTGAGCATTCAGAATCGCCCGCTGCCAATCATCATCGGTCGGTAGCGGAACGAACGTGTCGTTGAGCGAGTAGGCGGCACCTTCGTGCAAGGTGCCGGAGGGTTCACCGGTGACAGGATCACGCTCGATGCGTCCGTCACTGGGATCTGGTGTCGTGCTGTCAATACCCGCAATCTCGAGGGCTCGACTGTTGACCCAGGCACCATGCACATCGCGGTTGAACAGGAAGACAGGTCGGTCAGGAACGATGGCGTCGAGATCTTCCTTACGCGGGGTGCCGCCCGGGAAATACTCCATCGCCCAGCCGCCGCCAATAATCCACTCGGCATCGGGGTTCGCATCGGCATACGCGCGGATAACGGCGAGGTAGTTCTCACGGCCTTCGATGTCGTTGAGAGCAATGTTCAATCGGTTTCGTCCACCGAATGGCGGGTGAATGTGTGAATCTTGGAACCCTGGCGTCACCATGCGCCCCGGCAGATGGCGGTGATCGGTCGCGGGGCCGATCAGGTCGCGCACATCGTCATCGGTGCCGACGCGCACGATGCGATCGCCTTGAATTGCTACGGCCTTCGCCCAACTGCGTGATGCGTCACCGCACCAAACATCAGCTCCAGTGATCACCACGTCCGCGAAGTTCGCCATCGTTGGTACTCCTCAACAATCGAAAGGGTTGATAGTGGTTAAGCGGATCGATGAACGATGTCTCCATCAACCATGGTGAGGTGCACAGGCAGATCGACGACATCAACGGGATTGGTGAGGGCGATGTCATCTCCCCACGCCACGAGATCGGCACGGTAGCCGACCCGCAGCATGCCTGCTTGGTGCGGATCTCCGGTGGCAAGGGCTGCGTTCACCGTGTACCCGGCGAGCGTTTCCAGACCTGTTAACGGTCGGCTTCGACCGATTGGTCCATGCGCCGGCCGGTCAGGCGCTCGACGCAATTGTGCCGACAGAAACCCAAGCCGTGGGTCGTACGGTGCCACGGGCCAGTCAGAACCCAGCACCACGAGAGCTCCGTCAGCCGAGAGATCACCGGAGGGCATGACGTGATGGCAACGCGGCTGACCCAGACGGGTTGACCACGGATCTAACAGGTCGGGAGTGAGCCAGCGTAAGTGAATGGGCTGCATCGACGCAGTGACTCCGAGCTGCTTGAATCGAGCAATTGTCGAGTCAGGCACCGTCTCGATGTGTTCAATTCGGTGACGCCGTGAACTAGCCGGCAAGGCCTCGTACGTGTCGAGAACTTCGCGTACTGCACGATCTCCGATTGCGTGGGTGGTCAGACGAAACCCCGCTGCATCGAATCGTTTGATCGTGGCGCGGTAGAGCTCGGGATCAGGCCACATGGGATCTAAACCGTCTCCGTGAGTATCGGGCTCCTCCAGCCATGCCGTGCCGGTATCAATCACGCCGTCGATCATGAATTTGGCGCCGTCACCTTGCCACCGTCGGCCGTGAATATCGCGACTGCGCAACAGTTCAGTAAGTGTTGACTCGTCGAGGGTGGGGTCGACAAAGTAGTGAACATGCACCCGCATACCAAGCCGGCCTGATTGCTCAAGTGCTGTCAGCACGCCCGGGGTCGTGGCGTCAGCATTCATTTGGTGAATACCGGTGATGCCCACCGCATTCTGAGCCGCGATTGCTTCCGCGTACCACCGTAAGCGATCGGCGTCGCTGGGCTCAGGCCGATTGTCAAGCACTGCCTGGATGGCTGACATTTCGCGTAACTCACCCGTCGGTGAGCCGTTGTCGTCAACCACGATGAACGAGCCATCGTTGAACTCCCGCGAGCCTGTTACCCCCGCAAGTCGCAGCGCATGAGCATTGGCAAAACCAGTGTGCACGTCAAGGGCATAGATCAACGCAGGCCCGTCGCCGGCTGCGTCGTCAATGAGCGAGTGATGGAAGGCAGCCCCTTCCAATGCCGAGTATTCGAAGGCGAATCCGACAATCCACTCCCCCGGGCCGACACGACGGCGTTCAGCCGCCAATACCTCACGAACTCCAGTGAGTGTGTCGACCCGGTCGAAAGATGGACCCTGGCCGAACTCGGCGCCGATGAATAGATGCTGGTGCCCGTCGACGAGACCGGGTGTGACGTGCCAGCCTTGGGCATCGATTACCTCGGTACGCGCATCGCACACGTCGCGGATGGAGTTGCTATCGCCAATCGCGACGATCTTGCCCTCATCGATTGCGATTGCGGTCGCCGTCGGGAAGTCGGGGTCCATCGTGCGAATCGAAGCGTTGATGACGGCGCGCTGTGCGGGCATCGCTCCTCCTTGGGATTAGCTGACGGTCGGACGCTAGCAGAGGCGATCCGCTACCGTGGGGCGCTAGGCAATGACTGCGGGAGAGGGCGGGCTGATGGACGACATTGTGTACGGCTCAGCCGTCGACACGCTGGCTGCGTTTCGGGCCCGAGAGTTGTCGCCCGTTGACGTCCTTGAGGCGGTCTTCGATCGAATTGACGAGGTCAACCCCCTTCTCAACGCTCTCACCGAAGTAAATCGTGAGTCGGCTCGTGCGGGCGCACTCGAAGCCGAACGACGCTATGCCGGATCTGGAGGAGAGCCGCGTCCCCTTGAAGGTTTACCGGTGGCGGTCAAGGAAGAGCAACCCGTGGTTGGTTGGCAGATGCGTTACGGATCGCTGCTCACTGAAGGTCAGGTGGGTGAAGCAACCCACCCGGTTGTCGAGCGACTCATGAATGCCGGCGCCGTCCTGCACGCGCGCACCACCACACCTGAATTCAGTTGTGCGGCCATGACGCACAGCACCCTCTGGGGTGTCACACGTAATCCGTGGAATCTTGATCTCTCTCCCGGCGGTTCCTCCGGCGGTAGTGCCGCAGCGCTTGCGGCCGGCATGGCCTTCCTGGCCACGGGATCGGATATCGGTGGCTCAATCCGCATCCCGTCGTCGTTCTGTGGCCTCATCGGTTTCAAGCCGCCCTACGGCCGCGTCCCCGCACTACCCCCCTACAACTTCGATGTTTTCTGTCACGACGGTCCGATGGCGCGCTCAGTCGGTGACTGCGCTCTCTTTGAGAACACCATCGTGGGTCCGCATCCAGCAGACCATGTGTCACTGAGTCCCGCGCTTGTCATCCCCGACGAATTGCCCGGCATCGAGGGGATGCGCATTGGATTGGTGCCGCGACTTGGTGACTTCCTCGTCGATCCGGAGGTGGTGGCAGCAACGCGTGCTTTCGGTGAGGTACTCGCACGGGCAGGTGCGCTTGTCGAAGAAATCACGCTACCCATGACCCAAGACCTCATCAGTGATGCGGCGCTCGCCCACTACGGCGCGCTGATGGGACCGTCAATGCAGGTGAGTGTCGACGATCCGCGACTGATGGACTACACGCGCGATTTCCTCAAGCGCTCTATGAACGGACTCGCCCGAGTGGGCATCGTGCCGGGACAACTGCTTGAGGCCAAGGTTCATTCGATCCTGAGTGATGCTTTCGAGCGCTTTGACGCCTTGGTTGTCTACACTCTGGGAACGCTGGGGTTAGCAGCCGACTTCAGCACCGACCGCGATGTCGTCACGATCGAGGGTGAAACGTTGGACTTCTACTTGATGTCGGCGACCACCCCCGTGTTCAATATTGCAAGCAGACATCCAGTGCTGAACGTGCCATCTGGAATCTCCTCCACCGGAGTTCCCATGGGTGTGCAGATCGTTGCGCCGACCTACGACGACGTCACCGCGTTCCGAATTGGCGCCGCCGCTGAGCGAGAAATGCGCTGGTGGGCCGATCCGCAGTGGCGGCCTTCTGTAGATCGGCACGGAATCGGTCTATGAGCCTTGGTCGGTTTCTTCTTGGACGGTTGATCGCACTCGTTGTCACGTTGTTGCTCGCGAGCCTTGCCGTCTACGGGGCACTGTATCTAGCCCCGGGTACTCCCCTTTCGTTCCTGACCCGAGGACGCACCGTCACACCCGAAGAACTGGCAGCCATCAAAGCTCAGTACCACCTCGATGAAGGGTTCTTGTCGCAGTACGGCCACTGGGTTGCCGGCGTACTGCACGGTGACTTTGGTACGTCGATTCTCGGTAAGGCTCCGGTGTTGTCATTACTGGGAGGACGGGCCTTCAACACGTTCATGCTCGTTGCCTTTGCCAGCATCATCATATTGATTATCGGGTTGACGGTCGGAATCACTGCCGGACTTAAGCGCGGCTGGGTTGACCGCACGTTGATGGTTGGCGCTACCGGGGCGATGGCGGTGCCTGCCTTCGTCGCGGCAATCGTGTTGGTGCTGATCTTCGCCGTCAACCTGCACTGGTTCCCGGTATTCGGGGCGGGTGACAGTTTGGGTGACCGGCTGTACCACCTCGTTTTACCCGGCATCGCTTTAGCCCTTGCGTCCGTGGCCTACGTAGCACGCCTGACCAGAGCAGCCGTGCGCACTGAGGCCGATTCCGATCACGTACAGACGGCGGTGAGCCGCGGTCTACCACGTGGCGCCGTGATCTCGCGGCATGTCTTGCGCAACGCAATGATCCCCATCGTCACGGTGGCCGGTCTGACCATTGGAAGCCTCATCGCGGGGGCTGTGGTCATTGAGCAAGTGTTCCAACTCAACGGCTTGGGCAGTTACCTCGTGCAAGCAGTAGGACAGAAGGACTTTCCGGTGGTGCAGGCCATCGTGCTCATTCTGGTGGCCGTATTCATCGTGCTGAACACGGTGGTTGACGTCCTCTACGCCGTTCTCGATCCACGCATCTCGGCGGGGAGGCAGTCGGCATGAGCATTCTTGCTGTGCAGTCAGCGTCACCTGAACCCGTTGAGATGCCGACGTCGTCAGCCGGTCGTGCGCACCGGATGGGCGTCGGTGCATGGATCGCGCTCGGGATCCTCGTCTTCTTCATGTTGGTCGCGCTATTAGGCCCTTTACTGATATCCACAGATCCGGCATCGATCAGTTTGATGGACTCATTTGGCCCACCTCAACCCGGTCATCCGCTCGGCTTTGACGGCCAAGGTCGCGATCTTTTGGCTCGACTTGTCTACGGTGCCCGTTCGTCGATGCTGGGGCCGATTCTTGTGGTACTCATTTCGACCGTACTTGGCGGAACCATCGCATTGAGTGCTGCGTGGATTGGCGGTGCCTACGACGCCGTTGTGGCCCGCGTCATCGACGCGCTCTTCGCGTTTCCCGGTCTACTTCTGGCGATCCTCGCCGTCTCGCTCGTCGGTCCGGGATTGCTGGCCGCGTCGATCGCGCTCTCGATTGGCTACACACCGTATGTCGCGCGGATTATCCGCAGTGCGGCTCTGCAGGAGCGCAGCCTTCCGTACGTTTCGGCGCTCACTGTGCAGGGTTTGGGCGGAACGAGCATTGTGCTGCGCCATATCTTGCCCAATGTGAGCGGAATCATTGTGGCGGCAGCGACACTGTCGTACGGTTACGCACTTATTGATCTGGCTGCCCTGTCGTTCATCGGCCTCGGTGTGCAACCACCGGCCAGCGACTGGGGTGTGATGGTGGCAGACGGCGTGCCGGGGCTTCTGCAGGGATATCCGCAGGAATCGCTGTATGCCAGTGCCTGCATCGTGTTGGTCGTTGGCGCAGTGAACTTCTTGGGTGACCGCCTGACCGAAACTGCGGAGGGTGGCCGATGAGCGCCCTGCTGGAAGTCGACGGCCTAACGGTGACCTTGCCAGTCGCAGGACTACAGCAACCGGTACTGCGTGACATCTCGTTCACTCTGGGGCAAGGTGAGGCACTCGGACTTGTCGGTGAATCTGGCTCCGGTAAGTCGATGACGGCGCGGGCCATTGGGCGGCTGCTACCGCCCGGTGCCCAATGCGAAGGCCGCATCTCGTTCGATGGCGACAGCGTGCTTGAGCTTGATGGGGCTGGTTTACGTACCTACCGCACCCACGGCGTCGCCATGATCTTTCAAGACCCGCGTGCCTCCATTAACCCCGTGCGCCGCGTGGGCGATTTCCTCACCGAAGCCCTGGTCACCAACGAGGGAGTCAAGCAAGATGACGCGAACACACGCGCCGCGGAACTACTCGATGCGGTAGGCATCGATGATCCACGACGGCGGATGCGACAGTACCCGCATCAACTGTCGGGTGGCATGTTGCAGCGAGTGATGATCGCTGCAGCCCTGTTGATCAATCCACGTCTGATACTCGCCGACGAGCCAACAACGGCGCTTGATGTGACGACACAAGCCGAAGTAATGGCGATTCTCGACACCTTGCGCCGCGAACGCGGTGTCTCGATGCTGTTCATCACCCACGACCTTGAATTGGCAGCGGCCGTCTGCGACCGCACCGCGGTGATGTACGCGGGATTGCTGATGGAAGAGCAGCGCTCACTCAAACTCGACTCCGATCCCCTCCACCCCTACACCGCAGCTCTGGTTCAGGCACGACCGGACATCAGCGTGACGCACGAGCGGCTGCTGGCGATTCCCGGTCGCCCCTTGTCGGCGTTCGAGGCTCCCCCAGGCTGCGCCTTTGGACCACGATGCCCTCACGCCGAGCCAGCCTGTGCGCAGGCAGTGCCTCCGCTCCTCGACGTTGACACCGGACGCAGCCGCTGCCGACGCCTTCCAGAACTGCGCGGCACGATGGGCGCCAAGAGCGCGGGGGCTGGCAATGGCTGACACTGCGATTGTTGAAGTCATAGGTTTGCGCAAGACCTATCCCGTTACGCAAGACGGCCAGCGCACTGACTTCGTCGCCGTAGACGATGTGTCCTTCTCCGTGCAACAAGGCAGTTCTCTGGCCATCGTGGGTGAATCAGGTTCGGGTAAATCAACCATCGCCAAACTGTTGGTTGGACTTGAGCGAGTCACTGCGGGGACGATTCTCATTGATGGTCTAGACCGCACGGCCAAACCGCGTGGCGCGCGGGCTCGTCGGCAGCGAGGCAGTGACGTACAGATTGTGTTCCAAGATCCGTATACCTCCCTCGACCGACGGCAAACCGTAGAAGCGGCACTAGCCGAAGCAGTGCGTCTTCACTCGAACCTGAGCCGCGACCAAGTCGCACGCCGGGTTAAGGAATTGGCCGAGATGGTGGGCCTTGATCAGCGCCAGGCCGAGGCTCGACCCATTGCGCTGTCCGGTGGTCAGCGTCAGCGGGTAGCCATCGCCCGCGCGTTGGCAGCCGAGCCCCGTGTTCTGATTCTGGACGAATCGGTGGCGGCCCTTGATGTGTCCATTCAGGCACAGATTCTCAACCTGCTCGCCGATATCCGTGAGGCCACGGGAGTCACTTATCTGCTGATTAGCCATGACCTCGCGGTCGTTCGGCAACTGACTCGCGACGCAATCGTTATGCGCCGAGGGCAGGTTGTCGAAGCGGGGTCGACCGTAAGCGTGCTAGACCATCCTCAGGAGGCCTACACCCGCCGGTTACGCGATAGCGTACCACGTCCGGGTTGGGACCCCCACCAGATCTCCCGCGAGGGCGCCATCGCCACCGCGGACGACCAGAACACCGCCACGAAGGAGTCCGACCGGTGAGAGTCAAAAGCATCACCCGCATTGCGATCCCGCTGACAACAGCGGCTAGCGTGCTGGCCGCGTGTTCCTCAGGTGGAGGAGGTGGCGGTTCTTCCGCATCCGGTTCCGCTTCCGGAAGTGGAGCAAGCGGACTATCGCTTGTCGATCTCACCCCACCCGCTACTGCGCAGATCGACAAGGTCACGTGGAACCTGTGGGAGGGCGAGCCCTACACGACCGATCCGTACACCTCGGCCGACTACAAGGAAAATACGGTCAACTCGAACATGTGCGAAACGCTCATGATCTATGACCCCTCGTACCAGTTCAAGCCGTGGCTTGCGAAGGCCTTCAGCAACCCCGACCCGTTGACCTGGGTGTACGACCTGCGCGATGACGTGACGTTCTGGGACGGTTCGAAGATGACCACCGATGACGTGGTATTCAGCATGAACAAGAACCTCACCGATGCGACGTCGTTCTACCACTATCTGTACTCGAACGTGAAGAGCGTCACAGCGACCGGCGCTAATCAGGTGACGGTCAAGCTCTCCGCCCCCGACTACCTGTTCAACCGCGAAATGGCCGACTATGCCGGCGTTGTGGTTCAGAAGAAGTTTTACGAGGCGCACGTTAAGGATGTCGGGTCGCCTGATGTGGGTGTCATGTGCACCGGACCGTTCCAGTTCACTTCCTGGACCAAGGGCGACAACCTCACGTTGACCCGTTACGACGGTTGGTGGAACAAAGAGCAGACGCCCAAGGTGAAGTCCTTGGTGTTCAAGTTCCTCACCGATGAGGCCGCAATCACCGCTGCTTTGCAGACCGGCGAAATCGACGGATCGTACGACCCGCCGCTTTCAGGGTTGTCGCAGTTGGCAACGAACACCACCGGCAAGCTGTTCTACGGTTCCATGCCGTCGAACGTGACCTGCACGTACACGAACCCGACGGGCCCCATGGCCAACCCGAAGATGCGTTTGGCGCTGCAGAACGCGATTGACTGGAACGGAATCGCCAAGGTTGTCTTCAAGGACACCGCCGTTCCGATCAAGGCCGAACTGCCGCCGACGACCTTCGATGACGCTAAGGCTCAGCTTGAACCGGCCTATGCTGCGCTTCCCGCCAATGGAACTCCTGACATCGCGAAGGCCAAGGCGCTTGTCGCCGAAGCCGGTGCCGATGCCCAGAAGCCAGTCATCATTGGCACGATCGCAAGCGCTACCGGAAGTGCATTCGGAAACGCTGTCGTTGACGGCGCGAAGAAGGCTGGCATCAACGCCACTCTCAAGGTGATTCCGGTTGACCAGTACACGAACTACCTGTACGACCCGAAGACTCGTGAAGGCGTCGACATGCTGTTCACTGACTTCTGGTCGAACATCCCGAACGCACTTGACTGGATGGGTACGACATCGACCAAGGGTGCCTCGTTCAACCAGTGGGGATACTCCGGAATCGATAGCCTGTACCTGCAGGCGCGTGCTGAGAAGGATGACACCAAGCGCGGCCAACTGACTGCCGACATGATGAACAAGCTCGCTGGTGAGAACCTCACTATGGGCAACGGTCTGCAGCGTGCAAGTCGACTCTGGATGAACAACAAGATCACCGGAGCTCCGGCCACGTTCACGTACGTGTACGCACCGTGGGCTCAGTACCTCGGTGGTACCGGCGCAAACTAGACACACACATGAGTCAGGGCCCTCGACCACAACGGTCGGGGGCCCTGACTCATGCTCGGAGTTGAAAGACGTGCTCAATGCCGTAAGGGCCCCGTCACCACCGGGGAAGCGATTTGCCCGGGTTCAAGATGCCTCGAGGATCGAACACGGCCTTAAGTTGAGCGTGCAGATCCGCTGCCACTGGGTCGAGTTCACGCCCGAGGGCCGACCGCTTCAGTAGCCCGATTCCGTGTTCACCTGTAATTGTCCCTCCGAGTCGGAGTGCAATGTCGAGAATGTCCTCGAAGGCGAGTTGAGCCCGAGCGGCAGCGTCGACATCTCCGCGCGGAGTCACGATCGTGGGGTGCAGGTTGCCGTCACCGGCATGTCCGAAGGTGGCGATGACGACCTCACGCGCGAGGGCAACCTGTTCGATGGCGACGACCGCATCGGCAAGGCGTGTGCGCGGCACACAGATGTCATCAAGAAGCCAGTCCCCCATCGCCTCCAGTGCGGGAATGACCATGCGTCGTGCTCCGAGTAAGAGTTCGCCCTCCTGCGGATCCTCGGCGCGATGAGCAACTGTTGCGCCCGCACGTTGGCACTCCTCAAGCACCCGATCAGCTTCAGCTACTCCTGCCGGTCCGGGCAGATCGCTCTGAACGACGAGCATTGCGACTGCGTCGGTTTCCAGACCCATCGGACGGTATGCCTCCACTGCCTCCAACGAGGTGCGGTCAACGAGTTCGAGGATGCTGGGCGACGTGACAGTCATGATGGCTTCGACGGCTCGACCAGCGGCCGCAACGTCGTCGAAGATTGCGATGGCGGTGGTGGGCGGCGGCGGGAGTGGCCGCAAACGCAGTCGTGCCATCGTGACCACGCCGAGGGTGCCCTCACTTCCCACGATGAGCCCAGTCAGGTCGTAGCCGGCAACGCCCTTGACAGTCTTGCGCCCCGGTCGCATCACACGACCGTCTGCCAGCACAACCTCAAGACCCAGTACTGCATCGCGGGTGACTCCGTACTTGACGCAGCACAGGCCGCCCGCGTTGGTGTTGACATTGCCGCCAATGGAACAGAAGTCCTTACTGGCGGGGTCCGGCGCGTACCACATTCCGTAGTCGGCCACGTGGTCGCGCAGATCGGTATTGAAAATGCCGGGCTGAGTCTCGACGTAGCCATTGCCGACGTCGACATTGAGTACGTCTCGCATGCGTTCGACGCAGAGAATCACGCTACCGTCGGTAGCGTTAGAACCGCCCGAGAGTCCTGAACCGGCGCCTCGTGGAACGACGGGTACTCGGTGCTCATACGCCGCGGCCAACACGGCCGAAACCTGCTCGGTGGTGCGGGGAAACACCACACCACACGGCTCCCCCACCGCACTACCAGTCGATCGATCAGCGCGGTAGGAGACCAATCGATCGGGGTCGGTCACGACGTCACCCTCAGCAAGGGCCGCGCGGGCGGCGGCGAGAACCGAGTCTTCGGGAGTCATGGTGCGACGGTAGCGGAGCCTGAATTCACGCCGTACGGCAGAATACCCACATGCGGATACGGGTGGTACAGACCAGCGAGGAATCGCGACGTTGGGGTTACGGTCTATTACTCGTGTCAATCCTCAGTAGTTACGTGCTGTCACTGTTCAGTAGCAATTCACAAGTGGTGTTTTCGATCATCATCTTGTTTCAGTTGACCACCGTGTGGCTGGCACTGCGTGTGTCCGATTCGCACAGGTTGGCCCCCGTTGCTGGCGTGGCGCTCATCGTGCTCACCATCTTCTTGGCGATCAGCGTGATCCTCGGCGAAAGTTCAGGGGCTCTCGAGACGATCAACCAGTGGTGGTTTGTGCTGTCAACTCTGCTGTATCTGGTGGCGCCGATCGTCATCGTGCGTCACGTTCTTCACCGCACTCAGGTTGACCTCGATTCACTTCTCGGCGTGATCAGTGCTTACCTGATGATCGGCATGTCGTTCGCTTTCGTTTATAAGCTCGTTGGAATCGTTCAGTCCGAGCCTTTCTTCGGAATTCACGGTGCCGGATCACTGGCGCAGGACCTGTTCTTCAGTTTCACCTCGCTCACGACTGTGGGCTATGGCGATCTGGTTCCGGCTGGCAATCCGGGACAAACGCTGGCAGTTTTCGAGGCGATGTTGGGGCAACTCTTCCTCGTCATCGTGGTCGCAAAGGTGGTTACAAACCTCACCGGTTCGTCAGCGAAATCGTCGGACGACTCACCCAACAATCAGAAGGAATCTGAGTGACCGTCCCTGACAGCGAGGATTTCGAGCCCTCCGACGATTCTCCCGACCCCGAACTGCTAGCCGGACTCGAAAACCGCACCTCTGCCGGCGCTGGCGAACTCATTCGCTATTTGCGTCCCTACCTACGGCCGGTTCGCAAGTTGATCACCGGTTCCATCACGTTTGGATTGGTGGCACTGCTCGCGGCCGCGGCAATTCCCCTCGTCGTCGAAGACGCACTGCAACATGGTGTGGAGGCCCACGCATTGGGGACCCTGGCGCTTCTCATGCTCATCGACATCGCGATGTCGTGGGCTGGCCAACGGCTGTCCTACCGCGCAGCCGCGTCGATGGCTCGGCATCTCACGGCCGAGGTTTACGCTGCCACCCTCGAGAGTCCGATGATGCGACAGATCGGCCTTCGTCGGCCCAGCGTCATCAGCCGTCATACATCAGACATTGATCGCATCGAAGAAGCCGTCGATGTGACTCTTGACGAAGGGCTACCGGGTGTTCTCAGGATCATTCTGAGTCTCGGGCTGCTCTACTACGTCGAGCCGCGGGCCGGCGTGATTATGATAATTGGAACACTGCTCTTCTTGATCGTGTACTCGGTCATTGGTCGCGGCTTGTTGACTGTCGACAAGGCTCGCCTTGATGCCAGCAGCGACGTCGGAGCATTGGTCGACGAGTCGATCACGGCGGCGCGCAACGCTTCGGGAATGAACTTGCTTGACTGGATGCGCGAGCGACTCGCCGAGCGCATCGACCGTCTCCATCACGCAACGATCGTTCAAAAGCGTCAGGCACGCAGGCTGGTCGTCGCCGCACGTACGGTCGGGCACATCGCCCTGTTTGGTGTCATCGTTGCCGCCCTCGTCGGCGGCGAAAGCGAGGCGGGTGCGATTGCTGCTGCACTGTTGTACATCGACGCGGTGGTGCGCGGTCTCGAAGCGCTTCCACCGTGGTTGCGCGATGGCCGACTCGCAGTGACCAGCAAGCGTCGGATCGAACAAATCACGCGAGCGCTTCCGCGAGTCAATCGCGAGTCACCAAATCCTGAAGCACCCGCACCCGGTCTGGCGATCCACGATATGGCGCTTGAGCCCGACAACCTGTTGACGCTCGGAACGCTTCGGCTGCCGACCTCAGGAATTGTCGCTATCGTCCCTGACGCTGGAATGGCTCCCTCCCGCCTGCTCGAAGTATTGGGTGGCGACGGTAATGCTGATGCAGGATGCGTCACGCTCGACGGAACTGATGTGCGACACCCGATGGTCAAGAGACGCATCGTGCTGCTCACGCACGAAACCTTCTTGATGGATGCGACCGTTCGCGAACATCTGCGAGCGGCCGACCCCACGATTACAGCCGAAGGCGTCACAACCGCTTTGGCGAAGGCTGGCTTGAGTCATCTTGAGGACTTGCCGAATGGAGGTGTCGACGCCAGGCTGGGCACGCATGCCGAAACGCTCAGCGTGCACGAGCGTCAACGATTGCTGCTTGCGATGGCGATGACCAGCAACGCTGACATCGTGATGGTTGAGACGTTGGCGCTGCTTGCAGATGTTGATGTCGCGCTGCCTCTGTTGGCGTCGATCGGTGGACCGGAACAACGGCTGGTCATTGTCGCCACTCGTAGTCCAGACCTGGCGAGTAGAGCCGGGCACGTCATCGCATTGTTCCCCGACGAAATTCTGTGCGCGCCTCATTCCGAACTGATGGGCAATCCGAAGTACTCAGGAATCTGGGATCGGCAATCTGCGATGTCGGCTGACACGCGCATTCTCGAGTCGATACCGGACGCGCAGCGAGACTCGATGCGGTCGAGGATTGCCACGGAACAGTTCCCTGCAGGTGAAACCCTGTTCCGCAGCGGTTCGCCGGCCGATCAGATCATGTACATCATCACCGGTCGGGTGGCGGTACTTGCATCCGACGCAGACGGAATCGAACGCCGCGTGGCAGAGATCGGACCGGGCAACTTTTGCGGTGACATCGACAGGCCGGGAACACGCCACAGCAACACAGTCAGAGCGGTGCACGACACGCTCGTGCGCACACTCAGCGTCGAGGCGTGGTCGGCAGGAGTCATGGGCCTTCTGGATGCCGACCCTGTCGAACGGCGCGTTGTGACCGCGGTGCTGAGGTCGGCCAATGCCACCGACGAGGCCATCATGGCGATGTTGCCTGACGTCGAGCCGGCCGCGGTCACCGACGCTATCGAGTCGCTGCTATCGCAATCCGCATTGCGTCGCAGCGGTGACGGTGTGCTTTCGATCAGCGCCAGGAGACGCTCACTGGCCGGATCGGCGGCATTACTTGATCGGCTTGTGGACTAGATCGACTAGATCGACTAGACGATTAGTTGTGGATGCGCTCGACGATCTTGCGAATCTCGGCCGACCACGGGTGGTCGGGGTCGGACAGCGAGAACAGGTCGCCTGACGCGTTTTGTACGACCTCCTCGGAAAGCGGCAGCATGGCTGCCGTCTCAGCTCCGTAGGCAGCGTCCATCTGCGAGCGAAGATCGTCAAGGTCGACGCCGGAGGGCACCTTGTTGAGTACCAGCAACAGGTTGGGAACATCAAGGCGTCGGGCTACATCGACGGTGACCGCGGTGCCTTGGAAGTCCTGCTTATCGGGGCGCAGGATGAGCAGCAAGATGTCGCTGATGGTGATTGACAGCAGAGTCTCTTCGTTCAAGCCCGGGTGGGTATCGATCAGCAGGTAGTCAAGCGACAGGTCCTTGGCGAGATCGCGGAATCCGTCGTTGAGTGTGCCGACGTCGTAGCCCTCGCGCAGCACGCGAGCGATGTCGCTGGCCTTGATGCTCGAAGGCACTAGGAACAACTGTCCGCCCTCGGCAACGGTGGTGAGGCGCGCGACCCGGTCGGTGACGTCGTGAGCCGCTGACGCAATGGAAGCCTTGCCCCAGAGGTAGTCATTGAGTGTGGGATCAACTGCGTCCTCGAACCCGAACAGCACGTGGACACCCGGGCTCTGGATGTCGGTGTCGACAATCGCCACGCGGGCGCCGCCAGCGGCAAGTTGGGCACCAACGTTGGCAGTGGTGTTGCTCTTGCCTGTTCCGCCGCGGAATGAGTGCACGGAGATCACGGTGGTCATGGGGGGTCCTTTGCTCAGCGACGGAACTTGGAAACGAACTTCTGAAGGCCTGACGGTTCAGCGTAGTGGCTGTCGAGCGTTCCCTCACCCAGACCCTCAAATGCGGTCTGAACGTCGGGATTATCAGCCCCGAGCGCTTCGCGGAATCGGGGACTAGCACTCGCAACGATGCGATGGCGAGTAAGGAGCATCAGCAGGGCTTGGGCACGTAAATGGGTGTTCGCAGGAACGAGTGGTGCCCAGACCTGCGCCGTGCGTTCGAGTGCTTTGCCGTTGACCTCGTCGGTGGGTCGACGCGCCAGTCCGTAGGAACTGATGTCATGGAGGGCATCGCCGGTAGGGGTGGGCAGGTCAAGGGCCGTGCTGTCGAGCAACGACGTGAGGTCGACCGGGACGTCACCTGGTAGCGCGGTAAGTACGGTGGCGTCACGCACGTCACGGGTACGAGCAGCTTCTTGCTCAATGAGAAACACCAGTGCTTGAGCGCGCTGTGGAGATGAGCCTGGCGTCGGCAGTTCAAATGACACCTACATACCTCCACTAGCGGTTCGGATGCCTCACTCTAGGGCATGGTCGATGAACGGGTCGGCATGCCGTACCGACCGGTCACAGGTCGGTCAGAAGGTCAGACGGACGGCGGCCGGTACGAGCGTTCTTTGGCGCCAGACGCATACGCCAGCGAGTGGTTCCCCCGAGGCCAGCGACTCCGGCCGCCAGTTCCTCCACAAATCCGCGGTCGGCGAGCCATTCGAGTCTGCGGACGGCCTCCCCCGGGCTGATAGATAGCGATCCGGCCACCTCCTCTGCAGAGCGCGGCCCACGCCGGAGGAGAACTCTCTGCACCATTCGCAGCGAATGTGGAGTCTCGAGTAGATCGACCATTCCTCGGTCCGGCAGCGCGACGATGATCTCGTGAGAGACGCCGACGGAGACCACGGCATCGGTGACGTGAAGTTCATAGTTGTGACCGCCGGTGCTCTGGTCACTAGATAGGCCATGCAGGTGAAGCCCAGGAATGATGTCTCCGCCTGAGATGTCGGGGAATCGAAACCCGATGAAGACACCCTCAAACGGCGCAAGTTCCCAGCGCACCTCATCAGTGAGTACCACCTCGGAGTAGGGGCGGTACGGGCGCTCCTGCGGCCGAACACTGCGCAGTAGTACTCGCTGGAAGGTCCCTTCGACCCGCACGGCAACGACGGCACCGGCGTCATCGACGAGTGCCTCAATCTGCGAAGCCAAATTCTCCAGACTGCAGTCACGCACCCTGCTGGTGCTGGGATTGTGCAACGTGCTGACGATGGCAAACGGTATGGGTGCTTCGGGTGCAACGATGGTCGCCACGCCTCGGAAGTCGATTTGCCAAGGGACACCGTCAACGATGACAAGTTCGCCATCCAGGCGATCGAGGGTTCCAAGACCGTGATCGCCGCCTTCGAGGGCTTCCCCCATCGTTGATACCCCGTCGTACCCACCGTCGAGCAGAACGTGGGCCAACTGCAATTGATAGGTGGCGTCGTCAGCCGTTGAATCGAAATCGGCGAGCGATTCGCGACGTAAGGTGGCGGCGGCCACCAAGGGCGCGTCGAGTGACATATTCGGCAGGATAGTCCTGACGCCATTGTCATTGGCGTTCGCCCGCGGGCGGCGCTG
>Ga0194056_10000606_pt1 | contig 19633 bp, 15 predicted proteins | sample SepL4413m_MetaG_FD_155458 | JGI IMG/M metagenome (GOLD analysis project Ga0194056, IMG submission 155458) | Anoxic zone freshwater microbial communities from boreal shield lake in IISD Experimental Lakes Area, Ontario, Canada - Sep2016-L442-13m | ecosystem: Environmental > Aquatic > Freshwater... | reverse complement strand
TATCCCCGACTACGGCCCAGCGCGGGTAGGCCGCCGTCCTCAAAGCGCCGCTGGTGCCGTCGCACGCTCCTCACCGAGCAGCCGAATGCGCGAGCAACCTCTTTCTGGTCTGCCCATCCCTGATCAATAAGGTTGACCATCGCATGCGCCTCGGCCATGCGGTCGCCCAGCGCGTATTGGGCGATCGCAACACCCACCACGATCACGATGCGATGCCCATCCTGTGTTCTCATGAGACAGCGCGAATTGATGAATGTCGTGCCGTCCGGCGTGCTCACTCCCAGAAACAACTCCCCTTGCCTTGGCGTCTCTCTCATGGGGGAACGATAACATTCCGCTCAAAAAAGCGGACAGTTTTGGGTTCGAGCCCCAAAAGCGGTGGGTGAATCTTGTCGGGGGAACTTCGAAAGACCGTATGGATCAATATCCACGGCCTGTGCGCGCCAATAGGCGTGGGCACTTTCAGGGCGAAACAGATGCCCCTATGTCAGGAGGTCTGGAATTATTAAGATTGTTCTGTTTGGCGTAACACACTTATACTGTGAACACAGTTTATGTGGAGATGAATGTATGAGGAATGTGACAATTGCCTTGGATGATCCTATTTATGAAGCGGGGCGTCTATATGCCCGTGAGCACCATGTTTCTCTGAATGGGCTTATACGCCGCTTGCTTCAGCAGACGGTGATGCGCGAGCAGGCAAAGAACGCGTGTGATCAGTTCTTTGCCGTCGCCGATCAAGTGCGGAGTAATTCCCGAGGAAAGCGATGGACCAGGGAGGAATTACATCGCGGCCCGCAAGGCGAGATGTTTTGAACTTTGGACAGAAGATCTTAATCCAGGTCAGTCCATTCTTTCTGTGACGGTGCGAAACCCGTTGGGACCGAAGGGTGGAGAGAAGATGAAAGAGGCTGGTGTTACCTACCGCGTTCACTCTGGAACACGAGCGAAGACCTCGTCGTTGAGAATCAGGGGAGCGTAAAAATGCGGTTGACGATGGTGGTTTCGCCGTATAGATTACGCAACTTCTGTTTGACCCTAGTGCCCCCTTCGTCTATCGGTTAGGACAGCAGGTTCTCAACCTGTTAAGAGGAGTTCGACTCTCCTAGGGGGTGCCACTTCAGGTGTCTCAGAATCCTTTAAACTCGGGTGTGTCTTTTGCCGGCGTCTCGTTCTTTGCCCCGGTTTTCGTCTCTGCCCCTTTTTCGTGTTGGCGTAGATACTCGTTGGCGATAATGACGACCCGCTGCGGGCTACTACCCGCAAATGCCGAGGGGATGTGCCAGAAGTTCAGGGGGGCGCCGGGGAGGGGATCATACCATTCCACTGCACTTCTCACCCGGTCTTTGGTCTCATCGATAATTTTGTTTTTTGCGGCAAGATTCGCCAGATAGTCCTGGCGGTCCTTCTCTTCCTTTTCTTTTTTACGCTTATCGGAACCGCTGCTGGCTTCGATGGTAATGACCTTTTTAGTGCTTTTGAGCGTCCGTGTTTTCTCGGCTTCCACTGTTGCTTTACTTTCAGCTTTCTTCTCATCACGGAGTTCCGTCAAAGGCGCCCAGTCCTTGGCGACGGTTTCAAGCAACGTTTGAATTTGGACCTCAGACATTTTGCCCCGGACCGGTTTATAGTCAGCATAGGCGGCCTTGGAGGTGCCGTCATTGGCAGGGAGAAAACGGAAGGTCAGGAGGATTCCGTTGATTTCATAGACCCGTTCCGCAGTCCAGAATCCCTCTCCCGCTTTTTCAGTGTATTTTGCCCCGTAACGCTGGTTGCATTGTTCCGGCGTTTCTCCCAGCCGGGCAAAGGCCGGCCCGGTAAGTGCAACCGACAGGACGAGTGTGACAAGGGCGGATTTGTTCATAGCTCGAATACCTTCACATCACAGAGTTTTATGGTTATGGGAAAGACAGGTCCATCTAAAGTGAGTGACTCACCTGTGAAAACGTCTTTCAGCGTAAGAGGGAATGTCAGACCGCAGTGGGAAAGGTCGGCGACCAGGGTCTGGTCCTTATAGATGTCGAGGTTGGCGAAGAGCAGTACCCCGGGTTGCTTTTGAATCAGATCACGGCGATAGGCGCCGAGAATGGCCTCATGTCCATTATCCACAAAAATCAAATTGCCGTTTTGCCTGAAGACGTTGCGTTCAGCCAATAGCCCGTTGATTCTGGTGATGAAATCGCGGATCTCGGGAAGAGGTTCCAACTCCATTTTCCGGGACGGACCAATGAAAGGAATGCGATCCTTCACCCCGGTCTCGACCCCTTGCACCAGGCCCGTTTGCCCGAGCGTATACAGGGCGCAAATCGCGTAGCGGGGGATGGCCGAATGCGCGGAACCAAAGAGCTGGGCTGGAACACCGGTGTCGTGGGTTGTAATGGCGCAGAGGTGGCGCAGGCGTCCGGCGACATTGTGCAGGTAACTGATGTAATGCCGGAGTTGCGGTCCAAACGGATATTCCCAACTATTTGCCAGCAGCATGTTGATGCCCCATTCAGGTACGGTCCGTTCCAGCGTGCCTTCATCGGTGAAGTATTCGCCTAAAATGGCGAGGTTCGGAAAAGCGGTGTGAAGGGTGGCGCTCAGATCGGCCACAAAATTATTATTGCTGCTGTGCAGGTTGTCAAAGCGCACCATCCCCCCCGTGTAGGCGGCATAATTCGACCAGAACTTGGCATATTGTTTCATGTAGTCACGGATGTCGTGACTGATGAATGTGTTGGGATGGTCATAGTTAAGCAGAACCAGATCCTCCCAGCGGATCCAGTTTTGCATATGCCAGCAACCGGCCCGTTTAAAACCGTCCTGTTCAGCATCGTCGGCAATAATCCAGTCGGGGCAGGAGGAGACCATCCGGCTATCCACGCAAATATGATTCAATACGAGGTCAAGGCACAGCCGGACCCCCTGGGTGCGGCAGGCTTGAACGAAATCCTCGAATTGCTCCAGGGTGCTGCGGGGATCGGCCGGATCGCGATAGCGTGAATCCACATCAAAAAGATCATTGGCGGCATAAGGGCTATTGGAGTATCCCATCTGGGTAATGGGGAGCAGGTGGATGGCGTCGAAACCCATCGCGCGGATGGAGGGCAGGACCTGCTTCCAGTCGGTGATACTGCCGGAAGCGCTGGGGATGAGGGTATAGAGGCGGACTGTCCGGATGGACGGGGGGTCAACCATGACATAGGAATGGGGAACCCGGTCCCAGAACCATTCCTCCCCGCCGTCCAACGAATATTTGATCCTGAATCGGAAAAGGCCGCAGTGGGGAAAGGTGAGCGATAAATTGAATTCCCGGCCATTGGTGGTGGAGAACGGAATATCCAACCAATCGTTAGGTGTCGTTGCCCCGATATCGCTATGCAGGATAACTTGAGGGGGGTGGGAATTGCGCTGTTTCAGCGTGATGGTCAGATTGAGCGGCTCATCATGAAAATGGCGGAAAAAATTCTTCTGTCCGAAAGGGAATGACCGCTGGATGATGCCGGCCTCGCCTTTTTGGAGCGAGCGCGGAGTGAGCTGGGGAATGATTTGGCGAGTCAAAGACATCGATTATCCTTTAAACATGAGATCATGGTCGGATTATGAAGTGGGGCGGGGTGGAGTGTCGAGTTTTCTTCTGCCGGAGGCGGGTAAAAAATCTTCTTGTGTTGACTTTATGGGCAACCATTTAATGACTCGTTGACTATCTATGGGCCCTGGCCATATTGTTAACCACAGTTATTGAAAGGTAACACTATGAGAGCCAACCGTCTAATCATCGTCATCACCCTGTCTCTGTTTGCTGGGTTTGCCAGGGGCCAGTCCGGTACAGGGGAATCACCGGCCTTTGCGATAGATATGCGCACCGCGAAACTTGACACGTTGGTCATCACCCAGTGCCCAGCTCACCAAGTCAGCCGGATGGCGGCTTGATGACCCGAACAGAATCCTGTTTCCAGGCAGGTGGGACGAAAAGAGGAATGCATCGCCGGGGTTGGTAGTCGGACTGGATGGCCCGCGAAGACTCCGACGATGCCGTTTTCTCTTGAAGCATGGTGTAGCTAGCCCTATATTTTAGTTAATTACGTGTGACTAACAGTATGATCGAAAAGAAGTTTAATATTCCTTTTGTCTCTGGCCTTGCCTTGAGGGAAAAGCAGATTCAGCAGAATTATCGTCCGCTGATCGCTGTGCATAAATGGTTTGCCCGCCGGCCTGGAACGCTATTCCGGAGCCTGCTGCTTTCTGAGTTCGTGGATGGGGAGTTGGAGGATGAGTTTTACCGTTCTCAACATCTGCAGGGAAAACGGGTTGCCGACCCATTCATGGGTGGTGGAACCCCACTCATTGAAGCGAATCGTGTGGGGTGTGACTCCATTGGGTGCGATATCAACCCGCTTGCCTGGTGGATTGTCCGCGAGCAGATTGAGCACCTTGACCTCGATGAGTACCGCGCGGCGGCCGCGAAATTAAGGCAGGCTTTGGAAAGTGAAGTGGGCGCTTTATACAGAACCCGGTGCGTGTTCGACGGAAAGACGGATGCCCAGGTCAAATATTTCATGTGGGTTAAGGTGCTGGAGTGTGACCACTGCAAGCATTCCATTGACTTGTTCCCCAGCTATTTGCTGGCGGAGGATGTTCGCCATCCCCGAAATGTGATGGTGTGCTCCGATTGCGGGGAGTTGAATGAAGTCGCGGATCGGAAGGCCCCAGGCCGCTGTCTAGCATGTAGCAAGGCTCTCCATGAAACTGGCAACGTTGTTCGTCGCTCATGCAAGTGCCCGAAATGTGGTAAATCGCACGCCATTCCCGGCAAGCCGTCGGTCCCATTCGCCCATCGGCTATTTGCGATCGAGTATGCGCATCCGGGATGCAAGGTTTCCCATGCAGGTAGATTCTTCAAAAAACCGGATGCCGATGACATTCGGAAAGTGTCTGATGCAAAAGCCGATCTGGCTAAGTTGCGAACCAAATGCATTCCTGATGATGTTATTCCGGATGGAGATGAGACGGCCCGGCTGCATCGATGGGGTTATCGCCAATACCGGGAAATGTTCAATGACCGGCAGTTATTGGGCCTGGAGCATAGTGGCCGGTTGATTCATGCCGTGAAAAACGAGCGAATACAAAAGGCGTTAGCGACTAATCTGTCAGATCTCCTGCGATATCAGAACATGCTGTGCCGGTACGATGCCATGGCGCTTAAGTCACTGGATATCTTCTCCGTCCATGGATTTCCGGTTGGACTGATCCATGTGGAGTCAAACTTACTAGGGATTTTGAATCCATCCAGTGGGATACCGGTGGGTAGTGGTGGTTGGCATAATATCATCGAGAAATACACCAAAGCTAAGATGTATTGCGAGGATCCCTTCGAGATTCGACACAAAGCCTCGGGCAAGGAGGTCGTGCCCATGACGGACGAATGGATAGGTGAGTCGCGCAGTGCCAAGCATCCCCGCGAATCTCGATACGTGAGGCTTGAGTGCGGAGATTCATCTACCCAGAAATTTGCCCCGGGGTCCCTGGATGCCGTTTTTACGGATCCGCCCTACTTTGGCAATGTTCAGTACTCTGAGCTCATGGATTTCTGTTATGTGTGGTTGCGCAAGTTGATGTCCGAGTGTCCCACATTCAAACCTGCCAGCACCATGTGTTCTGAAGAACTTACGGGAAATGTGACGGCAGGGCGTGGGATTGTTCATTTTACCGAAGGACTCGCGCGGGTTTTTACCAGTATGGCTATCGCCCTGAAGAAGGGGGCTCCCCTTGCTTTCACTTTTCATCACAACGACATTAACGCCTATTTCCCTGTTGCCGTGGCTATTTTGGATTCCAAAATGGTTTGTTCTGCCGCCTTGCCTTGTCCTGCGGAAATGGGGGCGTCTATCCATATTGCTGGAACCAAGTCATCCATTGTAGATACTGTGTTTGTGTGCCGAAGTACTGGTATGGTACCCCGTAAGTGGGTGCCTGAAGATATTCCGCATTTGGTTGATCTTATGGCCGATGATATTACCCAGCTTGAACAGGGGGGCGTAAAACCTACTGAAGGTGATGCCCGGTGTGTTGCTTATGGACACCTCATTCGTTTGGCAATCTGGCGGCTGCGAAGCACTTGGGATGTAAAACTGCCAACACAGGTCAAATTGGATCTGGTGAACGAATGGTTGAGGAACTATTGCGACTTGGGAAATGTTCTGGATACTTTGGGGCAAAGAAATCAATTAATTCCTCGCCAAAGCGGTTATTTGGCAATGGAGAAACATGCGAAATACGGTAAAAAAGCAGATGAAATATCCTTTTGAGGCGACGCTTGGTGAGATTAAGCGGAAGCCAGATAAGTTTATTGATGCAGTAGTCTCTTGTCTCTCCTCGGAATTTCTAGTCATGCCCCGGGGTGCGGGATTTGTGACTTTCCCTCTCTTTGAGACAGGTTATGAGGCATTGAAGCAGGGTACATGCGGTTTTACCGTGATGGATGCCGCCACTATCCATGACATTGTTTTGAAATGCCCCATTTCGTTCGTGGTGGTACGGGCTATGCTAGGGCTTACACCCCCTGAATGGGCTTATCTGGCCTCGCAGACCACCAAGAAGGATATTTCTCAGGGTTTCATCAGGACGCTTGATAGGAAGATTCGTTCCGAACCATTGAAGCCGTTGCGGTCAACGGGAGAGATTGAGCCTAAGATTCGGATGCTGATTGAAACCGCCTGTGCGCTCCTCAAGGACGGTGTTCCCGATATTCCCGCTGATCGACTTCACAGGCTCGACAAGGCCGATACACGCGCAGGTTTGTCTGGCGTTAGGTCTTTGGCTCAAATCGGAGTCCCCTACGCGATGATGCTTTATGAGCGTTTCTTGGGACGTCCTTTTGCCGGGCATCGTGATTCCGTCAGTGAATTGGTGGGGGACAGCCTTGAAAATGCCATTGAAGAGGTGTTGACACGGGCTGGTATCAGTTTTCGTAAGACCAAACGCGCCGAAAAAATCGAGGGATTTGATCAATCGCCTGATTTCATCATACCCAGCGAATTCAATCCGCAGGTGATCATTGAGGCCAAAATTACAGAAGACGATGGAACCGCACGTGACAAGGTCACCCGGATTCAGCATTTGGCTGAATTAAGTCGTGCGGCGTCCAAGAGAGGTAAACCTGGTTACGAGGTTATTGCCTGCATTGGGGGCAGAGGTTTTGGTGTCCGCCGGGAAGATATGAAAAAGATGTTGCTGGCCACCAACGGCAAAGTTTTCACTCTCCGCACACTGGATCGTCTTGTTGAGTGTACCAAACTTAAAGCGTTCAAGAGCAAAGTGTAAGGTGCGTATAAGCGGAATCTGATCATTATGGCTACACAAACAGACATTGCACGGTATCGGGCTAATCTCAGGGATGAGCGTAACGCCGTGACGCTCTATGAACAATTGGCGAAGGCTGAAATCAACCCCGATCTCGCCATCTTGTATCGCAAACTTTCGGACACGGAACGTAAACATGCGGCGGTCTGGGAGCGACGTCTTGAAGAGGCGGGAGGTTCAATCCCGACCTGGACAGTCGATTGGCGCACGCGTGTACTGGGGTGGCTGGCAAAAAAGTTTGGCGTAAAATTTGTACTCCCTACCATTGCCGGAATTGAGCAGGGGGCGGCGGCCAGTTATGACAATCAGCCGGAAGTGAATCTCTCGGAGATGCCGAACGATGAGCGGTCACATGCCCGTATCTTCAAAATGCTGTCCGGTCAGGAGAATGGTTTGGCGGGCAGCGCGGTGGCCCGTCTCGAGGGGCGGCATCGCTCTATGGGTGGAAATGCCTTGCGGGCGGGGGTGTTGGGCGCCAACGATGGTTTGGTCTCGATCCTCAGTCTGGTCATGGGTGTTGCGGGGGCGGCGATGAACTCACACCTGATCCTCATTACCGGGCTGGCCGGGTTGTTGGCAGGGGCTATCTCCATGGCCTTGGGGGAATGGCTGTCTGTGCAGAGTTCCCGTGAGTTATATGAACGGCAGCTGGATATTGAACGCCAGGAATTGATTGAGGCGCCAGAAGCCGAGCGGGAGGAACTGGCCTTGATCTATCAATCCAAGGGAGTGCCTCCGGAGCAGGCCAAACTGATGGCCGATCATCTGCTTTCAGATCCGGTACAAGCCCTTGATACCTTGAGCCGGGAGGAATTGGGGATGGATCCGGACGAGTTGGGGGGCTCGGCTTGGGTCGCCGCCTTTACCTCTTTTCTGCTTTTTGCAGTTGGCGCGATTATTCCCATTATCCCGTTTTTCTTTACAGCCGGTATGAATGCGGTGTTGTGGAGTGGCGGGCTGAGTGCTGTTGGGCTTTTTGTCATTGGTGCGGCGATCACCCTGGTAACTGGGCGCGGGGTCTGGAGCTCCGGACTCCGTCAAGTGATTTTCGGTTTGACGGCCGCTCTTGTCACCTACGGCATCGGCCGCCTACTGGGTGTTCAGATCGTCGGATAAATTTGTGTTTTGACTGAAGGAATGTAATACCTAAGGTTCACTATGAAAAAATTAATCATCTTTCTGATGGTCATTCTAATCATTGCCGGCGCGGCCGCTGTAATGCAGAAAAATAGGAAGGTGGCTGCTGCCGGGGCTGCCAAGGCGGCGACGGCCAAGCTAGCGCCCGTTCCAGTTTCACTGACCAACGTAACCACCATGACGGTGCCGGTGGAACTCAGTACCTTCGGGACCGTGGAGCCCCTGACAACCGTGGCGGTGAAATCCCAGATTACCGGGATTCTGGCAAAAGTGAAGTTCGCCGAGGGGCAGGAAGTCATGGAGGGGGATCTGCTTTTTGAAATTGATCCGCGGGGGCCTGAGTCCGTGCTAAAGCAAGCTGATGGGGCTTTAGCAAGAGATCGCGTCCAGTGGGAGAATGCCCTCAAAGAGGCGGGCCGACAGGAAATTCTGCTGAAAAAAGGGATTTCGGCCCAGGATGTCCGCGACGCGGCAGTAACTGCGGCGGAGGTGCTCAAAGCCACGGTACAATCTGATGAGGCGGCGGTGGACAATGCCCGGCTCCAGTTAAGCTATTGCTCGATCCACTCTCCCGTCTCGGGCCGTACCGGAAATCAGCTTATTCATCAGGGGAATCTAGTGAAAGCAGATGATTCCACCCTGGTAACCATCAATCAGCTTCATCCGATATTTGTCCGATTTGTCCTTCCACAGCACGAGTTGGCCCGCATCCGGGCGCGTGTGGAGCAAGGCGGGTTGACTGTGGTGGCGACTCCCCAGGGAACTGGCGCATTGGCTGCAACAGGAACCGTGACGTTTGTGGATAACGCCGTCGATGAACATACCGGTACCATCCAACTGAAGGCGCGGTATGAAAATATCCCCGCTGCCCTGTGGCCAGGCCAGTTTGTCAAGGTGGTCCTCCTGCTTTCCTCGCAAGCGGATGCGGTGGTGGTGCCGGAGTCGGCGGTGATGCTGGGGCAACAAGGGGCCTATGTCTATGTAACGGATCGGGCCGGCAGGGTGGCCCCCCGAACGATCACGGTGGATCGTACGGTGGCGGGGATGTCGGTGATTACGAGCGGGTTGATGCCGGGCGAGGAGATCGTCACGGATGGTCAGCTCCGTCTCAAGCCCGGCGCCCTCGTGAAATTCCGGCTCGCGGCCAAACCTGATTCCCTGCCGGCAGGTTCCCGATGAATCTTGCCGCGCCGTTTATCCGTCGTCCGGTGATGACCACGCTGACCGTGTTCGGGTTGGCGATTTTCGGCATCATGGCCTATCGGCAGCTCCCGGTGAGCGATTTGCCGAATGTTGACTATCCGACAATTCAGGTGTCTGCCGCCCTCCGTGGTGGAACGCCTGAGACCATGGCCGCGGCGGTGGCTACCCCGTTGGAGCGTGAATTCTCAACGATCGCCGGCCTCGATTCCATGAACTCGGCAAGTGCCCAGGGCAGCTCGCAGATTACTCTGCAGTTTGTATTGAGTCGTGATCTGGATGCCGCGGCATTGGATGTTCAGGCGGCCATCGCCCGGGCAATGCGGAACCTTCCGTCGCAGATGGACACCCCACCCTCCTACCGGAAGGTTAATCCTGCCGATCAACCTATTCTTTATCTGGCTCTCACCAGTCCCACTCTGCCGCTTTACGAACTGGACGAATATGCGCAGACGTTTCTGGCGCAAAATATCTCCATGCTGGATGGGGTTGCCCAGGTTGCGGTATACGGCTCCCAGAAATTTGCGGTGCGGGTCCAGTTGGATCCCCACGAACTGGCGGTGCGGGGTTTGGGTCTGGACGAGGTGGCCGACGCCCTCCAGCGCGGCAACGTGAATCTGCCCACCGGGATTTTGTATGGCCCCAACCGGGCTTTCGCCGTGCAGGCCAACGGGCAGCTTTTGAAGGCAAAGGATTATCGTTCCCTGATTGTCGCCTACCGGAATGGCGCCCCGGTACGCCTGGAGGAACTGGGCTCGGTTCTGGATAGTGTCGAAAACAACAAGGTGGCGGCCTGGTACTGCACCAGCAACCTGGTGCAGCGCTCCATTGTGCTGGCGGTTCAGCGCCAGCCGGGAAAGAATACCGTGGAGGTGGCGGCAAATGTCCGTAAATTGCTGGCACGCCTGAATGCCGATCTGCCTGCCGCAGTTTCTCTGGAGGTGCTGGTTGATGCGAGCGAGTCGATCAAGGCGTCGTATGAGGATGTTAAATTTACGCTTTCCCTCACTTTGGTCCTGGTGGTATTGGTCATCTTTATTTTCCTGAGAAACGTGTCGGCGACATTGATCCCGAGCCTGGCCCTGCCCATGTCCCTGTTCGGCACGTTTGTGGTGATGGCAATCCTGAACTACAGCCTGGATAACCTGTCGCTGATGGCTCTGACGCTGGCGCTGGGCTTTGTTGTGGATGACGCCATCGTGGTGCTGGAGAACATTGTCCGCCACCGAGAAATGGGCAAAGACGGCTATACGGCGGCTCTGGATGGGACGCAGGAAATCAGCTTTACAATTGTCTCCATGACGCTATCCCTGGCCGCGGTCTTCATCCCGGTCCTGTTCATGGGCGGAGTGGTGGGTCGGTTGTTCCGTGAATTTGCCGTGACCATCGGTGCGGCCGTGCTCGTTTCCGGTGTGATCGCGCTCACGTTGATTCCCATGCTCAGTGCCAGATTTGTCGGCGCCTCGGCACATGGGGGGCATGGGCGGCTGTATCAATTGATGGAGAACGGCTTTGACAGAATGTTGAGGCTTTATGCCTCCGGCCTGCGTTGGTCGCTCGATCACTGCCGGACGATGATGGCGTTGGCTCTGATCACCTTGATGGCCACCGGAGTTCTGTTCTGGCTGGTCCCCAAAGGCTTCATGGCCAGTGAGGACCGGGGACGGATCGACATCAGCACGGAGGCGATTGAGGGGATCTCGTTTGAATCCATGGTGAATCACCAGCAGCAGATGGCCCGGATTCTCCAGGAGGATCCAAATATTCAAGGGTTTATTTCCAGTGCCGGCGCCCGGGGAAGCAGCGGGGGGAATAACGGCCGGTTTATTGTGAATCTTAAACCCCGCCATGAACGCCGCATGACCACGGATGAAGTGGTTCAGTCCTTGCGTGCCAAGCTGTCAGTTGTTACCGGGATCAGGGCGTTTCCGGTTAATCCCCCCTTGATCAATATCGGCGGACGCTCAACTAAAAGTCCGTATCAGTATACTCTTTCAAGCACGGATACGGCTGAGTTGTATCGTTCAGCGGACCGGCTGACGGAACGGCTCCGGGCTCTGGAAACCCTGCAGGATGTGACGAGCGATCTTCAGTTAAAAAATCCTCAGCTTAACATCGAGATTGACCGCGACCTGGCCTCCTCCCTCCAGATCACGGCCGACCAGATAGAAACGGTGCTGTTCAACGCCTACGGGAGCCGGCAGGTTTCCACCATCCTTTCGCCGAACAACCAGTATGCCGTCATTCTCGAGATGCTGCCGCGGTATCAGGAGGATCCTTCCGTGCTCAAGTGGCTCCATATCCGCGCCGGGGATGGGCGGTTGGTCCCGCTGGACGCCGTCGCCCGCCTGAGGAATGATGTGGGGCCGGTATCCATCAATCATTCGGGGCAGATGCCCTCCGTGACGATTTCCTTTGATATCCGGCCCGGGGTGTCTCTCGGTGAAGCCGTGGAACAGGTGAACACCCTGGCCCGCGAGGTGTTGCCGGCGCGTATCCGCACCATGTTTCAAGGCACGGCGCAGGTCTTTCAGTCTTCCTTCCAGGGCATGGGCTGGCTGCTGGCATTGGCCGTTCTGGTGATCTATATCGTTCTGGGCATTTTGTATGAAAACTTCTTCCATCCTGTGACGATTCTGTCCGCGCTGCCCTTTGCCGGGGTGGGGGCGGTGGCGACGTTGATGGTGTTCGGGGCAGAGTTGTCGATCTTTGCGTTTGTTGGCATCATCATGCTGGTGGGTTTGGTGAAGAAGAACGGAATCATCATGGTCGATTTCGCCATTGCGGCACGGCGCGAGCAGGGTAAGTCCGCCCGTGAGGCCATTTATGAGGCCTGTCTGGTCCGGTTCCGTCCGATCATGATGACGACGATGGCTGCGCTGGCGGCGGCCATCCCGATTGCGGTTGGCTACGGGGCGGGGGGCGAAGCCCGGCGGCCCCTGGGGTTGACTGTGGTGGGAGGGTTGCTTTTCTCCCAGACGCTGACGTTGTTTGTCACCCCGGTATTCTATCTCTACATGGAGCGACTGCAGGAATTTTTAAAGAAACGGAAGAAATCTTAACATGAAGATCTCGCGCATAGTCTGGTTGTGCACGGTGCTGGTGTTACCCGGCGAATCATTCTGTGCCGAAAGCAATTTGCCACCCTTCCGCGTTTCTTTGAACGAGGCGGTGATGCTGGCGTTGGAACACAACCCTGCCTTCCGCGTCCAGCGCCTCCAGCCCCAAATTGTCCAGACACGTGAAGGGGTTGCCCGGGCATCCTTTGATCCTGTCCTCTTTGGGGGTGTTTCCCGGAATCGCCAGAATGGGCCCCAGTATGCGTTCCAATCGGGAAGTGATTCAAACAAGGAGACCACGACTGACAACACAACCCTCCAGGCAGGGGTGGCGGAAACACTTCCCACCGGAACCCGCTTGGAACTGAGCGGCCAGACGGCAGTGGATCATCCCGTGTATAACCATACAGCCTCCCGCATTGGAATTTCGGTGGACCAACCCCTGCTGGAAGGCGCAGGGCTGGATGCGAATCTTGCGATTTTGAGACAGGCCCGGCTGGACACGCGGATCTCTGTGTTTGAGCTGCGCGGCTACACGCTGGCCCTGGTGGCGGAGGTCGAAAGGGCTTATTGGGAGTATGTCCAGAATCGTGATCAAGTGGAGGCGTTTCGGGATTCCCTGCGAGTGGCGGAGCGGCAATTGGATGAGACCCGCGAGCGCATCAGTGTGGGCAAGTTAGCCGATTTGGAAGCCGTGGCGGCTGAGGCGGAATTGGCCTCACGGCGAGAGGGGCTGATTGTTGCGGAAAGTCTTTTCTCAGCATCACGTTTGAGGTTGCTGCGTCTGCTCAACATTCCCCGGCCTTCCCTGTGGACGCTGACTCCGGAGGTCTCTGATGAGCCGCTCCCGCCTGCCACGACGCTGGAGAATGTGGAGACCAATGTGACGGCGGCCCTGGCGGACCGGCCGGACCTCAATCAGGCACGTCTCGCCCTTGAGCGGGGGGATATTGAGGTTGTCCGTACCCGGAACGGACTCCTGCCGAAGCTGGATCTGTTTGTCACGTTGGGTCGCAGTGGCTATGCGTCCTCATTTTACGATTCCATGGAGGGGCAGGACGCCAGGGGGTACGATGTCGGTGTTGGATTGCTGGTGGATTACCCGTTGAAGAAGCGGGTGGCGGGGGCGGATTACCGGCGGGCCGTGGTAGGCCGCCAACAGGCCGAGGAGGCGTTGACCAATCTTTGTCAATTGGCGCAGGAGGATGTGCGGGTGGCCTGGGTTATGGCAGAGGCGGCGCTGGCGCAGGTGGGGGCCGCACGCGTCACAGAGAAATTGCAGGAACGAAAGCTGGAGGCCGAACGCTTGAAGTTCATGGAAGGAAAATCGACGTCTTTGTTGGTGGCCCAGGCCGAACGCGACCTTCTGGCAAGCAGACTGTTCACGATCCGGACGGTTATTGCATCCCTGACGACCCGCACCGACCTCTATCAGAAGGACGGCTCGCTTCTCGCTCGCCGCGGCCTCACCGTGCCGCAAGAATGAGGTTTTTCTCATTGTGTCTTGTGCCGCGTGGGTTGATGTGCTAAAACTTCCGCCCTTTAACGGGAGGGAAATCGAAAGTATGCAAGCATTAGCACACATCCCCATGGGGGAAGACCAGTTTGAAGAGTGGTTCTTGTCCAAGATATCCAGCGAGAATATGCCCGTGGATGACATGCAAAATGCCTTGAGGGAATTACATCGGGGCGGGATGGGGGCTAAAACCAGTGGCTGGGCCGAACTGATGGAAGATGCTTTGATCGAGCAGGGCAAGCCGGATGACGCGGTCAAAGTGCTGGGGATGCGGGCCAATTGGAACAGCGGTGTTCCGGCTTTCCGTGATATCTGCATCAAACGATTGGCCTACATTTATAGAAATGATCCCGTCCGGAAGAAGTTTGTAACCAATCTGGGGCTTGAAAAAGGGGTGGGCCTGGCCGAATGTTTCCGTCGATTGGGTATTCTTCTGCGCCTCACGCCCGGCATGCTTTGTATGGACAAGACGTGGGGAGTCGGGGCGATCAAGACGGTGGACGCCTTTTATGAGCGGGTCGCCATTGATTTTACCCGCAAGATGGGGCACGAGATGTCTTTCGCCTATGCCGCCGAAACGCTTCAACCGGTTGGCGACGAGCATTTGCTCGCCAGGAAATATCGTGATGCCGTGACGTTGGCGGCCCTGGCTGAGACTGAGGCGGCGGAACTGGTTCGTATCGCACTTCGCAGTTATGGCCCCTTGACGGTGAACCGTTTGCAGGAGATTCTCTCGGATGGCATTATCAAGCCGGACGCGTGGAAAACTTTCTGGGATTCCGCGCGCAAGGCGTTAAAGGCCGATCCGCTGGTGGCGATTCCCTCCAAACGCAGTGAGCCAATTGTTCTGCTGGAAAAGGCGCAGGCCTATGATGGTACCTGGTTTGCAACCCTGGCGAGTGAGCGGACCGCGGAAGGGATATTTACGCGTCTTAACGAGCTGGCCGAGAATGCCAAGCCAGGGGATTTGGATGCGGCCGGGTTGCATGTTGTCGGGGAACGTCTGGCTTTCCTGATGCGTGGTTTCGGCGACAAGGACATGAATATCCGGGTCCAGATCGTGGTGGCCGCGCGGCAGTGGAATGTGCCTGCGGAACAGGTGGATTGGGTGAAGGAAGCCGATAGCCTGATTGAACCGGTGAATTTCATGGCGGCGGCCACGGCCATCAGTTCCAAGCGACTTGAAGTCCTTTTGAAGTTGCTGGCCGATCGGGATAGCGCGCGGTTGTACGACACCATTCTTGGCGCCATTCCCTCGATGTACATGAATGTCCTCAACACCTGTGTAACCTTTATGATTGAAGCCGGGCAGGAAGAGGCCTGTGTGGCGGTGTTTAAAGAATTGGTCGGCATGCGCAAGGCGGGGGTGGAAGTTCTGTTCTGGCTGGCTAAACGTCCCGAGCGCCTTGAGGCATGGGGATTGGGCACCACCGGAGATCTGGCGTTCCACATTCTTCCGGCCATGGAAAAGACCTACAACGGGGAACGACTGCGTGCCGCCAATCAATTGGGTGAACTGGTTCAGCAGCGCGAGTGGCTGGAAGCGGCGGCAAAGGCCATGAATGAAGTCCAGCGGACCAGTTTCATTCGCTATCTGCGGGCTGTCATGGGCAAGATTACTGTGGATACCCAGGCCATGATCGGGCGTATTGTCAGGGTCTATCCTGACCTGGTTTCATTGTTGGTCGATAAAAAGTCCGAGGCGGAAGAGGTGTCTAGCCCCAAGAATGGGTTGACCTCCTGGCGCTCCTATCGGCAACGCCAGAAATTGCTGGAGAAGATTGTCAACGAGGATATTCCAAAAAACAGCCGCGATATCGGGGTGGCCCGGAGCTATGGCGATCTCCGGGAGAATTTTGAGTACAAGACCGCCAAGGAACAGCAGGGCATTCTCATGCATCGCAGCGCTGAACTTGATCTTGATCTTAAGACGGTGCATGGAACTGACTTTTCCAATTGTGCCACGGATGTTGCGGGCATGGGCACAACGGTGGTTCTCCAGATGGGAAATGGCCGGAAGAACACTTTTAGTATCCTGGGCGAATGGGATCAGGATACCGAAAAAGGAATCATTTCCTGCAGTAGCAAGTTGGGTAAGGTGCTGGCAGGTCGTCATGTGGGGGATGAACTTGAAATTCCCGGCGATAAGGAGAATGAGAAATGTCGCATCATTGAGGTTGGAGCGCTTTCGGCCGACATTCTCGCATGGGCCAAAGGGAACTGATGGCGTGGTTGACATCAGGTGATCCGTTTGATATTTAGGCGTGCTTTTTCTGCGAAAACAGAAATTGAATTTGGACGAAAGGGCGAATGGAGACTTATGGCAAAAAAAACGGCTAAGACAGGCAAAGTGCTGAAAAAATCGGTTAAGGCAAAGGGGAAAACAGCCACAAAGGTTGTAAAACCCGTGGCGAAGCCGGTTGCAATCTCCAGAAAACCCGTGGCGAAGCCGGTCTCCAAGGCCACGGGGGAAAGTCCTGTTGCTGGCAAGAATAAGCAGTCTTTAAAAAAGGCCGCGCCGGTGAAGGTGATCGCAAAAAAAATTGAAGCCAAGCCCGTGCGGAAGTCGCCGCTTGATGACAAATCACTGGTGCAGTTGAAGGATATGCTGGTCAAGATGAGGGATCGCTTAACCGGTCAGATTACCTCTCAATCGATCGATTCTCTCAAGTATGTTGACGATACCTCTTCCGAGGATCGCACCGATGATTTTGACAAGGAGTTCGCCCTGAATCTGGTCAGCAGTGAGCATGATTCGGTTTTCGAAATCGATAACGCCCTGCGACGTATCGCCGAGGGCATCTACGGCTTCTGCGATGGGTGCGGCTGCGCGATTGAGAAACCACGTTTGCATGCCCTGCCCTTTGCCCGGATGTGCATCCGTTGCCAGTCCGAGCAGGAAAAGGGACGTGCCCGGTACCGCCCGTTTGGGGACACCCTGGCGCAGGGAGTCGAGCAGGCTCCTGATGTCACAGAACAAGAGGAAGCGGAATAAACGGACTTGTCAGGTTATTCTCCCTTGCTGCATGGTGGCAGGCTCATAGGTTCATGATGCAGGTTTTATTGCTGAGTATTGCGATTATTGTGCTCGACCAGATCACCAAGACTCTGGTCGCACTTAAGTTTCACCTTAGCGAAAGCATAGTGCTCATTCCTGGATTTTTCAGCCTTACCTATGTGCGTAACACCGGTGCGGCTTGGGGAATGTTGGGCGGGTGGAATGGAGTTCTGGTCGCTTTATCAGCAGTCGTGCTGGTGTTGCTGATTGTCTTCCGGCGCTCTTTTTTGACAGACAGCCTGATTCACCGGCTATCACTCGGCTTGATGCTGGGGGGCATTGCCGGGAATTTGTTCGACCGGATCAGGTTTCAGTATGTTGTCGATTTCCTCGATTTCTATTGGACCACTCATCATTTCCCGGCTTTTAATGTCGCGGATGCGTCCATCTGTGTCGGGGTTGCCCTCTATATGATTTCCTCATTTTTCACACATGAGGATCAGGCCCGGAGCTGATGAATCCCTCCGCCTGTAACGCTCAGGCCTATTTCCTGGTCGGCCCGACGGCCGCGGGGAAAACCACCGTGGCGCAACGACTGGCCGAATCCATGGGCGCCGATATCCTGTCGGCCGATTCCATGCTGGTCTATCAGGGCATGAATATCGGCACCGCCAAACCGTCCGCGGCAGAGCAGAGCCGGGTCCGTTATTGGGGACTGGACCTGGTGGAACCTTCAGAATCTTTCAGTGTCGCGCGTTTTATTCAAGAGGCTAGGCGTTGCTTTGAATCGGCCCGCGAACGGGGGGTCACTGTTATCATTGCAGGGGGAACCGGGCTCTATATCAAGGCATTGCTCAATGGCCTCGATGAGCTCCCCGATCCATCCCCGGAAATACGGGCGCGCTGGCAGGCGGTTCTGGAGCGGGACGGCGTGGAGGGGCTGAGGACGGCACTGGCAGCTCGAAATCCCGCGTGGCTGCAGGTCTTGGCCGATCCTTCCAACAGCCGGCGTTTAATGCGGGCTTTGGAACTCATGGATTCCGGTTTTTCAGAGCCGCCCCAATCCTGGGGTAAACGTTCCCGTGAGTCGTGGGTCACAGGGCTCGAGGTGCCTCGCGACGTATTGATCCAGCGTATCGAACTTCGTGTTAACGAGATGTACGCCGCCGGCTTGCTGAATGAAACTCAGGCGTTGATGGCCCGCTATGGGGCGCTGTCCGAGACCGCCGCAGGCGCCATCGGCTATGCCGAGGCCATGAGTTGTCTAAAGGGAACGCTGTCGCGGGCGGCGGCGGTTCAACTGACCATTCAGCGTACCCGCCAGTTGGCCAAGCGGCAGATGACCTGGTTCAGACATCAGATGAGGGTTTTCTGGGTTCCCGGGGCGGGAATAGATTTAGATGCGTTGGTGGCGAAAGTGGCTGAAGATTGGATGCAACACGGCCCTCAGTCCGTTGTTTGTTAATTTATCTTTAACTTTAGCTATAATATATTAGATTACCCTCCATGACTACAGAGGGTGAGGTTTATAGTTTGCCGGAAGTGGGCGGGGGTGCGCTGTGTTACCGGATATGTGATATGCCGGCGCGATTGAGGCCCCGCGAAGCTGTCGAGCGGCAAGGCGTTGAACATGTTTCGGATGAAGTGATCCTTGCCATTCTGTTGCGCACCGGTTCACGGGGACTTAATGTGGTGGATCTGGCCGAGCGGATTCTTTTCAAATACGGAAGCCTCACGGCACTGGCACGGGCTTCGGTGGAAGAATTATCGCAGGAAAAGTCGTTTAAAGGACTGGGCAAGGTGAAGGCTCAGATCTTACGTTCGGCGTTGGATCTTGCCCGACGCATGGCCGAGGAAACCAGAGACGAGCGCGGTGTATTCGTCAGGGCCCCTGAAGATGCGGCTGATCTGATGCGGGAACAGGCGCGCGGCCTTGACCATGAGCGCTTCTGGACATTAAATCTTGATACCCGCAACCGGTTAAAAGGTGTTCCGCGCGAAATCTCAAAAGGGATTCTGGATGCAAGTCTGGTTCATGCCCGCGAGGTTTTTACAACCGCCATTCAATCGGGATGTGCCGCCGTGGTGCTCGTTCATAATCACCCCTCCGGTGATCCTTCTCCCTCCGCGGAGGATCTGAAGTTGACGCGGCAGCTAGTACAGGCAGGACAGGTCATCGGGATCAAAGTTCTCGATCATATCATTGTCGGCCGCAAACACGCGGGAAAATCAAAAGACTTCCTCAGCCTGCGTGAGAGTGGACTTGTTACGTTTGATGAATGAATATCAGTAGGCAGTAGTCAGTAGGCAGTTGGCAGTAGACAGTTTGCAGCAGAAAAATTATTTTTTGCCCACTGCCCACTGCCCACTGCCCACTGC
>Ga0194056_10000605_pt1 | contig 19636 bp, 16 predicted proteins | sample SepL4413m_MetaG_FD_155458 | JGI IMG/M metagenome (GOLD analysis project Ga0194056, IMG submission 155458) | Anoxic zone freshwater microbial communities from boreal shield lake in IISD Experimental Lakes Area, Ontario, Canada - Sep2016-L442-13m | ecosystem: Environmental > Aquatic > Freshwater... | reverse complement strand
TCGCACAAGGCTATGGACTGCATCCTTCGTTTACTCCCGAACATTGTTTGTAGCAGGACTAAGTTGGCCTGCCATCCGTAGTTCTGAACGCTAGTGAGGAACGAAGGATGGTGGACCCGAGCCTGAAAACTTGGAACACCTTTTTCGATATTGTGTTCGAGTGGGAACCGAAATTAAGGCAGATTTACGAGAAACAAGGATTAGACCAGGTCTGATTCTATTTTTAGGGCTGTTTTGATTTTATGGAGAATCTCATAAGTGGGATTTTCCTCACCCCGTTCAATCCGAGCATAATAATTAACATGGATACCCGCTATTGCGGCTACCTCGGCTTGAGTCAGATTGGCTTTATCTCTGTAAGCTTTTAGCTTATCGCCAAGACCCTTAAATATATTTTCGGTATGTTTTGCTGTCATGAATACACTATACCACAGATGGTCATAAAATTCCAGATTCCGGGCCAATTTGGTGCTAATTAATGAAAGGAGCAGTATGTTACAACAATCACCAGCGTATAGGCAACACTTAACCAATATCCAAAATGAAGTTGATGCCAAAAAATTAAAACAAATGCAAAAAGGCAATCTTTTCAATGAAAAGAGTTTTTATCAGGCATTTACCAAGGATATGTTGACCGCCAAAAAAGAAGTTATTATTTACAGTCCGTTTGTGTCGAAGTTTCGATCGGAGTTTTTTAGGCGAACCTTAACTGAACTGCGAAAACGAAATATACCAGTTTTCATCTTTACTAGACCGCTGGAAGAGCATGATTATTTCATGAAAGCGGAAATTTCCTGCGCCTTAAATGATTATGAGGAGTCCGGCGCCTATGTTACCTATCTAACAGGATTCGTGCATGAAAAGTTAGCTATCATTGATCGCGAGATTCTTTGGGAAGGGAGTTTAAATATTCTTTCGCAAAGACAAAGTCGGGAAATGATGAGACGAATCTCGGATGAGGCAATGACTCAAGAAACCATGTCTTATCTGGGGTTGAACAAGAAACTGGCCGAAGGCTACAAATACCAGTATGAAAGGTTGTATCAAAACACAGTCAAAAATATTAAAGAGAACCGGACGGCCAAAATTAAAGTCTTCTTTACTGGTGCGCTTATCCCCTCTATATTATGGTGCCTATTTGCCATTCCCAAGGTTATAGTAGTATTATTGAAAGGTGTTAAGCTAATCTTTAGCTTAGTTGGTTTTCTATTTAGATAAATTGATTATATATTTAGATAAAAGATACATTTGTATCATAAACAGATACTTCGGTATCATAAGGAGAAATTATGAAAGATAAAAAAACTGATCACAAGTTTGGCCCACAGATTGCCGAACCAAACGATGATGAAATTAATAAAACAATCGAAGAAGTCAAAACAAAGTATGAAGTATTCATACAGAGAAACGATGCAATTTTGTATTTCAAACTTAAGCAAGAACTTGCCTGGTGGATGATGGTTGAAATGAATGCGGAGAAACCGGAGGCAATCACCGACGAAATGGCCAAAGAATTACAAATTTCCATTCAAAAAGCCAAGGGTGGAAATATTACTGTTGCCGAAGCCTATCGCCAAGCCAGAAAATCATTGTCCTATACTATCCCAATGGAAAAAGAGCGGATTGCTGAAAAAATGAGAGCTATTGTGACCAAATATCGTTAATCTAATTACCTCTTAACTTGATCTTTTCCGATTAAAGCCTAATTTTGTTATAATCAATATATGGATATAAACGATTTCAAGACAACTGCCGAATGGTACAAGAAAATGAAAGCCGATGGCTATAATGTGCCGTTAGCTCTTTATTTTACATTGGAAAGAATGGTTAAAGAAAAACGAATGACTTTTCAACAGGCCTTCGAAGAGTTGCAAGCTCAAAACCGAATTCAAATAAATAACAAAAATATTAGTTTCAATCTAAACGAACAAAGTCGAGATTAATCTCGTACTAATGTCCAAATAATTAACTCTATCCCCAGAAGGATATTGATTACTCATAAAATCCTTTACCAAGTGCTCTCTAAGTGCTATACTTGAGCTAGAAATTACTATAGAATCGATCAGATAAACTATAATATTTATGGAATAAATTATGGCAAACATTAACGAAACAAAAACTAGACAAGAAATTATAGATAAGCGCCTTTTGAAATCAGGGTGGGATGTTAATAATCCTTCTCAGGTTACTTCCGAGCTCGATATTTGGGTTGGTTTGCCTGAAGGAATAACCGAACCAGAGCATGAATATCAAGGTTTTCAATTCGCTGATTATGCCTTGCTTGGTGACGACAGCTATCCCCTTGCTGTGGTAGAGGCAAAGAAAACCTCAAGAGATGCAAGAGTTGGACAAGAACAAGCTCGTCAATATGCTGAAAATATTCAAAAAAGTTCTGGTAAGGATATGCCATTTGTTTTCTATACCAATGGACATGATATTTATTTTTGGGATACAGAGAAATATCCTCCTCGCAAGGTTTATGGTTTTCCAACTAAAAAAGATCTAGAACGAATGCTGTTTTTGCGGAAGAATGAAAAGCCACTTTCTCAGGAGTTGATTGATCGTGACATCGCTGGCCGTCCATATCAGATTGAAGCAATCCGTTCGGTTTTTGAAAACCTAGACAAAGGTAAGAGAAAATCGTTGCTCGTAATGGCGACCGGAACAGGAAAAACCAGAACTTGTGTGGCGATGATAGATTCGCTCATGCGAGCTAATAAAGTACAAAAAGTTTTGTTTCTAGTGGATAGAATCGCCCTTAGAAACCAAGCACTCGATGCTTTCAAAGAATTTTTGCCTAATGCCCCAGTCTGGCCGAAAGTCGGAGAACATGACATTGTAACCGATCGACGTATTTATTGTGCTACCTATCCCACTATACTAAATATAATCGAGAATATAGATTGTCCGCTTAGTTCGCATTTCTTTGATATGATTGTGGCAGATGAAAGTCATCGATCAATCTATAATGTTTACAAAAACATTTTTGACTATTTTGACACAATTCAATTAGGGTTAACGGCTACGCCAAAAGACGCCGTGGAACATAATACTTTTGGTCTTTTTGAATGTGAGGAAGGCATTCCGACCTATGCCTATTCATACGAAGAGGCAATCAATAATAAACCGCCTTACTTGTGCGATTTTGAAGTTTTGAAAGTCCGTACAAAATTTCAAAAAGAAGGTATTCGAAAAAATAATATTACTATGGCCGAGCAGCAAAAGCTTCTAGCTGACGGCAAAGAACCAGAAGAAATCAATTATGAAGGTAGTGAAATTGAGAAAAGAGTGACTAACAAAGGGACAAACGCCCTTATCGTTCAAGAATTCATGGAAGAATGTATTAAAGACGAAAGCGGAACTCTACCTGGCAAAACTATATTTTTTGCCATGACCATGAAGCATGCCCGTAGGATACAAGAAGTTTTCGACGACCTCTACCCTGAACACAAAGGAAATATTGCCAAAGTTATTGTTTCTGATGATTCTCGTGTATATGGCAAGGGTGGATTACTCGATCAATTTGTTAATAATGATTTCCCACGAATTGCTATTAGCGTAGATATGCTTGATACCGGCATTGATGTGAGAGAGCTTGTAAATCTAGTTTTTGCCAAACCGATTTTTTCTTATACCAAATTCTGGCAGATGATCGGTCGAGGAACTAGACTTTTAGAATCAAATAAAATAAAACCTTGGTGTAAAGAGAAAAATAAATTTTTAATTATTGATTGCTGGGAAAACTTTGATTATTTTCAGATGAATCCGACCGGCAAAATTGATAGGCAATCAAAACCTATTCCTGTTCGGCTTTTTGAGACAAAATTAGAAAAACTAAATATTGTCGAGACTCAAAATAACAAACCATTAATTGATTCGGTAATTCACAAGATTCAAGAAGATATCAATAAACTTCCGCAGAACAATGTGGTTATTTTAGATGCAAAAAGTAAAATAGATAAAATCAATGAATCATTTTGGCTAAGACTTGATGAAGATAAAAAACTTTATTTGCAAAAAGAAATTGCCCCTCTAATGCGGACTCGAACTGGTGAAGATTATAAAGCAATGAGTTTTGAACTCAAGGTTCTAAGCTATTCGATCGCACGACTTAACGATAATCAAGAACAAATTGATAAAATCAAAACCCTTGAAGAAGTTATTATCGAAATGGTGTCAGATTTACCACTTGAAGTAAATATTGTCGCTAAAGAGCAAGATCTTATTGAGCAAATCCTGCATGGTGATTACTTGAAAAAAGCTAGCGAAGAGGAATCGGAAGTCTTAATTCAAAAAATTGCTCCCCTTATGAAATATAGAGAAGAAGGAATTAAACCAGATCAGGATTCCTTAAATCTTCGAGATGTAACAAGCGAAAAAGAATTTATTAAATTCGGCCCAGCTCACGAGCGAATTACTATTCAGAAATATCGTGAGAAAGTGGAAGCACTCGTCAAGAAACTCGAAGAAGAAAATGATATTTTACGCAAAATCAAACAAGGTAACAGTATTACTCACGAAGAAGTTGAGGAATTAGCTGATACACTCGCAGAATATGAGCCATATCCGACCGAAGAAAATCTTCAGAAGGCTTACGACGCTCGAAAAGTACAGTTTCTAGATTTAATCAAATATATTATGGGTATTGGTGGATTAGTGACTTTTTCGGAAAAAGTGTCAGAAGCCTTTGCTGAGTTTATCGCCGAGCATAACACTCTGGCGCCTAACCAGATTCAATTTTTAATAGTACTTCGTGACTTTATTATCGACAACGGTGAGCTTACTAAAAGGGACCTTGTACAAGAGCCATTCACCAAATTACACGCTCGCGGTTTCTTGGGATTATTTACCCCGCAACTACAAACAGAAATATTAGCGTTTACTAATAGGATATTAAATTATGCTTAACCCAACACTTAAATCATCAATTGGTCGTCTTTGGGATAAATTCTGGAGTGGCGGGATTTCTAATCCGCTTACCGCTATCGAGCAAATATCATATCTCCTTTTCATGAAACGATTAGATGAAATGGACATCAAAAAAGTACAAGACGCAAACTTCACCGGAGAAGTATACCATTCGCTTTTTGCTGCCGATGAAACTCTGCGCTGGAGTCATTTCAGACAAATGGAGGGTGGAGAAATGCTTATCCATATCCAAACGAAGGTTTTTCCTTTTCTAAAAACGCTCGGTAAGGAAGAAAGTCCTTTTGCTAGACATATGGGTAACGCAGTTTTTATTATTTCCAAACCGTCTCTTCTGGTCGAGGCCGTCAATATTATTGATGAAATTTTTGAGGAAATTGCTAAACAAGATTCAGCTGGCCAAGGTTTTCAAGATACCCAAGGAGATTTATATGAGTATTTGCTTTCAGAAATCACTAGTGCTGGCAAACTTGGTCAATTCCGTACTCCTAGGCACATTATCCAGCTAATTTGTGAATTAGTTGACCCAAAACTCGGCGACACTATTTGCGACCCTGCTTGTGGCACAGGTGGTTTTTTACTTGGCGCTTATCAGCATATTATCACGACTTACACCAGCAAAGAACATCAAAAGACTGATGAAAACGGTCTTACTCGTGGCGATTTGGGAGACAAACTTACTGATGAGCGACAATGGACACATCTCAAAGAAAAAACCTTCTATGGCTACGATATGGACGAAAGCATGGTGCGTATTGGGCTAATGAACTTAATGATGCACGGTATTTCTAGCCCAAATATTGAACAAAAAGACACACTTTCTAAAAAATATGATGAAGATGGTCGCTATGATGTAATTATGGCGAATCCCCCCTTTAAAGGTAGCATTGATAAAGGTGATATCAACGAATCACTTTCGCTAGATACCACAAAAACTGAACTTTTATTTATTAACAAAATTATTCAATCCCTCAAAATCGGTGGACGAGCTGGCGTAATTGTTCCTGATGGTGTTCTTTTTGGCTCAAGCAATGCCCACAAGCAAGCCAAGAAGATGTTACTTAATGATTGTGAGCTGCAGGGTATTATTTCAATGCCGAGTGGTGTATTCAAGCCATATGCCGGAGTCAGTACGGCGATTCTGATTTTCGTCAAAGGTGGCGAAACAGAAAAAGTTTGGTTTTACGATATGCAAGCAGACGGCTACACCTTGGATGATAAACGAAGCAAAATTGATCATGGTGGTGATTTACCAGATATTGTATTGAAATGGAAAACCAGAAAAGACCAAACAGAAAATAAATTGAATAGTAAATTTTTCTATATTGATAAAAAAGAGATTGAGACGAACGATTTCGATTTAAGTATCAATCGCTATAAGGTCACTGATTACGAGGAGTTGAAATACGAAGATCCGAAAGAGGTACTAGCAAAGATCGAAACGATAGAGCAAGAAATTAGTGCCGGACTTACCGACCTAAAAAGTTTGTAATTATGAAACAAGTATTACTTGCAAAAGCCGTTAGGATTAAAAATCAACGTGTCAAACCTTTTGACGGGGAAAAGGAATATTTGGCAACCGGTGGTCTTGTTGGAAACAAAATAAAAACCGAATTCGTTACATACGCAACAAAACCTAGTCGGGCCGATCTTCTAGTAACTAAAAATCAATTGATCGTTGCCAGAATGAAAGAAACTAACAAGGTTTTACTTGTTGATGAAAAACAAAGTGATGTTATTGTATCAACCGGCTTTCTTGTTTTGGATGTGCAAGAAGGATGGGATTCAGGTTTTCTATTTCATTATTTTGTGTCGGACTTTTTTCAAAAACAGAAAGATAAGTTTTCCATTGGAGCGACACAAAAAGCTATCAATAATGAAAAATTTAAAGAAATACTAATACCGGAAATTTCTCTTGAAGATCAAAAACGTATCGTTAAAATTCTTGATAAAGCAGACTCAATTCGTCAAAAACGGAAACAATCCATCGGGCTTCTAGATGATTATTTGAAGTCGGTATTTTTAGAGATGTTTGGCGACAGCAATAATTATGAAACGGTTAAATTAGAATCATTGGTTAAAAATTCAAAAGGAAGTATGCGTTCGGGGCCATTTGGGAGTGATCTCAAACATTCGGAATTTGTTGATAATGGGATTGCAGTAATTGGAATAGATAATGCAGTAAAAAATAAATTTGAATGGTCGCAACGTAGATATATAACAGCTGAAAAATATCAAAAATTAAAAAGATACACGATTTTTCCGCGCGATGTGATTATTACTATTATGGCAACAATCGGAAGAAGTGCGGTTATTCCAGAGAACATACCTATGGCAATAAATACCAAACATCTAGCCGCAATAACCTTAGACCAATCAAAAGCTAATCCATATTTCATTGCTTACTCAATCCATTCTGATAAGAGAATCAGGGAGCAAATTCTTGGCAGCACCAGAGGGGCAATTATGCCAGGCTTAAATTTAGGAATTATTAAAAATCTAAATATCATTCAGTTTCCTGTGGAACTGCAGAATAAATTTGAAACAATTTATCAAAAAATTGAAGCACTAAAAGAAAAGATGCTTACTCAATCTAGTGAACTAGATGTCCAATTTCAAGCTTTGATGCAAAAAGTGTTTCAACCTGGCGATTTACTACCGCAAGAAAAAATTATCGAGGAGTCGGTAAAATGAATGATCAATTCTTCATTGAAGCTCCAAAATATATACCAGTGTTAACGGACGACAGAGGTTTCTGGATTTCGGTAACACTTGCGGCGATTACTTTTCTTGCAGTGCTTGTGGCACTTTTTCAGGAAAAGATTAAGGACCATTTTAGAACAGCAAAGCTGGATATGAAAATCAATCTTAGTCCACCCGATTGCCATCAGATTGCCCTAACAAATTCTCAAAATGGATCTTTTATTTCAAACTCTATCTATATTCGACTCAAGGTAGAACATATCGAAGGTGACACAGCGGAAAATGTAGAAATTATGCTATCTAACTTTTGGAAAATCGTTGGAGACAACAAGCATATAATCAAGGAATTTCTGCCCATGAATCTTGTCTGGAGTCACTTTCAGCCGAGAAGAACTGAGATACGCGTTCCTAGAAAATTATTTCGGCATTGTGACTTCGGGTATTTTGTACCCTTTAATGACGATCAAGGAACAATTTTGAAATTAGATACCATGGTTCAGCCTAATCCTGTTGCTGGAGGTGGATTACCAAATATCATCCAGCCCGGAAAATATGAATTTGAGCTAATGCTAAGTGGCGATAATGTAAAACCGTTAACAAAAAGATGGCAATTAGAATTTGGGCGCAACTGGATAGAAGATGAATCAAAAATGTTAGAAAGTATAAAGATCATTGAGGGATCGGTAAATAAATGAAAGAAGAAACGTTAGACAAAGAACTGAATAATATGGAAAGTCTTTCGGTCGCAGTAAGACCGCCACTTCCATTTGAAAAACCTGATCGTTTTATCAATATCCCTTCAGATGTAATAATTAATGTTTCACTTTACCTATCAATTGTAATCAATAAAAAAACAGATCATCGAAATGTTGATGCAAAAAGAATTTTTGAAAATGCACAATCTATGTTTAGAGATGGTGTCAGGTATCATGATAATTTATGGTTGCACCACTGTGCATCGTCAATGAGAGAAGTAATTTGTTTTTTAGAACCTGATGACTTCCATACTGCACATTCAAGTATACCAGCGCCAACTGATCCCAGCATGGATGCATTTTACAATTTTTTTATGAGTTCAAAAGCATACCTGTCAGACGTAGTTCATTTTTGTGACTCTGCGAAAATAGGAAATGCTGATAAAATTTATCCTGGTCAAGGTTATGGTCAAAAAAGCAAGGACGATTTTCTTGCTAATGAACATCTGTTTTTTGAAAAACTTTGTATAGATCTCGTTTATACATTGCATGATCTATTTACACGTTATTGTATCGGGAGCACAAATGAATCAAATTAAAATTCATAGAGAAATTGAAGAACTATTTACTCAAATGCCAAATGATAGCAAATTATCTGAGGCTACTGCTTTAGTGAATGAAAACCCTGATGCTAAAGACTTTTTCTTACGAAATGCAAATGAGAGATGGCTTGATTGGCTTTGGAAAAACGGTTTTCTTGATAATATTAAGAAAAAAACTGATGATACTAGTCAGTATTCATACCGAATGCCAGAGTTACACTATTTAGCGAGAATGGTCGAGAAAGACCCAGCAAAAGTCGTTGAAATATTACTATCCATAAAAATAAGTAATGATACTTTTAATCCAGAAGTAGTTGATCAATTCTTGCGAATTTGTGGAGATTTGCCAGCTGCACATTTAGCAAAAATTGTACCAAAAATTAAAGCAGAAAATTGGGTTGTTCTAATGGGTGTTTATAATCACTTGGACTTTGAATTCAAAGCGATGTTTAAGACACTTGTAGAAGCACAAGATTTTAATAGCATTTTGACGCTTGCCGAGGTCGTATTATCTGTAAAAAGTAAAGCTGATGTTGCTGCTGAAGGTAAGCAAGCCGGTCTCGAGAGTCCATTTTACTTTAATCATCTTACTGATACAGATGTCTTCGAGAGTTTACTTAGTGTTGATAATGAGCATGTTGAAAATGCGTTTTATATTGCTTTGCAAGTATTAATTAATATTGTAAATCTTGGCACTAAATCTAATGGTAAATCTTCTTTTGATATTGAAGATATATTTTATCTATTTGACCTAGACTTTTTTGCTGTAGAGCCAGGTCAAAAATACTCAACCTATCGTGAAAGCGTTGTTGAGCTTGCTGCCGTCGTTAAAACTCTGGCTAGTAGATTGATTGAATTGAATAAAGATGATGAAAATAAACTTTTGAGTATATATGATCAAAAAATCTCTTTTGCTAATAGTGATTTGCCTGATAGCCAACTTTCTTGGCGCTTGAGGTTGTATCTTCTAAGTTTAGCCCCTGAGGCTTATTCGGAAATCATTCAGGAAGCACTTGATAGGATATTTAATGATTCTACAAAAAGCTTTCATGACATAATTGGTGGTGCCGAGTATTACAAGCTATTACAAAAATCTTTTGCATATTTGCCTCAAGTCTTTCGTGAAGAATATGCAGGAAAAATTATTGAGTATTTTAGTGACCTAATAAAAACTGATAAAGAAGACAGAAAAAAATGGAATCAAATTTATGGTTCGCAAATTCTTACTAGTATTGCTGAAAGTTTGAGCGATGAAACAAAAGAAAAAGCAAAGAAAGCAGGTTTTCAACTTGATTTAGATTTTAATCCGCACCCGAGCATTGGCTCTGTTGTTGGCGGTTTTGTCACCGAAGAATCACCTGTTAGTGCCGAAGAACTAGGTAGTTTTTCTATCGAAGATATTGCCAATAAACTATCCGATGATTGGTCGCCAGAGACATTGAACGAGAAATATAAAACCGATGACTTTTTGAGACCTCGAAATGCTGAAGGTATGGGTAACGCATTAAAAGAGGATATCCAAAAAAGATTGCAGGAGTATATCAAAAGTGCCTCTCTTTTCTTTGACAGAGAGAAATTAAACTCACACTATACTTATTCATATTTTAATGGAATTAAAGATTCAATTAAGTCTGATAAGATTGAAGCAAGTAAAATCAACTGGGAGAAATTATTTGATTTGTTCGATAATATTATCGAGTCCTATAACAGTGAAAAATTCGAAGAAAGCAAGGAAAGCTCCAAATTTGGGCGTTCATGGTTGGCGGATTGGAATGCGGTACATTCTACCATGGTAGATGTTCTAAGAGAATTATTATCTGATAATGGCGAGAAAGCAGTTATTAATCTAACTACCTACCGCGCTAAAATCTTTAAAGTTTTAGAGTATCTTTTGGTTTATCCCGATCCGATATTTGCTGACGAAAAAATTGAGACAGCTAAAATGACTACAAAATCACCTGGTGAAGATACATATGTTAGTGACCCGTTTACAATTGCTATTAATTCGGTTCGGGGCCGAGCATTTGAGACATTTACACTGTTCGTTTATCAAGATGGAAAACAGTTCGACAAAGACGCGACCATTAAAATATCAGATGACTGTAAAACACTCTATGAAGATGTTTTAAAAAAGGAAACTACTCGGGCTATAATGTTTCTTTTTGGACATAATCTTCCAACATTTTACTATCGTGATAAAGATTGGGTAAAGAGATTATTACCTTTGATTTTTCCTAATCAAAAAGATAAAGAATTATTGTATTCTGCTGCATGGGAAGGATATCTCTCGAATAATTTGTATCAAGAAATATTCTTTGAGCCAGAATTCGAAAAACTTTATGAGGTTGGAATAAGTTTAAAAGAAAATAAATTACTAAAACAAAAACCTTTTGTTGAGTTGGATGAAGGCATAGCTACACATCTGGCATTGGCATTTATACATTACAATCGATTTAAACAGACTGACTCACTTTTCACAAAGTTCTTAGCTGGGGCAACAAGCCATCAGATGGCTAAATTCATTGGTTTCATTGGTCGATCCGTAATTAGCGGAGACAATGAAAAGCTTGATGAATTTGTACAAAAGAATACTAAAGTTAAGCAAAAATTAACATGGTTGTGGGATTGGGTTTTAACTAACAAAGATGAAATTGAGATTCTTGATGAGTTTGGGCTATGGATTAATATTGACAAAGACATTTTCGAAATCAAATGGTTGTCAAAGCAATTAGTAAAAACATTGAAAAAAACAAATGGTGCTTTGGAATGGGAGCTCGGACTTACAAAGGCTATTGTTAAATTCGCAAACACATCACCAAAAGAAACCATCGAAATTGCAAAACTTTATTTGCTCGATGGTCTATTGAGCAGAAAAAGAGGAAGCATGTTCTACCATATCGACAAGGAGTGGTCGGATGCTTTTGGTATCCTGTATACTAATCCGGAAACTAAAAAAGAGACCTATAATTTGATTAATAATTTGATACTGAAGGGCGGCAGTGTTTTTTGGTTGCTAGAAAAGATTGTAAAAGAGGAAGATGTTTAGATGATATAAAATCATATATTATTTGTATTCTTTCTTAGAGCTGTCTTTCCAAACTAAGTAGAACTTTTTCTTTTTGCGGTCAAATATTATATCATTTGGTAGTAATTCTGATTCTTTAGTATCCTTAAAATTAGCCATCAGCTCTTTTTTGATTAACCGAGGCGCAAGCTCTGAATTAATATAATTCACTAACTTTTTTCTTTCGTCTTTCCGCCATTGTGGCATAGTTTTATCATTCCATCTCATTAGATCAAGATATATCCTTAAAATAACTGGGAAATGCCCATTTTCGACATTGTCTTTTATTGCTTCCCAGATAAATTCTAAAAATATTTCCCTAATACAATTTAATGCACTATCATTATTGCTAATCGGCTGTATTTCATCAGTTACACTATTTGCATGGTGGAATTCCATCTCTTTATTATCAAAACGAGTTAGTGCACCAATATATTCAACCACTACTTCCGCATAACTAGCAGTTAAGCTTCTGCTATACTTTCCTTTACCTTTATCAACATTCCTCTCCTGATCGTTAACTTTATTTAATTTAATCGCATTTCTGTATAATTCAGGAAAATCTCTTCCTAAAAAGAACTCTACTTTCATTAAGATTGTTCGTATATTTGCTTTTTGGTCAGCGTTTTTGATGTCTTTTTGTATCCATGCTAAATCGTTAATATAATCGGGTATTTTATATAGTGCAAAAGCTATTTTATGAGATATTTGATAATTCAAAAAACCACCAGCGCTAATAGCCTTACTTAGTGCTTTGAGATGAGTCTGAATATATCTTTCATCGTTTTTAACGATATCAGGAAAGAAATACATTGATAGCGGGGCTAAAATCTGGAATTCTTGAATTATATACTCATCGCCAAATATAACATCGTAAATCGGCGCATACAGTGTTAGGCCTTCATGCTCGAGTTGCTGATAAAAATATGAATTAGTATTACCGAATAAGCGTTCTACAAGTTTTTCAAACCCTATACCAATAGTTCTAGAGGTTAGACTGTTTTTCTTTATAACGTCAATTAGATGAAAAATGAAATCAATTCTACTTGTGGCAATATGATCTGCAACTTTATTCTCACTAAGCACTAAGTTTATAAGATCGCATGCGATTTTATTATGCTCCTCATTGCTTGTTCCATTTTGCAACTCTGCGGCGTATTTTCCTATTTTATCCAAATTTAAATGCAAAATATCTATTGCCGATTCAAAATATTCTTGCTTACTATTACTTAAACCTGAAAATAAGATCGAATGGTAAAAATTAAGTGCATTTTTTTTGCAAAAAATATTTCTGTATGTGCTAGCAATTATTAGAAATGATATTGGTGAAAGAATAAAGAATATAAAACCTAGTATTTCCCAAAAAATCGGATAATTAAATGGAAAACTAAAAATACTGGCTTGCGGTAATATCGAAGCAATTAGGACGCAAATTAAGCCTAAGCCACTAAATATCCATATTAAGTTTTTTAATATTGATCCTTTAATTTTTAACGTTAAATTCCAGATCGGTTTTGATAGTTGAAAAACTGCAAAGATAAGACCCAATGCGGCCACTGATTCACCTAGTGAAAAATAGATCTGTGGTGCCTCTGGATTATACTGACATAGACCACCAACAGAACTAAAAAGACACTCGAAAGAATCCTTTAATACCGACACTGTTTGTAATGAATGAAATTCTTGCATTTATTATTCCTATATATTAAAGGTATGACTTGCATAATAATCTGTCAAGTAATTACATTATTTCTGTCCAGTTTTTTGATTATATTAAATAATCATCGTTCACTTCGTCATCTCGCTCTCATTCATTTCAAGGCGCCTTCGGGGGGGGCTACAGAAGGCCACTCTCATTCATTCGGCTCATTTCCTCGTTCTCTCCTAGATAGACCATATAAGTAGCTTAATCGACTCAAATTCGCAGACTCTTCAAAAGCCAAGAGACTGCTTTTTGCGTCTCATTTCGCACTATGCTCGCACTCAGCCACTTATTCGATTCAAGACCAAATCTCATAAGTCGCTGGCTCGCTAATTAAGGCACCTTGTAAATATGTTTGTTTCCTCCCGCCCAGTCTTCTCATTGTATAGAACAAATAGCCTGTCTGCCTCAAGGTCGTTCAGCTCGTGGGGTGCTCCACCTTGACCCAGCCAGTCTATTTGTTCTTTGCCTTCATCGACGGGCGGGAAGGTCGATACCGTTCATTGCTTAACTTAATTTTAAAAGGAGGTTAACATGGTGGAATGTACTAAGGTTTTGGATGTTGCGTATGCTAACGACGGTTTTAGAAAGTCAGGTTTTGGAGTCGTAGTCACTTCGGGGATTCAGGATTTGCCGGACGTCGACGGGTTGATGGCGGCGATCAGGGATTTCAATATTTTTACCGAGGATAACGATCCGTATGGCGAACGAGACTTCGGTAGCTTGAATTGGCACGGTTCGAAGGTTTTCTGGAAGATTGATTACTACAATCAGACTTTGAGTGTCTGGGAAGATCCGACTTCGAAGCAGTGCAAGAGAGTGATGACGGTGATGCTGGCTGAGGAGTATTGAGTGAATAGGGCCTGGAAGTCATTGGGATTTTCAGGCCTTTTGCTTTAGGTTAAAATTAAAATAATAGGAGTTTAAAATGAATCATGATAGAGATTTTCAGGAAATGGCTAGGCGTAACGATATCGCCCGACAGTTAGGTTTAAATGTCGTGATGACTAAAAAAGCAGCTGAACTACCGGATATTAAAGAACTACTTTATGCTGTCCGTTCTTTTGATTGCTTTACACCAACAGACGATCCGTACGGCTGGCACGATTTAGGATATTTGTATTGGAAAGGTCAACGAATACTTTGGAAGATTGATTACTTTGATTCAGAGTTGAAGAACTTCGAGGATCCACTTTCGGATAGTTGCAAAAGACTAGTGACGATCATGCTGGCGAGTGAGTATTAGTTAAAAAGCCTGGGAGTTTTTACTTTCAGGCCTTTTTTGTGGCTAGTTAATTTAGGAGATTCTCGATCGAATTAATAACAGCATCGGATTGATCATCCATCATGTCATGGGAACTATTTTTAACCAATGTGTATTGTGCCTGAGTCGAGAATGAAAGCATTTCTTTATGGCATTCACCTAATTTTTGTCCCCACCATTCAATCGCTTGTTGTTGTGATTGGTCAGCTTCTAATATTCTTACAGGCAGGTTGCCAAAATAGCTAGCTCCTTTCACCTGATCTACGCTATTCATAGCACCAGTTACTATGCTTATTTTGTTAGTTTCCTTGAATGGTTTCGCTAAAATCGCTTTTTCAATCTTAGTATTATCGCTATGGATGTTAAAGAAAGAAGGGCTGATTGTCATAACTAGTCGTGGGATACCGACATAATACGAACTCAACAACAAGTCATTAATTGCATTTACAAACCAAGGAGTCGGTGGATCATTGACATATGCCTGATCAACGCAAGTAGAGTCAATCAATACTAATCCTTTTACCGTAGGATTGTCGTGAGCGAATACTTGAGCATATGCTCCGCCAAGTGAATGGCCAGCGATTATATATGGGCCATTAATATTAGCATTCTTTAAGAGATTTTTTAACTCATTCGAAATATCTAGTGCCGTACGATCATCACTGACACCTTCGCTAAAGCCAAAACCCGAAGGATCATAAGAACACACGCGCGTTTTAGTACTAATAGCAGGTTGAATTTTATCAAAAGAAAAGTATGTATTTCCGGCACCCGGAATTAAAATTACTGTTGGACTACCATTTTTATTTTCGCCAGTGCAATAAATATGCATTTTGTGATCGCCAACTTGGATCATCTGACCTGGCGGATTTTTTAGAACTGTTTGGCGATCTGCGAATTCCAATATTTGCTCGGAAATAAAACCCAGTATTAATAGCGAAACAATAGGAATGCCTATCCATTTTAGAACTTTATTTGGTTTTTTAATGAGAGTTTTTTCATTGTGCATAGCTATATTATATCGTAACTATAGCTAGAGCGCAAGTTCTTCTTATTCTTTCGGTTTTACCTGTTCTAACGATTCGCGATTCAACCCTTTGGTTTTAACGATATCCCAAGTTGAGAGATAGAAGTTAATCTCGGAATCGTCACTGATCTTGTTTTGAATATAGTAAAAAAGATGGTTTTTGATTCGATTGTTGGGGCAAACAAGGATTATATCAGGGAAAGGTTTGTCAGTGTTGTCTTGCCACTGGTCAGAATCAAAATATTCGAAGTATTGTTTAACTCTTCGGCGTAAGACCATCGGTGGTAAATCGTCAAGGATATCCAGAAAATAACGTTTGATAGTTTCATTGCTCTCGATGGCAAAGTAACTGTCCGGTTTCGGGTCGATTAGATTGGTCATACCATGTAAGTCGGTTTTGGCGTGAAAGTGCAATTCGGATTTTAGTTTTTTAGTAAACTCTATGAGTGATAGATAAATATCAGTTAAAAACAAACAGTGTTTTTCTAGTTGGGGTGAATACTTTGTTTCTCGCCAGAGTCTACTCAGAGGCTTGATGTTCAGTTTCGAATTGTCTTTTAAATACTTCCTAGCGGATTTATCTAATCGATAGACAGCCGAATCTGTAGTGAATGATTTTTCATATGACTTGATAATTAGTTTTAGGTCTGTGAGTTCTTTTAGCCAGTTTAAGACTCGGCTGTGGTATTTGTGTTTGAGTAGTGTTTGAATTTGGTTTCTATTTAAGAATCGGAAGCGGTAAAGGAGGGTGAGAATTTCTGTTTGTTTTGTTGTAAGTTGTAGTTGTGGTGTTGTTTGTTTCATTGTTGATGTTGATTGATAGATTATATAACAAGATTAGTATTATATATAAAGATAGCGTAGTGATTTTTATTAGTTTTAAGGTTAGAAAAGGGTCAAATTAGTGTCATTCGGCTGACACTTTTTTATGTCAAAGAATCAATACTCGGTGTAGTGGTTTTCTTATCTTTTTGTGGTTTTTCTATGGGTCGGGCTGGTTGAGGTTTATTCAATTTCTGATAAACGACGGCATAATTTTCTCTCGATTTTTCAATTAAATAATTTATTTTTTCTGGGTCTTTTTTGGCTAAGATCGGAATAGTTTGACCGGAAAATGGATCTTGCGGAATATTAGCGGAGATTTTCATGTAAAAATTGTAGCGAGGGAGATTAGCAATATCCCCTAGCGCAACTTGTGGCGCAAATTGCGACAACATTAAAGCTTCGTCAACTGGACTAGCTGTTCTGAAACAAATGACGGTGCCGGTGTTAGCCAAAATCACGTTGACAATATTGCGGTCGCTTTGCTGGGCGGTTGATTGTTCGGCAATGGTAATTCGAAGACCGAATTTACGGCCACCGGATAAAAGTTTAGTAAAAGAACTGGTGGCAAAGTTTTGAAATTCATCGACGAATAAATAAAATGGTTGGCGTTTGGTGTATTCCTGTCTGGCGCGCCTGACCGTCGCTTGCTGAATTTTAGCAATAATAGTAGCACCCAAGAGTTGAGAAGTATCTTCACCTAATTTGCCTTCGGCCAAATTGCAAATCAGGATTTTTTTATTATCCATAATATCTTCAAAACTAATAGTCGATTGAGGTTGCTCTAAAATTCGCTTGGCAATCGGCGAAAAGAGAAATCGACCAATTTTAGAAGTGACACCGCCGACCATTTTAACATGTTGAAAATCACCGGCTTTACCGAATTCATTTTTCCAGAAATTAACTAGATTTTCATCGGTCAGATTTTTGATGGCGCTTTTACGGAAGTTTGCGTCGTTAAGTAAATCATAGACCGTAAAGATTGTAGAATCTTTGACTGAAAAGCAGGTGTAAATTGTGTTTCTCAAAATATATTCGATTCTGTGAGCGTCAACTTTTTCATCATGAAAAAAGACACGCCTAAAAATAGAAACAATACTTTCGCAGATCAATTCTTTTTCTAGTTCCAAATCATCTTCATCTAAATTGGGGGTTAACTCCAAAAGATTAATGCCGATTGGGTGTTTAATATCGAACGGATTTAAATAAATCAAATCATCTATTCTATCCTTTGGCACAATATTAAGTAAGTCTTCAGCCAAATCGCCATGCGGATCGATTAAAGCTAGACCCCGTCCTTTTTTAATATCGTCACTGGTCATATGATAAATGATGGTTGATTTACCCGAACCAGTTTGACCAATTAGATAGACATGCCGAGATCGATCGTCATCCGTTAAACCGACATTAACAATCGCATTGCCGAAAGTGCTTTTACCAAAAACCACATCAAGATCTAAACTATTCTTTAAAACCAGTGGAGTTGGCAAGTCTTTACTGCCAACCCTTATCAAGTCTTCGGTTTGACTATTGGTTGCAAATGGAAAATGATAGAGCGCCGAAAGTTCTGAAGCGGTTAAATATAATGCTAGGCCCGAAAGACGCCCTTTAAATTGGTATTGTCTATATTTATTAATAAAACTAAACGGCGGGTCGCTTTTGGTAGTAAGAGATTGTCCGCAAGGATGTAGAAAACTGGCAAATGACGAACAAAGACCTTTGGTTCTTGTGCCCATTTCAACTTTATCTAAAACCAATAACGCCCTAATCGAGGCTTCATAAAGCGGTTTGTTAAGTTTGGATTTTACCAGCTCGCCAATCTCATTATCAGTTTGGCTTGGTTCAAAATTATTATTTGATTGGGTAATAACTGGTTCTAATCCCGTGATAAATTCAGCTAAAAATAAAAGTGGAATCATAGCCACCCGCACAGCCGATTCGATTAATCCTGTGGCCAACTGAGTGGTTTTTTGAATATTACTTTGATGAATGTATTTCTGATTGACGATAGCTAAATTCGTTTTCTTAATTTCCTGTCGGATTGGCCATTGATCAAAACTGTTTAACGGTCGTATTACAACTTGAAAAGCCATGATGTCACCGTCTTTTAATTGGGTCATATTACCAGCCAGATACGCCAGCGGATCGTGTTTTGTTAGATCTAATTGCTCATTTAATGGCAAAGAAAAATGCTTAGTGGTCTTAAATTCAATGACTTTAATTTCTTTATCATTAGCAAACTCACCCTTGAGATAATCATCGGTCTGTTTAATGCGAATGCCTGGCACATAGGCACGCAGATTCTTTTCAATTAAATCAGCGATATTCTCTGATACTCTTAATAGATAACGAATACCTGTTTCTTTTTGCGAAACAATCTCAAAAGCACAGGATGACTGGCGCAGGATTAATCGATCGAGCCACGAACCATTCTCTAAGAGGTCGAGAATGAGTGAAAAGAGTTGAGTGGTTGAGGCCGAGGCGATTTGAGTATTTTGGGGCGGAGTTATTTCTAAAACGACAAAAGTTTCACGAGCGTGGTGGTAAATACGAATTAATTTGAATAATAATTTAATCAAAAAAATGAGAATGAAAAAACCAATAACAATGAATACAAAATCCCAAAAGATTTGATGAATTCTTTGCCAAGGTAAACGGCTATACAGATCTGTGAGTTGGGGCGAGAACTTCAGGGCGGCAATTAAATTTATTTTCTGGAAAAATTCCATAAATTCTCCTGGCCATAAAATTGCCCTCCTTATATAAACTAGACTTATCACAAAGAAATTTCAAAGTAAAGAGATAATCGATTTTTGTTAGCACTCCATGAT